>Ga0196963_10000490_pt1 | contig 35598 bp, 27 predicted proteins | sample S1_5metaG_FD_148600 | JGI IMG/M metagenome (GOLD analysis project Ga0196963, IMG submission 148600) | Soil microbial communities from Anza Borrego desert, Southern California, United States - S1_5 | ecosystem: Environmental > Terrestrial > Soil > Desert | place: USA: California | collected...
GTAGCTGCGGCGGCCGAACGCGGCCAGCGTCGGCCCGCTGCTGCCCACGGCCGCAGGCACGCCCGGAATGGCGTGGCAGCTGCCGCACTGGTAGTGCGAGAGCAGGCGCTGGCCGCGCTCGGCATGGCCGTTCTCGACCACGGTGAAACGGCGGCCGCGCTCATCCGGCTTGCCACAGCCGGCCCCCAGGACCAGCACGATGGCCGATGCGCAGATCAGTACGCCCTGGGCGCTGCGCAGCCGCCCGCCCAGCGGACGCTGAGGCCCTGCGGGGGTCCGGACACGGCTCGGCAGAACGGTGCGCATGGGGGCGCAAGAACAGGAATCGTGCCCGCTGCACAAGGTGCGCCGTTTGCCCTGCGTGCCGACCAACGGGCTCCCCTGCCACGATGAAAGCCGTGTTCGCCACCCTGCTGGCTGTGGCGCTGCTCGCCGCGGCGGCAGCGGCTGCCTTCGTGCGCCTGGGCCTGTACGACATTTCGGCCACGACGTCCCATACCGGCATCGTCTACCGGTTGCTGGAAACGACCATGCACCATTCGGTGAGCCGGCGCGCGGCCGGCATCCAGGCTCCGGCGGCGCTGCACGAACCGCAACGGGTGGCCCTGGGCGCCGCCTGCTACCGCCAGCACTGCGTGCAATGCCACGGTGCACCGGGCGTCGCGCAGGACGACATCGGCAAGAGCCTGCAGCCCCTGCCCGGTCCGCTGGTGGATGCGGCCCGGCGCTGGCGTCCCGAGGAGGTGTACTGGATCACGCGCCACGGCATCAAGATGAGCGGCATGCCGGCGTGGGAAGCGCGGCTGTCGGACAACGAGCTCTGGGCCGTGGTCGCGTTCGTCGACCGGCTCGCGGCCCTGTCGCCGGCCGACTACGCCGGCGCCATGGCGAGCAGCCAGGCGTTCCAGTGCAGCAGCGCATCGCCGGCCTGCAGCGGGCCACCCGGTTGCAAGCCCGAGCCCACGGCCGATCTGCAGCCGCTGCAAATGCGCGACAGGGACGAACAGGCCCGGCTGGCGCTGCGGCAGCACGCGTGCATCGCGTGCCATCGGGTGCGGGGCGTGGTCGGACCCGACACCCACGTGGGGCCGCCGCTGGAGGACTTCGCGCGCCGGCAGTTCCTGCCGGGCGGGCTGCCCAACACGCATTCGAACCTGGTTCGCTGGCTGCGCGAGCCGCAGGCCCTGCACCCGGGAACGGCGATGCCGGCCATGGGAGTCACCGACCACCATGCGCGATTGATGGCCGACTACCTTCTGAAGCCGGAATGAAGCTTCCGCCGCCGCGGCCGGAGAAGCCCCGGCCGCGGCAAACGGCAAACGGGTTGGCAGGACGCCACCCCGCCAGGGACATCAGTGCGGGGATCCCACGTTGGAAAGATCCGTCCGCTGCCCCATGCCGGCCGTCGCGGACAGGCCATCGGCCTGCGCGGGCTGGCCCGTCTCGACGAAGGACTTCATGCGCTGCAGGTCGGCATCCATCTCCTGCCCGGGATTGCGGCCGAACAGGCTGGCAACGGCATGGCCCAGGCGGCCGCCCGGGGGCCGGTACGACATGCTCACCGTCACCCGCGTGCCGGAGCCTGAAGGCGCGAACTGCACCCGGCCGGCATGGTCGACGGCTCCGCCCGGCTCGCTGCGCCAGGCCAGCAGCCGGCCCGGGGCCCGCTCGGTGATGACCGAGTCCCACTCGACGCGGGTGCCTGCCGGTCCCTTGACCACCCAATGCGAACGATCGCCGCCGAGCGATCGCACTTCCTCGACCATCGACATGAAGCGGGGGAAGTTGTCGTAGTCGGACCAGAGCTTGAACACTTGCTCGGGCGTGGCGGTGATCTGGATCGACTTCTCGACTTCGATGGCATGCCCCTGCCCGTCCCCGTGCGCCGATGCGGCCCCACCCGTGCGCCGCAGCGCCGAGCGCAACGCAAGCCCGACGGCCGCGCCACCGACCAGCAGCCCGAGCAGGCCGCCGCGATGCTCGCGGGCCCGGTGGATCCACTCGTCGCGGTCCATGGCAGACCAGCGGCCGGCGGCCCCGGCCGGCGGCTCGATGCGGCGCTGCACCTCGGCGAGAGCGATCCGCCGGCGCTGCCGGCCTTGCTGCGGATCGAACACATACATCAATGCGGCTCCAATGCCCATGCCCAGCACCAGCCTGGACAAGTGCATGCTCTTGGCTTCTCTCATGCGGCACCACCTTTCGATCAAGGACTTGGAGGTGCTTGCACGGCAACGCGCGTGCCTCGCGGGCGGGAATGCCAGGCCGCTCGCGCGGTGCCGGCCGTCAGCCGGGGGGCGGCCCGACCATCGCATCGATGGCGAGCCGGGCGGTGACCTGCGACAGGTGGGTCAGCAGCTGCGGAAAGTTGCCCAGCATGCCGCGGCCGTCGCGCGAGAACTCCTCCGAGAACAGGCCCAGCTCGTTGGCGCAGCGGCAGGCGCGTTGGTAGCTGTCCAGTGCTTCGTCGCGGCGGCCCTGGCCGGCCAGGCACTCGGCCAGCCAGAACGTGCAGGGCACGAAGGCGCCTTCGGGTTCCGGCAGGCCATCGGGCCGGTCGTAGCGCAGCAGCAGGCCGCCGCGGTCCAGCCGCTGGCGAATCCAATCGGTCGTGCGCAGCATCCGCGGATCGCCGAAAGCCAGGAAGCCGGTCTGCGGCAGCAACAGCAGCGCGGCGTCGGCCTGGCGGTCGCCGAAGGCCTGGCAGTAGACGCCGCTGCGCGCGTCGTAGCCGTCGTGGTCGATCGCCTCGCGCAAGGCCTGCCGCGTGCGGTCCCACCGGTCCAGCGGCGCCGGCAGGCCGTGGCGCCGCGCGAGCGCGATGCCGCGGTCCGTGGCCGCCCAGCACATGGCCTTCGAGTGCACGAAGTGCCGCGGCGCATCACGCATCTCCCAGATGCCATGGTCCGGCTCGCGCCAGCGTTCGCAGGCGGTGTCCACGGTGTGCACGAGGAAGTCCCAGTAGTCGCTGTCCATCGGCTGTTGGCGGTGGGCCAGCCAGGCGAGTTCGAGCAGGTGGCCGTAGATGTCGAGCTGCGTCTGCCGCGCCGCGTCGTTGCCCACGCGAACGGGACGCGCCCCGCGCCAGCCTTCCAGGTGGTCGAGCGGGATCTCGGTGAGGCGCCGCCGGCCGTCCACGCCGTACATCAGCTGCAGCTGGCGGGCATTGCCGGCCGCGCTGCGTTCGATGAACGCGCGGAAGCGGTCAGCCTCGCGCTCGTAGCCGAGCGCGTGCAGCGCGCGCACGGCCAGCACCGAATCGCGCAGCCAGCTGAAGCGGTAGTCCCAGTTGCGCGTGCCACCGGGCGCTTCAGGCAGTGACGTGGTGGCCGCCGCCGCCACGGCGCCGGTGCGCTCGAAGCACAAGGCCTTGAGGGTCAGCGCCGAGCGGCGCGTGCAGGGGTCCGGGTGCGGGGGCCGGTTCCCGCCGCACGCCCACGCGCGCCACCAGGCCACGGTGCGCTCCAGGCGCGGGCAGAGCCGGCCGTGCTCCGGGCGCCAGCGCCGCACGGCGTCGGACAAGGCCTCGGGCGGCACGAATCGGATCGACAGCTCCAGCGATTCGCCCCCGTGCAGCGGAACTTCGGCACGCAGCAGGCACGCGGCACGGTCGAGCTGAAGCGGCCGGCTGCAATGGATCAGCAACCCCTTGTTGCTGCCGCAGGCGGTGTACAGCCCCGTTGCCACGCAGCGCAGGTCGGGCACGATCGAGCCGAAGTCGAAGCGCGGGGCCACCTCCACCTGCAGCAGCATCTCGCCGCCAAGGCAACGGGCCAGCCGGGCAAGGTGGTCGGTGCCGTCAAACTCGCCGGGCGCGCCGCTCATCGAGAAGAAGTCGTTCAGCTCGACGCTGCCGTCCGCGCCTTCGAAGCGCGTGCACAGCACGGCCGTGCCTTCGACGTAGCTGCGCCGGGCGCAGGCGTGCTGGCCGGCGGGCGCGATGCTGCAGTGGCCGCCTCGGCCCCAGTCGAGCAGGCGGCCGAAGCTGCTGTCCGAATCCATCTGCGGCATGCAGCACCAGTCGATGGACCCATGGCGTCCGACCAGCGCGGTCGATTCGCAGTCGCTGATGAGCGCGTAGTCCTCGATGGGCGGATAGGGTGGGCTCACGGCATCGGCCTGTTCGTCGCGCAGCGCCACGCAGGGACGTGGCCGGCTCAATTGCGGAAGTTCTGGGTCACCATCAGTCCGCGAACCCCACCGTCGAGCACGCCGACGCCCAGGCGGCCGAAGACCGGCCGCAGGATGTTGGCGCGGTGGCCCGGCGAGTCCATCAGGCCGTCGTGGGCCAGTTGCAGCGAGCGCGCCAACGCCAGGTTCTCTCCGGCGGCAAGGAAGCGCACGTCGGCGGCGCGCATGCGGTCGAAGGGATCGCGGCCCTCGGGCGTCACGTGCGAGAAGTAGCCCCGGGCGAACATGTCGGCCGCGTGCCGGCGTGCGACCTGCGCCAGTTCGGCGTCCGCCCGCAGCGGGCGCAGGCCGGCTTGCATCCGCTCGGCGTTGACGAGTTCGAGCATGAGCGCCTCGAGGTCAGCCCGCGGGCGCGCCTGCGTGACGTGGAACGGCAGGCGAACCGATTCCCGCGAGCCGGGACGGACCGTGAGGCGGCTGAGCGTGGCCCGGGCCGCCGGATCGACGATCGGCGCGAGCCGCGCCTCCAGCCACATCGCCGGGTGCGACGCGCGCTGCGCCAGCGTGCTGGCGCGGGCCTCGTCGTTCACGCGCTCGGACAGCGGCAGGGCGAGCAGCAGCGCCGCGACGATGGCGGCGTGGATCAGCCCGTTGGCAGCGCCCGGCAGCAGCCCCAGCGCGCGGTTCGCCCGGTGCTCGTGGGCATGCTGCGGTACCGCCGCCAGCAGCCCGCCGGCGACGAAGCCGAGCCCGATGCGCGCGACCAGGAACGTCCCGAGGAAGGCCATCGGCATCGCCCACACCCCGAAGCCGTCGCCCCCCAGCCAGCGCGCGGGCAGCCGGTACGCGGCCAGGGCGAAGCCCACGCTGGCCACCAGCGTGGCGAGCTCAGCGGCGCCGATCGCGAAACCGCGCCGCCAGCCGCTCCACAGGCTCGCAGCGACGATGGCGACGAGAAGAAGGTCGACCAGATTCATCTGCGGGCCGGACAGGCAAGCGAGAGGCCTGCCGACAGCGCGCGCGATGCGTCCGTGCCGGCCGCTTCAGCTGTTCGCAGGCTCCTTCGAAACTTCGTCGCGGCTGCATTGCAGCCGAAGTACGCGGCCGCTCCAGTCGATGTCCGCGATGAGCGCGGTCGGCACGCGCACGTGGCCGCCCGGCCACCAGGGCTTGGCATCGACGACCAGTTGCGGCACCGCCCAGCTGCGGCCGTCGACCACCAGGTCGTCGAGGGTGCCGAGCCTGCCGTCGCTGGCGTCCACGTGGTAGCTGACGATCTCGCGCGCGCTGCGCAGGTGGCAGCGCCGCGCCGCGTCCTCGGCCTGCTGCGCCGCTTCCTGCACCTGCGTCGGCACGCCGGCATCCGGCGGCGTACCGCCGATCGGCGGCCGCACCAGGCCCGGCACCACGCCGGGCACCATGCCGTGCCGCAAGGACGGCAGCATGGTCGCGCCCCACAGCATCGAGCCGCTCCAGTAGGTGTCGTAGCCGTAGTGCAGCGCATGCGCGATCTCGTGGTACCGCGACACCGGCTTCTGCGTGTCGACGTCGGGACTGCGCTCGATCTGCTCGCGTGTCAGTGCCATCGGCAACGGTCCCACCATGGGCGCGTCGGCCACCGCGTTGGCCGGCGACAAGAGCACGTGCCGCGAGGCCAGCCACTCGCCCGTCTCGACCACCAGGTAGCGCACGGCCCAGCGCTCGTCGTCGATGAAGAGGTCCACGATGCGCCCGACGTCGCCATCGGTGGCGGCGATGCGTCGCCCGATCAGTTCGCTGGCCAGTCCTGGCATGGTGACTCCTTCGGCGAGGGCCGTCCCGTCTGACGTACCGGGCAAACCCTGTACCTCCGCGCGGAGGCTGGAGGCCGCCGCGGCACCCCAGCGGAGGCGCCCCGTCCATGGCAGGCGAAGGGCGCGGCCACGCCAGGGCCGCCGACCGGCCCGGGACATCTCCACGCAGCCAGGAGCGGCAAAGCGTGCAGACGCCCTTGCACAAATGTTTCAGCGCGGAGGTCCTCGGCTGCTTCGTCGGGCACAGCCGCGCGCCGCCCCCGGCGCGCCGGACAGCCGCCCGCCGAGCGACAGGGAACGCGGATTGCACCGGTTGGCCGACGCAGCGCAGCAGGCAGCAGCCGTGCCACCGGCAGCGGAACGGCTGTCGGGCCTCCGGCTCAGCGTGACGCTTCCCCGCCCTCTTCGAGCGCCTTGGGCGGCACACGACATGCAAAGGCAGGGCCAACATGAACCACAAGCCCATCGTGCTCATCACCGGCGCGGCCGGGGACATCGGTTCCCGGCTCGTCAAGGCCTTGTCGCGCGGCTACTGCGTCATCGGCATGGACCGGCCCGGCCGCACGGCCTCGATCCCGATGCTGGAGGCCGACCTGTCCGACCAGTCATCGATCGACGAGGCGCTGCGGCGCTTCGCCGACCGCTGGGGCCCACGCATCGCCAGCGTCATCCACCTCGCGGCCTACTTCGACTTCACCGGAGAGGACAACCCGCTGTACGAGAAGGTGAACATCGAGGGCACCCGCGCCCTGCTGCGCGCGCTGCAGCGGCTGGAGGTGGAGCAGTTCGTGTACGCCGGCACCATGCTGGTCCATGCGCCGTGCCGCCCGGGCGAGCGCATCGACGAGACACGGCCGCTGGCGCCCAAGTGGGCATATCCGAAGTCGAAGGCGGCCGCCGAAGCCGTGGTGCGCGAGGAGCACGGCCGCATCCCCTTCCTGCTGCTGCACCTGGCGGGGGTGTACGACGAACGCAGCGCCGTGCCGACGCTGACGCAGCAGATCGCCCGCATCTACGAGCGCGACTTCACCAGCCACCTCTACGCCGGCGACCCCGAGGCCGGGCAGTCGATGCTGCACAAGGACGACATGGCCGACGCCTTCCGCCGCGCCGTGGACCGCCGCGCCGAGCTGCCGCCGGGCGAGACCATCCTGGTGGGCGAGCCGGAGGCGCTGGGCTACGACGAGCTGCAGGACCGCATCGGCCGGCTCGTGCACGGCGACGACGAATGGACGACGGTGCGCCTGCCCAAGCCGGCGGCCAAGCTGGGCGCCGCGCTGCAGGAAAAGCTGGAACCGCTGGTGCCCGATGCCATCGACCAGGGCAAGAAGCCGTTCATCCGCCCCTTCATGATCGAAATGGCCGACGACCACTACGCGCTGGACACGGCCAAGGCGCGCCGGCTGCTCGGCTGGGAACCGCGGCATCGGCTGGACGAGGTGCTGCCCGCGCTGGTGCAGGCGCTGAAGGACGACCCGCCGGCGTGGTACCGCGCCAACGGCGTCACGCCGCCGCCCTGGATGACGGCGACGGCCGACGCGGCCGGCGACGCCGACGACGTGCGCCGCAGCCATGAAGCCCTGGTGCGCGAGCAGCACGCGCGCTACCTGTGGGCGCCGTACTTCAACCTGGTGCTGGCCACCTGGCTGCTGACGTCGGCGCCGCTGCTGGGCCTGCAATCCGGCGCGCTGGCGTGGAGCGACCGGCTGTCGGGCCTGGCGCTGCTGGTGTTCGCCGCGCTGGCGCTGTCGTGGCGCTTCGGCTGGGCGCGCTGGGCCTGCGCGGCCATCGGGCTGTGGTTGATGAGCGCGCCGCTCATCTTCTGGGCGCCCGGCGCGGCCGGCTACCTGCACGGCACGCTGGTCGGCGCGCTGGTGGTCGGCTTCGCCCTCGGGCTGCCGCCCGAGCCCGGCGTGTCGCCGCTGGCCGCCACCCGCGGCCCCGATGCGCCGCCGGGCTGGACCTTCAACCCCTCGGGCTGGACACAGCGGCTGCCCATCATCGTGCTGGCGCTGGTGGGGCTGCACATCTCCAGGTACCTGACGGCTTATCAGCTCGGCCACATCGACAGCGTGTGGGAACCCTTCTTCGCGGGCGGGCCGGATCCGAAAAACGGCACCGAGGAGATCATCACCTCCAGTGTGTCGCAGGCCTGGCCGGTGCCCGACGCCGGCGTGGGCGCCCTCACGTACCTGCTGGAGATCCTGACCGGCGTCATCGGCTCCCGGCGGCGCTGGCGCACCATGCCGTGGCTGGTGCTGTTGTTCGGCCTGATGATCGTGCCGCTGGGGGTCGTCTCCATCGTCTTCATCATCATCCAGCCCTTGGTCATCGGCACCTGGTGCACGCTGTGCCTGGTGGGGGCGGCGGCGATGCTGGTGCAGATCCCCTACTCGATCGACGAGATCGTCGCCACCTGCCAGTTCCTGCGCCGCCGCCGCCGGGCCGGTGCATCGCTGCTGGCGGTGCTGCTGTGGGGCGACACCGACGACGAAGCGCCGCGGGAGCGCACCGGGGCCGCATTGCCGCCGCGCGAGTTCGAGCGGTCGCCGCGGCAGGTGCTGGTGGACATGTGGAGCGGCGGCGTGCGCCTGACCTGGTCGCTGGCGCTGACGCTGGCCATCGGCGCGGCGCTGATGACCTCGCGGCTGTGGCTGGGCGCCGAAGGCACGCTGGCCGATGTGCACCACGTGGCGGGCGCGCTGGCGATCACGGTCGTGGCCATCGCCTGCGGCGAGGTCGCGCGCACGGCGCGCCTGCTCAACGTGCCGCTGGGGCTGGCGCTGCTGGGGGCCGCGCTGGTGATCGAGGCTCCGCCGCTGGCGCGCTGGGCCACCGCGATGGCCGCCCTGGCGCTGGTGGCGCTGAGCCTGCCGCGCGGCAGCGTGCGCGAGCGTTATGCCGGCTGGACGCCGCGCATCGTGTAGGCCCGGCCATGCCGCCGCAAGCGCAACGCCCCCGGGTCCTGCCCGCCGGTCCGCCGGCGGCAGCGGCGCATCCGCAGCCCCCGGGCAGGGCGGCGCGCCGGCCGGCGGCGGGGCGGGCGGCCCTGCCGGTGGGGCTGCTGGCAGGCCCGTTGGCGGTGCTGCTGCTGGCGCTGCTGGCGTGGCTGGCGCCGCTGCCGCCGGGGCCGTGCGCCCAGCCGGCCGGCCCCCCGGCCGTGGTGGTGCTGGCGCTGAGCGATGCCATCAGCCCGGCGAGCGCGGACTACGTGGTGCGCGGCCTGCAGCGTGCGCGCGACGCCGGCGCCGGGCTGGTGGTGCTGCAGCTGGACACGCCCGGCGGACTGGACCTCGCCATGCGCCAGATCATCCAGGCCATCCTCGCCTCGCCGGTGCCGGTGGCCACCTGGGTGGCGCCATCGGGGGCGCGCGCCGCCAGCGCCGGCACCTACATCCTCTATGCCAGCCACGCGGCGGCGATGGCGCCTTCCACCACCGTGGGTGCCGCCACGCCGGTGGCAGTGGGCATGCCGGCGCCGGCGATGCCGGGCGGCGGCGCGTCCCGGCCGCCCGGCGCACCCGCCGGCGACGCCATGGCCGCCAAACAGGTGAATGACGCGGCCGCCTTCATCCGCGGGCTGGCGCAGCAGCGCGGCCGCAACGCCGCCTGGGCCGAGCGCGCGGTGCGCGAGGGCGTGAGCCTCAGCGCCGACGAGGCGCTGCGCGAGAAGGTGATCGACCTGGTGGCACGCGACCTGCCGCAGCTGCTGGCGCAGCTCGAAGGCCGCGGCGTGCGCACCGTGGCGGGCGACCGCACCCTGCACACGCAGGGCGCCGACGTGCGCCAGGTGCAGCCGGACTGGCGCAGCCGGCTGCTGTCGGTGATCGCCAACCCCAGCCTGGCACTGATCCTGATGATGCTGGGCATCTACGGCCTGCTGTTCGAGTTCTATTCGCCGGGCTTCGGCGTCGGCGGCGTGGTCGGCGGCATCTGCCTGCTGCTGGCGCTGTTCGCGCTGCAGCTGCTGCCAGTGAACCACGCCGGCCTGGCCCTGGTGGCGCTGGGCGTGGCCCTGATGGCCGCCGAAGCCTTCGCGCCCAGCTTCGGCGTGCTGGGCCTGGGCGGCTTCGTCGCCTTCGTGGCCGGCGGCGTGATGCTGTTCGACACCGAGCAACCGGGTTACGGCGTGCCGCTGCCGCTGCTGCTGGGCCTGGGCGCCTTGTCGGCGCTGCTCGTGGCCGGTGGCGGCACCATGGCGCTGCGCGCGCGCCGGCGCCCGGTGGTCTCGGGCGCCCAGCAGTTGCTCGGCGCCACGGGCGAGGTGCTGGCGGTCGATGCCGGCGGCGCCTGGGCGCGCGTGCTTGGAGAACGCTGGCGGGTGCGTTCAGACCAGCCGCTGGCGCCGGGGCATCGCGTGCGGGTGAGCGGCCGCAGCGGCCTCACGCTCAACGTGGAACCGGCGCCCGCCGAGGATGCCGGCCCGCCGGCGAACCAAGGAGTCCTGCCGTCATGATGTTCGACCTTGCACTGGGCACGCTGCTGCTGCCGCTGATGCTGCTGGCTTTCGCCGCGCTGCGCATCCTGCGCGAGTACGAGCGCGGCGTGGTGTTCCAGCTCGGGCGCTTCTGGAAGGTCAAAGGCCCGGGGCTGGTGCTCGTGGTTCCAGGCTTGCAGCAGATGGTGCGGGTGGACATGCGCACCCTGACCTTCGACGTGCCGCCGCAGGACGTGATCTCGCGCGACAACGTGTCGGTCCAGGTCAATGCGGTGCTGTTCTTCCGCGTCGTCGATGCGCAGAAGGCCATCATCCAGGTGGCCGATTTCATGGCTGCCACCAGCCAGCTGGCGCAGACCACGCTGCGCGTGGTGCTGGGCAAGCACGAGCTCGACGAGATGCTGGCCGAGCGCGAGCGCCTGAACGCCGACATCCAGCGCATCCTCGACGAGCAGACCGATCCCTGGGGCATCAAGGTCACGCAGGTGGAGATCAAGCACGTCGACCTCAACGAGTCGATGGTGCGCGCCATCGCCCGCCAGGCCGAGGCCGAACGCGAGCGGCGCGCCAAGGTGATCCATGCCGAGGGCGAGCGCCAGGCGGCCACGGCGCTGGTCGATGCCGCCCGCGCGCTGGCGCAGGAGCCGGCTGCCATGCAGCTGCGCTACCTGCAGACGATGACGCAGGTGGCCGGCGACCGCGCCACCACCTTCGTGCTGCCGCTGCCGATCGACCTGCTCGGCGGCCTGGTGGGCAGCCTGCGGCGCCCGCCCGAGGCGTAGTGCCGGCGCCGCGACCATCCGGCAGCGTGGCTGATGGCTCTGGCGAGCCAGCGCTTCATGGAGCGCTACACCACCCTCAGCCGGCGCAGCCGCCACGCCGCCCAGGCCGCCAGTGCCAGCACCGGCAGCAGCAGCTGCAGGGCAGCCAGCGCCAACCCGGCCCGCAGCTGAGCGCGTGGCGGCTCCACCCATGCAAAACGCGGCATCGCCCGCAGGTCGTCCGGGTTGATGGCGCGCCCTTCCAGCAGGCGCGGCTCGAAGAAGGCCTTCCACTCGCCATGGAAGCGGCCCACCTGGCGGCGGAACTGCAGATAGCGCTCGGAGCCCGTGCCGGCCAGCGCGGTGAGCGATTCACTGGCCACCAGCGCCGGCGACAACCAGGACCAGCGCGCCACCAGCGCCTGCTGGCCGGCCAGCTGGGTGTCGAAGCGCTCGGTCAGCGCCTCGATCTCGCGGTCGGTGTCGCGGCCTACCAGGTATTGGGCGCGGCGGCGGCTGGCCACCTCGATCTTGCCGTCCTGGGGCTGCAGCACCTCGGGCTGGGCGACGTAGCGGTAGTCGGCCGCCAGCAGCTTGCTGTAGCGGTTCAACCCTTCCACCGCCGCCAGCCGGGTGCGCGTGGCCAGCTCGATGCGCGAGGGCGCCGGGCTGGCCGCCTGCACCGCCAGGTTCATCAGCACCGGCAGCACCAGCACCAGCAGCACCCAGGCCGCCAGCAGCGCCAGCGCATTGAAGGCCGACGAGCGGCCCAGCGCGTTGACGGCCACGGCCAAGGCCAGCCAGAACAGCGCGTAGGCCGCCACCAAGCCCAGCGCCCAGGCCAGTGCGGCTGCACCGGCAGCGCTGCGCAGTTCGGGCCGCGCGGCCAGCAGCACGCCGGCCAGCACCACGAAGGTGGTGCCCAGCAAGGCACCGGCGCGCAGCGCGGCCTTGCCCGCCACCAGCGTCAGTGCCGTCAGCGGCTGCGACAGCAAGAGCTTCAGCGTGCCCTGCTCGCGCTCGGCCGACAACAGGTTCCAGCTGAAGCCCAGCACCGCCAGCGGCAACAGGTAGACGATGACGAACAGCGGGTCGAACGGCCCGCTGAGCAGGTGCCAGGGGCTTTCCAGCTCGGTGTCGTCCATGAAGCTGGCGCGGCTGCGGTAGGTGACGCGGTAGTAGTTGGGCTGCATGTCCGACTGGCCCAGCGCCAGCGGCGCCATTGCCTCGTACGGAAGCAGCGCACTGCGTGCGCCCATGCCGCTGCCCACCGACGCGGGGTCGGCCGGGTTGGCGAAGGGATCGGGCGTTTCCACGCCGGCGAGCACGCGCTGCAGGCGATCGGCCAGCGCCGCTTCGCGCTGCGGCTGGCTGGCCTGGATGGCGGCCAGCACCTGTTCGCGCGCCTTCACCTCGGCCAGGCCGTTGTGCAGGCCGAAGCCCAGCAGCAGCGCCAGCAGGCCGCACACGGCCCACAGGCTGCGGTCGGCCCACAGCAGGCGCCGCTCGTGCGCGACCACGCGCGAGAAATTCCTGAAGGTCCGCCTCATGGCTTGCGCACCCCCACGGCCCAGCCGGCGAGAACGGCGGCGGCCGCCAGCGCCAGGCCCAGCACGAACAGGCTGGCGACGTTGTCGCGCAGCGCCGCGGCCGCGCCAATCGGGTGATAGTGGAACCGCGGCACCCGCGCCCACAGGTTCTTGCCGGCCTGGTAGCTGAAGTGGCGGTCGCCCAGCGGATCGGCATGCTCGACCAGGTCATGGCTGATCAGGTCCTGCATCAGCCGCCGCTGCGCTTCGGCAGCCACCGAGAAGTGCCGGTGCGCCGCGAAGTCGGTGCCGGCCACGCCCATCGACCAGCCGCGCAGCGCCAGCAGCGGCACGGCCAGGCCGGCCCATTCCTGCAGGCGCTGCTGGCGCGCGAAGGAGTCCCACAGGCGCGAGAAGTGCTGGTCGGCGACGGCATAGCCGGCTTCGTCGTCGATCTTCAGCGCGATGCCCCAGCGGTTCAGCGGCAGCTCGGCACCCCAGCGCTTGTCGGTGCCGAGCTGGGCGCGCCAGGCGCGGCGGTAAGCCTGCTCCAGCTCGTCGTCCATCTGCTGGTTGAAGGCCTGGCGCGACGGGCTGGGGTGCACTTCGCGCGCCAGGTCGGAAGCCACGCGCGGCGCCAGCGTGACACCGCCGATCCACAGCGCCAGCAGCACGACCAGCGCGAGCCGCGTGCTCGGCACCAGCGCCGAGACCGCCAGCACGCCGAGCACGGCAATGCCCAGGTACAGCGCATAGCCCAGCGCCAGCAGCCCCAGGCGCAACACCGCATCCCACCCGCCTTGCATCGCCAGCGCCCCGGCGGCCAGCAGCAGCGCCGGCAGCAGGCAGGCCGCCAGCGCGGCCGCCAGCGCCAGCGCCTTGCCGGCCAGCAGCTGGCGCGGCCGCACGCCCAGGCTGGACGTCAGGCGCAACGTGCCTTGCTCCCGTTCACCGGCGAAGGCGTTGAAGCCCAGCACGATGACCAGCAGCGGGCCCAGCACCTGCAGCACCCAGGCCACGGAGAGGTTGCCGAAGCGCTGCAGGCCGGTGGCGTCCTGCGCGGGACGGAAGCGCAGCTCGCTCTGCCGGTGCGCCTGCAGCCAGATGGTGGAGCCCACGTAGGGCGTGATGCCGGGATCGACGATCGCCGTCGGCGGCAGCGGCTTGAAGGCATGCATGCCCTGGTGCGCGGCATCGTGCGGATGGCGCTCGTCCTGCGCGATCCAGGCGTCGTAGTCCAGCGCCTGCGCGGCCTGGCGCTCCCCGTCGATGGCGCGCTGCTGCTGCCAGCCGACGGCAAAGGCCGTGGCCAGCAGCAACAGCATCAGGCCGCCGGCCAGCAGCAGGCGGCCGTCGCGCCACAGTTCGGTGAGCTCGCGCCGGGCCATCAAGCTTGTGACGCTCACTTCATGTGCTCCAGGTACAGCGCCTCGAGGTCGGCGTGGCTCAGCTCTTCGCTGCGCAGCTCGGCCACCAGGCGGCCGGCGCGCATGATGCCGATGCGGGTGCCGTTCTGCTTGGCGTGGAACAGGTCGTGCGTGGTCGTCAGCACCGCGACGCCACGGTCGCGCGCATCGCGCAGCAGCTGCGCGAATTCGGCCGCGGCCTTGGGGTCCAGGCCCGAGGTGGGCTCGTCGAGCAGGAGGGCCTTGGCGTTCTTGGCCAGCGCGATGGCGATGCCCACCTTCTGCCGCATGCCCTTGGAGTAGGTCGATACCCGCCGGTCGGCCGCGGTGGCATCCAGCCCGGCCTGCGCCAGCAGCCCCAGCAACTCGGCCCGCGCGGCCTGGCGGCCCGTGGCCAGCGCCGCGAAGTAGCGCAGGTTCTCCAGCCCCGACAGCGCGCCGTACAGCATCACCTGCTCGGGGATGTAGGCCAGGCGCTGCTTGGTGGCCAGTGGCTCGCGCGTGACGTCCAGCCCATCGACCAGGGCCTGGCCGTCGCTGGGGTCGACGAAGTTCAGGAACACGTTGACCAGCGTCGTCTTGCCGGCGCCGTTGGCGCCCAGCAGGCAGTAGATCTCGCCGGGCTCGACGGTCAGGCTCACCGCGTCCAGCGCGCGCGTGGCGCCGAACTGCTTGCTCAAGGCCAGGGTCTGCAGCATCTCGGAAGCTCCAGCGTCAGAAGTCGAAGCGCGCCGACAGCTCGACGCTGCGCGGCGCGCCGAGGATCACCTGGTTGTTGGCGCTCGCGCCGGCCCAGGTGGCGTACAGCTCGTCGGTGACGTTGCGCACGCGCAGCGTGAAGACGGCCGGCTTCGCGGTCCAGCTGGCGTAGAGATCGGCCGTCTGATAACCCTTCATGCGCACGGTGTTGGCGTTGTTGGTGTAGGTGCTGCCCACGCTGCTCAACGCCACCCCGACCGCCAGCGGCAGGCCGGCGAAGCGGTAGTCCACCCACAGGTTGCCGGTGCGCAGCGGCACGTTGGGCGGCGTGTTGCCGACGCGTGAGACGCCGCCGGCTTCGAGCAGGGTGTCGAACTGCGCGTCCAGCAGCGCCAGGTTGCCCGAGACGGTCAAGGCCCGCGTGGCACGCCAGGCGGCGGCCAGCTCGATGCCGCGCGACGAGATGCGGCCGTTGTTCACCGTCACGGCCGGGTTGGCGGGATCGCGCGACAGCACGTTGTCCTGCTCGATCTTGTACAGGGCCAACGTCCAATCGACGCGGCTGTCGGCCAGGCTCTGCTTCAACCCGATCTCGGCCTGCCGGCCCTTGGTGAGCGGGAAGGCGCTGTTGGCGGCGGACTGAAGCAGCAGGTTGGACGAGCCCACCGGCGCCGCGGCATTGACCACCTGCGCGTACAGCGTGGTCGCCGGGCTCCAGTCGAACACCGCGCCAAGTCGCACTGAGTTCGGCCGGTAGCGCGTGCCGAAGGCGCTGAAGGCACCGGTGTTGAGGTCGCGGACCGTGCGTTCCAGCGTGATGCGCTCGGTGCGAAGCGCCGCTACCAGCGTGAAGGCATCGCCGAGCTTCAGCGCGTCTTCGGCGAACAGGGCGGTGGTCGTCACGTCGGCCGTGAAGTCGGTGCGGTTGCCGGCGCCGGTGGCCAGCGCGGCGTTGTCGTTGAACAGGCCCACGGCAGGGTTGATGGCGGACACCTGCAGCGCGGCGCTGGTCGCGGCCGACCCATCGGAGAAACGGCGCGCGGTGGCGAAGTCGGTCTTGCTGTGCTCGACGCCGACGACGAAGCGGTTCTTCAGGCCACCGAGGCGTCCGTCGTGCGCCAGGTCCAGGCGTTCGCTCCAGACCTCGTGGTCATGGCCGACGTCGACATGGTCGCGGTTCATGCGGTCGGGGGCCACGAAGCCCAGGCTCTCGGCATTGCGCCAGCGGCGGTCGGCGCTGTAGGCGCCGATCTCGTTGCGCAGCTGCCATTGCGGCGAGATGCGCCACGACAGCCGGCCGCGCAGCCACAGGCTGTCGGAATCCATGCGGCCGTCGGCCACGTTGTAGTTGCTGCGCGCCAGCCGCTTGTCGATGACGCGGCCGGCGCTGTCGGTGACGACGTCGGTCGGCTCGGCCGCGAAAGACCGCGGCACCAGCGGCGTGCCGAAATAGGCGCCGATGTCGTCGCGCAGGTGATCCAGCGACAGGTCGAGCTTGAGCGCCGGCGCCAGCGCGAAGTTCACGGCGGCGGTCAGGTGCTCGCCCCGGGACTCGGTGCGCTCGACCCAGCCCTCGCTCTGGTGGTGGCTGAAGTCGATGCGGTAGGCGCCGCTGTCACCCAGCGCACCGCCGGTGCCCACGCCGGCGCGCAGCCTGCCATGGCTGCCGTAGGACAGCAGCGCCTGCGTGCCGGAGGACCTGCGGTCCGGCTGCTTGGGCACGAAGTTCACCGCCCCGCCGATGCCGCCTTCGCCGTAAAGCACCGAGGCCGGGCCCTTGAGCACCTCGATGCGCTCGTAGTTGAAGCTGTCCTGCGGCCGGTTGGACATGGTCGGCGTGGAGATGCGGCCACCGTCGAACAGGTAGGTGATGAAGCCGCCGGTGAAGCCGCGCATCGAGGCGATGCCGGGTGAAGTCGCATTGCCGCCGACGCTGATGCCCACCGCGCCGCGCATCGCCTCTTCCAGCGTGCGCGCGCCGCGCAGTTCCATCACCTCGCGCGAAATCACCTCCACCGAGGCCGGCGTCTCGCGCAGGCTCAGGCCCAGGCGGGAGCCGGTCCTGGATTCACGGTCCAGGTCGAGGCCGGGATGCGCCGGCCGTTCGGCGTTGCCGGTGACGGTGATGGACTGCGTCGGTGGCGCCGGCTCGGTGCTGGATTGGGCGAGCGCGGGGGCACTGGACGCGCAAGCCGCGGCCAGGGCCGCCAGCGCGTGCCGCGACGATTTGCTTTTGGTCAGGACTCTGATGCGTTGTTGTTTCATGAGGCGATGGAGGAGCGGAACAAAGGAGAACAAGCGAGTGCTTGCGAAAGCCGTCAGCAGCGCGTCCGCAGTGGATCCGGCACGCCGGTGCCACACCGCCAGCCGGCGGCTCGATCGCCTGGAAGCCGAGTCGTTGGTAGAACCGGATCGCCATCGCGTTGTCCGCAGCGACCGCGAGCCATGCAAAGGCCCCGTTCGATCGAAGGCCGCGGCCGATGGAGCGGCGCACGCGGCATCGCTCAGCCCTGGGTCGCCACGCACTGCGCCAGCCCGTCGAGCAGAAGCTCCTTGGGCATGTCGCGGCCGATGAACACCATCTTGGATTCACGTTTCTCGCCGCGCTTCCACGCGGCCCCAGCGTCCGAAGCCATCAGCATGTGCACGCCCTGCAGCACCACGCGCTGCTTCATGCCCTGGATGTTCAGCACGCCCTTGTAGCGCATCAGCTTGGCGCCGTAGACCTGCACGATGCCGCCGAGAAAGTCCTCGATGCGCTCCAGGTCCAGCGGCCGGTCTTCCCGGAACACGAACGAGCTGACATCGTCGTCGTGCACGTGGTCCACGTCCGTCAGGAAGCCGGGCTCGATCTCGAGGATGGCATCGAGGTCGAAGCCGCGGATGTCCAGCAGGTCGTCGATGCTGGCCTGGCCGTGCCGTGCTTCGCCGAGCTTGGCGCGCGGGTTCATCTGCACCAGGCGCTGGCGCAGCGCCGTCACGTCTTCCGGCGGCACCACGTCGGTCTTGGTGATCAGGATGCGGTCGGCAAAGCCGACTTGCTCCTGGGCCTCGTGGTGCTCGTCCAGCTGCTGCGGCGCATGCTTGGCGTCGACCATGGTGACGATGGCGTCCAGCAGGTACTGCCGGCCGATGTCCTCGTCCACGAAGAAAGTCTGCGCCACCGGCGCGGGATCGGCCAGGCCGGTGGTCTCGATGACCACGCGGTCGAACTGCAGCTGGCCAGCGGCCTTCCTGGCATGCAGCTCGCCCAGGATGCGCACCAGGTCGCCACGCACGGTGCAGCAGATGCAGCCGTTGTTCATCTCGATGATCTGCTCGTCCCGGTCCTGGACCAGCAGTTCGTTGTCGATGCCGGCTTCGCCGAACTCGTTTTCTATCACCGCAATGCGGTGGCCATGCCGCTCCTGCAGGATGCGGTTGAGCAGCGTGGTCTTGCCGCTGCCGAGGAAGCCGGTGAGGATGGTGACGGGGATGGGCGGCATGGCGTCTTTCATTGCACTCGGTTCGGTCCAGGGGGTTGGCGCGGGCGGCCTTAATTGCTAATGGTATTGCATTATCATCCTAGCCATGAAACTTCGGCTACCCTCGATGCATGGAACGCAACACCCGTCAGCGCTCGGCCATCCGCGAGGCGATCGCGCAGGCCGAACGGCCGCTGCTGCCGCAGGAAGTGCTGGACGCCGCGCAGCAAGCGGTGCCGGGCCTGGGCATCGCCACGGTCTATCGCAACCTGAAGGCGCTGGTCGACGAGGGCGAGCTGAAGGCGGTGAACCTGCCGGGCGAGAACCCACGCTTCGAGCTGGCCGGGCACCAGCACCACCATCACTTCCAGTGCACGCACTGCCAGCGCGTGTTCGACGTGCATGCCTGTCCGGGCGACCTGTCGCGCCTGGCGCCGCAGGGATTCACCGTGGAAGACCACGACCTCACGCTGTACGGCCGCTGCAAGGACTGCGCGCCCCGGACCGCGGCCGCGCGCGCGGCGTCACCCAGGACAGCGCACCGGCATCAGCGCTGAAGGCGCTTCCGGGGGCCGTCCGATGCTGACGGCCGGGGCCGGCGCGCGCCTGGGTGCCGCCAGCATCATCGTGCTGCTGCTGTGGGCTGCGGTCGCCTGGGCCTTGTCGTGACGACGGGTGAGCGATGAACGCACCCATCAGCCTGCACGACCTCACGGTGTCGTACCGCGGCCATCCGGCGGTGCACCACCTGAGCGGCCGGTTTGCGGCAGGGTCGCTCACCGCGGTGGTCGGCCCCAACGGCGCGGGCAAGAGCAGCCTGCTGGCGGCGCTCGGCGGCGCGCTGCCCAGCCACCAGGGCCGCATCGTGCGCGACCCCGCGCTGCGCATCGCCTACCTGCCGCAGGCCGCCCAGCTCGACCGCGCCTTCCCGGTCCGTGTGCATGAAGTCGTGGCCATCGGCCTGTGGTCGCGCATCGGCAGCTTCGGCGCGCTTGCGGCGAGCGACCGGCGGCAGGTCGACCATGCGCTCGAAGCCGTGGGCTTGAGCGGATTCGCCCAGCGCTGGCTCGGCGAGCTGTCCGCAGGCCAGGTGCAACGGGCCTTGTTCGCGCGCCTGCTGGTCCAGGATGCCGGCCTGATCCTGCTCGACGAGCCGTTCAATGCCATCGACGCACGCACCACCGCCGACCTGCTGGGGCTGCTGCGGCGCTGGAAGCAGGAGGCGCGCACCGTGATCGCCGTGCTGCATGACCTGGACCAGGTGCGCGAGCACTTCGACGAGACGCTGCTGCTGGCACGCGAGCCGGTGGCCTGGGGCCCGACGGCCCAGGTGCTGAACGCCGACCATCTTTTTCGTGCCCGCCAGATGGCCGAAGCCTGGGACGAGCGGGCCAGCGTGTACCTGCGTGCCGCATGAACGACTGGGTCGATCCCTTCGTCGAGTTCGCCTTCATGCGCCGGGCGCTGGTGGCGACGCTGGCGCTGTCGCTGGGCAGCGCGCCGATCGGCTGCATCCTGGTGCTGCGGCGCATGAGCCTTGTCGGCGACGCGATGGCGCATGCGGTGCTGCCCGGCGCCGCCGCGGGTTTCGTGCTGGCCGGCCTGTCGTTGCCGGCGATGAGCCTGGGCGGCTTCGTCGCCGCGCTGCTGGTGGCGCTGGCCGCCGGCTTCGTCACCCGCAGCACGCCGCAGCGCGAGGACGCGAGCTTCGCGGCCTTCTACCTGATCGCGCTGGCGCTCGGCGTGCTGCTGGTGTCGCTGCGCGGCAGCCAGATCGACCTGATGCACATGCTCTTCGGCAGCGTGCTCGCGGTCGACGACGCGGCACTGCTGCAGATCGCCGGCGTCGCGAGCCTGACGCTGTTCATGCTCGCCGCGTTCTACCGGCCCATGGTGCTGGAGAGCTTCGATCCCGGCTTCCTGCGCAGCGTCGGCGGGCCGGGTGCCTCCGTGCACATGCTGCTGCTGGTGCTGCTGGTGGGCAACCTCGTCAGCGCGTTCCAGGCGCTGGGCACGCTGATGGCCGTCGGCCTGATGATGCTGCCGGCAGCGGCTGCACGTTTCTGGGTCGCGGGCCTGCCCGGCATGGCCGCGCTGGCGGCGGGCATCGGGTCCGCCTGCGGCGCGGCCGGGCTGCTGCTGAGCTACCGCACCGACCTTCCGTCCGGGCCCTGCATCGTGTTGTCGTGCGGCGCCGTCTACATCCTTTCCGTGTTGTTCGGCCGGCGCGACGGCATGCTGTGGCGCCTGCTGCGGCCCGCGCGCCACCTGGCCGGCTGAATCCCCATGCGATCACCCTTTCCTTCTCGTCGCAGCCTGATCCTGTGCAGCGCCTGTTCAGCGCTGCCCGCCCAGGCCGCCGCCGCGCAGCCCGCGCGGCCGCGCATCGTGGCCAGCTTCTCCATCCTGGCCGACATGGCGCGCGAGCTGGCCCCGGAGGGTGCCGAGGTCTCGGCGCTGGTCGGTCCCGACGCCGATGCGCATGTCTTCGAGCCCAGCCCGGCCGATGGCCGCCGGCTCGCGCAGGCCGACCTGGTGCTGGTCAACGGGCTCGGCTTCGAAGGCTGGATCGACCGCTTGGTCAGGGTGTCGGGAACCCGTGGCGAGCTGATCGTCGCCAGCGACGGGGTGCAGCCCCGGCGCGCGGGGCCCGCGGCGGACCCGCATGCCTGGCAGGACCTGGCGCTGGCGCGCCGCTACGTGGCCAACCTGAGCGCCGCCTTCGCGCGGCGCTGGCCAGCGCAGCAGGAAGAGATCGCGCGGCGCCAGGCCGACTACCTGTCGCGCATCGACCGCCTCGACAGGCAGGTGCGCGACCGGCTGGCCACGGTGCCGCGCGCGCAGCGCCGCGTCATCACTTCGCACGACGCCTTTGCGTACTTCGGCGCGGCCTACGGCGTGGACTTCATGGCCCCCCAGGCCTGGACCACCCACAGCGAGCCGACGGCCGCGGCCGTGGCACGGCTGGTGCGGCAGATCCGCGCCGGCGGGGTTCGTGCGGTCTTCATCGAGAACATCAGTGACCGGCGCTTGGTCGAGCGCATCGCCCGCGAGGGCGGCGCACGCGTCGGTGGAACGCTGTACTCGGATGCGCTCTCCAAGCCCGGCGGCCCCGCCGACACCTACTTGAAACTCTTCGAGCACAACGCGCGCGCGCTCGCCGATGCGCTGGCCAGCCCGCCATGACCTCGCTGCCCTCGACTTCCAAGGAGCACCCATGAACCGCCATGCCCGGATCCTCTTGCTCATTGCCACGCTTGTGCCCGCGGCGGCTGCGGCCGCTCCCGGCGCACACCAGCACGGCGCGGTCAGGCTGGCGGTGGCCATCGACGGCAATGAGTTGAGCCTCCAGCTGGAGGCGCCGCTGGACAGCCTGCTCGGGTTCGAGCGGGCGCCGCGCAACGATGCCGAGCGTCGCGCGGCCAGCGACCTGCTGAAGCAGCTGCGCAGCGGCCCTGCCACCTTGTTCAAGGCCGATCCCGCCGCCCAGTGCGTGCTCGTGAAGGCCGAGGTGCAGGCCGCGGTGCTGGAGCCGGCCGGGCAGGCCGCGCCGAAGGACGACGAGCACGCCGACCTCGACGCCAGCTACACGTTCCAATGCGCCCAGCCGGGCCAACTGCGCGCGATGGACGTCGTCCTGTTCGACGCCTTCAAGCGGCTTCGGCGCATCGATGTGCAGGTGGCCGGTCCGAAGGGACAACGCAAGCTCACGCTCGACCGGCCTGCCCGCAGGATCGAACTGCAGCGGTGACATGAGAACCCGCGTTCATTGGGTGATAGGCACAGACACAATCTCCTGCTGGACGGTAGCCGGCGACCCAACGGGTCCAGTCCGGTTGCAATGACCGCGAACCGAGGTGCCGCGGCGGACTCACGACGGGGTCACCGGTCAGACAGGCGCTCCCAAGAGGAAGCGCTACCTCACGTCGGGCAGCGCTGGATCTCGATGGTGGAGTGAACGATCTCCTCATGGACCGACAGCCACTCCCGCACCTGATCCGGCGCCAGCTGCTCGTCGTGCGTGACCAGGCCAAGCGCACACGAGTAGGCGGCCTTGCCGACGCGCCAGACATGCAGGTCCGCGATCACGGTCTCGCTGTCCGCGCCACGCTGTGCGATCACTTCGCGGATCTCGTCGACGACCGAATGGTCCATCTCGCGATCCAGCAGCACGTTGCTCGTGTCCAAGATCAGCCCTTTGGCCCAGGCGGCGACCACGATGGCGCCGACGATGCCCATCACCGGGTCGAGCCATGACCATCCGAACAGCCATCCGCCGGCGAGCGCGGCGATGGCGGCCACGGATGTCGCCGCGTCGGCAATGACATGCAGGTAGGCTGACTTGAGGTTCAGGTCGTGGTGGTGGTGCCGGCCGGCGCCGTGGCCATGCCCGTGATGGTGAGGGCCATGGCCGTGACCCCCGTGGTACGCGGCTCCGAGGATGCGCGCCGAGACAAGGTTGACGAGAAGGCCAGTCACCGCGATCAGCATCGCCTGTTGGTAGTGGATCGGCTCGGGTGCGAACAGGCGATCGATCGATCCGTAGACCATCAGTGCAGCCACACCCAGCAGGAGAATCGCGCTGGCGAAGCCAGCGAGCACTTCGATCTTCCACGTGCCGAAGGCGTAGCGTGGATCTCCGGCATGGCGGCGTGCAGCGGCGTAGGCAAAGGCGCTCAGTCCGATGGCCGCCGCGTGGCTGCCCATGTGAAGGCCGTCGGCCAGCAGCGCCATCGAGTTGTAGAACCAGCCGGCCGCGATCTCGATCACCATCATCCCGATGGTGATCCACATCACGACGAGCGTGCCGCGCTCGCCGGCCGAGTTTCCCGCATCGAACACATGGTCGTGGCGCCACTTGGGGAGATCATGGGTATGCACGTGACTACCTTTCAAGACAGCTGGCCGATATGCGCAGCGTAGGCGAATCCGGACAGTCACCCCGATCGACACGGGCGGCAGGACGACATCGTCGAGGCCGCCTCGTCAGCACCACGGCCAGGCTTGCGCCGTTCACCTTGCCGACGCACGGCCGGCATACCAAGCGGATCAGTAGGTCGCCTTCGTGTCCGCCACGTGGGGAGCAGGCACCGCCCCTTGTGCATCCTTGGCCTGCGTGGCACCGAGCGTACGCAGGAACTCGTCCACAGGGCACGGGCGGCCGTGCAGCCAGCCTTGCTGAAGGCCGCACCGATGGGCGGACAGGAAGTCGGCCTGCGCCTGCGTCTCCACTCCCTCGGCTACCACGTTCAAGCCCAGGTGACTGCCCATCGACAGGATCGACCGAACGATGCCCACGCTGGCCTCGTCGGAGGGCAGACCGGCGATGAAGCTGCGGTCGATCTTGATTTCGTGCAGCGGCAGTTGCCGCAGGTAGTTCAGGCTCGAAAAGCCCGTGCCGAAATCGTCGATCGAAAAGCGGATGCCACGGCTGGCGAGATCGCAGACCTTGGCGCTGACCTGCGCCATGTCGGACAGCAGCAGCCCCTCGGTGATCTCCAGGATCAGTGCCTCGGGCGGCGCTCCGGCGCCCTGCAGAGCGGCGCAGACATCGGTGACGAACCCAGGCTGCTCGAATTGCAGCGGGCTGATGTTGATGGCCAGCGTGCAGGGCGGGCCGCCGCGGCGATTCATGCGGGCCAGGATCTCGCATCCGCGGCGCAGCACCCACCGGCCCAGTTCGACGATGGTGCCGGACGACTCGGCCACCGGAATGAAGTCCGCGGGCGGCACCAGCCCGCGCACCGGGTGCCGCCAACGCAGCAGCGCTTCTCCGCCAACCACCCGTCCGCGGCCATCGATCTGCGGCTGGACGTGGAGCTGAAGCTGTTCCGACGCAATGGCCACGCGCAGGTCCTCGACGAGGGAGCGCTGCTGCAGGAATGCTTCCATCATGTCCGCCTGGAAGAACAGCACGCCACCGCGCTGGCGCGACTTGGCCAGGCGCAGCGCCAGCTGGGCTTCCTGCAGCACCTGGAGGGCATCCGTCGTCTGCGGCGTCAGCAGGCTGGCGCCCATGCTGTTCTGGATGCCCGAGCGCCGCGGCCCGGCGGTGAACCCTTCGTTCAGCGCCTGGGCGAGCTTGTCGATCACCGCCTGCGCGGCGGCCGTCGCCTGCGCGCGGTCGGAGGCGTCGGTCGTGATCAGCGCCACGAACTCGTCGCTGCCGCTGCGTGCCACGGTATCGTCGTGGCGCAAGGTCTTGCGCAGGCGACGCGCCGCTTCGCACAGCGTGTCGTCTCCCACCTGCGGGCCGTAGACCAGGTTGACGCTCTTGAAGTCATCCAGGTCCACGCACACGACGGCGGCGTAGCCGCCGCGCGCCGCGATGCCGGCCTGGACCTGCAGCAGTCGATCGACCAGGCCGCGCCGGTCAGGCAGGCCAGTCAGCGGGTCGACATGGCCGGCCGTGCCCGCGGGCTCGGCGCGGCCGCTCCGCCGTGTTGGCGGCCCCGCGCCCCCATCCGTCACCGCGACGACGAAGCCGCCCTTGCCCGCCTTCTTCACCGCGTACATCGCTGCATCCGCGGCGAGGATCAGCGTCTGCGAGTTGGCGGCATGCATCGGGTAGCTGGCCAGCCCCACACTGGCACCGATGGTGGCCTGCTCGCCGTTCGGCAACGCGAACGGCTGCTTCAGGGCGTCGACCAGGGTCGCGGCGAGGCCGGTCATCTCGGGATCGCTGGCATGCACCCCTTCCGCGACGACGACCAGTTCGTCGCCGCCCAGGCGCCCGACGACGTCGCTGCCGCGCTTGAAGACCGCGCGCAGGCGATGGGCCGATTCGATCAGCACCGCATCGCCGGCGGCATGCCCCCAGCGGTCATTGACGCCTTTGAATCCATCGAGGTCGACGAACATCAGCGTCACGGCATCGTCGCGCGAACGCGCGTCATGGACCTTGGCATCCAGCAGTGACTCGATGTAGGTGCGGCTCTTCAGGCCGGTCAAGGCATCGTGCTCGGCTTGGTGACGGGCGGCACGCTCGCGCTCGTGGCGGCTCGTGATGTCGTAGAGCACGCCCTCGATGTGTCGCACGCCGCTGGCGGCATCCTCGACCCCCGTCAGCATGCAATGGACCCAGGCGGTGCGCGCGCCCGGATGGATGAGTTCGAGGTCGGCCGATTCGGGCTGCATCATCTGATGCGCGCGGTCGATCAGCGACGCGAGGCGCGATGGATCGACGAAGGGCGCATCGAACAAGGAGATGCCGGCGCCCGGCGAGCGTCCGATCAGCCGCCACAGTGCCGGGTTCGCATGCTGCAGCTCACCCTGCATCGACAGCACGAAGATGCCAGCGCTGCTGGCGTCGAAGATGCCGCGATAGCGGGCCTCCATCGTCGCGATGGCTTCGCGCATCTCCCGCTCGCGCGCCAGGGCGCGCTCTTGCAGGTCGAGCAGCTGGTTGGCGGCCCGAGCCACGACGCCCACCTCGTCCTCGGCGTGCGCCTCGTCAACCTGCACGCGGCTGTTGGTGCCCGGAGCGATCGACGCCAGACCTGCGGCCAGCCGGTGCATCGGACGCGACAGCAGGCGCCGGGCCAATGCGTTGAACACCGCGAGTGCCGCCACGATCATGACAACCAGGGCCGCCACGAGCAGGGCCGCCTGCTGGCCGGCCTGCGCCGACAGGCGCTCCGCATCCAGCCACAGCCGCAGTTGTCCCAGCGACTCCCGGGCGTCGAAGGGCGACACCAGCTCCTTGACCAGGTCCGCCCCGACCGCCGTTGTCCCGGCGTCCTTCCCCCGCCGCGCCGCCGAGATCAGCGCCGTGCCGGATGCATCATTGATCTCCACCCGCTGCACGGTCGGATGCCGTGCCAGCCCGTCCAGCAGCTCCTGCAGCAAAACCTCGTCGCGTGCATAGGCACCGACGGCCAGGCTCTTCTCGACCGCGCTCGTCATCGCCTGGACCGATGTCTGTTCCGCGGCGACGTAGCGCGAGCGTGCGACCTGGAAAACCACGACGGAGGCCAGCAGCAGCAATGTCCCGCTCACGCCGATCACGGCGCGCAGGAAGCGTGCATGCAGGGTGCGGTGGCGCATGGTCGCGGCCGAGCTCAGGGCAGGCGCAGGACCACGCGCATCGAGGCATCCGCAGGCTCCTTCGCCACATAGCCGATGGCGCCAGGATCGGCGCGAAGCCGCTCGATGACGCTGGCATCGTCACCCAGCGCCTGCGGCGGCTGAACCTGGCCAGTGAAGTGCAGCCGTGCCCAGTAGCTGTTGATGCGGGCGATGTCCATGCCGGTGAGGGCCTGGTAGAAGGCAGCGCGTGTCGCGCCGTCACGCTGCTGGTCGAGCGGCGTGGCCGGCGCGCCGCCTGCCAGGGTGCGACTGCGGCCGGTGAACAGCGCGAGCACTTCCTTTTGCGTCGCGGTGCTGACCGGGCTGCGCGTTGACACCACGACGTAGATCGGTTCTGCGGCGAGCGCCCTGCCGGTCCAGGTCGCCAGCCCCAGCAGCAAGGCGACGCAGCCGCGGCGTGCAGAGCGGGCAGCGAGCCTCATGTCACTGCCCCCATACGAAGTCGAACACCACCGAGTACAGCGTGCCACGGGCAGCCCGCCCATCACCGTGGACCCAGCCGGCCGAGCCGTTGGCGTGAACCTTGAAGCGGTCGACCTGCAGCTTGACGGCGGCGTTGGGCAGCAGGTCCCAGCGCAGACCGGCCCCGACCGTGCTCTGGTCATAGCGGTACAGCACCGCCGCGGCACCTGCATACCCCGCCAGCTGCTGTGCGGCGGCGGCGGCGGGCGCGCCGATCACCGGCGTCAATGGCGTCATGAGGTCCGGCACCTCCGGCGCCGGCTTCCGCGGCACCACGCGGCTCGCCAGCGCGAAGTAGGTGACGGTCTTGTGCCGATAGCCCAGGCTGACGTAGCCGCGACGGGCATTGAGCGGGCTGCCGGGAACCGACAGGTCACTCGCCTCCGCGGCGATCGTCCAGGGGCCGCGCTCGTACTGCGCGCCGAAGCCGCGGTAGCTGACCGGTCCGCCGATCCAGAGGTTGTGCTGCAGTGGGCCAATGGCGTGCGCCAGCCCCGGAACGGGCAGCGCCGCCAGCTGGGACAGACCATCCCGCAGCAGCAGCAGCTCCGGCGGCGCGCCCATGGCGAGCCGGGTGCGCAGGTAGCTGGCCTTCAGCAGCAAGCCCCCTTCCTCGCGCGACAGGCCCAGCGCCAGCGTCTCCCGACCTCGGATGCCGAAGCGTTGGCCCCGGGTATCGATGCCGGAGATGGAGAACGAGCCGGCTGTCAGGCGCCCGCGCCACTCGCCGTCGCCGGAGGACCACTGACGCTCGACGTCCAGACCGTCCACCGCGGCCAAAGGCGCAAAACCGTAGAAGTCCACCGGAGGGCGCGCCCAGGGCAAGCCGTACCCGACGTTGCGGCTGTCGGCGTACAGGAAAAGGTCGGGATTGATGCGGCCCAGGCGCAAGCGCCACGAGGCATCGGGCCGGTGGCTCAGATACGCCCACTCCAGGCTGTCGGACAGCGGTGCCCCGGGCGGCTTCTTCATGGCCACGACCTGCAGGGCAGCATCCCACTGCGGGCCGCGACTCCAGTTCAGCTGCAGCCCGGCGCGGGAGTCCGGCGTGGCGCTGGTCCGACCGTCGGCGGCCGCCTGGGCCGAGTTGCGCAAGAAGCGCCAACCCTCGGCGCCCGACTGCGACGTCACGCCCGCGGTGCCATAGCCGCTCACGTTCCAACGGCTGTCCTCCTGCGCCAGCGCGGGTCCTGCAGCCGTGACGGCGAGTGCCAGCACGGCGGTGCGGCACGCGCGGGAGGCCGCCTTCCAGAACGGGCATCCTGGACGAGCGGGCAGCATGGTTCTCGGACTCAAGATGCAGTTCACCTGGGCAGTTTCGGCCGGTATGCACTGTTCTTGAGGGGAGCCGCGGCCCACCGGGTGCACGGCTTCGCGGGGCGGTGCGCTTGATCACAGCGACCGGTTCACCCACGGACCAATGTCATAACGCGAATCATTCGCATTACAATTGCGCTTCAGATATCAACGAGACAAGGAACAGGGGCGATGCCCAACTCCGGGAACCGCGCCGCGCTCGCCGCGACGAGCCGCGCCGCGGCCGCCATCCTGGGCGGGTACGCATTGGCGCTGGCTTTCACCGCCGCCACCACGCTGGCGTTGCAGCATGGCGGCGCCTGGGCGCGCGGCGAGGCCATGATCACCGCGGGCATGCTCGCCTTCGTCGTCTACCTGCTGGCGGCGCTGCGCGCCTTCGTGACGCCCAGCGCCACGCGAGCCTGGGCCGAACCGCTTGCCGCCGCCGCGGCGCTGTCGGCCTTCGCGGCGCTGCTGGCGGCCTGACGTGCGACGCGTTCCGCCCCCGGCGCCTTCTTCCGGGGCCGCTCCCTCCGTGCCCGGCGTTTGCGCCCCGCGTCCCGGCTTCCGCGCCGCCATGGACCCCCTGCACGCCTGGACCGGCGTGCTGTTCGGCGCGCTGCTGTTCGCCATCTTCCTGATGGGCACGCTCGCGGTGTTCGACCGCGAGATCGACCGCTGGGCCCAGCCGCACACGCGTGTGGCCGGCGCCCGCGGGGCCACGGGTGCCCCGCTGCGCCTGGACACCGCACTGCCGCACCTGCAGGCGCTGGCCCCGGAGAAGGCGGCGTTCTGGCTGATCTACCCGCCGAGCGAGCGCGTTCCCACGCTGCGCCTGTCCTGGCCGGCCGAACTCGGGCGCGGCGTGCGTGACCTCGACCCGGCGACCGGCGCCGCCTTGCCCGAGCAGGGCGCGCCCGTGGGCACGCAGCTCTTCTACCCCTTCCACTACAACCTGCACCTGAAGTGGGCGAACCTGGGCGAGTGGATCGTCGGGCTGGCCGCGATGGCGATGCTGGTGGCGATCGTCTCCGGCGTCGCGACGCACCGGCGGATCTTCCGCGACCTGCTGGCACTGCGCCCGGGCCGGTCCCTGCAGCGCACCGCGCTGGACTTGCACAACCTGTGCGGGGTGGTGGCGCTGCCCTTCCACTTCGTCATCACGCTGTCGGGCGTGGTCATCTTCATCGCCGTCTACCTGCAGCCGGCCATCGGCTGGCTCTACGACGGCCAGCGCGCCGCCTACGCGAAGGAGGTGTTGTCTCGCTACAGCCGGCCGCCGGCACGCCAGGCGGCCACGCAGCCGATCGTCTCGCTGGACGCGCTGGCCGAGCGCGCCCGCTCACATTGGGCGGCAGCGGGCGAACCCGGCGAGGTGCAACTGGTGATCGTGCGCAACCCGCGCAACGCGGAGGCCGTGGTCGAAGTGCGGCGCGCCTACGAGCGCCGCGTGGGCCTGGAAGCAGGCACCGTGTACTTCGATGCGGCCAGCGGCGAGCTGCTGCATGCCGAGCGGCTGCCCACCGCCTCGCGCGTGCAGCGCTTCATCACCGGCCTGCACATGGTGCAGTTCGACCACTGGACCCTGCGCTGGCTGTACTTCGCGATGGGCCTCGCGGGCTGCGTGACCATCGCCACCGGCAGCATCGTGTGGGTGCGCAAGCGCGCCGAGCGCCATGCGCGGCTGGGGTTGGCCGGCGCAGGCTGGGTGGAAGCCTTGAACGTCGCGGCCATCGCCGGCCTGCCGCTGGCGACGGTGGGCGTGCTGCTGCTCAATGCGCTCCCCACATCGTGGTGGGCCGGCAACGGCGACCCGCTGACGGCGTCGATGTCCTGGTTCTTCGGGCTCTGGGCCGGCAGCCTGCTGCATGCCGTGCTGCTGCGCCGCGGCGGCCGGCACTGGTTCCAGCAGTGCGCCGCGGTGGCGGCGCTGGCCGCGGCGGACGTGCTGGCCAGCAGCCTGGGCAGTGCCGATGCCTGGAGCCATCCCGCTGCCCTGGGCGTCAACCTGGCGCTGCTCGGCGTGTCGGCCGGGGCGGGCCATGCGGCATGGCGGCTGCGGCAGCGCAGCGCAGCGGGGGCCCGCGCCTTCGCCGGCGCCGCGGCCGGGAGCGCCGGATGACCAGCCTGCTGTGGTCATTCACCGCCTGGTGCGCCTTCGCGCTGGCCATCGAGCGGCACCACGACCAGGTGTTCCGGCACGCCCCCCGCCGCCTGCCGGGCCGCGCCTGGTGCGCGTTGGGAACGGCCGCCCTGCTGGCCGCGCTGGCGGCGTCGGTGACGACCGAGGGCTGGCCGCTGGGCGTGCTGGCCTGGGTCGGCGCGGCGGCGGTGGCCGGTTGTGCTGCCGCCCTGCTGCTGGCCTGGCGCCCGCGCCACTGCCTGCAGGCCGCTGCCTGTGCCTTGCTGCTCGGGGCCGTGATGGCCACCTGACCCCGCCCCCACGCGCCTCCACCGCGTGGGCACCTTCGAATCCGATTCCAAACCAGAAGACCCTGAGAGTCATGACTGCCAACGCCCGTCCGCCGCGATCGACCATCGCCCTTGCCGCCCTGCTCTGCTGCGCGTCCGCCATGGCGCAGACCAGCGCTCCCCCCGCCGCTGCCGCCGCACCCGCGGACCAGGAAAGCACGACCAACGGCCCGCGCTCGGTCGTCGTCACCGCCACCCGTGGCAGCAAGGCGATCGACAAGATCCCCGGCGCGGTCAGCGTCATCACGCGCGCCGAACTGGACGAGCAGCTGCGCGTCGCCGAGGACTTGAGCGCGGTGCTGGCCGCGCAGGTACCGGGTTATTCACCATCGACGCAGAAGCTCACCAGCGCCGGCGAATCGATGCGCGGCCGCACCGCGCTGATCCTGTTCGACGGCGTGCCGCAAAGCAACCCGCTGCGAGCCGGTGCCCGCGAAGGCTACTTCGCCGATCCGCTGCTGATCGAGCGCATCGAGGTCGTCAGCGGGCCCTCCGCGGTGCAGGGCCTCGGGGCCACGGGCGGCATCGTCAACTACATCTCCCGCCGGCCGCGGCAGGACGGCACGCGCCACACGCTGGACGCGAAGTTCACGACCCAGGGCCGTTCCGACGACGCCACCACCAAGCTGGGCTACCTGCTGGAGCACAAGCAGGACCGCTTCGACGCCGTGGCCTACCTGGGCGGCGTGCGCCACGGCGTGGGCGTGGACGGCGAGGGCCGGCGCCTGGGGCTGGAGAGCACGCAGGGCGACCTGCAGGACAGCGCCGGCTTCGACGGCTTCGCCAAGCTCGGCTGGCAGTTCACGCCGCAGCAGCGCCTGCAGCTGATGCTGAACCGCTTCACGCTGGAAGGCGATGGCGACTGGACCCGCGTGCTCGGCAACCGCCGCGCCGGCGTCCCCACCTCGGCCCAGAAGGGCGGCGCCACCGTCGGCGAGCCGACGCGCAACAAGGTCGGCACCACCGCCATCGAGTGGAGCCATGCCGACCTGGCCGGCGGCAGCGCCAGCGTGCAGCTGTACAAGCAGGACTTCCGTGCCCTGTACGGGGCGGTCACCTCGTCCACCTTCCAGGACTCCCGCCTCGCGCCCGCCGGCACGCTGTACGACCAGAGCGAGGTCGTCGCCGACAAGAAGGGCCTGCGTGCCTCGTGGGTGCGGCCCGACCTGGGGCTGCGTGGCCTGGAGTTCACCGGCGGCCTGGACTGGCTGTCCGACACCTCGCAGCAGCGCCTGGCGCTGACCGGCCGCACCTGGGTGCCGCCGCTGAAGTTCGAGAGCCTCGCGCCCTTCACGCAGCTGGAATACGAGCGCGGCCCGCTGACCGTGCGTGCCGGCCTGCGCCACGAGCACGCCGAGCTCGACGTCGACACCTACACCACCCTCGCCGCCTACGGCAACCGCTCCGTGCAGGGCGGCTCGCGCTCCTTCGACAAGCTGGTGAAGAACCTGGGCGCGGTCTGGCGCTTCGCCCCGGGCTGGTCCGGCTTCGCTTCGTACAACGAAGGCTTCGGCCTGCCGGACGTGGGCCTGGTGCTGCGCGCGGTCAATGTGGCCAACCGCTCGGTGGAGGACCTGGCGGCGCTGGAGCCGATCGTCACCGACAACAAGGAGATCGGCCTGACCTGGCAGAACCGCGTCACCAGCTTCACCGCCTCGGTGTACGAATCGCGCTCGGACCTGAGCGGCCAGGTGCGCATCAACGCGGCCACCGGCATCGGCTCGGTGGTGCGCGTGCCGGTGCGGGTGCGCGGGTTTGAATTCGCGGGTGAATGGCGTCCCGCCGCGGGCTGGACGCTGACCGCCAGCTACAGCCGCATGGACGGCAAGACCGCCATCGCCGAGGGCCAGCCGCTCGACGTCGACCAGAGCTCGCGCTACCAGGGACCGGACAAGCTGGTGGTGGCCGCGCGCTGGGCCTTCGCGCCCGGCTTGGCGGCGCGCGTGCAGGCGTCGCGTTATGCCTCGCGCCACATCAACGTCGGCCGCATGGCCGGCACCGCCAACCTGGAGGAGCATTTCAACGGCTACACGCTCGTCAATGCGCTGCTGACCTGGGCCACGGCCAGCGGCGACTGGAGCCTGGGCGTGGAGAACCTGCTCGACCGCCAGTACATCGGCTACTACGCGCAGGCGCGCCAGTCCGGCACCAACGAGGACTACTACGCCGGGCGTGGCCGCGCGTTCACCGTGGCGTGGCGGCGCGCCTTCTGAACGGTGATCCTGACCGACGTTGATTGACCGCACGCGCACGGCTCGCATGGTGCCTGTCCCTGGAGTGGCGATGAACCCCTGTCTCTTTCCGATCGCCGCGCGGCTGCTGCTGCCGCTGCTCGCGTCGCTGGCGCTGTGGCTGCCCGTGCCTGCCGCGGCAGCCGGTGCGGCGCAGACCGTGGTGCACGTGCTCGACTACGTCGGCGTCGACTACGCCGAGGCGGTGCAGGACGGCCGGATCAAGAATGCGGACGAGTACCAGGAGATGCTCGAGTTCGCGGCCCAGGTGCGCACGCAGCTCGATGGCCTGCCGGAGGTGCCCGCACGCGCGGCGCTGCGCGCGCAGGCCGCGGCACTGGCCGAGCGCATCGGCGCCAAGGCGCCGCCACCCGAGATCGCCGCCCAGGCCGCCGCGCTGCGCTGGGCGGTGATCAGCGCCTACGGCCTGCAGATCGCACCCAGGGCGGCGCCGGACCTGAAAGCCGGCGCGGCCCTCTATGCCACGCACTGCGCCGCCTGCCACGGCGCCCAGGGCCGTGGCGACGGGCCAGGCGCGAAGGGGCTCGATCCGGCGCCGTCGAGCTTCCACGACCGCGAGCGCATGGCGCAACGCAGCGCCTACGGCCTGTACAACACGATAACGCTGGGTGTGAGCGGCACTGGCATGCAGGCCTACGGATCCTTGAGCGAAGAAGACCGCTGGGCGCTGGCCTTCGTCGCCGCCGCCTTCGCGGTCGACGAGGCCACCCACGCAAAGGGCGAGGCGCTGTGGCGCGCCGGCCTGGGTCGCCAGGCGTTCGCCGACCTCGGCCCGGTCGCCACCTTGTCGGCCCAGGAAGCGCGGCAACGCTTGGGCGACGATGCAGCCGCCGTGCAGGCCTACCTGCTGACCGCGCCGCAGGACGTCGCGGCGGCACGGCCGGCGCCGCTGGGCTTCGCGCGGGCCTCACTGGCGCGCAGCGTCGACGCCTACCGCCGCGGCGCGGGTGGTGAGGCCGCGCAGCTTGCCATCCAGGCCTACCTCGAAGGCTTTGAACTCGTCGAGGCGAGCCTTGCCAACGTCGACGCCGGGCTGATGGCGCGCAGCGAGCGCGCGCTCATGGCCTACCGCGCGCTGGTGCAGTCGGGTGCGCCGGTGGAGCGCGTGGAGCAGCAGGCGGCCGCCGTCCAGCAGTTGCTGGCGCAGGCGGGAGAACGGCTCGCGTCGGCGCAGCTGTCGCCCGCGGCCACCTTTGCCAGCGCCTTCGTGATCCTGCTGCGCGAAGGCGCCGAAGCCATCCTCGTCGTCGCGGCGATCCTGGCCTTCCTGCGCCGCGCCGGCCGCGGCGACGCGCGGCGCTGGGTGCATGCCGGCTGGATCGCCGCGCTGGCACTGGGCGCGCTGACCTGGGGCCTGTCGAGCTTCGTGATCGAGATCTCCGGCGCGAACCGCGAGATCACCGAGGGCGTGACGGCCCTCGTCGCCGCGGCGATGCTGGTCTACGTCGGCTACTGGCTGCACAGCAAGGCGCATGGCGCGGCGTGGCAGAAGTTCATCGGCGAGCAGGTCGGCGCCGCGCTGTCGCAGGGCACGGTGTGGACGCTGGCGCTGGTCTCGTTCCTCGCGGTGTACCGGGAAGCCTTCGAGACGGTGCTCTTCTACCAGGCGCTGGCGGCACAGGTCGGCGAGCGCGGCGTCGCCGCGATGGCCGGCGGCATCGGCGCCGCGGCACTCGCGCTGCTGCTCTTCGGCTGGGCCATCCTGCGGGCGAGCGTGCGGCTGCCGCTGGGCCTTTTCTTCGCGGCCTCGGGCATCGTGCTGCTGGTGCTGGCCGTGGTATTCACCGGCCAGGGCGTGGCCGCGCTGCAGGAAGCCGGCCGCGTCGGCGCCGACGCCGTGCCCTTCGTCTCGCTGCCGCTGCTGGGCATCCACCCGACGCTGCAATCGCTCGGTGCGCAGGCGCTGGTCGGGCTGCTGTGCGTGCTGGCGGTGTGGTCGGCAGCGCGACAGCGGCAGGGGCAGGCCGCGGCCTGAGCAGCGACGATGACGGGTGAGCAACCCCTCGCGCCAGGGATGGGCGCCGCGGATCGCCGCGAAGCACCAAGAGCGGCCATGAGGCCGGCGTCGGCCGGTCCGCCGTCGCCAGGGGCCGACTGGGGTGCGCTCCATGCCGTCGAACGGCAGGCGCCACCCGGCCAGGCCGCCGCGGCCGCGCTGGCCGAGTTCAGCCGCCACTACGACGGATTGCTGCGCTTCCTGAAGCGGCGCACCGGCTGCGCCGAGACAGCGCGCGACCTGGCGCACGACACCTGGGTGCGCCTGGCGGCACGCCGGCCGGATGAGCGGCTCGCCACCTCGCCGGCCGCGTCGCCTGCGGACCTGATGGGGACCGGGTCCCCACAGCACGCCGATGGCGCGCGCGCCTACCTGTACACGGTCGCCGCCAACCTGGCGGCCAACCTGCACCGCCATGACGCACTGGGCCAGTCGCCCGGCATCCTCGCGTTGGCGGCGGACCGCTTGCACGTCGCCACCGGCGACGTGGCGCGCACCCACAGCCTGCGCCAGGCCATCGCCGCGATCGAGCGCGCGCTGGCCGCGCTGCCCGAGCGGCGGCGCGGCATCTTCATCGCCCACCGGCTGGACGGCGAGCCGCACGAGGCGCTGGCCCGGCAGCACGGCGTGTCGGTGAAGACGGTGGAACGCGAGATCACGCTGGCCCTGGACGCGCTGCACGCGACGCTGGCGCAGTGGCGCGGCGACGCGCCGGGAACGGCCCGGCCGCGCGGCCGGCGGCAGGTGCTGTCGAAACTGCTGGGCCTGGGCGGCGTGGGCACGGCGCTGGCCGCGGGGACCTGGGCCTGGC
>Ga0196963_10000491_pt1 | contig 35590 bp, 25 predicted proteins | sample S1_5metaG_FD_148600 | JGI IMG/M metagenome (GOLD analysis project Ga0196963, IMG submission 148600) | Soil microbial communities from Anza Borrego desert, Southern California, United States - S1_5 | ecosystem: Environmental > Terrestrial > Soil > Desert | place: USA: California | collected...
TTCGCCGAACGAACAGTTTTCGGCGCTGCTGCGTGCCAAGAGCATTCAGCACAGTCTGCACGTGTGGAGCGACTCGAAACATGACTGGCCGTACTGGCGGCCGATGGCGTCGGCGTATCTGCCGTGACCGGGAGCCGGGAACGGGGAACCGGGAACCGGGGTAAGCTTCGACCTGCGGGCCGGTTGCGGTTCCCGAGGCCCGGGTCGGGCGTTCCAGCGCGAGTCTTATGAAGAAGATCGGTGTCCTGTTCGGAATGGAAAACACGTTCCCCGCCGCGCTGGTCGAGCGCATCAACGGGATGAACGTCGCCGGCGTCAGCGCCGAGTTCGTGCAAATCGGCGACGTGCGGATGGCGGAGCCGTGCGGCTATGACGTGATCGTCGATCGCATTTCGCACGACATTCCGTTCTACCGTGCCTGGCTGAAGAATTCGGCGCTCTGCGGCGCGCGCATCATCAACAACCCATTCTGGTGGAGCGCCGACGACAAGTTCTTCAACTACGCGCTCGCCACCAAGCTGGGCGTCGCGATCCCGCCGACGGCGCTGCTGCCGCACAAGGAGCATCCGACCGGCACCACCGAGCGGTCGATGCGCAACCTGCATTACCCGCTCAACTGGGAGAGCATCTTCGACTACGTCGGCTTCCCGGCCTTCCTGAAGCCTTTCGACGGTGGCGGCTGGCGCGATGTCTACAAGGTCGACAACCGCGAGGAGTTTTTCCGCGCCTACGATCAGACCCGCACCCTGTGCATGACGCTGCAGCGCGCCGTCGATTTCACGGAATATTTCCGCTGCTACGTGGTCGGCCAGGATCAGGTGCACATCATGCCGTACGACCCGCGGGCGCCGTTTCACGAGCGGTATATGCGCAACCCGCCTGACTATCCGAAACAGTTGCTCGATCGCGTCCGCCGCGACGCGCAAGTGCTGTGCCGCGCGCTCGGCTACGACCTCAACACGGTGGAGTTCGCGGTCGAAGACGGCGTGCCCTACGCGATCGATTTCATGAACCCCGCACCCGACGCCGATCTGCACTCGGTCGGACAAGCCAACTTCGACTGGATCGTCAACGCGGTCGCCGACCTCGCCGTGAAGAAAGCCACCGAGCCGGCGGCGCCGGCTACCTATCGATGGGACTCGCTGCTCCGCGGAGACTGATGGCGCCTTCCTTCACGATCGGCATCGAAGAGGAATATCAGACGATCGATCCCGTTACCTACGACCTGCGGTCGCACATCAACGCCGAAATCATCTCCAAGGGCAAACGGCAGCTCGACGAGCGAATCAAGGCCGAGATGCACCAGTCCGTCGTCGAGGTCGGGACCGGCGTGTGCCGCAACATCAAGGAGGCCAAGAGCGACATCCTGAATCTTCGGCGGGCGATGGTGAAACTCGCCAAGGATAACGGACTGCTGTTGTGCGCGGGCGCGACGCATCCGTTCGCCGACTGGCGCGCGCAGGACATCTACCCCGACGAGCGCTATCTGCAGGTCGTCGAAGACATGCAGCTGGTCGCGCGATCGAACTTGATCTTCGGCCTGCACGTGCACGTCGGCATCGAAGATCGCGAAACCGCCATCCACCTGATGAACCAGATGCGCTACTTCCTGCCGCATCTGCTCGCGCTGTCAGCGAACTCGCCGTTCTGGATCGGCCTCAATACCGGCCTGAAGTCGTACCGCTGCAAGGTGTTCGACAAGTTTCCTCGTACCAACATTCCAGACACCTTCACGAGCTGGGCGGATTACGAGACCTTCGTCAACCTGCTGGTGCGCACCAACTCAATCGACAACGCCAAGAAGATCTGGTGGGACGTGCGGCCGCACCCGTTTTTTTCGACCATCGAAGTGCGGATCTGCGACATCCCGATGCGCTATGAAGAGTCGATCGGCCTCGCCGCGTTGATTCAGGCGACGATGGCCAAGCTGTACAAGCTGCACTCCCGCAACCAGGGGTTCAGGATGTACAGCCGCGCGTTGATCATGGAGAACAAGTGGCGCGCATCGCGCTACGGCCTGAACGGCAAGCTGATCGACTTCGGCCGCGAGATTGAAGTGCCCGCGCGCGAGCTGATGCTGGAATATCTCGATTTCGTCGATGATGTCCTTGACGACCTCGACAGCCGTGAAGAAATCGGCTACGTCAGGGAGATCCTCGAGCGCGGCAACGGCGCCGAACGCCAGCTCGAGGTTTTCGAGAAGACTCAGGACCTGAAGAAGGTCGTCCAATACATGGTCGCGGAAACCGCCGCCGGCCTATAGAATTTCAAGAGATGTTGACCGCCTACGACAAGGAGCTCTCGCCCGGCGCACGGAATGCCATTCGCGTCTGTCTCGCCGTGCAGCCGCACGAGCGCGTCACGGTGATCGCCGATCGAGAGTGCGAGGATATTGCCGCCAGCCTGGTGGCCGAGATCGACGACGTCGGCGCTCCGCATCGCCTGTTCCTGCTCGAGGACGTCGCGACGCGGCCGCTCACCGACTTGCCCAAGGTCATCGCCGACGACATGGAGCTGAGCCAGGTCAGCATCCTCGCGGTGCACGTGCAAGCCAACGAGCTTCGCTCGCGGATGCAGCTCACCGACATCGTCAATCGGCGGCGCATACGCCACGCGCACATGGTCAACATCAACCGCCGGATGATGTGCGAAGGCATGCGCGCGGACTTTCACAAGGTCGATCGGCTCAGCTCACGGGTCATCGACATCGTCCGCAACGCTCGCGAAGTGCGCGCGACCACAGCGGGTGGCAGCGACTTCACGGCGACATTGAATCCCGACTACAAGTGGCTGAAAACGAGCGGCCTGATCAGTCCCGACAAGTGGGGCAACCTGCCTGGCGGCGAAGTGTTCACCACGCCCGGCAACGTCGAAGGCACGCTCGTCATCGACGGCGTCGTCGGCGATTATCTCTGCGAAAAATTCGGCTATCTCGCGGCGACGCCGCTGACGCTGCGCGTCAGGGACAATCGACTCGTCGAGGCGCACAGCGAAGACAAAGAGCTGGAAAGCGACTTCTGGAAGTACACGCACACCGATGCGAATTCCGATCGCGTTGGCGAGTTTGCCATCGGCACCAACATCGAGTTGACGCAGGTGATTGGCCATATCCTGCAGGACGAGAAGTTCCCAGGCATCCACGTGGCGTTCGGTGATCCTTACGGCGTCCACACCGGCGCCGGCTGGAAATCGACCACGCACATTGATGTGGTGGCGACGCGGTTCAACATCTGGGTCGACGGCCGCCAGATCATGGCGGACGGCAAGTTTCTGATCTCCGAGTTCTGACCCGGCGCCACACGTGGTTCCAGGCCTTCGCGCGTCGTTCAACGCCTCCTGGACCGACGCCAAGTACCGCGACCTCATCGCCCAACTTGAACGGCGCACCGGCGCCACGCTCGGCTTCCCGATCAGCGAGACGCCGTTTTTTCTGCCGCGAGCCCTGGCCGCGCGGCTTGCCGACACCGGCCTCGAGCTGGTGAGTCAATTGCTCGACAACGAAGAAGTCATGTCGGCGGCACGCGGCGCGGTCCCGGCTCGGTTCGCCGGTCCCGGCGCCGAGCCGCTGCCGACGTTCCTGCAGGTCGACTTCGGCCTCGTGCGAGGATCGGACGGCTCGATTGAGCCAAAACTCGTCGAGCTCCAGGCTTTCGCGTCGCTGTACGGGTTTCAACTCGCCATGGCCGAGGCCTATCGCGACGCATTCGGCCTGCCTGAATCGCTTGGCTACTTTCTGGGTGACCTCGACGGAGTCCAGTATCTTTCGCTCGTCGGCGATGCCATCGTCGCCGGACACGATCCCAATGAGGTCGTGTTGATGGAAATCGAGCCGCGCAAACAAAAGACCTGGCCCGACTTCATCGTCACCGAGCAGATGTGGGGCGTTCGCGCGATCGACACCGGCGAAGTAAAGCGCGAAGGGCGGCGGCTTTACTATCGGCGGGATGGGCGGCTGACGCAGATTCGCCGGATCTACAACCGCGTCATCCCTGACGAGCTCGAACGCAAACGCATCCAGCTGCCGTTCGGCTACGGCGACGACCTCGAAGTGGAGTGGGCGGGACACCCGGCGTGGTACTTCCAGATCAGCAAGTTTTCGATTCCGTGGCTGCGCCACCCATCGGTGCCCGAAACGCGATTTCTCGACGGCATCGAAAGCCTCCCTGCAGATCGATCGCGCTACCTGCTGAAGCCGCTGTTCTCATTCGCGGGCGGCGGCATCATCTTCGAGCCGACCGACGCGCAGATCGACGCGATCCCGGCCGACGAGCGCAAGAACTACATCCTGCAGGAGCGCATCGTATTCGAGCCGGTGATCGACACACCGGAAGGCCCGACCCAGGCCGAGATTCGCATCATGTATGTGCGCCGGGGCCGCACGTTCGTGCCGGTTTTGCCGCTACTGCGCATGGGTCGCGGCAAGATGATGGGCGTCGATCACAACAAGGGCCTGAGATGGGTCGGTGCCTCGGCCGGGCTGATCAGTTGACGGCGCGAGGCTCAGGAACGGATCCCTTTCCCTCGCGCAGAATCAGGACGCGGTCGGCAACCGCCCGCATCTCTTCCCGATCATGCGTCACATAGATCAGCGGAACGTGCAGCTCGCTTCTGATACGCAGGATATAGGGCAGGATCAGATCGCGGCGCTCGCGATCCACGCCGGCGAGCGGTTCGTCCAGGAGCAGGATCGACGGGCGCGTCATCAACGCTCGCGCGATCGCCACCCGTTGTTTTTCCCCGCCCGACAGCATCGTGACGCGGCGATTGAGCAGGTTGGCGACGTCGAGAATCTGCGTAAGCCTGGCGAACGCATCCTGCTCTCCGACGCTGCCGGCCGGGCGCGCCCCGTACAGAATGTTCGATTTCACATCCAGGTGCGGAAACAGCAGCGCATCTTGCGGCACGTAGCCGATGCGGCGTTCCCGGGCGGGCACATCGATGCCCCGCGCCGACGAGAACAGCACGCGATCGCCGACCTGAATTTCGCCGCGATCGGGCGTGCGGATCCCTGCGATGGCCTCCAGCAGCGTGGTCTTGCCACTGCCGGACGGGCCGGACAGGCCGAGCACTTCCACTGACGCGGAGTCCCGGACCTCCAGCGTAAACGCGCGCTGCGCCAGACGTACATCAAGCGTCAACGCAATCACGTGGCGCTCCGCTGCTCGATCAGGCGGTTCGAGGCGTAGATGGCGCCAAACGCCAAGGCCGCTGAAATCGCGACCAGCACCCACGCCGCATCTTCGCGGCCGGTTTCGACGAGCGTATAAATGCCGACAGCGAGCGTTCGCGTTTGTCCCGGTATCGCGCCGGCCACGATAATCGTCGCGCCAAACTCTCCGAGCGCACGCGAAAAGCCGAGCACAGCGCCCGCGGCCACTCCCTTACTGGCCAGCGGCAGCGTAATCGTTCGCAGGATCCGAAACCGTCCGGCGCCGAGCGTTGCGGCGATCTGCTCGTAACGTTGGTCGACCTGCTCGATGCCAGCCCTGACGCTGCGAACCACCAGGGGATAGCTGATCACCATCATTGCGATGACGACGGCCTTCCAAGTGAAGATGATCTCGATCCCCGCGGCGTCGAGGGCCTGGCCGACCGGGCTACGCCGGCCAAACAGCCACAGCAACAGCAGACCGGTCGCGACCGGTGGCAACACGAGGGGCAGCGAAACCACCGTTTCAACCAGTGCCTTGCCCGGAAATCGCTGTCGGGCCAGCAGCCACCCTGTCGCAATGGCCGGCGGCAACACCAGCGCCGTGGCAATCGCAGCCATCGTCACCGTGAAACGCGTTATGGCCCACGTCTCTGCGGTCATTCCCGGGGCCGGCCGAAGCCGCGCTTGTCGAATACCGCTCGCGCGGCCGGCGCTTTGAGGAATTCGAGGAAGCGCCGCGCTTCGCTTTCCGACGCGCCACGAATCACGGCGGCCGGATAAGAGATGTCGAGGTATGGGTGTTCATTGGCCGCCACTCGCGCGACGACGCGGACGCGCGACCCGATCACGTCGGTGGCAAAGACGATTCCGGCATCGACCCGACCCGCGTCCACCGCGGCAACGACGCCGCGCGCCGTCGCAAACGGCACCACTTTCGGCTCGAGGTGCACCCATGCCTGTTGCCGCTCGAGCCATCGGCGCCCGTAGACGCCGGCCGGAACCGCGGCCGGCTCTCCCATCGCCAACCGCGTCACGTCGCCCTTCAACAGCTGCGCAAGTGTGACCGTGCTGCCGCGGTCAGGCGCGATGACGGCGAGCTCGTTCGTCAACAAACGGACGCGCGTTCCAGGAACGATTAATCCCGCCTTCTCGACGACGTCCATTTGAGCGTGGTCGGCGCTGAGGAAGAGACCCACGCGAGCGCCTTCGACGATTTGCCTGGCGAGCGTGTTCGAACCGCCGCTGTTGACGGCGACAGTCACGCCCGTCGCCGCGCGATAGAGGCCGGCGATCTCGTCGAGCGCGTCGTACGCGCTCGTGGCGACCGACACGACCAGACCGGGGGGCTGCGCGGCGACAGGCGTGCTGAACGCCGTCAGAACTGTAGCGCTGGCTGCGAGACAGTGCACGAATTTTGTGACCAGGCGTGGCAGCATGAGACACCGAATAATTTAGTATGTTTTAGAGCGATTTATGATACGAATTCAGTCGATTTTGACATGACAGCAAATTTCACGAACCTGAGGCTCGCCGGTCGGCACTTGGCCCGATGAGTGATCGACTGACCGTCCGCGCCGCCGCCGATCGATTAGGCGTCTCGTACTCGACGTTGAAACAATGGATTTACGACGGATCGATCCGCACAACCAGGACGCGCGGCGGCCACCATCGAATTGCCCAGAGCGAGATCGAGCGTCAATTGGTCGCGCAGGATCGCACCGCCGTCAGTACCCTGGCATCGCCGAAGGCCGCTGCCGCAAAGGAACGCGGCATACTCGTTGCCCTGAGCGGGCGCAATCAGCTGCGCGGCGTCGTCGAGGAAGTTCGCGGCGATGGCCTACTCTCGCAGGTGCGGCTGCGAATCGGCGATCAGACGCTGACGGCGGTGATCACGCGCGACGCGGTGTCCGAGCTCAAGCTCAAGCGAGGCGACGAGGCCGTCGCGATCATCAAGTCCACCGAAGTGATGATCGGCCGTACTGCGCCCGATCGGCACCACACGCGCAGGTAGTAGGATTTCAGGATGTTCAAGATTCGACGAGCACTGGTCGTTTTCATGGGCGTGATTGGCCTGCTCGGGCGGGTCAGTGGTCAGCAACCCGCGCCGCCTGCCGCGCAGCAGCCGGCGGCCCCGCAGCCGTATCTGCTTGGCAACCCGCTCGGCCTGCCGAGCACTCCGACGCCGGACGGCAAGTTCGCGCCGATGTCGGCACACGTCAAGGTCTACGGCGCGATTTATTCCGCCGAGAGTTGTTCCTACGACCCCGATCGCGGCGTCATCGTCGTGCCCAATCGCGGCGTCCCTCAGAATGTTCAGGCCAACAACGCGTGGATCTCGTTTCTCAACCATGACGGGTCGGTGCACACACCGCGGTGGATCGGCATCGCGGCGCCCGGACCGCAGCGCACCAACAGCAATCCGCCGCTCGTGCTGAACGAGCCGCTCGGCAGCGACATCGTCAACGGCATTCTGTACCTCGCCGATCGCGATGGCGGCACGGCGCAGGGCGAACCGAGCGTGTCAGTCGTGCGAACGTTCGACATGAAGACGGGCCTGCCGGTGCGTGAGTATCGCGTCGAAAAGTCGACGGGCTTCAACGACCTGGCGATTGATAAAGCCGGCAATATCTACGGGACGGTGACCGGACAGGGCGACGGCGCGCAGGTGTGGAAGATCACGCCTGACGGCGCCGCCTCGATTTTCCTGCAGGGCGCGCCGCTGGCCGCGCCTAACGGCGTGGCCATCGACGGCAAAGGCAACATCGTCGTCGTCAACATCGGCAACCCCGACGTGTTGACGTTCTCGCCCGAGGGCAAGTTGCTGCTGACCGAGAAGGCCGCTCAGTCAGGCAACGACGGGATCGTGATCATGGCCGACGGCACGAAGTACGTGAGCAGCGTCGTGAACGGCGGCGTCTCGAGAATCCGTCCCGGTCAGGCCGCCGAACTGATCGCGCAGAACATTCCAAGCCCGGCTTCGATGTGTTACGACAGCGGCGCCAATCAGCTCGTCATCCCGATGAACGCCAACAACGCCCTCGCGTTCATTCCGCTGAAATAACGGCAGCGGCGGAGCGCTTACTGCGGTCTCTTGAACAGACCGACGTACACCGCTTTGCCGAGAACGTGTCCCTGCATCGCCTTCATCACGTTCGCGCGTGTTTCGAACGCGTCGGTTGATGCGGGGACCTCGATCTTGGTGTCGAGCGCGTAAATTTCGAACGTGTAGTGATGGGGCGGACCTGACGCGGGTGCGCCGGGGCCGCGGTACACCGGGCCGCTGGCGCTGATCTGCATGCTGCCGTCCGGCAGCTTCTCGCCCTTGGGCACGCCTTCCGGCAGGCCGGTCGCGGTGCCCGGAATATTCCAGACCAGCCAATGCACCTGCGTCTCCGTCGTCTTGTTGCGGGCGACATCCGGATCGAGCATGTGCAGCACGAACGACACAGTACCGGGCGGCGTGTTCGTCCAGTTCAGCGCTGGCGAGATCTGCTCGCCGGCTTGCGTGTACTTTACGGGGATCGGATCGCCATCCGGCCACGCGGGCGTGCTCAGTGTCATCGCCGGACGAGGTGGTTGCGCCGAGGCGGGTGCCTGCGCTCGAGCAGCGCCGGTCATGAGAAGCAGTGCGGCAATTACGGAAAATGCTCGTTTCATGGCGGGATTATCTCTCGGATCCCGCCCGCCGCGATCGCGGTTCCCGGCTAGAATCCCGGTCTGGAGATTTCCATGCGCCGCATCCTTGCTGCCCTTGCTATCGCTTCGTTGCCTGCCGCCATCACCGCGCAGAACTCGGCGGCGACCGACCGGCTTACGCTGGACCTGTATTGGGAGTACGAAACGGTGTCGGACCCTCAGCTGTCACCAGACGGCTCGCAGGTAATCTACACACGGCAGTGGATCGACAAGGTGAACGACAAGCGCGAGTCGTCGCTGTGGATCATGAACGCCGATGGCAGCAGGAACCGCGTGCTCGTGCGTGGCAGCAATGCGCGCTGGTCTCCGAACGGGGACCGCATTCTCTACACGGCGCAGGGTGAGCCGCGCGGCTCGCAGATTTTCGTCCGCTACATGGACGCCGAGGGCGCGATCTCGCAAATCACGCACGTGCTCGAAGCGCCGTCAGCTGTGACGTGGAGCCCCGATGGCCAATCGATCGGCTTCACGATGAAGGTCGAGAAAAAGAATGTCTGGAGCATCAAAATGCCCGAGCGCCCGGAGGGCGCGAAGTGGACGGAGATGCCACGCATTGTCGAGCGCCTAGACTATCGTCAGGACGGCCAGGGTTTCAGCGACGACGGCTACCGGCATATCTTCACCGTGCCGGCGACAGGCGGCACGCCGCGGCAACTCACCAACGGCGACTGGGATCACAACGGTGTCGAGTTCACGCCAGACGGCAAGCAGATTCTGTTTACGTCGCTGCGAATTCCGGACGCCGACTACGAATTCCGGGACTCGGAGATTTATTCAGTTGACGTCGACACCGGTGCCATCGCGCAACTGACGCGCCGCAAGGGACCGGACAACAACCCCAAGGTCTCCCCTGACGGCAAACTGGTGGCCTATACGGGCTTCGACGCGTCCAACAACACGTGGCAGGACAGCAAGTTGTATCTGATGAACATCGACGGCAGCAATGCGCGGGTGATCTCGGGCGACTGGGATCGATCGCCGCAAAACGTGCAGTGGAAGGCCGATGGCACCGGCGTGTATTTCACGGCGCAGGACTCCGGTCATCAGAATCTCTACACGCTGCCACTCGCGGGCATGCGTAGTGACGTCGTCCAGCCGGTGACGCGTGGCACGCAGATGCTGACCACGACCATGGTATCGAAGGCCGGGAAGGCGGTCGGCGTTTCCACTTCGTTCCAGGCCCCGCCCGACATCGTGACCTACGACGTGTCCAAGCCGGAACAGGTGTGGCGGTTGACATCCGTCAACGACGACATCCTCAAGAACAAGAAGCTCGGCGACGTCAAGGAGATGTGGTACACGGCGCCGGACGGCCTCAAGGTTCAGGGCTGGTACATGACTCCGCCGGATTTTGATCCGGCAAAAAAATACCCGATGCAACTGCACATCCATGGCGGCCCGCACAGCATGTACGGCGTCGGGTTCAACTACGGTTGGCAGGAGCAGGCCGCCAATGGTTACGTCATTCTCTACACCAACCCGCGCGGCAGTACGGGCTACGGCAGCGAGTTCGGCAACAAGATCGATAACGACTATCCGGGCAAGGACTACGACGATCTGATGGCCGGCGTCGACGAGTTGCTCAAGAAGGGGTTCGTCGACGAACGCAACATGTTCGTTACCGGCTGCAGCGGTGGTGGCGTCCTGACGGCGTGGATCGTCGGCAAGACCGATCGCTTCGCCGCGGCCTCGGCAAACTGCCCGGTCATCGACTGGCTCAGCTTTGTCGGAACGACCGACAGCGCGTTCTGGTACTACAATTTCGAAAAGCTGCCGTGGGAGGATCCGACCGAACACATCCGGCGGTCGCCGCTGACCTACGTCGGCAACGTCAAGACACCGACGATGCTGATCACGGGCGTGCAGGACCTGCGGACGCCGATGCCGCAGACCGAGCAGTTCTACAGCGCCCTGAAATTGCGCAAGGTGCCAACGGCGATGATCAGGATGAACAACGAATGGCACGGCACATCGTCCACGCCTTCGAACTTCGTCAGGACGCAGTTGTACTTGCGCTACTGGTTCGACAAGTACAAGCGCGGCGCGAGTGCCACGACAACGGCGCCTCGATAACTTGCCAGTGGGGGGGTGTTCGGGCGCCCGGTCGCCTCACCCCCTGCTCCTCATCGACACGGACACCGCATGCGACTCACGTCTGTACTGATTCCTTTACTAGTGACCGTCACGGCGCTCGGCGCTCAGGTGCCAGGCGTCGACCAGGCCACCATCGCCAGGATCCGTGGTGAAGCCATCACCAATTCCAGGGCGATCGAGACGCACTGGTGGCTCTCCGAGAGTTTCGGTCCTCGCGCCACCGGAACGCCCGGCTATAGCGCCGCCGCCGAGTGGGTGATGAAGCAGTTCCACGAGTGGGGCCTGAAGAACATCCACACCGAGCGGTTCCCGTTCGGTCAGGGCTGGACGATCGAGCGTTTCTCCGCGCATCTGCTGACACCGCAGCCGTCGGTGCTGATCGGACTACCACGCTGGTATTCACCGTCCACGAACGGCACGGTGACGGCGGACGTCGTCTACGTGAAAGCCACGACCGAAGCCGACCTCGCGAAGTACAAGGGCCAGCTATCGGGAAAGATCGTCATTCTTCAGCCGGTGCGGCCGGTGCGTATGCTGGAAGGTCGCATCGTACTTCGCATGAACGACAACGACTGGGCTGAAGCGATGAAGCTGCCCGAGCCAAAGCCCACGGCTTCGACGCCGGCTTCAGCTGCCGCGGGTGCGATGACGCCGCAGCAATTCTCGCAACTGGTGCAGCGGTTCCTCGTCGCCGAAGGTGCCGCCGCGGTTCTCGATCGCGGCTCGGACAGCGACCTGTCGGCCGGCGGCAGCGACCTGTCCTGGCAGACGCAGCGCGTCGATGGCGGCACGATCTTTCCTGGCAACGGCGGCAGCCGCGATCCCGCCGCGCCGAAACAAGTGCCCTCTGCCACGCTCGCGGTCGAGCATTACAACCGCCTCGTGCGCATGATCGAGCACGGCCAGCCGGTGCGGATGGAAATCAACATCCAGACAAAGTTCCACCCCGAGACGAACTCGGAAGGAAACGCCTTCAACATCATTGCGGAGATTCCGGGCACCGACCTCGCGAATGAAGTGGTCATCCTGGGCGCGCACTTCGACACCTATCCGTACGCGACAGGAGCCACCGACAACACGACGGGTTCGGCCGCGATGATTGAAGCGGTGCGAGTGATCCAAAAGCTCGGCCTGAAGCCGCGCCGGACGATTCGGCTCGCGCTGTGGGCCGCTGAAGAACAAGGGCTGCTTGGCTCCCGCAACTACGTCGCCCGTCATTATTACGATGCCAAGACGAAGTCGCCGAAGCCCGAGCACGCCAACGTCCATGCCTATTTCAATCTCGACAACGGCACCGGACGCATCGTCGGCATCTGGGGACAGGGCAATACCGGCGCGATGAAATCGTTCGAGCAGTGGGGCGCGGCGTTGAAGGATCTCGGCTGGAAGAATGTCAGCCCGCGTTCCGTGACGCAGACCGACCATGCCTCGTTCGATGAAGCCGGCATACCCGGTTTTCAATTCATCCAGGAGCGGCTCGAATACAACTCACGGACCCACCATTCGAACATGGACACCTTCGATCACGTGCAAAAAGATGACGTGATTCAGCAGGGCGCAGTCGCCGCGGTCTTCGCGTGGTATGCAGCGAACGTCCCGGAGAAGTTACCGCGCAAGCCGCTGCCGAAGCAGTAGCCGGGGCTACTGCTTGACGACTGCAACTTTGACGCGACCCGACACGCGCGCCATGCAGGCCAGCCGGTACGGGCCCGGCTCGAGCGAGCACAAGTCCTCGAGCGTGGAGCGTTCGGTGCCACCGATCGCGTTGAGCTGCTCGGCACCGCTGAGGATTTTCACCGGATCCATTCCACAGACGCCCTGATGGCAGTCTGCTTCGAGCGCGATGCCCGCCTTGTCGGCCGCCTCGCAGATCGTCTGCCCTGGCGCGCATGGCGCGAGCTGGTTCGGGCCCTCGAAAAACACGCCGACAGTCGTGTCGGCGGAGGCGCCGGCACTTGGTGCCGCGGCCGCGACGCTTTTCTGCAACGCATCGAGTGGTACACCCGCATTCGTTTCCAGCGACACCACCGTCGGCGGCTTGACGATCTTGCGGTCGTCGCGGAACTCCAGCACCTGTTGCCCGAGCAGGATGCGATCGCCGTCGCGGAGGCGCATCGGCCGCGTCACGCGCACCTGTGTGCCGTTGGCGGATCCAAGGTCCTTCATCACCACCACGCCGCCCTTGAACGTCAGCGACAGGTGCCGCCGGGACAACGAGCCGTCTTCAGGAGCAATCGTCCGATCGGGCGACTGCCGCCCAATCACAGTCGTGCCTTCCTTGAGTTCGAACTGGGTGATGCACTGCCCGGCTTCGTTGTAATGGACGACCGCGTTCGGGCGCTTGCGATCGCCGACGACGAGCCATTGCCGGCCGGCGCGAATGACGGCGCCGCGATCGAGATCGATGGCACGCTCGACGTCCGACTGAAACAGCACGCCCGCCTCCGAGCCCTGATCCTGAAGGATGTATTTCCCGCCGGTCACCGTGATCACGGCGTGGACGTCGCTCAGGGACTGATCCTGCGGAAACGACACGTCGGCGTTGCGCCCGACCGACGTCGCGCCTTCCGGCTTCAACGGGTATTCGTTGGCTTCGACGCCTGACGGCAGGATGCTCACCAGCGAGCACGACGCGATCGGCGCAGCCGCGGTCGGCGGGGGCGGCGGCGCGGCGGCCACCCCGCTCGCGGCCTCGGCCACGCTCTTGGGGGTGATCGCCGGCATCATCACGCTCTTTGGACCGATGCCGGACGCCGCGATGATGCTCGCCTGCCGTGGCTCCGCGACCGGCGGCGGCGCTGCCTCCCCATCACCCGGCTCGAATTCCAGCTGCACGTCGATCTTGACGCGGCCGGCAAGCTTTTGCGCGATGACGTCGGCAACCAGCACCCCGTCGCGCATCGCGGCTTTGATGTTGCCGCGGCGTTTGACCTCGACGAACGTCGACGGATCGCGGGCAAAATCCGTGGTTTCGAAGTACGCGGGACTGAGAATGTCGCCGGCGAGATAGACGTTCGGCTGGCGCGTTTCGAGCAATGGAGTGACGACCGGCCGGGTCTTGTTGCTCGGCCCGCCGGCGACCAGCGGCACGCCGATGCGGGTCAGCAACGCTTCCGGAATGTCTTCACCGATACAGGCGATACAGAACGTCTTCGAAAACTCGAGCTGCGTCGTCTCGGCGGGCTTGCCCGCGACGGCCACGCGCGAGGTGCGCAGCGACAGAAACGACCGGCCATTGTCGTCGAGCATGGCGACCGGTTCGCTGCTCGGCAAGTAGCGGATGTTGCCATTGCCCATGAAGGCTTCGAAAAAAACATCGGCCAGCGCCCGCGATACCTTCGGCATCTTGTCGCCACGATACGACCAGTACACGCACGACGAGTCGTTGGCCGCCGCCTTGGCGTTGGAGATGGCAATCACCGCCTCGCCGGCCGACGTGCCGCCGCCGATCACGCACACCGGCTCGCCGACATACATCGCTGGATCACTCAACGCAAACGCCAGGCCGGCCACGTCCCCGGGAATGTCGAGACGGCGTGGCACGCCGCGGCCGAACGCAAGCACGACGTGCCTGGCTTTGAAGATCTGCTCGCTCTTGAGGTTGTGATTCCACGTCACCGCGTTCCAGACGTCGCCGTCGCGCTCGAGGCTGGTGAGCTCCACGCCGACCTGCGCCGGAACGCCATGCTCTCGGTACAGCGCCTTCCACTCGACGCACATCCGATCTTTGTCGATGGGCTTGAAGTGCAGCTTGGCGACGAGCGGCCCGCCCTTCGGGAACTGCATGCGATCGCCGCCGCCATAGTCCGGCAGGATCTGCTTGTCTTTCGCGTAATCGCGAATGCGCTTCATCAGGTCGTCGTAATCGATGACCAGCGCGGCAAGGCCGAGCTCCTTGGCGCGAAACGCGGCAGCCGTGCCGAACGGGCCGCCGCCGACAATCAGTACGTCGAGAACATCGGGCAGATTGACAGGCTCGGCCAGGATGAGCCTGCCGTCACGTTCGGTCTCACGCGATTCAGTCACGCTGCCCGCTGCTCCCCTGCCCGGAAGCTGGCGCCGTCAGCGACCGGAACCACTCCGTGACTTGTCCGAGGAACGTGGTCGGCCTCGGAGTAATTGGCGCGCCGGGCGGCTGATCGGTGACAGTCCACACATTGCCGTCGCGCACGTACATCCGCCGCATCTCTTCGAGATTCAGCGGCCGGCCGCCTCTGCGGCCGAACACCGCGACCTGATTGCCGCTTTCGTCCACAGCGCGATCGCGGTCCAGGCCTTTGGAGATCGCCAGCGCCGGCCCATGGGTCTTGCGTGTCGCAATCAATCGCGGGCGCGGCCGGGGGCTGAATCCCATCGCACCCGGCGTCTCGTTCGACGAGACCAGCTGCAGCACGCGCAGGCCATTGTGCCCGTCGGCCACATACGCGAACACCGACGCGTTGGTCATCCCGACCTTGACGTCGTTGACGTCATCAAGAGCGCCGTCCGCATTGAACGTTTGATCGATCCGCGGCTGCTCGGGCCGCTCGACGTCGACGATTACGACGCCTTGCTTGCCGCCGGCCACATACGCATAGGTCCTGGCCACGTAGACGTTGCGGGCGTCGCCGATCTTCAACGTCGCCGACGGCACCAGCCGCGCTCGTTCAGGCATCGTGACCTCCACGACCTTGAAGCCCTCGGCATCGGTGATGAACGCGTAACGGAACTGGATCGCGACGGCGTTGGCTTTGTTCATTGGCACCTCGCTGACGATGCGAGGCGCCAGCGGCGTGCTCAGATCGACTACGACCAGACCGCGGTCGCAGACGATATAGGCGTAGTTGCCGGCGATGGCGAGATTGCGAGCACCGCGCAGCCGTCCTTCCGGATTGAACGCCGCCGCACGCCGCAGCATGTTGTTGCCCGGATTGCCGTCGAGCAGGGTCGCCGCCGTCGACAGCACCAGCCCCTCTTCGAGGTCGGTGATGTAGATGTAGCCGTATAGCGGATGAATCGGCTGCTCTTCGTTTTCTGGGCGGCGGCTGCGTGCCGGGTCGACGGCAAGCGTCGAGGGTGCCGCGACCGCCGTCGCGTGACGCGTGCCGACCCGGGTGCGCTGACCGAGCGGCGACACCGGCGCGCTGACGATTTTTTCGGAGAATCCTTTCTGATGGACCTGCGCGATGTCGAACACCTTGAAGCCGCCATCACCGTCGGCGATGTAGAGGTATTCCCCGCGCGCCTGCACGCCGAGCGCGTTCGACGATCCATGGTGGATGGCCGTCGTGAGTTTCTGTCCGCGCCGCTGGTGCGCTGCGTAACGTTCAGGGTACGCGAGCTTGTGCAGGTCGCTGCCGATGACCGCTTGCGGCTCGTCGAATTCAGTGACCTCCACAGCCTCGACGCCGCCGTGGCCCGTCGCGACGTAGGCAAACCGTCCGATGAAATTCACGAAATTCGTGCCCAGCAGGAGCAGCTGCGACATCACCGCGTTGTTGTCGCCGTTGGCCGAGACGTGGCAGTCGGTGCACGTCTTGGTTTCTGTGGCGCGGACGGTGTGCGGCACGTGCGTGTTGAACGCCTGTCCCGAGAAGCCTTCGGCCGACACTGTCTGCTGCTGGCCGTAAATCGTCTGCCGGTTTTGATCCTGCGAGCTGACGACCACCGCACTCGACGATCGCACCGGGGAGATGCGGCCGCGCATCGCAGTGCTGTCCTTGCCAAGCATGTAGACGTCGTCGCGCAGCACCTGAAAGTTGTACGACGTCCAGTTCCGCGTCGTGCGCAGCTCGTTGTGCAAGACGTCCCGGCGCTGGTTGGCCGTCTGCGACAAGTGGCATCCAAAGCAACTGGTGACCCATGACGAATGACATGTCGTGCAGGTCATCCGCTCGTCCGCATGCGCCAGATTTGGTGACGTCCCGTCGCCCCAGGTCTTGCCGTCCCGCTGCATGGTCTTCGCGAGACGCGCCCGCTCATTGAACAGCGCATTACCCGGGGTAATGCTGTCCATCACCTGCGGCACCAGCCATGACAGGTTCTCGTTCGTCATCGAGCGCTGCACCAGGCGACGCGTCCGTGGATCGGCCTGGAAACGCGGCCGGTCGAATGGCGTGTTGAGCGACAACAGATTCGTGCCGCCCCCCTCGGGCGCTGCGGGGCCGGTCGTCCGCAGCGTCCAGCTTGCAGGCGCGGGATCGTTGCCATAGGCGCGACGCGTCGACGTGCCGTGGCAGTCGGCGCAGGTAATCTCCACCGCGACTCGCGGTTCTCCGTACAGTTTGCCGTTGCCGTGGTTGTCCTGTTTGAAATGGCAATCGACGCATTGCATCCCGCGTTCGAGATGGATGTCTTTCAAGTGCACCGGCTTGCCGCTGCGCTCCTCCGCGCGCGCGAGCCGCGAGGCCGGCCGCTCCGCGGCGGCGCGCAAGTCGGTATAGCCCACCGCCTCGGCGAGCGCCGTGCTCGAGGTGTCTTTCACCAGCGCGCCGGATGCGTCGATGAGGTTTCCTTTGCGGTCGCGTTTGAACACCGCGCGAAACAACCAGCTGTGGCCGTGGAAGTCGGCGAATTGCGTCTGCTTCAGCGTGCGGTTGAACTCCGGCGAGCCGGTGCGATGCAGGAACTCCGGATCCGACCACAAACCACGCACCGCGCTGCCTTCGGGATTGCGTTTCTCGATCGCGACACGTTCAGAGGCAGACAGCGAGCGGCTGGACACCGGGTACATCTTGTCGCCGTCGGTCTCGTTATCCCACCACGTCAGGCCCTGGTAGGTTGCCAGCATGTTGGTGCCGGGATGCATGTGACACGTCATGCATTGGCTGGTCGGCACGGTCGTGGTCAACACGTGCTGAATCGGATGTCCTGACTCGGTCTTCGAGATCATCTCGTCGGACGACTGGCTCAGGCCTCGATGGCCCGCCGACGCGTACGACGCCGAGTGCACCGGCGAGCGATCGTTGGCGTAGACGACATGGCAGGCGGTGCAGCCGCTCGAGCGGTAGTCGCCGGCAACGTCGTTCGAACCGATGAAGTTCAGCGTCGGATCGAGCAGGCGCGTCTTCTGCAGTCCGATGAACACCGGATCGGTGCGATTGAGAGTGCCGAGGCCGCGGTTGCTCAAGCGGTTCTTCGGCCGCCCGGGCTCTTCATCGGGATCCGGATTGCCGACTTCAAGCGGCCTGCGGCCGCCGCGCTCGAAGACGCGAAGGATGTTACCGGGCTGCGTCACCTGGAACGGGAACAATGGCTGCAGAAACGCCAGAAGCCCCTGGCGCTGGATCATCAATGGCGTCGGCGCGGGAACGGTATTGACGATCGCCGGCTTGCCGTCCCTGGTGTAGACCTCGCCGAATTGCGTGTCCTTGATTGGATACGAACCGTTGTTGTAGAGCGCGGCTCCCCACAACATGCCGCCGTGACGCATCGAGCTCTTCGAGACGTTGCGCACTTCTTCGGCGTGACAGGCGCCGCAGGTCTCTTCGGCGACACGTAAGTCGCCGGGGTTGACGAAGCGAATGAACTCAGCGCTCTCCTCGAGCGCGCGATACCAGACGTTGGGCGGATTCGCCGCGGTCTTCCAGATGTCGAGGCGCGGTTTCACGTGCGCTCTCGATTTGATCTGTTCGAAACCGGATGACCCCCTGGCGATCGATGCCTCGCGCGTCGCGGTCGCGTCACCGCCATGGCAATCCGTGCAGCCGGCGCGCACGCCTTCCTTGTGCATCGAAGCCGAGTCGGGCTTGTGGCAGGTCAGGCACCCCGCACTCTTTCGATCGGCGTCGGCCTGGGACTGGTTGTTGAGCGTCGGCGCCGCCACAGGCTGCGGAGGTGGCGCCTGCAGGGCGGCACTGGCGCGGCCGGAGGCGACGCTCCAGGTGAGCGCCAGCACAAACGTCAGGACTGCGACGGCCAGCCACGACGACGGTTTCGACGAAGCACGCTTGATCACGCTCAGGCTCCCAGTGACCTAGTACATCAACGTCAGAACGAGGAACGGAGAGTACAGGACCTTGTCGGCAAAAATCTGCTTGAACCCGGTGCCGGGAAGCAATGCCGACACGCCGGCCGTTATCACCATGTTGTCATTCAGTGCCGGACGATACTGAAAGCCGCCGCCCAGGTCGATGCCAATGGCGCGGTCGATGTCCCCTTGAAACAACAGCCGCTGCAGCGACTCAGTGCGATGGAACCGCAGCAGGTTGGCGTTGGTGATCAGCTTCAACTTGGTGGTCAGCTCGGCATCGAGGCCGGCATTGAGGATCAGGACGCCTGGATTGACGAAGCTGGCCTGCCCTTCGCTCTTGCTGCTGCGCAGCGCCGGCAACACGCTGGCGCGGCCGTGGAGGCCGACCGCGGTTTGCGGCAACCGCAGCCCCTGGCGCTGCCAGAAGCTGAACGGACCGCCGGCGATGTTGGGGTTGTCCGCAATCGCGTCAAAACCCTTCGCCTGATCGTCGTCCGGATCGTCGTCGCCGGAGGCGTAGACAAAGCCGATCCGGGGGCGGTACCAATCCTTGTCGACGGAAAATTCGACGGCCGCGAACTGCGCGTTGATGTCGAGCGGCCCGGCGGAAACACCGTTGAAGTCGTCCGTGCCAAATGCCTGGTAGAACTGATGCGTCACGTTGAGACGGCCCCAATGGCCGTCACCGCCGAAACCCGCATACAGCGCGTGAACCCGGTGCGGTCTGACCGTGCCAACTGGCGACGGACGCGCCAGAAAACCGTTCGCGTCGTAAAAGAACTCTTCGCCGTCGTCGAAGTTCGCGTGCACGCTCAGCGAAATCGTGTAGCCGGGCGTGAGGAAATCCTGAAAATAGTAATTGGCGATATAGACCCGCTGATGGCGACGCTCCAGCAGGTTCAGCTCGCTGTTGGTTTCTTTCTCCAGCTGATCGAAGACAGCGACGTTCCATTGATGGCGATTCTTGCCAGCATTGCCGAATGCGCGGACGCCGAGGTTGGTGTCGCGAAACAGGAAGCCGCGAAAATCGCTGTTGAACGGCTGAATGCCGGCGCGCAGCGAGATGAAGTCGAAGTTTGGACCGACGTCGGCGAGCTTCACTTCGCCGAATGCCTCCTGCAGCGCGATGTGCTGACGGCGACGCGTCGCCGGCGATTCCGGCGAGACGCTGAGGTTGTTGCGTTCACGCAGGTTGACGTAATTGAAATTGAACTGCGGCGTCACGCGAATCGCCCAGTCGCGCGGCTTGAACGCCGTGCTGCCCTTGAACAGTTCGAACGAGAAGATCGCATTGGGCAGCACCGCGTACTGGCTGCCGTCACCGAAAAACTCCTCCGAGCCGGGACGCTCCGTGCTGACTCCTGAGGGCGTCGGCACGACCCGGTACTCGAGCGGCGTTTCGGAGATCGCCGTCAGCGCCATGAAAATCTCGTCGCCGATCACCGGCAGGTCCCCTTTGAGCACGTTCTGGTCGTAGGGGTCGAAACCGCGATTTCGGACGAACGGATACTCACCGTCCTGCCCTTGATAACGGGTCCAGTCGGGGAACCGCAGCCGCCATCGATCGGTGACCTCGATGAAGTCTGCGATCGTAAAAGTCATCGCGATGTCGAGGGCGGTGCGCTCGCCCGCGGCGACGGCGACTTCGCGCTGCACCGGCACGAACCCGGTGTCCTGGATCGAGATGATGTAGACGCCGGGAGCCAGCCCGCCGACGGCGAAGCTGCCGTCCGGCGCGGTGACCGCCTGGCGTTCGGCCTCGCTTTCCTTGTTCCGTACCGTCACGGTCACGCGTGGCAGCGGCGCGCCGCGACTGTCCCTGACGGTGCCTGCGACCGTCGCGCGTGATCCCTGCGCGAAGGCCGGCGCCGCCAGTGCCAGCAGGATCATGCACAACGCGAGAGAGGGCCAGAATCGTCTCATTCACCACCTTCCGCTCGGATGCACTCGACTCGATATTCGCGCGTCGCAAACGCGACGCGATCGCCTTCGACGAGACGCCGCGGCGCTGTCAGGCGTGCGCCATTGACCCACGTGCCGTTTGCGCTGTTCTGATCCGTGACGATCACTTCCGTCGACGAGACGTCCACCGACGCGTGGATCTTCGACACTTCGTCGCTGTCGATCCGAATCGTCGCCGCCGAGCCGCGCCCGATTACCGAGCGGCCCAGTGGGCCAATTAGAACACCGCTGGGCCCGATCAGCCGCACTCCAGTAATCATCGGTTTCCGTGACCGCGATATCCGCGAGGACGATGGTGACGCCGACGCTGGTGCGTTTGCCACGGTCTCGACCACCGACGGTGTAGGCGGCAGCGTGGGCGGCGCGCCGGCATTAATGGGCTCGATCGCCGTATTCTGCGGCTCCTTCTCCTCGCGGTCGGAGCCTTTGAACACCGGGATCGCGTTGCGGCCGGCCGTGATGGTGTTTTCGCCTTCCGAACGGTCAGGCGCCTGGAATCGGGGCGCCACTCCCGGCTTTCGAGGGCCCATGATCGTGTTCTCGGGATCGGCATCACCGGTGGGACGAAACACCGGCATCACGTCCGCCCGCCGACCCACAACCGTGTTCTCGGGATCCACATCACCTGTGTCTGGGCGAAACACCGGAATCACGTCCGCCCGAGGCCCAACGATCGTGTTCTCGGGATCCACACCACCGGTGCCGGGACGAAACACCGGCATCACGCCCGCGCGCGGACCCATTATCGTGTTCTCGGGATCCGGCGATCCGGCAGCCGGCTCAAATACGGGCCGGTTGACGGGCTCTGTAGCGGCCACGGTCCGCAGCCGATCGCCCTCGTTGGCGGCGACCGGCGTTTCTGCCGTTGACGACGACAGTTCGGCGCGTGGGATAACGACTGCGACATCCGGCGGACTGACGGTGAGCGGTGCGCGTGCCGTTTGCGGCCGCATGGCACGTACTGGAGGCGGCGTCGCCACTTCGCTCGTCGAAAAAATCAAATCGATCGTGGAACCGATGCTGATGACATCGAGGTGCCGCAGCGTTTGTTTCTCCGCGATGCGGCGGCCGTTGACTGCAACACCCGCGTCTCCGGCGTTCCGTATCCAGTAGATATTGCCCTCGATCCCCGCCTTCGCGTGACACGGCAGCACATCGTCGCCGTCGACGCGGACGTCGTTGTCCTGCGCTGTACCGATGGTGATCCCTCGCGTCATCGGAATCGATTGCACGCTGCCATCATCACGACGAACGATCAATCGCGCCGTCATGGCTGGGACACCGCAAGTTTAACGACTGACGGCGGATGGTAGACGTGGCACGTCGCGCATGACGCGCGCACCTGCGACGGTTTGTGGCACGCCTGGCATTCGACAACGCCGGGCACGTTGACGTCCGTCGCGTACTTGCTGGTACGGACGCCGCGGTGACACGACTCGCAGGTCGCGTCGGTGACGTGCGGCGCGTGATTGAAGATCGACCGCGACATCACGGGCTCGGCAATCCGCACGGGCGCCATTCGAGAGCGGCTCGCATCGAGCTCGTGGCATTTCAGGCATGGCGCCAACAGTGCTTCGAGCGCGTTGGCGCGCGCCAGACGCTCATCCTCGGTGGCCGGCGCGGTCATGCGCGGAGCACGCTCGATGGCGGCGAGGCGCGCCCGGGCGCGTCCGAGCTCCCGATCAAGCTCGGCGCGGTCGATCGAGGCATCTTGCGCGGGCGGCTCGTCCGCATCCCGTGTGGTCGCGGCGAGCTCGCGTTCGATGCGCAGGCGATCGAGCTGGCGCTGCCGTTGCTTGCGCAACCGGCGGGTCGCCTCGTCGCCGACGCCGCCCGGCGACAACGCCATCGCGCGCTGTCGCAGCGTCGTGACGCGCGTTCGCACCGCGTCGCCGCCGCGCTGCTCGATGCTATCGAGCACCGACAGGAGTTCGCGGCGCCGTCCTTCGAACTCCTCTCGGGATAAACCACCGCTCGCCTTCTCCAGGGCCAGTTGCCGGATGCCCTCGATGCCGCCGAGCTCGGCGCGCACGCCGGGATCGGGGACGGCGCGCACGGGCTGCAATACGCTGCTCAATTGATTGAGCCGCTCCGTGATGGCTGCCGAATCCTCGTCGCCATTACCCGCGCCGACGCGCAAACGTTCGACCTGCCCCCGCAATTCGGCGGCACGCCGCGCCGCATCCGAATCAGGCGCGCGCTGAACGATGGCATCGATCAGCGCCAGCAGTTCGCCTTTGCGTCGATCGAGCCGCGCGGCCGCGTCGGGGTCCGCTCCCGCCGGCGACGGCTGCCCCGTCGGCACCGGTGCTTCGATCGGCGAACCGCCAACCGCCGCGAGATTCGCCGCCACCGCCTGCGCCGCCGCGGCGAGCTCTTGCAATGCCGCGTCGTCGTCGCCTGCTCCCGCCGGTGGCGTGAGACGGCGGTCGATGCCGGCGATCTCATCCTCAACGGCTGCGATGGCGGCATCGAGCTCGGCGGTCGGAATCGATCGCGGCGCAGGCGCTTCGGCGAGCTGCTCGAGATACTGAATGCGCGCGCGCAACTGCAAGCGCTCGGCCTCGTCGCCCTCGCGGTCGATGCCGCGGCGCAGTCGCGCGGCATTGAACAGCATCCACGGATCGCGATGGCGAAATCCCGTCGCTCTCAGCCGGCCTCGAGCCCCGGCCGTCAGTGCAACCTGGCTCGCCGTCAACCCGGGCACATCCGGCGGGGGCACGATGAACTCCGGCGCCACGAAATCGGTCTCGGAATCGAACACGCCGTCTTTCACGTGGCAGCTGGCGCAATGACGCTCGAAGTTCAACGGTTGAAACGCCCGCCGGTCGGGAGTCTGCTCATGGCAGGTCTGGCAGGTGGCCCCCTTCGCCTTTTGCGCTTCCACGATGTGGCGATCGTGGTCGAAGTCGATGCCGACGCCGGCCGAAGCCTGCGCGCGCACCACGGCGAATTCGGGATGACCGCGTAAGTCTCGGAACGCGTGACAGCTGGCGCATTCGCGATCGTCGACGTTCTTCATCGCGAAAGAGCGCCCTCGATGATCGAGATGGCAGGTCGCGCAATTGACGTCCTCGGCGCTGTCGGCAAGCCGGGCGTCGCCGCTGCCGAACAACACGTGCGCGGAATGCAGCAGCCGGTTCGACGCGACAGGGTCGTGGCATCGCTCGCAGCGCATCGGCTCGACACCGGAGGCGACCGTGTGACACTGCGCGCACTTCAGATCGATCCGCGCATGGTGGGCCGAGACGTCGCCCGGAGAAAATACCGCACGTTGGCCAACCAGATAGAGGGCGCTGGTGACGACGAACAGCGCCAGCGCGCTGCCAAGGCCGATCGCGACCAGCCGCCCGCCCCGATCCGGATAGATCGGCTTCGACGATCGGCTGCGCGGCGGCGTGCCGGGTTCGCGGGACCGTGCCATCAGTGCAACACCACCGCGACGATGTGCGTCGCCATCAACCCAATCAGCAGGATCGCCGGCGGCACGTGGAGGATCAGCCAGCCGCGCAGCACACGCTGCAGGCTCATTTGCGCATCGAGATCGAGCTTGTCCTGCAGGATCGCTTCCAGATCGTCGAGTCGCGGTCGATCGGCGCTGCCGACGAACGGGCGTATCCGGTTCAACGATTCGCCGGATTTCACGACCAGCGGCGCCGATCCAGTCAGCCACTGCATTGTCGGGCGAGTGGTCGCCAGCATCGGACGGATCTCGCCCGCGTAGGCGCGCGACAGCGTTTCAGGGGCGCCAGCCATCAGCGCGTCTGCCTCGGCGACGAGCGCGGCCACGAGTTCGGGAATCCGCTCGTAGATCGCTTCGACCGTTAACCGCCGTGCCATCAACGGCGGCACCATTCGTTGCAGCCAGATGCCGAGCAGGCCTGTGGCAGTCGCCCAGAACGACAGCAGCAGCAACAGCCATCCCATCGTGCCGGCGGGCCACCGGAATCCCGCGTGGATCAGTACGAACCAAAACGCCAACACGCTGCCGTAGACATGCAGCTTCAGCCAGCGTTGCGCGGTGCCCAGCGGTCTCGTCCCCCAGCGCCGCCGCCACGGATACAGCGAGGCATTGATGAACAACACTGCCGCGAAGGTGCCGAAGACCAGTCCGCCCAGCCGGCCGGGTTGCCACGGCCACGCCCATGCGACCACGCGGTACGACAACACACCCAGCAGTGCGGCAATCAGCGCGTATCGCGCCCATGGCGACAGCCCGGCGAGCCACCCCCGGATTGCGAGACTCACCGCTTAAACAACGCTTCCACTTCAGCCTCGTCCTTGAAGTTGATCCGTCGAGCGCTGCCGTGCGGGCACATTTGCACGCATGCCGGCCCCTCCGGACGGTCGATGCACAGATCGCACTTCGTCGCCAGGTCGATGGATTCGCCGACACGCGGACTATCGAACGGCGTCGTCAGGATATTGCCCCATGGGCAGCGGCGCACGCAGTTGCCGCAACCGATGCAGGTCGCGGCGTTGACGGCGACCTCGCGGGTCCCGAGCGGTCGCGAAATCGCCCCGGTCGGACAGCCGATCATGCAGACCGGATCCGTGCAGTGATAGCACGCGGTCGGCACAGTGTAATTTCTGAATTTCGCGCCTTCACGCACGAATCGCGGAACGCCGTCATGAGCATCGGCGCAGCCGCGCACGCATTCATCACATCGCACGCAGGTGTCGAGATCGATCAGCAGCACGCTCTCGCCGCGGATCAGACCGGTGGCGACGGCGTGCGCCAGTGGCTCCGTAGACGCCGGATCCGACAGCACGCGGCCACGGTGTTGCAGTCTCCCGACGAGCCGGTCCCACAGCCGCCGATCGCGTGGCGCATCCGGCAACAAGCGCCGTAAGTCGTCCTGCGAAATCTTGACGAGCTCGACATGTTCGATGGCGGTCAACGAGAACGGCCACGGCTCGTTGAGCACGAGCGTGGCTTCACCGATCGAATCGCCGATGCGCAGATAGGTCAGCGTGACGTCGCTGTCGTCCAGCCGCGCGCTGACCTTGATATAACCGCCGCGCACCAGGTAGTACGCGTCACACGGCGTGCCTTCGACGGCGATGGTCTTGCCCGGCTTGAACGTCACCAGCTCCGCGCGGCTGATCACAGTCTCGATGATGGCGCGATCGACGTTCTTGAACAGATCGGTGCGTTGCAGGTGCGCTCGCAGCGTGCGCTCTTTGTACTTGCGATCGAACGTGGCTTTGAACGCGGCCAGCTCGGGAAGGTCGAACATCGCGCGCAGCGCCGCGGTCCGAATCAGAACGCAGGACACCGCGGTCGCCGCGTAATAGTCGACCGCGAGCGGCATTCGGGTCAACGCGCTGCCTTCGGCGAAGATGTCGCCGGCGTCGATCGTCAGCCGCGCGCCGGGACGCGTGGTCCCCGCCACACCCTCGACGACGATCGGTGCCGCCGCATCCGCGGCACCGAGGCCGACTACCGGCGGCACGCGAACATCGACTTGGCCCTCGACGATGTAATAGCAACCGTCGAAAAAATCACCGGCCTTCAAAATGCGATCGCCGGCCGTGAAGACGCATGAGAACATCAGCGGCCGCAACAGCTCGGCCGCCTCGGCGGGAACATCCCGCAGCATCGGCAGCTCGCGCAATTGCGCTGAGGTCAGCGGCGTCAGCGACGCGGCGTGCGACATGGCGCGACTATTTCTGCGGCGGCGACTTCGGCGGCGGCGCGGTGCCGAGCGCTTCGAGCGCAAGCGCGATCACTTCTTCCTGAAGGCGCAGCAACTCGGCATCGGGGCCGCGATACGGCGTCTTGGTGGCCGGCGGTGACAACTTGACCGGCGTGCGCACGCCGCGAGACAGCAGATCGTTGAGTAGTTGCGCGACGCGCCCCTGCAGCGCGCCGACGAGACTCGCGGGCGATAACGACGCCGACGCGTCCACCGCGGTCGAAATCACCGGTGAAGCGGGCGGCGGCGGCGGTGGCGGGAGTCCGATCGGAGGCGGTGGCGCCGCGCGGTTCGTTGGCGCGCCCGCAGCAACGGGTGCCGTCGTCGGCCGCTCGCTCGAGCCGCTGCTGACGCCAGGTGTCGGAATGACAACTGCCTTGGGATTTGCGGCGGCCGTCGCGGCCGCTGGCGCCGCCGCAGGCGGCGCTACTGGTGCGGCGACGGTCGGCGCCGCCGCGGGCGCGGCCGAGGCAGCAGCCGACGCCGCCGGCACGGGATCGCCGCCCTTGCGCGCCAGCGCGTTCCGCAACGGATTGCCCAGTGCCGCGATCTGGTTGGCCGTGTACTTCGATGTCCAATGCGACGCCACCGGTTGAAACTTGATCCCGAGATCGAAGTCAGCGCCAGACGAGTGTCCGGCCTTGATCAGTGCAGCGTCGCCGGGGTTCTCGCCCAGCACGTGACAGGTGACACAGTCCTTCACCCAGTTCTCGGGTTTCTTCAAGGTGTCTTTCAATCCCAGCGCGAGTGACGCCTGATACGCGCCTTTCTCCTGGTGCGGCTTGAGATAGTCCTTCCCCGCACCATGACAGCTCTCGCAACTGATGCCGAAGTCCGCGGAACCGCGGACCACCGTTGCGTGGCACTTGACGCACGTACTTTTCGGATCGTAAACGTCGGCGACGCCGATCGCCTTCGCATATTGATCGGCCTTGGCATCGGCGAGCTGATTCAACGCGTTGATGTGCTGTTTGCCTTTGCCGTCGCCGTCGCGCTTTTCCGACCACTCCTTCTCGTCCTTGTGGTCGTGGCAGTCGGTGCACTTGCCGGGGCCCACGAATTCGCGGCGCGTCTGCGCGGATGCCGCGGCCGGCGTCGCGGCCACGCAGGCCGCCGCGACGATCAGCTCAATCAGAAAAAAACGCGCCGAACGAGTCATCGCAGCTCTGGGTTGCGGGGGAACTTCCAATACGGCAATCGTACTGCTCCGTCGCGAGTGCGAATGACGCTGCGATCGGCGCGCAGTTCCGCGGGCGCATCGAAGCCGCTCACTGCAGCCGCCGTCACGTAATCATCCTGCTCGATGCCGTCGCCGCTGACGCCGACACCGCCGACCAGCCGTCCGCTCTTGTACAGTGGCGCGCTGCCTGGAAACCAGACGATGCCGCTCTGATTGAGGTAGTTGCGGTTGCCGCCGCGACTCGGGCCCGGACCCTCGGTGCACGGATTCGCCAGGTCGTAGAGAAACAGGTTGAACCATGGACCCGGCGTCGTCCCATCGAGGTCGATCCCCGGGGGGAACAGCGGCTGCCCGCCGAAACCCAGCGTGCGGTTGGTGATTGCCCACCCCTGACCCGCGGGCGGCTCGGGCTCCCATGCGTACTCGGGGTTCATACGCACGTGATCCCGAAGCACTTCGTAGCCCTCGCGGGTGCTGAAGTAATACGCGTTGCGCGCCTTTGTCGCCGCGACGTCGAACGAAAACACCGTCGAGTCGTCCATGCGAAACGCGGCGAGGATCGTCCCTGATTGATCGCTCACGGCGATCACCATGCTGGTCGGTTGCGTCAGCGGCAAACGAATCTGCGCGCGGGTGATTGACGCGCGCGCTACCGCCTGATCGACGATGCGCCGGACGTCGTCAGCCGTCAACCCTCCCGGATCCGCGCTCCCGAGCGGGCCAATCAGATAGCCGGTCGGCACGGCTCGGCCTGGGCGCGGTTCCACTCGAATGTCGGAGGCCGAAAACGTGCCGGCCGCCGCGCGCGGTGCCCCGGCTCGCAAATGTTCTTCGACGCAGTCCACGCTCGTGCAGTCGGCGAAGAACGGCAGGCGCAGACCCTCGATGAACACGGCGCCCGGCGCCGGCAATGGCTTGACCGGCACCGGCAGCCCGGTCGTAGCGGCGGCGACGGCGGCGACGTACTCAGCCTGGTCCGGATCGAGTCCGGCGACGCCGACGGCACCGAGCACTCTTCCTCCTCGATACATCGCGAAACCTCCGGGGTTGACCGGAACGTTCAGCGGCTCGCCGAAATCCTGCACGTCGGTTTTGCCGGTCGAGAAGCCGGCAAAGAAGTTCTGGGCGCGGTTGTTCGAGATCGGATGGCCGAGTGCGCAACCGGATGGATCGACAGGCGAGCACGCCCGAGCGGGCCCGGCGAGCGCCGAGCCCGCGATGGAACGGGCCGGCTCGAGCGGGGAGCTGCCACTCAGCTGGCAGCCGCGGTTGCTGTTTTCAATGCCATACAGCGCCGCGTTGGGCGCGTTCGGGACGCCGGGCGGAAAATGAATGCCGCTGATGAACCGTACCGTCCGCGTTGACAGCGGCGCATGCCGGTTGCTGAACATCGCGGCAGCGCGGGCCGTGGTCACCGCGACATCGCGACCGAGCTCCGGCGCGCCTGGTCGAGCCAGCACCCCGAGGATCCGTCCCCCTCGATCGACAACCGCCACCGACAGGGAGTTTGAATTGATGGCGCGCGCCGCAGATTCCAGAGCCGCGCGAACGTCATCGGCGGACAGCGTCGGCTCCGCTGCGCTTTGCGATTCGACGGCCACCCCATGCAGCAATGTCACGCCGACTGCAACCAAAGCCGCCGCGATTCTTGGCCCAAGACGGCCGTTCGAGGACATGACCGCTCTCACGCGGGACACTCTATTACGTCCGATTTCGCTCGTGAAGGATGATTTGATTCGCAGACACTTTTGATCGGCACTGTGCTGAAATAACCCACGGGAGGCCGTCCGCCTCATGTTTTGGCGCAGCGAAAGTCCGTAGAACTTGCTGCGCCCGGGATTTTGACACGGGGCACATTTCTTGCCCCGCCACCCCAACGTTGCTTGCACCCGCCCTTGGCGGATTTCCGTGCAAGACGGGGAGCTGCGCATCGCTAAGCTGTGCGATGTGTCTTATTCGCGGATGACGACGCCCTTACGCGTGTTGCAGGTCGAAGATACGGAAGACGATGCCGCCCTCGTCGCCCTGGCGCTGACCCGCGCCGGCTACAACGTCTTCGCGCAGCGGGTCGACAATTCGGCCGCGCTGCGCCGCGAGCTCGATCACGCCCAATGGGACATCGTCATCGCCGACTACACGATGCCCGGATTCAGCGGCACCAAGGCCCTCGCCATCGTCCGTGAACAACATCCGGATCTGCCTTTCATTTTTGTCTCCGGAACCATCGGCGAAGACACCGCCGTGGCAGCCATGAAGACCGGCGCGCACGACTACATCATGAAGGACAACCTGAAGCGGCTGGCGCCGGCCGTCGAGCGCGAGCTGCGGGAAGCGGCGGTCCGCAAGGAGCGCCATCTTGCCAACCAACGCGTTGCCTATCTGGCGTATCACGATTCGCTGACCGACCTGCCGAACCGGGCGCTGTTCCTCGACCGTCTGCAACAGGCCATCCTCCGTTCCAATCGTGACGACAAAGGCCTGGCGGTCCTGCTGATCGATCTCGACGGCTTCAAGGAAATCAACGACGCGCTCGGCCACCATGCGGGCGACGCGGTACTGCAGGAAGTGGCAACCCGGCTGAAGGGGGCACTACGTGCGTCCGATACCGTCGCACGGCTGGGCGGAGACGAGTTCGCCGTGCTGCTGCCGGCGACCGACGTCAACCGCGCCGAGCTGGCGGCGCGCAAGGTGCTGCACGATCTGCAACACCCGTTTATCGCTGAAGGCCGGCCGCTCATGGTCAGCGCCAGCATCGGCATCGCCGGGGTGCCGACGCACGCCGCGACGAGCGACGAAGTGCTGCAGAAAGCCGACACGGCGATGTATCTGGCCAAAAACGACAAGACCGGCTACGTCGTCTACACGCGCAGCCGCGATCCGCGCAGCGGCAGCGTGCCGGTGAGCCTGGCCTCGTCAATGCGGCAAGCGATCGATGAGCGACAGTTCACGCTCGAATATCAGCCGATCGTGCATATCCACACCAACACGGCGACCGCGATTGAAGCGCTGGTGCGCTGGGATCATCCGTCGCTGGGGCGGCTGCTGCCGGACGACTTCATCCGCGTCGCCGAGCACACCGGCCTCGTCAACCCGCTGACATCGTTCGTGCTGGAGCGGGCCTTGAGCGAGTGGCCGCGATCGGCGCGGCCGGACACGTGTGCGATCGCGGTCAACATCTCGCCGCGCAGCCTGCATCATGCCGCGTTCCCGGGACGCATTCGCGAGATGCTCGATGCGCACGCGGTCAGTCCGTCGTCCCTGACGCTCGAGATCACCGAGCACCTCGTGATGTCGGATCCGGAGGGTTCGGTGCGCTGCCTCGACGAGCTGCACGACATGGGCGTGCGGCTGGTGCTCGACGATTTCGGCAAGGGCTATTCCTCGCTCAGTTATCTGCGGCGCCTGCCGGTCGACGAAATCAAGATCGACCGTTCGTTCATCATTGGTCTGGCGGACGGCGAGGACGATACGCTGGTGCGCTGCATGATCGATCTCGCCCATAACCTCGGCATGACGGTGGTCGCCGAAGGGGTCGAGAACGAAGCGGTCTACCAGCAGCTGGGCGCGCTGAATTGCGACGCCGCGCAGGGCTACTTCCTGATGAAGCCGGCGCCGGCTTACGAAACTGCACACTGGTTGACGCGCCCAGCCCAACCCGTTACTCTGTAACGGTCATGTCGTTCGTTCATCACGCGCATCATTGCCACCATCACCGTTCCGTGAACGGGCCGGCAGGATTCCGCGCGTAGACGAAACGATCCAGGAATTGGATTTACGCAAAGGCCCGCTGGGAAACCAGCGGGCCTTTTTGCGTTAGGGCGGCGAAAGGGCAGGCGATGGATTTCGCGAAAATGGGCGGGCTGATTCCCGTCATCGTGCAGGACGAGGTCAGCAAGGAAGTGCTGATGGTCGGATTCATGAACGACGAAGCGTGGCAGAGAACGCGGCAGAGCGGGTTCGTGACGTTTTTCAGCAGGACGCGAAACACGTTGTGGATGAAGGGCGAGACATCCGGCAACCGCCTCGCCGTTCGTCAGGTGCTCCTCGACTGCGATGAAGACACGTTGCTGATCACGGCGCGGCGCGAGGGCGACGGCAACGTCTGCCATACCGGGGCGCGCACCTGTTTCAATACCGTCGTCATGGACGCTGGTGCGGAGGAGGCGCGATGAAGCTGCGGCTCGGCATTCCCAAGGGCTCGCTCCAGGACGCCACCATTCAATTGTTCCAGCGCGCCGGTTACCTGATTCGCGTCGACTCGCGATCGTACTTCCCGTCGATCGACGACCCCGAGATCGACTGCATGTTGATTCGCGCACAGGAGATGGCGCGTTACGTCGCCGATGGCGTGCTCGATGCGGGGCTGACCGGCCAGGACTGGATCGCCGAGCACGAGATCGGCCATCCGGAGCAGCCGCCGCTGGGTCGCGTCTGCGACCTGATCTACGCCAAACAAAGCTTTGGCAAGGTACGGTGGGTGCTGGCCGCGCCCGAAGACTCGCCGTACAAGACGGTGGCCGATCTCAACGGCAAGCGCATCGCGACCGAGCTGGTGCGCGTCACCCGGCACTACTTCACGTCGCAAGGCATCGCGGTCGACGTCGAGTTTTCGTGGGGGGCGACCGAAGTCAAGCCGCCGGTGCTGGCCGATGCGATCGTCGAGGCGACGGAAACCGGCTCGACGCTGCGGGCCAACCGGCTGCGCATCATCGAGACAATCATGGAATCGAACACCCAGCTGATCGCCAATCAGGCATCGCTGGCGGACTCCGGGAAGAAGACCAAAATCGAAAACGTCGCGCTGCTGTTGCGGGCGGCGATCGAGGCACAGGGACGGGTCGGCTTGATGCTCAACGCGCGGCGCGCCGATGTCGATCAACTGATCGCGTTGTTGCCGGCGCTGCAGCGACCGACGGTGTCGTCATTGAGCGATCCCGAGTGGGTCGCGATCAACACGATCCTCGAAGAGAAGACCGCACGCGACTTGATCCCGCGACTGAAGATGGCCGGCGGTCAAGGCATCGTCGAATACCCGTTGACCAAGATCGTCGTCTGACGATCCCGGACACCGCTCTGATGATCAGAATCGTCGCTTCATCGAATCGGCACGCCGTCAGCGACCTGCTGTCCGCCACACGCATCCGCGATCGCGCCACGGAGCGGCGGGCCGCGGCGATTGTCGACAGCGTGCGCCGCGACGGCGATGCGGCTGTGCGCCGATTCGCGCTCGAGCTGGACGGCCTGCGCGGGCCGATCGAGCTGCCCCGCGCGGCGTGGGAGCGCGACGCCCGCTCGCTCGCTCCCGCGGTGCGGCGCGCAATCGCGCGCGCCGCCCGGCAGATTCGGTCGGTATCCAAGAAACAGCTGCCCCGTGGGTGGCGCCATCCGGTCTCCGCGGGAATTACCGTGGAGCAGCGTGTCATCCCGATCGATCGTGTTGGCTGCTACGTCCCGGCCGGCCGTTTTCCCCTGCCCTCGTCGCTACTGATGACCGCGATCCCGGCGCGAACCGCCGGCGTCGGCGAGGTGGTGGTGTGTTGCCCGCGGCCCGACGCCGCGGTGCTCGCGGCGGCAATCGAAGCACGCGTCGACCGGCTGTTTTGCATCGGCGGGGCGCATGCGATTGCGGCGATGGCATACGGCACGCGCACGGTGCCTCGCGCCGACAAGATCGTCGGGCCGGGTAACCGGTGGGTGGCCGCGGCGAAGTCGTTGATCTCGGCGGATTGCGGCATTGATTTCTATGCCGGCCCGACCGAGATCGTGATCGTCACGCAGTCCGGGCCGGCCTCGTGGATCGCGGCAGACCTGCTCGCCCAGGCGGAGCACGACCCTGACGCGCGGGCCGTGTTAATCACGACCAGCCGGCGGTTGGCGGAGTCAGTCGCCTCCGAAATCACGCGGCAGATGCCGGTGGCCGGCGTGGCGCGCGAATCAATCAAGCGCCATGGCGGGGTGGTCGTCTGCAGTGGAATCGATGAGGCGATTGCGCTGGCCAACCGCGCCGCGGCCGAGCACGTCGTTGCCGGTACCGAATCGATCGCCCGGCGCATCACCAGCGCCGGTGCGGTGTTCGTCGGCGCATGGACGGCGCAAGTGGCCGGCGATTACGCCATCGGCTCGAACCACGTGTTGCCGACCGCCGGCGCGGCGCGATACCGCGGCGGCTTGAACGCGGCGGATTTCGTGAAGCTGGTATCGGTTCAGCGGCTCACTGAACGTGGATTGAGGGCGATTGCGCCGGCGGTGATCAGCCTGGCACGCGCGGAGGGGCTCGACGCGCACGCGCGCTCGATCGCGGTGCGATTGACGGCAAAAGCCAAAAAACGGACGGCACAATGACGACGATTCAAGGCGTACCCGACCTCGGGCCGGGACTGCGGCTGCACCTCAACGAAAATACCGGCGGATGTTCGGACAAAGTCGTCGCGGCCGTGCGCGCGTTCGATGGCGCAGCTCTCGCGAGATACCCGGATTTCCACGACGCCATCATCGAGACCGCGGCGTTTCTCGGCGTCGGTCCCGATCGCATCGTGCTCACGAACGGACTCGACGAAGGCATCCTCCTCGCATCGATCGCTTTTCTCGGCAATCAGCCGCCGGCTGCGCTGACCGCACTTGGCGTATCGCCGACGGCTTCACCAGGGGCCGAGGTTGTCGTCGCGCAGCCGGCGTTCGAGCCGTATCTCAACGGCGCGCAGGCGATGGGCGCGCGTCTGGTCGCCGTGCCTCCAGGAAACGATTATGCGTTTCCGCTGGAAGGCATGCTGCGCGCAATCACTCCGGACACGCGCCTGGTCTACGTCAACAACCCAAACAATCCCAGCGGCCAGCCGATCCCCAAGGAGGCGATTCACCGGATCGCAAAAGTCGCCGGGCACGCGGTGGTGTTCGTCGATGAGGCGTACCACGATTTCCTCGGTGAGAATTTTCTCGACGCCGCTCGCGAGTACCCGAACGTGTTGATCGGCCGGACGTTTTCCAAGGCGTTTGGGCTAGCGGGCATGCGCGTCGGCGTGTTGATCGCCGCACCGGCCCTCCTCGAGCCAATCCGCAAAGTCATGCCGCTGTTCAACCTCAACGTCGTCGCTGTCGCGGCGTTGCGCGCGGCGATCGCGGATCCGTCATTTCGGACCTGGTATCTCGCACAGGCCGACGAATCGAAAGCGCTCGTCTATGCGGCTTGTGAACGCGTGGGGCTGAAGTACTGGAAGAGCGCTGCGAATTTCGTCCTGATCGACGGCGGCAACCACGCCCGGCACATCATTGACGGCATGATAGCCAGAGGTATCTTCGTCCGCGACCGCACCAAGGATCCGTCAACGCCGACCTGTTTCCGACTGACGACGGGCGTCGTGGAGCATACGAGAGTGGCGATCACGGCACTGGAGGCGTTGTGCGCGGGCATCCGGTGAAGCCAGGGCGCGGCAGGCGCGCCGTGATCGATCGCCACACCGCGGAGACGCACATCAACGTGCGGCTCAGCCTCGACGGCAAGGGACGATTCGACAACCACACGGGCGTCCGTTTCCTGGATCACATGCTCGATTTGGTCGCGCGGCATGGCGGGTTCGACCTCGACGTCCGCGCGACCGGCGATCTCGATGTCGATCAGCACCACACCGTCGAAGACACCGGCATTGCGCTTGGCGAAGCCGTTGCCGCGGCGATCGGCAGCAAGCGCGGGATCAACCGAGCCGGTTATTTCGTGATGCCCATGGACGAAACGCTGGCCGTTGCCGCGATCGACCTGAGCGGGCGCCCGCACGCGGTGGTCGACACGAAAGTCACGGTCCGCCTCGTCGGCGACTTGCAAAGCGAGCTGGTTCACGACTTCTTCGATGGTTTCGCGATGG
>Ga0196963_10000492_pt1 | contig 35577 bp, 31 predicted proteins | sample S1_5metaG_FD_148600 | JGI IMG/M metagenome (GOLD analysis project Ga0196963, IMG submission 148600) | Soil microbial communities from Anza Borrego desert, Southern California, United States - S1_5 | ecosystem: Environmental > Terrestrial > Soil > Desert | place: USA: California | collected...
GCTCGCACCAGCTGGCCCAGAAGTTCAACAGCACCACCTGGCCGCGCGCGTCGGCCAGGCGCCACGGCGGACCGTCGAAGCCGGGCAGTTCCAGCGCCGGCACCGCACGGCTGGGCGCCCAGGGCTGCGGCTTCGGGCCGTCCTGTGCCCACAGCGGCAAGGCGCCCAGCGCCAGGCCTGCCCCGAACAGGCGGCGGCCGATCACGACAAGGCCTCCTTCAGCGCAGCCAGCTGGCATCCAAAAGGCGCAGCCCCGTCCACCCCGCCTTCCAGGCAGCGCAGGTCCAGCAGCAGCCGGTCGTCGGCGATGCGGCCGATCACCGGCAGCGGCAGCGCGCGCAGCGCCCGGGCCAGCTCGTCCAGCGCGCGGCCGGCGCCCTTCTTCTGCCGCGGCGCGATCGCGAGCCCCGCTGACGGCAGCCGCTCCACCGGCAACGAGCCCGAGCCGATCTGGCCCATCAACTCGACCACCTGCACGCCGAATCGCGGCGCCACCGCACCGGCCACCGCCGGCTGCAGCGTTTCCGCCACTGCCCGGATCTGCGCCAGCGGCCGCGTCAGCAGCCGCAGCGTCGGCAGGTCCCGCGCCAGGCGCTCGGGCCGCAGGTACAGCCGAAGCGTGGCCTCCAGCGCCGCCAGCGGCAGCTTGCTCACGCGCAGCGCGCGCTTCATCGGCCATTGGCGGATGCGGCCCACCGCGGCGCGGCTGCCGACGATCAGGCCGGCCTGCGGGCCGCCCAGCAGCTTGTCGCCGCTGAAGGTGACGATGTCGCAGCCCGCGGCCAGCTTCTGCTGCGGCAGCGGCTCGGCCGGCAGGCCGTGCGCCGCCAGGTCGATCAGCGAGCCACTGCCGAGGTCGGTGGCCAGCGGCAGGCCCCGCGCATGCGCGATCGGCGCCAGCTCGGCCTCGTCCACGGCCGAGGTGAAGCCCTGCACCACGTAGTTGCTGGTGTGCACCTTCATCAGCAGCGCGGTGCGTTCGGTGACCGCCCGCTCGTAGTCGGCCGGGTGCGTGCGGTTGGTGGTGCCCACCTCCACCAGCTTCGCGCCGGCCGCGGCCATCACGTCGGGCAGGCGGAAGGCGCCGCCGATCTCCACCAGTTCCCCGCGCGAGACGATCACCTCCCGCCCCGGCGCCAGCGCCGCGATGGCCAGCAGCACGGCGGCGGCATTGTTGTTGACCACCGTCGCGGCCTCGGCGCCGGTCAGCGTGCACAGCAGTTCCTCGACGATGGCATCGCGGTCGCCGCGGCCGCCCAGCGCCAGGTCGTACTCCAGGTTGTTCGGGCCGGCCATGCAGGCCAGCACCTGCTGCAGCGCGCTGTCGGCCAGCAGCGCGCGGCCCAGGTTGGTGTGGATGACCGTGCCGGTGAGGTTGAACACGCGGCGCAGGCGCGGTGCCAGGCGATCGGACACCGCCTGCGACAGCGCATCCGCCAGCGCGCAGGCAGACAGTTCCGCCGCGGGCAGCGCACCGGCCAGCGCGCGGCTGCGCAGCCGGTCCAGCAGCGCGCGCGCCTCGCCGGCCACCAGTGTGTGGCCGTGCTCGGCCAGCAGCGCCTGTGCCGCCGGCAGGCGCAGCAGGCGATCCACCGCAGGCAAGTCTTGCGTGCGGACGGTGGCGGTGTCGGAGGGCGTCGGGAGGCTGGCCGGGGGGCTGGCCTGCGAACCGTGCACCACGGATTCGTCGGGCCGCGCCATCAGGCGCCTCCGGGATCAGGCGGCGGTTCGGGCTCGCCGAACAGCAGCAGCAGGTTCACGCCGTGGCGCTGCAGGCCGGCCTCGGACAGCAGCAGGTCCAGCGTCAGGCTGGCCAGGTCGTCCGCCACCGGCTCGACGAAGGGGTCGCGCTCGGCATGCAGGATCTTCAGGTAGTGGCCGCAGTCCTCGCAGGCCTCGGCCTGCACCACCGCCTGCGCGGCCCGGCTGCTGCCTTCTTCGGCGTCCGCATCGGCCGCGTCCAATGACTGATAGGCGATGTGCTTGCCGCTGCCGCAGTGCGCGCAGCGGATGCGCATCAGGTGCCACTGCATGCTGCACAGCGAACAGTGCAGGTAGCGCTGCCCGAGCAGGTCGCCGGCCATGCGGGTGATGCTGGCCACCGGCCGGCTGCCGCAGCAGGGGCACAGGCCCGCATCGTCGATGCGGCCGAAAGGCTGGCCGGCGCCGCCGCGGCCGTCCTCCGTCCAGCGGCGCTGAACTTCGAGCACCAGGTGCGTCCACACCACCTGCAGCGCGGCGGCGACGATCGGCGCGCCGGCCAGGTCCAGCGCGCCGCCGGCAGGCAACAGGCCGTGCAGCAGCGCATCGGCGTGGCGATCGAGCAGCGCGTCGTCGGCCGAGGCCAGGTGCTGCAACGCGGGCTGCGCACCCGCCGGGGCCGTGGCGCGGAGTTCGGCCACCAGCGCCTGCAGCACACCGCGCCACTCGGCGGCCAGCGGCCAATCCGCGGCAGACAGCGGGGGCCGGCCCTCTCGCGCCGCCTGGTCCAGCGCCGCGGCATCGGGCAGAGGCAGATCGGGCAGGGCCGCCAGCCGCAGCTGCTGCGCCTGCGCCATATCGGCCGCGAAGCCAAGGAAGTCGCCCATCGCATGGCCGCGCGCCAACTGGCGCAGGCGCATCGCCCGTTCAGCGAACACCGATGCGCGCTGCGGCCACTGGAAGAAGGGCGTCTCGCCGCCGGGACGCGCGGCGATCTCTTCCGGGGACATCACGCGCACGGTGGCGCTGGGGGAAGCGACGGTCATGGGTGGATTCTCAGCGCTGGACGTGCCCGCCCGAAGGGCGGCTCACCTCGGCATGCCACAGCGGGTGGTTGCGCCGCGCCCACGCCTCGGTCACGGTGCCGCGCGTCATCGCTCGCATGGTGCCGGTGACCCAGATGGCGGCGTAGACGTGCACGATCACCGCCATCACCAGCCCGAAGGCAGCGATCGCGTGCAGCAGCGCCGCGATTCGGATGGCGACGATGGGGAAGGCCGGCGCGAACCACGGCCGCCAGAACATGAAGCCGGTGACCAGCAGCACCAGCAGGCACAGCGCGAAGACCCAGAACACCAGCTTTTGCGCGTAGTTGTACTTGCCCGCCGCCGGCATGCCGGCCTTGTCGCCGCGGACCATGCGGCCCATCTGAGCGCGCCAGGCCCGGTCTTCCGCGGTGATGCGGTTCTCGCGCCGGAAGCGGAAGAACAGCCCGATGAACAGCAGCACCATCAAGAGGCCCATGAAGGGATGCAGGATGCGCGTCCACGAGCCGCCGCCGAACAGGTGGCTGAAGAAGTACAGGCTGGGATGGAACAGCGCCAGCCCCGACAGCGCGGCCAGCACGAACAGGATGGCGACCGCCCAGTGGTTCATGCGGTCGCCGTCGCGGTAGCGTTGGATGAGGCGTGCCATGGTCGTGCCCTCCTACACCTTCTCGTCGACCTTCGGATCGACCGGCCTGTCCACGGCCACGTCACCATCGTCGTCGGCTCCCGCCGGCCCCACCTTCATGTAGTGGAAGAAGCCGGCCACCACCGCGCCGAGCATGCCCACCACCGCCAGCGGCTTGGCCACGCCCTTCCACAGCGACACCAGCGGGCTGATCGTCGGGTCCTTAGGCAGGTCTTCCAGCTCCGGCCGGTCGGCGTGCTTCAGCACGTACATCACGTGCGTGCCGCCGACGCCCGCGGGGTTGTAGAGCCCCGCGTTCTGGAAGCCGCGCTCCTTCAGCTCGGACGCTCGCTTTTCGCCATAGGACACCATGTCGTCCTTGGTGCCGAAGGTGATCGCGCCGGTGGGGCAGGTCTTCACGCAGGCCGGCTCCAGGCCCACGCCGACGCGGTCGGAGCACAGCGTGCACTTGTAGGCCTTGTTGTCCTGCTTGCTGATGCGCGGCACGTCGAACGGGCAGCCGGCCACGCAGTAGCCGCAGCCGATGCAGTTCTCCGAAATGAAGTCGACGATGCCGTTGGAGTACTTGACGATCGCCCCGGGCGCAGGGCACGCCTTCAGGCAACCCGGGTCCTCGCAGTGCATGCAGCCGTCCTTGCGGATCAGCCACTCCAGGTTGCCTTCGGTCGGCTCGACCTCGAAGAACTTCATCACCGTCCACGAAGACGGCGTGAGGTCGCTCGGGTTGTCGTAGACGCCGATGTTGGTGCCGACCTCGTCTCGCAGGTCGTTCCAGTTCATGCACGCGACCTGGCAGGCCTTGCAGCCGATGCACTTGCTCTCGTCGATCAGCTTCGCCACCTGCGGCGCATTGGTGCGCACCTGGGGCGTGGCGGTGGTGGTGGCGGAACGGGCCACCACGTCCTGGCTTTGCAGACTGGCCATGTCAGCCTCCGTGGAGCCGGCTCAGGGAGGCCGGGGCCTCCGCGAGGGGCAGCGAATGAAACGAGCGTGGGGCCTTCATCGCTGCTCCTATGCCTTCTCGATGTTGACCAGGAACGCCTTGAACTCCGGCGTCTGCGAGTTCGCGTCGCCCACATACGGCGTTAGCGCGTTGGCCAGGTAGCCGTTCTGCGTCACCCCCTTGAAGCCCCAGTGGATCGGAATGCCGACGTGGTGCACCTTCTTGCCGTCGACGTCCAGCGCCTTGATGCGCTTGGTGACGACGCAGGCGGCGACCACCTCGCCGCGGTTGGACTTCACCCGCACCCGGTCGCCCTGCCTGATGCCCTTCTCCTTCGCCAGCTCCTCGCCGATCTCGACGAAAGGCGCCGGCTGCACGATGGCATTGCTGCGCGCGTGCTTGGTCCAGAAGTGCTGGTGCTCGGTGAGGCGGTAGGTCGTGGCCGCGTACGGGAACTCCTCCTTCCTGCCAAAGGCCTCCAGGTCGCCCCTGAAGACGCGCGCGGCCGGGTTGCTGACGGCCTTGGCATTGTTCGGGCACATCAGGTTCACGCCCAGCGGCGTCTCGAAGGGCTCGTAGTGCTCGGGGAACGGGCCTTCGGCCATGCCGATGGCATGCAGCCGCGCCACGCCTTCCGGGTTCATGATGAAGGCGCCCACGCCCTGCTCCGGCGCGGCATCGGGCCGCATGTCCGGCACGTCCGCGCCGCCGGCCCAGCTGGTGCCGCTCCAGGCCATGTACTTGCGGTTCGGATCCCAGGGCTTGCCGTCTTTGTCCGCGCTGGCGCGGTTGTAGAGGATGCGGCGGTTCGCCGGCCACGAGAAACCCCAGTTCGGGAACACGCCCAGGCCGGTCGGGTCGCTGGTGTCGCGGCGCGCCGTCATGTTGCCCGCCTGCGTCCAGCAACCGGCATAGATCCAGTTGCCGCAGGCGGTCGAACCATCGGCCTGCAGCAGCGCGAAGTTGGGCATCTGCTCGCCCGCCTTCACCGCCACCGCCCGCGGTGCGTCCGGGGCTTTCGGGTCGGGCGGCCCCAGCACGTCGGCCAGCGCCTTGCCGTTGATCTCGCGCAGCACCTCCTGCGGCGTCGGCACGTTGGCATTGAGGTAGGGCCAGCTCAGCGCGGCCACCGTTTCCGGCAGCGCCCCGCCCTCCTTCGCGTACATCTCGCGCAGCTTGACGAAGAGCCGCGCCATGATCTCCGAATCGACCTTGGCCTCGCCCGGCGGGTCGACCGCCTTTTCCTTCCAGCTGATCACGCGGCTGGAGTTGGTGAAGCTGCCGGTCTCCTCGGCGAAGCAGCTGGTCGGGAAGCGGAAGACCTCGGTCTTGATCTGAGCCGGGTCGACGTCGTTCAGCGGGCCGAAGTTCTTCCAGAACTCGCTGGTCTCGGTTTCCAGCGGGTCCATGACCACCAGGTACTTCAGCTTGGCGAACGCGGCCGACAGCTTCTTCTTGTTCGGCACCGCCGCCAGCGGGTTGAAGCCCTGGCAGATGAAGCCGTTCATCTTGCCCTGGTGCATCAGCTCGAAGATGTGCAGCACGTCGTAGCCGGCGTCGCGCTTCGGGATCCAGTCGTAGGCGAAGTCGTTCTCCGGCGTCGCGGCGGCGCCGTAGTACGACTTCATCAGGCTGGTGTGCCACTTCGGGAAGTTCTGCGTGAACGCCATCTGGTTCGGCCGCAGCGGCTTGCCGGTGCGGGCGGCCAGGTAGGTCGCGCGGTCCTTGTCGGCATCGGTCGGGGCGCTCAGATAACCCGACAGGACCTCGGAGTAGGCATTCATGTCGGTGATGCCCTGCACGTTGGCATGCCCGCGCAGCGCGTTCACGCCGCCGCCCGGCCGGCCCATGTTGCCCAGCAGCAGCTGGATCATGGCCATCGTGCGGATGTTCTGGCTGCCCACCGAATGCTGCGTCCAGCCCAGCGCATACAGGATCGTGCTGGTCTTGTCTGGCGCCGACATGGCGCCCAGCATCTCGCACACCTTCAGGAAGCGGTCCTTGGGCGTGCCGGTGATGCGGCTGACCATCTCCGGCGTGTAGCGCGCGTAGTGGGTCTTCAGCTGCTGGTACACGCACAGCGGGTCCTGCAGCGTCTCATCCACCTTGACGAAGCCATCATCGCCCAGCTGATAGCCCCAGCTGGCCTTGTTGTACGAGCGCTTGGTCTCGTCATAACCCGTGAAGTACCCGTTGTCGAACTTGAAGTCGGGCTTCAGCAGGAAGCTGGCGTCGGTGTTCTGCTTGACGTAGTCGGTGTGGATCTTGTTGTTGGACAGCAGGTAGTTGATGACGCCGCCAAGGAAGGCGATGTCGGTGCCCACGCGAATGGGCGCGTAGTAGTCGGCCACCGCCGCGCTGCGGGTGAAGCGGGGGTCGACGACGATCAGCTTCGCCTTGCGATGCTGCATCGCCTCGGTCACCCACTTGAAGCCGCAGGGGTGGGCTTCGGCGGCATTGCCGCCCATGATCAACACCAAGTCCGTGTTCTTGATGTCGGTCCATGAATTCGTCATCGCTCCGCGACCGAAAGTCGGGCCCAGACTGGACACCGTCGGTGCGTGTCAGATGCGTGCTTGCGTGTCGATCGCGACCATGCCGAGGCCGCGCGCCACCTTCACAGACAGGTAACCGGATTCATTGGACGCGGCGGACGACATCAGGAACCCGGTGCTGTTCCACCGGTTCACCGTGACGCCCGCGGCGTTGGTCTTGATGAAGTTCGCGTCGCGGTCGGCCTTCATGTGCTTGGCCACGCGCGTCAGCGCCTCGTCCCAGCCGATGCGCTTCCAGTCGGCCGCGCCAGCCTCGCGCACCTGCGGGTACTTCACGCGGTTGGGCGACTGGATCATGTCGATCACGCCGGCGCCCTTGGGGCACAGCGTGCCGCGGTTCACCGGGTGGTCGGGGTCGCCTTCCACGTGCACGATGGTCGACTTGACGTTCTTCGCCTTGTCGCCCAGCGTGTACATGATCAGCCCGCAACTGACCGAGCAATACGGGCAGGTGCTTCGGGTTTCCGTGGTCCGGGCCAGCTTGAAGTTGCGCGTTTCGGCCAGAGCGGCCGTAGGCGAGAAGCCCAGCGCGACGAGACTGGAACCCACCAGCCCCGCTCCACTGACCCGGAGGAAGTGTCTCCGGTTCATGTCCATGTTTTGTCCCCCGCGGGCTTGCAGGGCCCGCATCCCGACCGCCTGTTGATCCACAGGCGCTGCCATTGGATGCCTGTACCGGCGGGCCGCTGTATCCGGGCTGGCCCTAGGGGCAAGGACGGATCCGGGCCGCGCGACAAGCTGTCACGCCGGCCGCGCCCGGTGGCGCCCCGGCCGGGCCGCCGGGTGCGACAGCTTGTCGCAGCGGCCTCAGGGAAGGTCGGGATGAGGCGCAGATGGTGGTACACCCGCCTTCATGCCCATGCCGCCACGACCCGAGCCGCCAGCCCGGCCCGCGACCCCGCCCGGTACCCCGAACAAGCCCCTGCCCCCGCTGCCGCCGATCGGCCGCTGGCGGCCCACCACGCCGCGCCAGCGGCTGCGCATCATCCTGGTCGCGCTGCTGACCGTGCTGCTGCTGTGGACGCTGCTGCTGTTCCGCCCCGGCGCCAAGGTGCGCGAATTCCCGCCCGACCCGCCGCTGCCCGCCTGCCAGCCGGGGCAGACCGTGGGCTGCGTCGGCGGAACGGCGAACGTGCGGCTGCTGCCGGCTTCCGTGCCCTCGGCAGCGCCGTCCCGTCCCCAAAACTGATCATGCTCCGCCGTCCGCGGCACCGCCGCCTCCCTAGTGATAGGGGTGCGGCGCGATCCTCCCCCCCCCCCGAACAATCGCGCACCGGCCCGAACGCAGCCGGGCATGGAGGGAGGAAAACATGTCGGTATCCGAAGTCAGCAGGGACCTGGCGGGCAGCACTGCCACCATCGGCTGGGCGAACGTCAGCGGTTCGGTCTACGGCAGCATCAATCCGTACAACGACCTGGACTGGTTCAGCACCTACCTGGTCGCCGGGGTGCAGTACACGTTCACGATGCGGGGCAACAGCCTCGACAGCTACTTGACGCTGCGGTCCGGCAGCGGCGCGCAGATCACGTTCGCGAACCGCTCGGCCGCGGGCGGCACCGAGACCATCGTCTACACGCCCAGCGCCAGCGGCGTCTACTACATCGACGCCGAGTCGTACTGGATCAGCCCGAACAACCGCGGCACCTATGCCGTCAGCGTGTCGTCGAACGCGCGCGACGACTGGGCCGGTGACGCGACCACGCTGAGCAACCTGGACATCGGCCAGGCCCGCACCGGCGTGCTGGAGATGGCGGCCGACGCCGACTGGCACCGGGTGCAGCTGACCGCCGGCAAGACCTACGCCATCCAGGCCACCGGCGCGCTGTCCAAGGGCCTGGTGAAGGTCTTCACCAAGGACGCGCTGGAGACCGGTGCCGGCGGGGCCGGTCAACTCACCTTCACCGCAACGGCCACCGGCTTCCACTACATCGAGGTCTCGGGCCAGTTCTTCACCGACACCGGCCGCTACGAGCTGCTGGTGCAGGAGCTGCCCACGGTCAGCATCGCCAACCGCGCGATGTGGGAAGGCGACTCCACCCGCAGCACGGCCAACTTCACGATCACGCTGTCGGCGCCTTCCCTGGTCGATGTCGCGGTGCAGGTGGACAGCCGCGACCGCACGGCCTTCGCCGGCGTCGACTACGAAGCGGTGCACCGCCTGGTGGTGATCCCGGCCGGCCAGACCTCGGTGCAGGTGCCGGTCACCATCCTCGGCAACGACGACTGGCAGACCCACCGCGTCTTCGAGATGGTGCTGAGCGGCGCAACACAGGCGCAAGGTGGCCAGCAACGCGGCCTGGGGCGAGATCAACGACGACGATGCACCGCCCGCGCTGGGCCTGCCCACCGACCCGCTGATGGGCTACCAGTGGTACCTCTACACCGTGCGCGCCACCCACGCCTGGCAGCTGGCCACGGGCAAGGGCGTGAAGGTGGGCGTGCTCGACATGGGCATCGACGCCTCGCACCCCGACCTGGCCGACCACACCCGCACCGACCTCGGCCGCAACGCCTCCAACCTGGCCGTGGGCGGCGCGCCGCAGAAGGCCGGTGACAACCACGGCACCGCGGTGGCCGGCGTGATCGGCGCCGCGCGCGACGGCAGCGGCGCGGTCGGCGTGGCCTACGACGCAGACCTGGTCTCGCTCTACACGCCGCTGGCCTTCGGCAACCAGCTGCTGCGCGAGATCACCAACGCCTTCGGCTACGCCAAGTCGCTGGACGTGCTGAACAACTCCTGGGGTTTTGGCAACCGGCTGGCCAGCGACCCGGACTGGGCGTTCTATGACAACGCCTTCGACCCCGCCTTCGCACCCGCCTTCGCGGCGCTGAAGGACTTGGCCGCCAGCGGCCGCAACGGGCTCGGCACGGTCGTCGTGCAGGCGGCCGGCAACAACTTCGACTTCGGCGACGACACCAACCTGCACAACTTCCAGAACAGCCGCTACATCATCACCGTCGGCGCCACCGACTACTTCGGCCACGCCTCGTCGTTCTCCACCAGCGGCGCGTCCGTGCTGGTGTCGGCGCCTGGCGGCAGCAGCGCCAACGGACCCGAAGACATCTTCACCACCGACCGCGTCGGCGGTGCGGGCTACTCCAGCTCCAACTACTGGTATATCAACGGCACCTCGTTCTCGGCGCCCATCGTCTCCGGCATCGTCGCGATGATGCTGGAGGTCAACCCCGGCCTGGGCTACCGCGACGTGCAGCAGATCCTGGCCTACACGGCACGCCAGACCGACATCGACGTCGGCAGGTGGGAGACCAACGGCGCCGGCCACTGGAACGGCGGCGGCATGCACTTCAACAGCCTGGTCCACGCCACCGGCTTCGGCCAGGCCGATGCATTGGCCGCGGTGCGCCTTGCCGCCAGCTGGGACGCGCCGGCGCTGACCTCAGCCAACGCCCGCGAGGTCTCGGCCACCCGCATCGTCAACACCGCCATCGCCGACGCGGCGCCCGACCGGCCGCTGCGCAGCTCGCTGAACATCACCGAGTCGATCGTCGTCGAACGGGCCGACGTCACGGTCAGCCTCAAGCACAGCTTCATCGGCGACCTGACCATCCTGCTGGTATCGCCGTCCGGCACCGTCAGCTTCTTGCTGTGGCGCCCATCGCAGGGTGCGCTCAGCGCCTACGGCAGCGCGCAGGACGACGTTCATTTCACCTTCGACAGCGTGCTCAACTGGGGCGAGAACTCCACCGGCACCTGGTCACTGAGCGTGGCCGACAACGTGGCAGGCGACGTCGGCATGCTCGAGAACTGGACGCTCACATTGGTCGGCAGGCCGCAGTCGGCTGACGATGTCTACGTCTACACCAACGAATACCCCGACCTGGTGGCCGCCGATCCCAGCCGTGCCGTGCTGGCCGACACCGACGGCGGCCGCAACACGCTGAACGCCGCCGCGCTGGGCCTGGACAACCGCATCGACCTGCAAGCTCGCAGTGCGACGCTGAACGGCACGCCGCTCAGCATCGCCGCAGGCACGACCATCCGCACCGCGGTCGGCGGCAGCGGCAACGACACGCTGGTCGCGGCCAGCACCGGCAGCGTGCTGCGCGGCATGGACGGCACCGACACCCTGCGCGGCGGCAGCGGCAACGACTGGCTGGAAGGCGGCGCCGATGGCGACCTGCTGCAGGGCAACGGCGGCATCGACACCGCGGTGTTCACCGTGCCCCGGGCGCAGGCCAGCATCACCGGCCGCCTCGGCAGCATGAGCACCAGCACCTCGCGCGACGGCGTGGACGACCTGCGCCAAGTGGAACGGCTGGCGTTCACCGACATCAGCCTTGCCTTCGACCTCGACGGCCATGCCGGCCAGGCCGCGCGCCTCGTGGGCGCGCTGTTCGGCCCGGCGCGCGTCAAGGACGAGCACTTCGTCGGCAGCTGGATCGCGCGCCTGGACGAAGGCATGAGCTACCAGGCTGCGGTCACCGCCGCCGTGCGCAGTCCGGAATTCTTCGCACTGGCCGGATCGGCGTCGAACGCCGCCTTCGTGAACCTGGTGTACCGCAACGTCGTCGGCGTGGCGCCCGACACGGCGTCGCGCGAGCTCTACGTCGGCATGCTGGCGCGCGGCGAATTCACGCAGGCCTCATTGGCGATGGCGGCGTGCGAGCTGGAGCTGACCGCCGCACGCATCGACCTGGCCGGGCTCGCCAGCCAAGGCCTGGAATACCTGCTGCCGGAGGGCTGAAGCCCGCACCGCGCCAAGCCGCTCAGCCCGCGGCTTCCTTCAGTCCGGCCAGCTGCCGCAGCGCGCGCTCGAACACCTCGGGCGGCTGGCCGCCCTGGATCAGGTGCCGGTCGTCGATGATGACCGAGGGCACCGAATGGATGCCCAGCGACTGCCAATGGCGCTCGGCCGCGCGCACCTCGTCCGCGTAGCGGCCGGATTCGATCACTTCGCGCGCGTCGGCTTCGTCCAGACCGGCCTGCTTCGCCGCGCGCAGCAGCACCGCGGCAGCGCCGGGGTTGTCGCCTTCGCTGTGATACGCGCCCAGCAGCGCATGCTTCAGCGCGCGCTGGTGCTCCGGGCCCGCCAGCCCGGCCCAGTGCAGCAGCCGGTGCGCATCGAAGGTGTTCCAGATGCGCGGCCGCTCGCCGAAACGGAAGCCGACCGACGCGCCGCGCTCGCGGATGGCTTCGCGGTTCTTCGCCAGCTGCTCGGGCGACAGGCCGTACTTGCGCGACAGGTGCTGCACCGTGTCCTCGCCCTCGGGCGGCATCTGCGGGTTCAGCTCGAAGGGCTGGAAGTGCAGCTGGACGCTCACTTCATCGCCCAGCTTTTCCAGCGCGCGTTCCAGCGCATTCAGGCCCACGGCGCACCAGGGGCAGGCGATGTCGGAGACGAAGTCGATCTTCATGGCGGCATTCGGGTTGCGATGCCGCGCATGCTATGGCGATCACGCCGCGGCTGGCCTCACGCCCCGTGGGTGACCACCTCGATCCTGTGCCCATCAAGGTCGCTGAACATCGCGCCGAAGTAGGTGTGATTGATGTCGGGCCGCGTGCGCGGCGTGAAGATGTCGGCGCCGCCCGCAGCCAGCGCCGTCGCATGCGCCGCCTGCACCGCGGCCCGCGAGGGCGCGGCAAAGGCCAGGTGCACGCCGGGCGCGGTGACGCGCTCGGCACCCTCCACCGGGTACAGGAAGAAGCCCCAGCGCTCGGGCGTGCCGAAGGCGGCCTCCTTGCCGGTGTCGCGCAGCAGCCGCAGGCCCAGCGGCTCCAGCGCCTGCAGGTAGAAGGCCACCGCGTCGGCATAACGCGTGGTGCCCAGGGACAGGTGGTCGATCATCGTGTGCTCCAGGTTGAATTCGCGGCCCGCCATGCAGGGCGCCGGATCCCAAGCGGGCGCCGCGGAGCCGGCCCCGCCGGGCCGCTGGGGCCGCCCCCTTGAGGGCGAGGCGCTTAGGGCGCTTGGTGGGTGGGCTAGGCCAGCCATTGCGCGACCTGCTCGGCGGTCAGGTTGCTGCCGCACAGCACGGTGGCGGCGCGGCCGGTGCACAGCGCCGGGTGCTCCAGCACCGCGGCGAGGCCGACCACGCCGGCCGGCTCCACCATCAGCCCGGCATGGCGGAAGCACAGCCGCATCGCCCGTTCGATGGTGTCCTCGCCGACCAGCACCACCTCGTCGACCGTGCCTTGCATGTCGGCCAGCGCCTCCGGCACCGGCACGCGCACGGCAATGCCGTCGGCGATGGTGTTGACCGCGCCGCGCTCGATCACGCGGCCCTCGCGCCACGACGCCGCCATCGCATCCGCCCCCGCCGCGGCCACGCCGACCACCCGCACCGCCGGCGCATGGGCCTTCACCCAGCGGCCGACGCCGGTGGCCAGCGCGCCGTTGCCCAGCGGCAGCAGCAGCGTGTCGAAAGGCGTGCCGCGGCGCAGCAGCTCCAGGCCGATGGTGCCCGCGCCCTCGCTGATGGCGGCGTCGCGGCCGTCCTCGACGAAGACCGCGCCGGTCTCGGCACAGAAGCGCCTGGCCTCGGCCTTGGCGGCGTCGAAGTCGTCGCTGAAGAGCCGCACATCGGCGCCCATCGCGCGCATGCGCTCCAGCTTCAGCGGGTTGGCATTGGCCGCGCTGTAGACCACCAGCGGGCGGCCGCGCACGCGGCACACCCAGGCCATGGCCTGGCCCCAGTTGCCCGCGGTGGCGCAGACCAGCGCGCGGCCGGCGAGCGAATCCGCGGCCTCGTGCATGAAGAAGTCCGCGCCGCGGCCCTTGAAGGAACGCAGCGGATTCATCGTCTCCACTTTCAGCTCCAGCGACGGCAGGCCCAGCGCCTGGCTCAGCGGTTCGCAATCGAACTGCGGGCTGTCGCGGAACAGTGGGTCGATGGTGCGCGCGGCCCGTTCGATGCGGTCCAGCGACAGGCGGTGCGGGGGTGTCTCGATAATCGATGGCATGCGCAGCAGTGTGCGGCGGGGCTCCCGTCGCGCGGCCGCGAAGGCGGGCCGGCGCATGCGGCCTCGCCGCATTCCGCACTGCCGCAGCGCAGCGCCGCCTCAGCTTGGCCCCACACCGATGACCCTGGACCCGCTCGACCGCCGCATCCTCGCCCTGTACCAGCCCGACACCCGCCAGAGCGCCGAGCACATCGGCGCACAGGTGGGCCTCTCGGCCGCCGCCGTGCAGCGGCGCCTCAAGCGCCTGCGCGAGGCCGGCGTCATCGTCGCCGAGACCGCGCAGCTGGACTGCCGCGCGCTGGGCCTGGGGCTGACGGCCATCGTGCACGTGGACCTCGTCGACGAGTCGGCCCGCGCAACGCATGCCTTCCGCGACAAGCTGCTGGCCCGGCCCGAGGTGCAGCAGTGCTACGGCGTGGCCGGCAGCGTGGACTACGTGGTCGTCGTCGTCGTCACCGACCTGGCGGCCTACGAAGCCTTCACCGCCGCCTGCCTGCTGCACGACCCCAACGTGCGCAGCTTCACGACCCACGTGGTGCTGGAAGCGGCGCGCCGCGGCGGGCCGGTGGCGGTGCCGCAGGGCGCTTAGCTCTTGCGGCCCGCTGGTCAGCGCCGCGACGCCGGACGGGCCGCCGCAGCCGCAGCCGCAGCCGTCGCCATCGCGCCCAGCGCGCGCAGGCCTTTTTCGATGCGCGCATCCCAGCCGTGGCCGCCCGACAGGCGCAGGCAGTGCGCGTGGCGGCCGCCAGCCGAAAACACCGCGCCCGGCGCGAAGCAGATGCGCTTGTCCAGCGCCTGGGTGAAGAGCCGTCCGGCGTCCAGCGCCCGCGGCAGCTCCAGCCACAGCACGAAGCCGCCCGCGGGCTGCGACACCCGCGTGCCCGCCGGAAACGAGGCCTCGATCACCCCCGCCATGCGCCGCAGCGTGTCGCTGAAGGCCGCGCGCAGCCGCCGCAGGTGGTGGTCGTAGCCGCCGGAGGCCAGGAACTCGGCCAACGCCAGCTGCGGCAGCACCGGGCCGCACAGCGTGCTGGCGAACTTGGCCTCCAGGATGCCGGGCAGGTGCCGCCGCGTGGCCACCCAGCCGATGCGGTAGCCCGGCGCCAGCGTCTTCGAGAACGAGCCGCAGTAGATGACCTGGCCCGCGCGGTCGAAGGCGCTGAAGGGCCGCGGCCGCTCGGCGCCGGGCCGGTCGGCGTGGATGTCGCCGTAGACGTCGTCTTCGATCAGCGGCACCTGGTGCCGGGCCAGCAGCGCCAGCACTTCGCGCTTGTCGGGCTCGGGCATCGTGCAGCCCAGCGGGTTGTTGAAGCTCGACGACAGCACGCAGGCCGCGATGCGCTGCGCCTGCAGCGCCTTGCCCAGCGCGTCGACCACCACGCCGGTGTGCGCGTCGGTCGGCAACTCCAGCGCCTTCAGGCCCTGCATGCGCAGCACCTGCAGCAGGCCGAAGTACGTGGGCGACTCCACCGCCACCGTGTCGCCGCGCCGGGCGACCGTGCCCAGCGCCAGCGACAGCGCCTCGGTGGCGCCGCAGGTGATGGCAATGTCGTCAGGCGCCAACGCCTGGCCCCAGCGCAGCGCCCGCCGCGCGATCTCGGTGCGCAGCGCCGCCTCCCCGCGCAGCGGGCCGTAGGTGTTGTGCTGCAGGCCGCGGGTGCGGGCCAGCCGCGCCAGCATGCGGTCGAGCTTGCCCGAGGCCAGCAGCGCCGGGCTGGGGATGGCGCAGCCCAGCGGCACATAACGCGGATCGGACGCGTGCTCGACCATCTGCAGCATCAGCTGCGACACGGCCACCGCGCTCGGCCGCGGCGGCGGCCGCGTGGTGGCCGGCAGCGGCAGTGCCGGCCGTGCCGGCGCCACGTAGAAGCCCGACTGCGGCCGTGCCTGCAGCACGCCGCGGTCTTCCAGCACCCGGTAGGCCTGCAGCGCGGTGGTCAGGCTGGTGCGCTGCTGCCGGCACAGCTCGCGCAGCGAAGGCGCCCGCGTGCCCGGCGCCAGCGTGCCCTCGGCCACCAGGCCGGCGATGAGGTCGGCGATCTCCTCGTAGCGGAAGCGCGGTTCGGCGTCATCGGTCATGGGCGGCACCAACTGTTCATGTCAAGAACGCGCGGGATTGTGGCTGTTATCGCGGCCCCGGTCGCCGCACGATGGGCACCCGAACACCACCACCGAAGGAGCCTGCCGATGATCCCGACCCGCTTTCCCGCCAACGACATCGTTTCGCTGGTCGGCGCGCCGCCGCGCCACGACCTGGCCGAAAGCTTTGGCCCCCACCTGCCCGCCGGCGCACTGCTGCGCCAGGCCGCCGACGCCCTCGACGAGCTGCCGCTCGGCTACGGCAGCGCCGCCGGCGATGCCGCGCTGCGCCAGGCCATTGCCGCCACTCACGACGTCGATCCCGAGCAGGTCGTCGTCACCGTCGGCGGCATGCACGCGCTCTTCCTGCTGGCCTTTACGCTGTGCACGCCGGGCGACGAGGCGGTGGTGGCGCAGCCGGTCTTCCCGCTGGCCCGCCACGCGCTGCTGGGCGTGGGCGCGGCGCTGCAGCCGCTGCCGCTGCGCTTCGACGAGGGCTACCAGCCGGACCTGGACGCCTTGCGCGCCCTGCTCACACCGCGAACGCGCCTGGTCAGCCTGGCGTCGCCGCAGAACCCTTCCGGCGTCGCCTGGTCGGCCGACACGCTGGCCGCCGTCGTCGCCCTGGTGCGCGAGCGCGCGCCCGATGCCTGGCTGCTGGTCGACGAGACCTATCGCGAGGCCAGCTACGGCGAGGCCGCCATCAACCGCAGCGCCGTGCACCTGGGGCCGCGCGTAGTGAGCGTGGCCTCGCTGTCCAAGTGCCATGGCGCGCCCGGCCTGCGCATCGGCTGGGCTATCAGCCGCGACGCCGCGCTGCGCGAAGCCCTGGTCACCGCCAAGTTCAACACCGTCATCTCCTGTTCGCCGCTGGACGAGGCGCTGGCGCTGCAGCTGCTGCGGCAACCGCTGGCCGAACGCCGCGCCGCGCTGTCGGCCAACCTGGCGGTCACGGCCGACTGGGCCAGCCGCGAGGCAGGCCGCATCGAATGGATCCGGCCCGACGCCGGCGCGCTGTGCTGCCTGCGCCTGCGCGCCGGCGTGTTCGGCGACGCCGCGGTCGAGCGCTTCCACGCCGCGCTGCCGCGGCATGGCGTGCGGGTGGGCCGCGGCCCGTGGTTCGGGGAAAGCGACCGGGTGTTCCGGCTCGGGTTCGGATTGCAGACGGCGCCGGGACTGCGCGAGGCGCTGCAGGCCTTGTCCAGCGCGCTGGACGACGCCGCGGCCTGAGCGGTCGGGCCTCGATCTGGGGGTCGGACCTCGGCCCGGGCGGCCGGGCCGCGGTGTGAATGGACGCGGCCACGCCGCGTGGTCGAACGACGCCGGCGGTCGTGAAATCCGGCCGGTTGGCGGGGTATCCAGGGGCCGCGATCCCTAATTCGAAGCCGACGCGGAGGAACGCCGCCGGCCACACTCGCGTGCCCCGTCCTTCAGCGGCGGCACCCGCCCAGTCCGGCGGCCCAAAGCAACCCCTCAGGAGAAAATTCGATGCCCCGTTCCCTGGTCCAAGGCCTGCGCCGCGTGCTGCGCTCCTTCCTTCCCGCCACCCTCGCGGCCACCGCCATCGGCGCCTCGGCCGGCACGCCCGACGGCACGGCCTCTCCCGCGCAGTTCCTCACGCTGAAGATGAACCTCAGCGAGAACCTCGTGTTCCACGGTTCGGCGCCCTGCTTCTTCATCAGCCACGTGGCCGGTACCGGCCGCTCGGCGCAGTTCGGCGGCAACTTCAGCGTCAGCTCCACCGAGTGCCTGAACCCGCACGGCGCCTTCGACCCCACCAATGGCAACGCCTTCTCCTTCGTCAGCCAGGCCCCCGGCATCGTCATCACGACCGCGGCCGGCCACAAGCTCTACGCCAGCTACAGCGGCACCGTGCGCCGCCTGGGCGGCCTGAGCGGCAACTTCGTCATCATGGGCGGCACCGGCCCCTACTTCGGCGCCACCGGCGGCGGCCTGCTGCTCGGCTACACCGCGCTCACTCCCACCGGCACCGCCAACACCACGATGGAAGGCTTCGGCACGCTGCAGCTGGCGCAGTAAGCCCCACCCGCAGCGCCGAACGCCGTCTCGCGCCCAGCGCGTCGTCCCGCTGGCCAGTTCAGCGCCGGCGCCCGATCCCGGCCGGCGCGGTGGGCCCATCGGTGCGCGGCTCCGCCGGCACCTGCACCTTCAGCAGCCGCTGGCCGTCTTCCGAGACGAAGCAGTGGTACGTGCGCACGCCCGAGTAGGCGCCAAACGCGTTCTTCGCATTCAAGGCCACGTCGAAGCGCCTGGCCACCACCATCTCGCTGCCGACATGGATCGTGTCGTGCTTGCCATCGCTGACCGACTCGATGACGGCCGAATAGGGATCGGCCAGACCCGCCGCGCCGGGCGCCTGCCGCCGGCACAGGTCCCGGCCGTTCTGCGCCGCCGCCGCGGCACTGCCGCCCACCGAGTTGTCGCGCAGCAGCTTCGGCTCGGCATTCGCAGCACAAGGCACCTGGCTGTAGGTGTTGCCGCAGCGGTAGAGCTGCTGGGCGAGGGCCGTGCCGCCGGCAAGGGCCAGCGCGGCAGCCAACGACGCACGCACACCCTTCACCCCGAAACCATGCATTCAACCCCTCCCGCATCGCCGGCGCCTGCCCATCGCCGGCACGCCGCCGGGCTGGATCTACCAGCACCGCGCACTGCCCCGCGGACCGCGGCAGATCCTGCTGAGCGGAGGCACCGTGGTCGAGTTGCACGACGGCCAGGAGGTGCGCCGCGACAACCCACGAGCCTTCGTGCTGGACCTGGACACCAGCGCCTGGTACCCCGCGCCCATCGCCCACTAGCAGCGAAAGCCACGGCCAAATGCCACGCTGGCGCTCCGGTGCGCTGACCCTCAGCGCGTCAAACGCTCCACTTCGTCCAGCAGCGTCTCCATGCGCGCCACCACCGCACGGTACGGCGCAGGTGAGGCCAGGTCCAGCCCGGCCTGCTTCAGCAGCTCGTGCGGCGGCACCGAGCCGCCCGCGCGCAGCACGTTCAGGTAGGCCTCGCGCACGCCGGGGCGGCCGGCGGCCAGCTGTTCGCCGAAGAACTGCGCCGCGGCGGTGCTGGTGGCGTAGGCGTAGACGTAGAACGGACGGTGGAAATGCGGCACGTGGGCCCATTCACGGCAATAGGCAGGGTCGATCTGCATCACGCCGGCATCGGCGCCGTGGTACTTGCGCAGCAGGCCGCAGTACATCTCGGTGAAGCGCTTGCCGGACAGCGGCTCGCCACGCTGCTGTGCATCGTGCGCCAGCAGCTCGAACTCCGCGAACATCGTCTGCCGGAAGAAGGAGCCGCGCAGCCGCTCGAGCGCCTCCGTCAGCACGAAGAGCCGTTCTTCGCGGCTGCCGGCGCGCTGCCGCATGTGGTCGATCAGCAGCACCTCGTTGGTGATGGAGGCGATTTCGGCGATGAACAGCGGGTAGGCCGAAGACTCCGGCGGCTGGGCCTTCTGCGACAGCACGGCATGCATGCCGTGGCCCCATTCATGCGCGAAGGTCAGCAGGCTCTCGAAGCGGTCGATGTGGTTCAGGAAGATGTAGGGCGTCTCGCCGTAGGCACCGCTGTTGGCATAGGCGCCGCCGCGCTTGCCGGGCGCGGGCCGCACATGCATGGTCCGCGCTTGCAGTGCCAGGGACAGGTGCGACTGGTATTCCTCGCCCAGCGGCTTCATGGCCGCCAGCGTCAGCGCAGACGATTCGGCGATGGGATAGCGCTGCTCGGAATGCGCCAGGTCGGGGTAGACGTCGTAGTAGTGCAGGTCGGGCAGTTTCAGCAGCTTCTGCCGCAGCTTGAGGTAGCGGTGCAGCGTCGGCAGCGCCTGGTTGGCTTCGGCCACCAGGGTGCGCAGCACTGCCTCGGGCACCTCCACGCTGGCCAGCGATGCGGCGACGGCACTGGGATAGCGCCGCAGCCGCGCCTCGATCACGCCGCGCTGCACGCGCTGCGCCAGCAAGGCGCCCAGCGTGTTCTCGAACTGGCCGTAGCTGCCCCAGAAACTGTCGAAGGCCTGCTTGCGCACCGCCCGGTCGGGGTGCATGCGCAGCTGCTCGTAGCCGCTGTGCGACAGGCGCACCGGCTTGCCGTCGACGCTCAGCGTGGGCCAGGCGATGTCGGCATTCACCAGCAGCTCGCGCGTGTCCGGGAACGAGCCCAGCACCGGCGCCAGCGCGGCCACCGCGGCTTCCGCCTCGGGCGCCAGCGTGTGCGGCGCCTGGCGCAAGGCGTGGCGCAGGCGCACGGCATGCTTGCGCAGGCCCGGCTCGGCGGCCTGGAAGGCGGCGAGGCGGTCGGCGCCCAGCGCCTGCAGCTCGCCGTCCACCCACGACACCGCGGTGTTGAAGCGGCCGCTCAGCCCCGCCACCTGGGCGCTGCGCTCCTGGTTGCGGCGGTCGCCATGGGCGGTGCTGGTTTGCGTGCTGGCGTACACCGACAGGCGGCGCAGCCGCTGGTTCACGGCCGAGATTCGGTCCAGCGCCTCGCGCAGCTGGCCGGCCCCCTGGCCCAGCGTGCCGCGCAGCGCCTGCAGGCCTGGCAGTTCGCCCGCCACGGCCTGGCGCTCGGCATCCCACAGGGCATCGCTGGGGTACAGGCGGGTCAGGTCCCAGACCAGGCCGGCGTCGGCCGTGGTGGCGTCGTTGGCGGCTGGCTGCGCCAGCGCAGCGGACGCCGCGAGGACCAGGATGGCAGGAAGGAAGCGGAGCGGTCGATTCATCGCGCGGCGGGCATGAGGCGGTAGCGAGGCGGGGCGGGGCGGGGCGGGGCCGCGGCAATGTAGCGCGCGGTCGGTGCGCCGCGGCCGGCACGGCGTGCTCGTTTTCCCCTGGGCACCGGGTGGTGCATGTGCCCCGCCTTGCCCGCGGCAAAGCACCGGGGGCGCTGGACGTCATGGCGCCCCGCGGCACACCGGTGGTGGCCGTCGCCGACGGCCGCGTGGCCAAGCTTGCCGACGGCAAGCCGGGTGGCCTCACGCCTAGGTGTTCGACGCAAGCGAGCGTCGCCGTCTACCACGCTCACCTGGACCGCTATGCGGACGGCCCGGCCAAAGGCCAGTTGCTGCGCCGCGGCGATCCCATGGGGATGGTGGGCAGCACGGGCAGTGCATCGGCCGGCGCGCCGCACCTGCACTTCGCGGTGCACGCGCTGGGACCGGAACGGGCCTGGTGGAAAGGCACGCCGGTGAACCCGTTTCAGCTGATTGCGGGCACATCGGGGTCTACCCTTCCCCCTAGATTCGAAACGCTAGAAACGACAAGGCGCGGGGACGAGCGTTTCCCTCGATAGCAGGCCAGTCCGGCCCGTTGGGCGGTGCTTGTCGGGATGAGGGTGGTGTATTGCCATCGTCATGGGCGTCGGGAATGATCAGCGCATTCGGCACCGGTCGAAGCTCGGGGAGGGCCATCGATGGATTCGAAATGCAAGAGGTCGAGTGGGTTCGCTTCGCTGCTGCCGCTCGTGCTGCTGGCGTGCATGCCGCACGCTGAGGCGGGCCCCGTCTCCATCAGCTACGAGCTGACTGCCCTGGCCGCGCCCGACCGCTACGAAGTGCGCTACACCGTGGCCAACCTCGCGTTGCCCACGCCCGTCAGCTGGTTCTCCATCGATTTCGATGTCGCCCAGTACGACGAATCGACGCTGCAAATCACCAGCAGCGTCCCGGGCTGGAGCGAGCTGATCCTGGGCTCGGTGCTGGGCACGCCGGCGCAGTACGACGCGTACCAGCACGCCGGCACGCCGATCGGCATCGGCGATTCACTGGCCGGCTTCGCCGTTCAATTCACGTGGCTGGGCTCCGGCCGGCCCGGAAGCCAGGCCTTCACCGTCTACGACCCCGGCACGCTGGATGTGCTGGACAGCGGCCGGACCACGGCCGCCGGCGATCCGCCGACGCCAGTGCCCGAGCCGGGCACGGCTTCGCTCGCACTGCTGGCGGTGGCAGGCGGGCTCGCCCTCGGCCGCCGTGGTGTGCTCGCCCGCCGTGGTGCGCCGGGCAGCCACGGTGCACCAGGCCGCAGCGCCTTGCATTTCGCCTGAAGGCGCCGCAGAAGGCGCTCAGCCACGGTTCCGCAACAGCGGGCTCCGCCGGCCATCCGCAAGGGGAGAGTTCCATGAGCATCCGCACGCTTTGTCTGGCGTGGATCCTGGCCCTGTCGAGCCTCGCGTCCTGGAGCGCCGACCTCACGGTCGACACCTACACGCTGGTGTCGAGCAAACGCGTCTCGGTGAACGATTTCGAATACGTGTACCGGGCGCGGGTCACCAACGCCGGTCCGGCATTGCGCAACGTGGTCGGCACGGTCACCAGCGCCAATGCGGCCACGGTGATCCTGGAAGGAACGCTGAGTTTCGGAGACGTCGGCGCCAATGGCAGCGCCATGAGCGTCGACACCTTCACGTTCCGCCACAACCGCACCGTCGCCTTCGATCCGAGCAAGCTGATCTGGGCCCTGTCCGGCACTCCGGCCGCCGCGATCCAGTCCGACTTCAGCTTTTCGCCCAGCAGCGGCAATGCACCGCTGACCGTGCGTTTCACGCCCACGCCGACGACCAATGCGGCGATCAACCGCTTCGATTGGGACTTCAATGGCGACGGCGTCACCGATGTCAGCGACACCGTCGGCCGCGACCAGAGCCGCACCTTCGGCACCCCCGGCAGCTATCCCGTCTCGCTGCGCATCACCGATTCGCAAGGCCGGACGGACACGCGCACCCGCAACGTCGTCGTCGGCAATGCGCCGCCCGTGGTCAGCGCCTCGGCCAATCCATCGAATGGACAGGTGCCGCTGACCGTCAACTTCATCGCCTCCGCCACGGACGCCGACGGGATTGCCAGTTTCGAATGGGATTTCGACGGCAACGGCACCTACGACCGCACCATCAACGCCGGGGTCGGCAACACCAGCTTCGCCTACACGACGGCAGGAACGTTCCAGCCCCGGGTGCGGGTCACGGACATGCGGGGAGCAAGCACAGTGGCGGCCGTGCCGACGATGGAGGTGCGCGCCGCGCCCGTGGGCAGTCCGCAGGCCACCCTGTCGCTGTCGCGCACCAGCGGCCCGGCGCCGCTGGCGGTCACGCTCAGCGCGAGCGTCAGCGATCCGCAGGGCCGCGCAGTGCAAAGCTACCAGTGGGACCCGGACGGCAACGGCAGCTTCGACGCCACCACGACCACGGCCAGCTTCTTGCACAGCTACCAGGGCGCGGGCACCTTCTATCCGCGGGTGCGCATCACGATGGCCGACGGCCGCTCGGCCGACGACGTGAAGCAGGTGACCGTCACGTCCACCGTCAACCTGGCCCTCAACACCGACACGCTGGATGCCCAGCTGGCGCAGACCGTTTCGATCACGACGACGCTGTCCGCCGCCATGCGCGCTTCGGTGGTGGTCGAAACCCGCAACGGCACGCCGGTGCGCACTGTCGTGCCCATGGCCAACCGCCCGGCCGGCACCAGCACCGACACATGGGACGGCAAGAACGACGCCGGCCAATACGTCCCTGAAGGCATCTACAAGGTCGTGCTGCTGTACGAACTGAACGGCCAGGTGCAGCGGCTGGACCTGTCCACCACCACCGGCGGCCAGGAATACAACCCGCCGCGCACCAGCATCCCGTCGACCTTCGAGCCCTACAACAACCGGCCGTTGACGATCGACTTCACCCTCTCGCGCGCCTCGGAGGTCACTGCCTTCATGGGCAGCTTCAACATCGACACGCGCTACGTCACCTTCTACACGCGGCAGGCCTTCGGACGCGGCACCTACCGCATCACCTGGAACGGCGACAACGCCGAGGGGCAGATCATCAAGCCGGGGCCGGGCGACCAGTTCCTGTTCGGCATCTTCGGGTACACGCTGCCGAACAACGGCGTGTTCGTGCGCAATGGCGTGCAACTCAGTGCGATGAGTTCTTCGCCCCCCATCTTCGACCCGACCGGCCTCACGCCGACCGGGCAGCCGATCCAGTGCGAAGTGCGCTTCTCGCTCAACCTGCCCGCCACCGCCGAACTGGTGGTGCAGGACGCCATCACCGGCGCCGTGGTCGCGCGCCTGCAATACCCGAATCTGCCCGCCGGCCTGAACAGCGTGCTGTGGGACGGAAAAACCAGCGACGGCCGCTATGCGGCGCCAGGCACCTATCGCCTCGGCGTCACGGCCATCCAGGCCAACGGCTTCCGGTCGCTGTCCAGCTACGTGCTGCAGCGGGTCTTCTACTGATGCCGGCGGAGCGACACCATGCACAAGCACCCTGCCCTGCTCCTGTCCGTGCTGCTGGCCGCCCCGGCCGCCGGCCTGGCCGCACCCCACGCCATCAAGGAAGTGCTGACGCCCGCCCAGTACTTCCAGTGCCAGATCGCCGCGCGCCAGGCCACCATCCAGGGGCTGGAGGAACGCGCGCGCCTGCTCGGCAAGCCGGCGGCTACCGACACGGAGAAGCGCCAGGCGGGCGAGCTGTCTCGCCACCGGGTGACCGTCGCCATGTATTCGTGCGGCCAGCAGAACGCCAGCACGCTCGGCGCGTATGCGCACCGCAATGCCGATGAACTGCAGGCCTGGCTCAATGCCAACCCGCAGGTGAAGGCGCAGCTGGATGCGCTGAGCCGGCGCGTATCGAGCCTGTCCGCCCAGATGTCGGCGCAGCAGCCGGCCGTGAAGCGCTGAAGCGCAGCCTTGGGGAGATCGAACGATGTTCAGCCTTGAACGAGGCCACGCGGTTCGCGCGCTGCGCGCCGCACTGGCGGCCCTCCTGGTCGGCTTCGCACTGCCGGCCGCAGCCTTCCACTTCCCCTGGGATCAGGGACACGACACGACCAATTCCAACGACCCGCCGCCGCCGGGCCCCTGCGAGGGTCCCACCTGCGACGACGACTGCGGCCAGAACGCCTCGCGGTCGCCGGTGTATGCGGCGCTGGGGCATGCGCTGTGGCGCGGTACGGATGCCCTGCTGAGGGGACGTCCCTACCTGGGCATCTATCGCGTATACAACTCGAACGACCCAGTCGTCGGATTGTTCGGCAACGGCTGGTCGGTGTGCTTCGACGTCGCCCTGTATCCGGCCACCAGCAGCGGCGTACAGCAACGCATCTACAAGGCATCCAACGGCAAGCGGTTCACCTACACGAAACAGCCCGACGGGAGCTTCAAGGCACCAGAAGCGCGCTTCGACACGATCGTCGAGGGTCCTTCGAGCGTCACGATGACCAAGCTCGATGGTCGGCGCTTGATCTTCGGCCTGGACGGCAGGCTGCTGGAGCGGGTGGACAGCAATGGCAACCGCGTCACCTTCAGCTACGACGGCTCCGCGCGCCCCGTGCAGATGGCCGACAGCAATGGCCGGTACCTGCGCCTGACGTACAACGGCGCCAGCCTCGTCGACACGGTAGCCGACCATGGCGGGCGGGTGTGGCGCTACGGTTACGACAGCAGCGGCAACCTGCTGAGCGTGACTGACCCCGCGGGTGGCGTCACGCGCTACACGTGGCAGTCCTACCGGCCCCCGGCCGATGCGCAGACGTACTTCCAACTGCTGACGGCCACCGATCCCAGCGGCGTCCGGCAGGTGAGCTTCACCTACAGCAGGAATCAAGTCTCCGCGTACACCGACCGCGAGGACCGATTCACCTACACCCGCCCCGCCTCCAACACGCGGGTCAGCGGCACGGTGACCCGTCGCGATTCCTTCAACGTGGCCACCAGCTTCAGCTACGGTGGGCTCGGCCTCGTCACGCGCGATGTGGACGGCATGGGCGGCGTGACGAGCTACACCTACGACGCCAACGGGAAGCTGACTCAGACGATCGACGCCGCCGGGCGGGCATGGGCCAGCCAGTACGACTCGCTGGGGCGGCTCGTGTCGAGCAGCAACCCACTCGCGCACAGCAGCTCGGTGCAATACAACGGCAACGATCCGCGACCTGTGCGCGCCACTTCCCCGTCGGGCCGGGTCACGCTGATGGGGTATGACGCGCGTGGCAACCTGACCAGCGTGACCGATTCAGCTGGCGCAGTAACACGCACGGCCTACAGTGCGCAAGGCGACGTCATCGGCGTGACGAATGCGGCGAACCAGACCACTCAGATCGAACACAACGCCGCCGGCCTTCCCGTTCGGGTCACAGACCCGCTGGGGCGGCAGACGACCATGGCGTACGACCTGCTCGGGCGTGTTGCCAGCAACACCAATGCGGCCGGTGAAATCACTCGCTATACGTATGACCTTCTGGACCGCGTCACATCGGTCGTCGATCCACTGAATCTCACGACCAGCTTCACCTACGATCCGTCCGGGCGCCTGACCAGCGTCACCGACGCCAAGGGGTCGGTCACGCGCTACGAATACGACAGCTTCGGCCGCCGAAATGCCGAAGTAGCGCCCGACGGTCGACGCACCACGTACGCCTATCGCACGGACAACCTGCTGGCGTCGATTCGCTGGCCGGACAGCACCACGATCAGCTACACCTACGACAACAACAAGCGCCTGACACAGGAGACCGCCGGCAGCGAGGTCACCACCTTCTCCTACAACGCCGTCAACCAGATCACCAGCGCGAACGGCCCGGGCGGAAGCGTCAGTTTCAGCTACGACGCAGCGGGCCGCCTGATCAGCGAGACCAACGCGGGGCGCACCCAGACGACCACCCGGAACGCCGAAGGCGAGCGGACTCGGCTGGACTTTCTCGGCCTCACCCAGACCTACGCGCGGGACAGCCGTGGGCTCGTCACACGGATCTCGGCACCGGCGGGGGCGTTCGACTTCAACTTCGACAGCCTCGGCCGGCGAACAGAGTTGAGGTTCCCCAATGGAACGACCACACGTTACGGATTCGACGTCGCTGGGCAGCTGACAAGCCTCTCCAGCAGCGGGCCATTCTCGACGACGTTCGGCCACAGCTACGATGCGGCGGGCCGGCTCACGCGCACGACCGGCGACGGCCCAGACTGGAACTATTCCTATGACGCATTGGGCCGCCTAACCCGTGGCGTGCAAGGCGGAAGCACCTACAACTACACGCTCGACGCCGTTGGCAATATCCTCGACGACGGACGCACCTACGATGCGAACCACCGCCTCACCGGGGACGCTTCCCAGACCTACGCGTACGACGGCCGCGGCAACCTCACGCTCGAACAGAACCGGTCGACCGGCGCACGCGTCGCATACACCTGGAATGCGAAGAACCAGCTGCTGCGCATCGATTTCTTCGCGGACGGGACTACGCCGACGGCAACGCGGACCCTGCAGTACACCTACGATCCCTTGGGGCGGCGCGCCAGCAAGACGGACGGAGGCGTTGTACAACGCTTCGTCTACGACGGCCAGGACGTGGTGGGAACGCTCGATGCGGGTGGTGGCGTCGTCGCAGCCAGCACGTTCGGCGACGCGATCGACGACCCATTGGCGACCATGGCCGCCGGCGCGTCGCTCAATCTGCATGCCGACCGGCTGGGCAGCATCGTCGGCGTCTCCAACGCATCGAGCACGACGCACACGTATCGCTACGGGCCGTTCGGCGAAACGCTCGCGCCGAGTTCCGCCGACTCGGTCCCATTCCGCTACACCGCGCGAGAGAAGGACACCGACTCGCTGTACTACTACCGCGCGCGCTACTACAACCCAGCGAAGCAACGGTTCCTGTCGGTCGATCCTGTTGACTCCCTGGGAAGCGTCAGCCCTTACGCCTACGTTGACGGCGACCCGTTGAACGCTGTCGATCCAACGGGCGAAATCGCATGGGGCCTGGTGTTCGCCGGCGCCGATCTGGCGTGGCAGCTCTACCAGAACGGCGGCAACTGGAAGTGTGTCAATTGGGCTGAAGTCGGGCTGAACATGCTCGGAGGCGGCGTTCTCAACGCGGCCCTCAAAGGCGCATTCCGCTTCAAGACCGTTGGCAGCCACACCTGGGGTGCGACCCGCCACTGGATGAATCGGCGCGGCATCCAGATGATCCAGCCTGGCCAGCAACGTCATCACTGGCTGTTCGAGAGAAATCAAGGGATCGGCCAATACGTTCCCGATGCAATCAAGAATCAACCATGGAACACCAACCCGATCTCGTCTCAGTTCAACAACTGGCTTGGCCGCCATCCCAGTCTGGCATGGATGGGTGCGCCGAGTTGGGCGGGCGAAGTGGCCGGCGGCGCCGGTCTGGCTGGCGCGGGAGGCTCCGGTGACTGCGAATGCAACAAGTAACGGCAGGCCCATGACCGTCCTGCTGATGCTGCCGGCACGGAAGCAGATCTTTCCGATGAGCACCGTCGCCCTGACGCAGGCGCAAACGCCGAGGGACGAATTGGAGAACGGATACCGCGAGGCCTACCTGCTCGACGCCGAAGGCCTGATCCGCCGCATCGAGCACATCGAGGTGCTGGGGCCATTTGGCGATTCGTGGTTCCGCAAGCTCATCAGCCGTCTTTCGAACGGTTGGCGGATTGCAACCCGGTTGTCAGATCCCATCGAGTGGGAGCTTGACCGGTTGAAGGCGATCATCCTGGAGTGCCTGGGCCCCGACTTTGGCAATGCGGATGGCGACGCCGGCGCGAACCTGCCTCAGGTTCTTGCGGACTTGAAAGGCGCAACAACGCCGGCGCAGGTGTACGGGGCGCTGCGATTGCCGCCACCGGAGGAAGCGCTTGACGTTCTCTGAAACGTGCATCGGCCCGTCGCTGTGCGCGGGCCTTCGATGCGACTGAAGCCGCATGATGTCCATGCCCAGTCTTGCTCGATCCGATCCTTGGCGTTGCTTCTCCCATGAGAACGCGAAGTCCCGTACTGGGCGATCAAGGTGGCTCCACTGCTTATCAAATGCTCATCGAAGCCTTGCGCAAGGTCCTGCTCCCTGCGCTGGCCACGCGAGGCTTCGTTGCACTGCCGCTGGACGGGCAGGACGCTCGCAGCGCCGAGATCCGCACGGCATTTCCCTTCGGGCGGTTCCGGCGCCCGGGCGGCTCGGGTTTCGAACAGATCGAGATTCAACTGGACAAGCGTGGGCGGCCGGCCGTGCGCATCAATGCGGCGAGCGTTCCGAAGGAGGGGATCACCCACGCCGTCGGGCCCGTCGCCTGCGAGGACGTGTGGATCCATCACCTCGACCGCTTCGTCGAGTTGTACCGCTTCGCGCCACTGCGGCTCTGGTTCTCGCTGCCACGCCGGCAGCGAAACGAGCCCACGCCGCAGGCCTATGAAGACATGGTCTGCCGCATCGCCGACCTGCTTCCGGTCCTGGAAGGGGCACTCGGTGACTCGGGTGCGGGCAGGTGGGATCTCCATGTCCGGCGCGTGCAGGCATGAGACACCTGCCGGGTCGGCCCAAGGCCGAATACCGGAGGGCGCAGCCCGAAGGTTCTTCAGTGAGCCCGTGGGCAGCGCCGCATTGAATCGAGCCGCCCGAGGCGGCATTGAGAGGAGAGCAACTCGATGAGACTGTTTGCCCGCATCACGTGCGCGCTGGCTGGCCTGACCTGTTACGCATCGCTGTTTGCACAACCCATCGTCGTCTACACCTCCACGGACCAGGAGTACGCCGAAGTCGTCCTGCGGGAGGCGGAAACCGCCATCGGTCGGCGGCTGAACGCGGTGTTCGACGCCGAAGCCTCGAAGACGGTCGGGCTCGAGCGGCGGCTGGTGGCGGAGAAGGGTCAGCCGAAGGCCGACGTGTTCTGGAACTCGGAGTTCCTGCGCACCCACCGGCTCGACAAGCAAGGCGTGCTCGCGGCCACGTCGGTCGCGCCGTCGGTGGGCGTGCCGGTGGCGGTCACCGCGGCGCACAGCGTGGGCGTCGGCATTCGGGGCCGTGTCATCGCGGTGCACACGCCGGCGGTGAAGGAAGCCGATCAGCCACGCCGCCTCGAGGATCTGCTGGACCCGCGCTTCAAGGGAAAGGTGGCCATCGCGCGGCCGCTGTTCGGCACGACCTCCACCCACTTCGCGGCGCTGCACGCGCAGTGGGGCCCGGCCAAGTTCACCAGCTTTCTCCAGGGGCTCAAGAAGAATGGCGTGATGATCCTGCCCGGCAATGGCGACGTGCGTGACGCCGTGGTCGCGGGACGCGCGCTGGTCGGCCTGACCGACACCGACGATGCGGTCGGCGCGGTGCGCCGCGGGCAGCCGCTGTCCATGGTGTTTCCGGACCAGGAGGCCGAAGGCGCATTCGGCATCTACATGACGGTGGCGCTCGTCAAGGGCGGGCCGAATCCGGCCGCGGCGCAAAAGCTGGTCGAGTACCTCGCGAGCGAGAAGGCCGAACAGCGGCTGATCGAGCTGGGCGCGGTGCAGATCCCGGTTCGCGCTTCGCTGCCGATGGCCCGCGAACTGGGGACGGCGCGTCCGAAGCTGTGGTTCATGCCCCCGGACCGCATCGACGCCAGCCTGGAGCCCTCCGTCGAGCTGATTCGCAAGCACCTGCTGTAGGCGGCCCTCCTCGATGCCGCGCCACACCTTGCCGCACCGGCAGGCGCCTGCCGCGCCCGCGTCGCGCGCGGCTGCGGCCCTGCTCACGCGGCCCCATTCGGCGTGGCTGGCGTGGGCGGCGTGGCCGGCGTGGGCGGCCCCGGTGGGTCTTGCCTCGCTGCTGGCCGTTCCCCTGGTGCTGCCGGCGGCGCACGGCATCGGTTCGGCCATCGTGGCCGCACTGGACGGTTCCCGCTTGGCCGGCGGCGGCAGCCTGGCACCCAACGGCCGCGTCCTGGGCCTGCTGGCAAACGGCCTGCTGCTGGCGCTGCTGTCGGCGCTGGTGGCCACCGCACTGGCGGCCTTGTGCGCGCTGGCCCTGCTGCTGCCCCATGGGCGGCGCTGGCGCCTGGGGCTGGCGGCGACGCTGGCGGGATCATTCTGCTTCGGCACGGTGGTGCACCTGATGGCCTGGCGCACTGTCTTTCCCGGCATCAGCGGCGACGCGGCCGGCTGGGCCCTGGCGGTGGCCGTGCTGTCCTTGCGTTATGCGCCGCTGGCGGTCGGCCTGCTCGCGGCGGGCCTCGCCACGCTCGACCGCGCCGAACTGGAAACCGCGCTGTGCTGCGGCGGCGGCGCTGCGCTGTGGACGGTCGCACGCCGGCGCCTGCTGCGCCTGGCCGGCCTGTCAGCGGCAGCCGTGGGCGCACTGGTCTTCGGCGAGTCGGAATTGCCGCCACTGGTCGGCGTGCACGTGTACGCCGAGGAGTTCCTGAGCCAGGTGGCGCTGGAGCCGTCGGCGGCGACCGCGGCGGCGCTGGGCTGGCCGCTGATGGCCGTGGCGGGGGGGTGTGCCCTGCTGATGGTCGGCGTGCCGCGCCTGCGCGCGGGCTCGGGCGGCACGGTGTCGCTGGGCTGGATCGGGCAGTGGCCCGACGCGCCGCGCTGGATGAGAAGGCTCGTGCCGCCGGTGGCCTGGCTGCTCGCCGCGTTGCCGCTGCTGCTGCTCGCCTGGGGCAGCCTGAATGCCAGCGGCCGCTGGCCTGCGCACGCCGGCGCTGCGCTGTTCAGCAGTCTTTGGGTGGCCGTCGTTTCGGCAGCGCTGGCCGTGGCCTGGGCGTGGGGCCTGGCAGCGCTGGCGCTTCGGGCAGGAGCGGCCATGGTCGGCACGCTGAACCTGCTGCTGTGGTTGCTGGTGCTGTGGCCGTCCGCATTGACCGGCATCGCCTTGGTCGGCTGGGGCATGCCGGCGTGGGCCGGGGAAGCCGCGCCGCTGGTCCTGGCGCACGCGCTGCGGGTGCTGCCCTTCGCCCTGTGCGTGCTGCTCGCCATGCGCGACGTGCAGCCGCCCGGCCCCCGTGAGCAGTTGAGCGTGCTCGGTGCGCGCGGCTGGGCCGCGCTGCGCCACGTGCACGGGCCGGCCGCCTTGCCGGGCCTGCTAGCAGCCTTCGTGCTGTGCTGCGGCTTGTCGCTGGCCGAACTGACCGCCACCGTGCTGACGGTACCGCCCGGCATGGAAACCGTGATCCTGCGCCTGTACAACCTGATGCACTACGGCGACCAGCGCGGCGTGCTCATGCTGGCCCTGCTGCAGGGGTTGCTCGTGGCCGCCGCGGTCGGACTGGCCTTGGCAGCGAATGGAGGACGCCGTGCTGGAAGTTGAGGACATCGCGCTGCGCCGGCCGGGGTTTGCGCTGAGCGCCGGCGGCCTCCGCCTTGCCATCGGGGAGCGCCTGACGGTCGTCGGGCCTTCCGGAGGTGGCAAGTCCACGCTGCTGCGCGCACTCGTCGGCCTGGAACCCCGCGCACAGGTGCGCGGCCTGCGCTGGCAGGGAACCGACCTGTCCAATGCAGCGCCGCACCGGCGGCCCTTCGGATGGCTGCCGCAGGACCTTGGCCTGTGGCCGCACATGACGGCCCTGGGCCATGTCGCGTTTGCACGCACGCGCGGCCGCGGTGCCGTGCCCGAGCCCGGCGACCATGCGGTGCTGGCGCAAGTGGGCCTGGCCGCGCGGGCCACGGCGCTGCCGGCCGAGCTCTCCGGCGGCGAGCGCCAGCGGTTGGCCTTCGCGCGGGTCATCGCGATGAAGCCCGCCTGGGCCGTGCTGGACGAGCCGTTCTCCCAACTCGACCCGGTGATGGCGACCCAGCTGGCCGACCAGTTCCGCGACTTGGCCCTGCACCATGGCCTGGGGCTGATCCAGGTCTGCCACCGCCTGCACCAGCCGGCTGGCGACGAACTCTTCTGGGCCATCGAGGCCGGCACGCTGACGCAGGCCGGACGATGGCATGACTTCCGCGCCCATCCCGCCACCCCATGGATCTCCCGCTTCGTTGCCTTGCACTGACCCTCGCGCTGGCGGCTGCCGCGGGTGCGGATGCCGCCGCGCCAGCGCAGGGGCCGGTGCCGAGCCTGCAGACCTGGCACCCCTGGCAGCTCGATTCGGTGCTGGTGGCCTGGGCCTTGCTCCAGGTGCGCCAACCCAGGCCGACCTTCGAGTCCGTGGCGCGCGGCACGCCGATCGCGCCCGACCGGGCCATCGACACGCCCGATTCGCCCTACCGCCGCACAGGGCAGCGCACGGCATTCGAAGAGGCCGTGCGGCAGGCGGGCGTCACGCACGCCTGCATTCCCCGGTTGCGCGAAGCCGTGCGCGTGGTGGAACTGGCCGCCTGGCGCAAGCCCGAGCACCCGGCGGTGGAGGCGTTCGAGGCCAGGGTGCTGGCCGCCACCCCGGCCCAGCCGAGCCGTGGCGGCCTGGATGCGGCACTGGCCGTCGTGGATCGCTACTGCGGCGAAGGACCATGAGCTTGAACCCATGCGCCCCCGGCCGTGCCGCGCTGCACAGGCCGTCTCTTCTTCGCCGGCTCGTGCCGTCCGCGGCCGTGCTGTCGATGGCCACGCTCATCGCGGCCCAGGCGGCCGCCGCGCCGCCTGCTTGGCCACCGGGCATGAGCTTCGTCGCGCAGGAAGCGCCCGGCAGTGCCTGGGCTCTCTATCGCATCGACGAGCGTCAGCGCCCGGTGCGCATCGACACCGAACTGGAACCGCGCCAGGCCTGCGTGACCCCCGATGGCCAGCGGATCGTCTATGCCGCCGCCGACGGCACGCTGCGCACGCGGGCCGCCGGAGGTCCTGAAATGGTGCTGGCCCGGCCCGATGACAAGCGCGCCTTCACCCAGCCCTGCCTGACGTCCGAAGGACGCGACATCGTCGCGGTGGAGATGGCCGACGGCAAGAGTATCGACACCGAGCTGCTGCGCTGGCGCGACGATCGCCCGGCCACCCGCATCGCACCGCAGCCGGGCGCCCAGCATGACCCCTTCCTCCATGAGGGCCGCTGGCTGGTCTACGCCAGCGTGGGCTGCTCGGACGGCTGCCAGCAACTGCTGGTCGAGATCTGGGCCCGTGACCTGGTCGCCGCGCAGGCTCGGCAACTGACCTTGCTGAACGCGCTGTCCCAGAGTCCCGTGACCGATGGCAGGCGCGTCGTCTTCAGCAGCAACGCCAGCGGCACCTTCCAGCTCTGGCAGGTGGGGATCGATGGCAGCGCCCTGCGCCAGCTCACCAGCGGCCCGGCGCAGGCCACCCAGCCCGCGCTGTGCGGCGGCACCCTGTACTTCATCCAGTCGGGGCCGCGCGGCGGCTCCATCGCCCGCTGGTCCAGCGATGGAACGGTGACCGAACAACCCCTGCCCGGCCTGGCTTCGGTCCGGGCCTTGAGGTGCCTGTCATGAAGGCTTTGCGTTGGTGCACGGTGGCTGCGTGCGCGGTGTTTCCCGCCTGGGCCGCGGCCCAGGTGTCGCTGCAACGAATCAGCGCGCCAGAACTCGCCGTGGGCCGCGACGGGCGGATCACATACACCGTGCGCACCGCGCAGCCCGGCACGCTGGCGCTGGAGATCCTGACGGGCGACGGTGACCTGGTGCGCCGCGTGGCCCGCCCTGGCACCGCACCCGGCGACCACGCCATCGACTGGGATGGCAAGGACGAGCGCGGCCAGCCGGTGCCGGACGAAGCCTATTGCGTCCGCGCGGTGCTCGACACTGGTGGCGCCAAGGCGGTCGACGACCCCTGCGCGCGCACCGGCGGCGAGGTGATCAGCGGCATCCAGCCCACGCTCGGGCCCGGCGGCGACATCGTCTACACCCTGCCCCATCCCGCCCGCGTGCTGATTCGCGCCGGGGTGAAGAACGGCGCCATGCTGCGATCGCTGTCGGTGTGGCGGCCGCGCCCTGCCGGGCGCAACCTGCAGCGCTGGAACGGCTTCGACGACAGCGGCCTGGTCGACCTCCGCACCGAGCGGCTGGCACTGCTCGTCACCGCGTTTCGCCTGCCCGACTTCACGGTGATCACCACCGGCCAGCCCAGTCCGGACTACCGCAGCTGGCGCCTGGCGCAAGGCTGGACGGAGCGGCCCGACGGGCCGGTGGCCGGCGATGCCAACCAGCCATTGGAGCGTGGTGGCGAGCGCATCGCACGGCAGCACTACATGGCCCGCTACAAGGACCAGGAACCCCGCATTGCCGTCAACCTGGCTCGCCGCGACGGCCGCCCGCTGGCCGCAAGCGAACCGGTGCCCGACGACGTGCGCGTCTCGGTGGACATGCATCCCGATGACCGCTGGCTACTGCAGGAGCAGCTGTACGAGGTGGCCTTCTTCGTCAACGGCGATTTCGTGTCGGAGGAAGAAAACGGCTACGTGCCCATCGCCTGGATCTGGAACACGGCGGCGCTGAAGCCCGGCCGCCATCTGCTGACCATCAACCTCACCGGTTTCACCGGCCGCGTCGGCACGCGAAGCATCGCCGTCACCAAGTAGCCCTTTCCCCCGACCTGCGAGGACACCTGCATGCGCCGACGCCCCCTCCCATGCCTGCCGCTGTGCGTGGCCTTGCTGGCCGGCTCGCCGGCGCAGGCTGCCGACCTGATTCCACCGATCACGCATGCCGAGGTGCTGCAGCACCTGTCCGGCACGAAGCCGCTGGTCTTCGTCGACGCGCGCGAGGCGGACGAATGGGCGGAAGAACGCCTGCCGGGCGCCGTGTCGATGCCTTTGCGCCTGGCCGCCTCCGGCGAAGCGCTGCGCTCGATCCCGAAGGACGCGACGCTGGTGGCCTACTGCATCAAGGACTTCCGCGGCTACGAAGTGGCGCGCGCGCTGCGCCGCGCCGGCTACCAGGTGCACGTGCTGGACGACCCTGGCCTGCAGGGCTGGAAGAAGGCGCGCCTGCCGACGGCAGGTGAGCTGCCGCAGCGCAGCGATCGGCAGGC
>Ga0196963_10000493_pt1 | contig 35565 bp, 62 predicted proteins | sample S1_5metaG_FD_148600 | JGI IMG/M metagenome (GOLD analysis project Ga0196963, IMG submission 148600) | Soil microbial communities from Anza Borrego desert, Southern California, United States - S1_5 | ecosystem: Environmental > Terrestrial > Soil > Desert | place: USA: California | collected...
CGCGATATTGAGAAGTTCGGTTGGCGCATTTACCGAATTCCAGGATGGTTGACCTACAGGATGCGTGACGAGTCGGAGGGGGAGGAAATCGATTACGACCTGCGAGCCTTTCTGGAAGATGTCTATGCGGAACATTTGCCACTGAAGCGATGAGTGACGTTGATCAAGCGATGAGCGCCGCCCCCGAAACCTACTGCTGGACGTGCAAGCGGTACGTGCGGGAAGAGGAAGAGGGTACGCATGCGGAGTTAGGGCACGACGTGGAGGAGCAAAAATCCGATGGTTAGTTTCCGCTGCACCGACAAGACGTGCCCGTTCCAGTTCTTCTCGACGTTCGAGAAGGCGGACAAGCACGAGAAAGAGACGGGGCACCGGACGAAGAAGGAGGAGGACGTGGGAGATCCGAAGGAGCCGATCCAGAATCCGGACTGGCGAGGGAAGCCGTGAGCGCCTTTCTCTACCGTCTGGCCCTGGGCGTTGCGACGTGTATCGGGTTGGTGCTGATCGCGAGGGGGTGTAAATCGTGAGCGAAATTAAAGACGGCGGTCCAGCGTTTCCTCGGGCAAGGTATGTTCGCCCAGACGACGCTATCAACGACGGCATGTCCCTCCGCGCTTGGTTCGCCGGGATGGCGATGCAGGGTTTGATCCCGATTATCGGTATACCCGAGGTTGGCCCTGACGAGCTTTGGGACGCCGACACGGCAAAACGCGCTGTCAAATTGGCCGACGCCATGCTTGCGGAACTCTCGAAGCCTCGGGAGACGGAAGGGGGGAGGGGATGAAGAAAAGGAAGTTCTCACTATACATGCACACACTCGACGGCCACCCGGCTGTTTACTGGCCTGGAGAGCAAATATGTTTTGCGGGTGGGCGCGCACCATTGCGATTGGCTACGAGTCTGGGGCAGATCCACCGCGAAAGGCGAATGTCGGAAAAGTTTCGAAAGTCTAGGTCTATGTTGAGCGACTTTAACTACGGATATTGCCGCTGGATCACCACGGAAGACGTTTGGCGTAAATTCTTGGTGAAGCCATGAGCATCCCGTCGAAGGTTCGGTTTATCTGTTCCAAACACGGGGAGCAGAAGTTCTCGGCGTCCCTTGTGGCAGGATTCGTTCTCAAATGCGGGTGCCATTGGTTCAACGGGAGCGACGGACTAAGGTTCTCGCGGAACATTCCGTATCGCGAGCGGTGGTGGGAACAGACTATCACCGAGCGGATCAAGTACGCGAATTGTGCGATGTCCAACTGTCGGCGGAAATGCGTGGCTTATCAGTATGGAGACTTTTGGTGCGCCGCAGATTTGAAGCGCGTCAGGAAATTAAGGGGGCAGCCGTGAAGAACCTACTTTTGGCGTCCGTCGGAGTGGCCGGGCTTCTATGGAGCTTCTACATGCAGGCGCGCCCCGACATACGGGCGTGTATTCGGGGCGGGAATTGGAAGAAGCGGAATTTGAAAGAGGCCAGCGAACCGGCGGAGGGGGAGCAGTGATTACCTCCGTGAAAGAGCGCGGGATCATCTTTTCTGGCGAGGAGGTCCGGGCGATCCTTGCGGGGAGGAAGATCCAGGCGCGGAGGCCGGTTCCTCGCCAAGCCCGTCCAGTCAATGAGATTGACGGTTGGACGATGGGCCAGGAACCGGGTGACGTTGGCATTTTTGCCGGTGAACTCTGCCGCCTGATGGTCAGCCATGGCCGCGACAAAGCTGCGGCCGGAGAACTTACACCCGTCAAGATCAAATGCCCCTGCCAGCCCGGGGACCTTCTCTACGTGAGGGAGACGTTACAGCGAACAACGGAAAGACCGGGAGATTGGCACCCCAACACAATCCCTTACTATCGGTATGCCGCAGACAACGCCCTTGTTATCCGCGATGGCCGGTATGTGCAGTATGACTTCAGGAAGAAGATCATTCCTTCCGCCACCATGCCGAAATGGGCCTCCCGAATCTGGCTGGAAATTGTCTCGGTCAGGGCGGAGAGGATTCAGGCAATTACGGTCGCCGACGTGTTAGCGGAAGGTTATCGCGACGAAATTCCACATGGCTTCATGACCGGACAAGAGCTCCAGATTCACCGTAGAGATTTGTTTGTCAATTCCTTGAACGCCAAACACCCCGGCTCCTGGGACCGGAACGATTGGGTCTTTGTTCTGGAATTCAAGAGGGTCGAGCGGAAATGATGCCCCTCGAACGCCAAGTCACGTCGTTGGAGTTGTCGAAGCGCTTCAAGGAATTGGGTGTGAAGCAGGAGAGCTTTTTCTATTGGAAAGTGCCCGAGTCCCCTACAGTAATCAAATCTCCATCAGTAGCCCCGGGGTACTTAGGCCTTTCCATGTATGACGAGTATTCCGCCTTCACCGTGGCCGAGCTGCTTCCTTGGCTCAACGGGGAAGAGGTTTCAAGAACCGTTGGTGCTGGCCGGGTTAGGTGGAAGTGGTTCGATCCTCGTGGCGTAGCCCGTCTATTTTGGGACGACAACACGGATGCGGATGCGTTGGCTGGATTGGTGATTTACTTGGTTGACCAGAAAATCGTCACCGTCGAGGAGATCAACCGGAGGATAGGAGAACAGATTTAAGTCGGTCCTGCGGCGTTTACACGTCGTTGGCTCATGCAACCCGGTTATACCGGGCCAGGACTGACGATTTTGAGCGGGAGTTAGGCGGGATACTAACACCAGATGACTGGCGCTCGGGGTGCTATGGCGCAGTAGCTCCGACATATGTGGGTTCGAGTCCCACCCGCTCAACCAATTTAAAGCTCGTGGCGGCGTGGACGTGACACGCGGCGGAGATCGTTATCCGCGTCTTAAGGTTCGAGACCTACCCGCTGGACGGGTGAACGATAGGGATCTCGGGCAAACAGGAGCCGGTTCAATTCCGGCCCACGAGCGATTTTGATTCGCGCAACGGACAAGGCTTAGGCCGGGAGGCAGGGCGGAACTGACAAGTTCCTCCGTGTATACCACCGGGTGGGTAGCGAGTGGTTGACCAGCGAATCAAAGCGGACGGAGAAGCACCGGGACGCCGGATGAGCCCGTCCGCGATTTTCTTGTCGTGCTACGGAACGCAATAAGCGCTTGTTTCAGCGACCAGCGTACAGCCTGGACCTGCGAGTCAGGCCACGACAAATTTTCTTGCCGTGCATTGAGGGCAGTGCGTCACTAAGACGTTTGTTGTGGGCCTACTTGTGAGTACAACACAAGGGGTGTCTGAAAAGACGGGTATGCACAAAAACCATACCGGGCATATAACAGCTGAGCGACCTGAACACGGCAACACTTAGCCGTACTCGAATAACGGTAATTCACCCGGAAATTTGATGTTGCCCCGGAAGGGTTCATTGGGAAGGGAAACGGTGGTTCAACTCCATCGTACGGCTCTTTTTCTTGAGGAGGAAGCGTGAGCGAAGAGACAAGGCCGTGTAAGCACGAGATCAAGACCTGGCCGACGCCTTTTCAAGCGTCCTGGGTGGGCGACAAGCCTTGGGAATTGCGGTTGAACGACCGGAACTACAAGGAGCGCGACGAGGTGGTTCTGCAAGAATTTGATCCGGATACGGGCGAGTATTCGGGGCGGGAAATTGAAGGCGTCATCCGGTTAATCTTGAAAGATCCGCTTTTCGGCGTTCTCGAAGGGTACTGCATTTTCACCATTCAAGAGACGTATCGGCGGGAATGATGACAACCCCCACCGAAGCGGACAAGAAGAAGGCGAAGGAAGTCTGGAAAGCCGCTTGGGATGAGTACTTTGATCGTTACAATTCGTCGGGAGATTACGATGGGATTATCGCCCAGGCTCTCGCGGAGGCGCGGGAGGAAGGGAGGACGGAAGCGGAGAAATTCGAAATTACTCATCCGATTAACATGGATTGGCAGAAGTACATTGAACTCGACAAGAAAGCTGCGGAATTGGTCGTTGAGGTGGCACAACTACGCGACGAAGTTCGGGAATGGTTGTGTGTGGACTGCCGAACGGTATATCCGGGACCTCCGCAAAATGGCTTCTTTTGTGTGATCTGCCCTAAGTGCGAAGGCAATACGATGCCTCGCGGAATGGCGGATCGGATGCGCCTAAGATCTGAATTGGCAGCCGAACGCGCCGCCCGGGAACAGGCAGAGAAGGACGGAGAGGAGGTTTATCAGGCGATGGATTCGGCCACTTGGTGCCTCGACAAAAAGGACCACTCCAAGCTGATTAAGAAGAATTTTGCCGTTGGAAGGATGTGGCGCAAGAGGCACCCACGGAGCGAAAGCGACGACCCGAAGAAGGAGGGCGCGGGGGCATGAGCAAGAAAAGTTGGACACGATTGATGGACTTCTGCCGTTTCGGTTCCAACTCGGAAAGGAGTGCGAGGTTCAGATATCTTTTCCACACCCACCACCAATATTGCGATGAATTTGTTCACGGAAGAGATGGCAACCCCCTTGCAGCCGTGTACTTCACTCACGAAACGTTACACAGGATAGATACCAAAGCGATCATGCGGGCAATTCAGGAGCGCGTTTTATACGGCTACGAACAGGAAGAATTCATGCCGGAGAAGCGGATCGAAAAAGCCGCGATGGAAATTATATGTAGCCTCCCAAATGCTGGGCTCGGTTGCGTAGTAATGGACCCTTTCCACCTCCAAGACTTAAAGAACAAAATTGTAGCGGCATTGGAAGCAGCGTTTAAATCCGCGAAGAAGAAGCCGGGGGCGTGAAGCTATTACGACACACTTGTTTGAATGGCGAGATTTGGGAATTTCACATAACCCCTATGCTGGAAAAAGAGATCCCTAAGAATTGTCCAAATAAACAGGATTGCGGACAAGGCTGGGAGGAAGTCGATCTTTATATGTATCCCGGTGGAAGTCCTTTCATATTTGTTGGCGAAGGTTTTTCGGAGAAAGCGAAGAAGGAGCCGGGGGAATGACTGAGTGTCGATGCAACGGCGAAATCTCTAAGTGTGATCACTCTAAGCATGGTGTACAGACGAACTTCGGGGAGATTCGAGACTTGTTCGGTGTAGTCGTTAAGCAGTTCAGCGATCCGACTTGGCAGTGTTCCGGGTGTGGGTTTCCTCGGTTTGCGGTGAAAAAGGAAAAACAATGAACCACACGCAGAAGCGGTTTAAGGACATAAAGTTTTTTGCCGAAGTGATTTCGGACGAAGTTTATTCCAGATACGAGGAAGTTGAAGACGTTCAGTTTCTCCTCCGCCTCGTAGAGGAGGCGGTGAAGATGGCGGGCGAAGGTCACGCATGGGAAGGACTGCCAATGTACAAGAACCTGGATGAGGTTTGGCAGGATTTGGATGAAAGGATGAGTGGTAAATGACGGCTAAAGAGTGCCTGGTCAATGTGGCGTTGCCGTTGGAACCAAAGAAGAGGCGGGCGCGGAAAAAATGACGTTTCGCGTATCGAAGCGCATCGGCCTCAAACCCAAGCAGCAGCTCGCCCCTTGCCTATGCGGGGACCCAAACATGGCCCATTGGTCAAGGGACGGTCGTTGCGTCGTGGACGGTTGCGGATGCCTCGCCTTCCGCCCCAAAAAGACCGGAAACAAGTACCGGGCCGTTAAGACGACGGTTAAGGGCGAAACTTTTCAATCGAAGCACGAAGCAAAGAGCATTACGGATCTTAGGTACCTTCTGGCCTCCGGCGAAGCCGATTTCCTCGACATAAAGACTCAGGTTGATTTCCCGTTTTGGGTCAATGGCGTAAAGGTTTGCACGTATGTTGCTGATGCCGTTGTCACGCTCAAGGATAGGGGTAGGAAGCGCGTTTACGAGCCGAAAGGGTACCGTAGCCCCGAATACCGGATTAAACGCCGGCTCATGCAAGCGTGTTATCCCGAGGTCGAGTTCGTGGAGGTGGTTAGATGAAGAGCGGAAAAGCCGGGATGGGAATGCACAAGCACGGTGTTTCCGGTTGCGGCCGAGGTCAGACCAAGAGTTTTGCGGTCAAGTTCGCCATGCAGAAGGCCGCCAACGAGGATTTGAAGCGAAAAGCCGCGATCAAGAAGTTTCGCAAAGGCCGTCTTTACTCGTCTGTAAGGGAGGTATTCGACGACCAATGAGGAACCGGATCGTATCGCAGACGCAGAACCAAGATGGCGAAATTCTTTCGCTGTATTTGGGGACCAAAGGCCCGCGGCATAAGCCGTCAAAGATCGTAGCCCTACTCAATCTCACTTCCGTTTCCGTCGTGTACGGAGCCATTCGCCGTTGGAAGTACCGCCCCGGCTGGTTCCACGTAGAACCCAAAACGAACCAAAACAAGCAAGCAACAAAATAGCGTTCTCGTAGTACACTCAAACCATCGCTGGGGAGCGTATCGATCCGGTTTATGATCGAATCGCTTTCGGTTGCTCCCCAGCATCCCGATATAGCCCCTTGCGCTTTCCTTCGTGAAGGCGAGAGGGGCTTTCTTTTTCAAAAGGGATTTCAAAATGCCCTTTAAACCCGGAGAGAACGGTGGCGCAAAAGGGGGCGCTCGACCTGGATCTGGCCGTAAACCGGACGCATTCAAGCGGTGGATCGCCAACCTCGTTCACTCCCCAAAGAGTCGCGCCCGCCTCAAAAAGATCCTCGAAGACGCTCAGGACGCCGAAACCCTTGTTACCGATCAGGGGGTAGAGGTTCCAGTTCGCTGCAAAGCCGACACCTACCTCCGGGCGCTCGAACTGGCATGGCACTACGCGGAAGGAAAACCTGTCGCTCGCGTCGAAGCCTCCGGACCGAACGGAACCGCCCTCAATGTCCAAATCGTGAACTATGCCTAGTATCACGGTCCCCTACAACTACCAGCCGCGGCCGTACCAGCTTCCCATTCTTCGGGCCTTGGACCGGGGAATCAAGAGAATCGCTTGGGTGGCCCACAGGCGGTCCGGTAAGGACAAGACGTGCGTCAACATCGTGGCGAAAAAGATGTTGGAGCGGGTGGGGGCCTATTACTACGTCTTCCCGACGTACAACCAAGGCCGAAAGATCCTTTGGGACGGGATCGACAAGGACGGGCATCGGTTTATCGACCATTTCCCGGCAGAACTCTTGGACGGAAAGCCCAACGATACCGAAATGAAGCTCCGGTTTAAGAATGGGTCCCTTTTTCAAGTCGTCGGATCGGACAACATTGACTCGATTGTGGGCACGAACCCCGTTGGGGTCGTGTTCTCGGAGTACTCCCTGCAAGACCCCTCCGCATGGGGGTTTGTTCGGCCCATTCTCGCTGAAAATGGGGGCTGGGCAATCTTCGTCTTTACGCCTCGCGGTGAGAACCACGGCTATGACATTTACGAACTCGCGAAGAACAGCCCGGAGTGGTACTGCCAGCTTGATCGCGCCTCAGAGACGAAGACGATCCCCCAAGAGGTCCTTGACCAAGAGCGGCGGGAAATCCTGCGTCTTCAAGGGACTGACGCCCTCTATCTCCAAGAGTTCGAGTGCGATTTCACGGTTCCCATAGCCGGCGCATACTACGCCGAGTTAATCATGCGGGCCTACGCCGAGGGACGAGTGGGGCATGTTCCACACGAGTCTCGGGTCACGGTGGATACGTGGTGGGATTTGGGAATTAACGACCGGATGGCGGTCTGGTTCACGCAAAGCATCGGATCGGAAACGAGGGTAATTGATTTCTATGAGAACTCGGGCCAAGGGTTGCCGCACTACATCGGGAAGCTCCAAGAGAAGGGATACGTCTACGGGAAGCATACGGCACCGCACGATATCGAAGTGCGGGAGCTTACCAGCGGAAAGTCCCGACGAGATACGGCAGCGGCATTGGGAATCAGTTTCAACGTGGCCCCAAAACTACCTATTCACGAGGGAATCGATTCTGTCCGTGGCCTCTTCCCTACGTGTTGGTTCGACGCGCAAAAGTGCAAAGAGGGTCTCAACGCCCTCAAGAACTACCGCAAACATTACGACGAGAAGCGAAAAACCTACCTGAACCAGCCTTACCACGATTGGTCGTCCAACGCCGCGGACGCCTTCCGGACGCTCGCCACGGGCCTTGATTTGAAGCACAGGGGCATTTCGACCTCCCGGCCGGACAAATACGCCCGGACGCGCGAAACCTTCTCTCCGGTGGTGGTGTGATGTTCTTTTACGACCAAAAAGTCGGGTGTTATCTCGGTTTGGTCAATCCTGACGCTTTTGCGGTGTTGGTAGGCCTTTCGAGGGCGGATTGCCGGACGAACTTGCGCGGGATCTTCGAACAGATGAAAGCCGAGGCCTTGGGGCTCGCATGAGAGACGACCAGATTTACACCATGAACCAACGGCGGGCGCAGACCGAGGCGGCCCTGTACCGTCAGCTCGCCTTTTTAAACACCCGTATGGAAGCGTTTGAACAGGTGTTTTTCAGCCCGAAAGCAATGTGGCGGTCGCTCTGGGACAAGAAATGGCTCAAGGCGGAGGTTGATCGCGTTCACCTCGACTTGTTGCAGAAGCACGACGCCAAAGTGAAGGTTGCCGCAGAGAAGGCAAAGGCCGAAGCGATGAAGCCGAAACTAACGATTGTGGGACCAAATGGCCGATAAAGCGACGAAACCACGCGAGAAACCCCTTACCGTCGAGAAGTCGATGAACGACTTCACGCGCGCCTACAAGGCCAAGGCGAAGCTCATCGCTCGGCAGAAAGAGGATTTCCTGTTCCGCTTGGGAAAGCAATGGGACCCCGAGAAGTTGGAGAAGCTGAAGGGCATGGGGGTCGATCCGGTCACGGATAACCGGATTCAGCCGAACATCTTCCTTTTGACGGGCTTGGAACGTCAAAACCGCTCTGATTTCAAGGCGTTCCCGGAAGGGGAAGAGGACTCGATCAAAGCCGAGATCGCCTCCGCCCTCTTTAAGAACGCCGTCAAAATGTCCGACTTCGGGTACAAGAAATCCGAGGCCTTCGAAGACGGGGTGACGTGCGGGGAATCGCATCTCGAACTGTACCTCGATAACACGTACAACCTTTTGAACGCGAAGCCCTGTTGGAAGAAGAGCGATTCCAGCAGCGTGTTCCCGGAACCGGGTTACAAGGAATACGACTATCGGGACGCGCGTTACGTCTACAAGCTTTCGCTCGATATGTCCGCCGAGGACCTTATCGGTCTCTTTCCCGATAAGCGGGACGAGATTGAGGAGTTGGAAAGCGGCCGGCTGGACTTCAAAAGCATTTTGGGAAGTGAAGGGGCGCACCTCCAAGGGAAAGACTACTCGAAGAAGAGCAACGATTCCGGCGAAGAAGAGATTAACGGCTTCGATCTTTTGGAGCGGTACTACAAAAAGTGGATTGAAACCCACTACGTCGCGGACCGTCAGACCGGGCAGATTCAGGAAGCGGAGAACAACGAAAAGGCGGAAAGCTTCGTTGCCGGCTACAAAGCAGAGATCGCGGCGGAACAAGAGCAATACGCTTTTGCCATTCAAGAGTACGAATTAGCGCAACAGGGCGTGGTTCCGACCATGGATGGGGGCGCTCCGGTCACATCGGTTTTGCCTCCGACGCCACCGCAGAAACGCAACCCGGATCGTTTCTTTGTTCTGACTCGCCTTGTCCCTGAGATTTGGTACTTCGCGCACGTGCCCGGCATGAAAAAGCCCTTGGCGGACGAACGCGCATGGTTCTACCCGAAGTGGAAGCAATGGCCTCTCATCCCCTATTTCGCCCATTTCTCCACCGCTCCTATCGAGGGCGAAGATAGCCATTTGTTGGTCCAAGGGATCGTGCATGGGGTGAAGGGCGCGCAGAAGAAACACAACAGTTCCGAAACGCTAATGGGAATGCACTTAAACGGAGCGGCGAACTCAGGATGGCTCTCGGAGGAAGACGCCTGGCTGGATCCGGCGAAGGTTCAGAAGTTTGGATCCACGCCGAACGTGAATTTGGAATACAAGAAGGGAGCCCAGAAGCCGGAACGGATCTTCCCCATGGCGCTTTCCCAGGGGCATTTCCAGTTGTCCGAATCGAGCGCCGAAGCGATCAAGGCGCAGTTGGGAATTAATGCCGATCTCCTTGCGGTTCAGGAAGGGGGCCAAGCCTCGGGACGAGCGATTGCGCTTCGCCAGCGCCAAGGCCTTCTCATGGTTCAGAAGCTGTTCGACAATCTGAGCCGGACGAGTCAGATTTGCGGGCGGTTTCTCTTGACGCAATTGGGCGAGATCTATGACACGGAAACCGCCAAAAAGGTTCTCGGAGACGCCTTCCTGACCAAAAACTTTCCTCCGCCAACACTGATCAACGAAGGAACCGGACAACCCGAACCCATGACCGACCCCCGCACCGGAGAACCCATGGCCTATGACGCTGAGATGGCCGAACTCGCCATAGCCGAAGTGTTGAGCGGAGATCTTGGACAGTACGACGTGGCGGTGGGAGAAGCGGTGGCCTCAGAGACCATGAAGCTCGCCAATGCTTCGGAATTGTCCGAGTTGGCGGCGAAGATGCCCGGGCTCATCCCGCCGGATCTTCTCGTGGAAGAGTCGCAGTTGAATCAGGCCACGAAGAACCGAGTTTTAGGAGCAATCAAACAGGCGCAAGCAGCGGCCCAAGCGGGACCGCCTGCCCTTGCGGTTTAAGGAGACACGATGCCGAGAGGGATTCCGAACAAGAAGAAAGAAGACGTAGCGAAGCCGATAGAAGGGGATGTGGCGGCCCCTGTTGAAGCCCAAAAAAAGGTGGAGCAACCGAAACCCGCTCCCGTTGTTCCGAAGCTGGAACCTCTCGGCCCCGGACAAGCCTATTTTGAAGCTCCGGACGGAACGATTTTGATCGGAGAGGACACGAAAAACGAGATGTGGTATCGCGGATTGAACGGCGGGAAAGGCGGATGGATCAACCGCAAGAGATAAGGTACCGAGCGGTTAAGTTCTGGGAATTCAATAACGTTTTCATTGAACGCCTTGCCATGAACGGCGGATTGGAAATGTCAGAGAAGATGCAACGTATCGAGGAGATTCTTTGGCTCAGAGATAAGTTGCGGGATCTTTCGAAAGAGAGTTAAGGACGAATTAAAACCATATTCCGGGAGCCGGTTAGCGCCGGCTTGAGGGCCTAAAACCCTACCGAACCCAGCACTTTTAGGGGTGCATTTTGCGGATTGGAATCCGTGAGATGCACCCCTATTTTGTTGGGCGAAATGACCATGAGCGAAGAAATGAACGAGATCAACTGGCCGAGTTTCGCGAGAAGCCCCGAGGGGCGGAACACGGGGATTTATGCGCGAGGGCACCGGGAATACAACCCGGCTTTATGCCCGGTCTGTTTTGCGCCGAAAACGATTTGCTGGAGAACGGGTGAAGAGCCCGAAGAAGAGGAGCGAAATACGCCATGAGCGAAGAAGTGAAAGCACAAACGATTGAGATAGCGGATCCGGAAACGCCGGCGGTTCCTGACGTCAAGAAACCGTCGCGGGAGGAGCTGCGGTCCAACGGCTGGTCTGCCAAGGAACTAGAGGCCGCCGAAAAACGGGGGATGATCCCGAAGGTGGAAGAGAAGAAAGAGGCTCCGAAAGCTGAAGAGCCCAAGAAGGAAGAGGTTCAACCAGAAGCCAAAGAACCGCCGAAAGAGGAACCGAAGAAGGAGGCTCCGAAACGGAGTTCCCTTCCCGATTTCACGTTTCAGACGCCGGAACAAGAGAAGGCGTTCCTTGACGCTTTTGGACCTGGAACCCCTCAGCGGGCGATGTACTTCCGCATGAAGAACGAGCGCCACAGCCGGCAGGCTGCGGAGTCCCGGGTTCGGGAGCTAGAAGCTCGCATTAATGCCCTCGAAAGCCAGAAACCGGAGCGACGGATTGAGGTGGACGAGAACGGGAACGAAATCGATCCCGACGAAAAGCCTTTGACCATGAAGCAGCTACGCGAGCTTCAGCAAAAGGAAGCCGACGAGCGGGCGAAGCAGGAACAGGAACTGACGGAGAGGGCGAGAAACGTTTCCGAAGCTCAGCGCACTCAGGAAGAGTACGCGCGGGCCGTGCTTCCCGACTTCGACGATACGGTGAAACTCGCGAAAGACGTTATGCAGAACTTGGACACCCTCATTCCTGAGAAATGGAAACAGGAAAAGGTTGTCCGCCTAATCCGAGAGCTTCAAGTGTCCGCCGCGAATGCGGACAAACTCGGAGTTGACGAATACCACGCCGCCTTTATTGCCCATGAGATCGGGCAATTTCACCCGAATTACGGGAAGGCGAACGGCCAGCGGTCCGAACAGGGACCAGAGGCCGAGCCGCACAACGACGGGAAACTCGAAAGACCCGATACCAAGGCAAACGGGGGCCTCACGCCCGAACAGATGAAGCGCATGGAAGCAAACACCCAACGCAGAGCTTCGAGCGCATCTATTCCGGGCGGCGGAGGCAAAAGAACGGTATCGGTGGACGAAATTACTCTTACCGAACTGAATCGCATGTCCTACGCGGAACGAAGCAAGTTCCGAGAGAAGTACCCGGATCGGTACGCAAAGCTCCTGCGGGGTTAAAACCACAGGAGGTTAGCCACCATGGCTAACACAGTAACGATTGACGCGCTTCGTCAAGAACTCTGGTCCAAGGAGCTTCTCGACGATGTGCAGCGTGATGTGAAAAACATCATGCGGTTTATGGGCGAAGACGAGAACAACATTGTTCAGGTCTCCCGTGAACTGAAAGAAAAGAAAGGCGATGCCGAGACGTTCGGACTTGTGGCGCGCCTCCGCGGCGACGGTGTGACGGGCGACGACGACCTCGAAGGAAACGAAGAGAGCATGAAGTCGTTTTCCGAACAGGTTGCCATTGACCAGATCCGCAACGCGGTCCGCCTCAAAGGCAAGCTCGACGCTCAGAAGGTCGTTTACGACCAGATCAAATCGGCGCGGGAAATCCTTCGTATTTGGATGAAGGAATTCATCGCCCGCCAGATCTTCTTCAAGCTGGGCGGCGTCACCAACACCACGCTCGTTGATACCAACGGACGGACGGTGGGTGGACGCGCTCTCTGGTCGAACACTTCCGACTTCATTCCGGACGCGGACGAGGCCTATACGGGCACCCGTCTCCGTTACATGAATGCCGGCGGAGTGACCACGGCCTCCCTGACCACCTCGCACACCATGACCCTTGATGTGGTGACGAACGCGGTCACGATGGCTCGCTTGGCGGATCCCAAGATCCAGCCGATCACCGGGGACGGAGAGGACTTCTATGTGATGTACCTCCATCCTCTCTCGGCTCGTGACATCCGGAAATCCAGCGATTGGAAACAGGCTCAGCAGAACGCCCGGGAACGCGCGGAATCGAATCCGCTCTTCCGTGGCGCTTTGGGCTATTGGTCTAACTGCCTCCTTCTGGAAAACGAGTTCGTGCCTTGGCTCGACGTGTCTGTGGCTGGGAACAGCTTCCGCGGCGCTGCGACGGGGACGGACTGCGCGGTGGATACCGCTCGCAACCTCCTCTGCGGACGCCAGGCCGCCCTCATGGCGGAGTGTTCGAACCCGGACGCCCTTGTGGTTGAGCAATTCGACTACAAGAACAAAGACGGCGTTGCCGCCAACTTCATCGGTGGCATTCAGAAAGCGGTCTTCGCGGCGGGTGGTTCGGCGGGGACTACGGCGGTTGAGTTCGGCGTGATCGCGGTGGATGCCGCGGCCGCTGTCTAAGGAGAAATCACATGGCTGCATTGACACCAACTCTCGTTTACCGGGCGGATAAGGCGGCGGGTGGCATTAAGGAAAAGTGCTTTTCGTTCACTTTTCAATCTGCCTCCGACACCATCGACCTGTCCGGGTACTTCGACACGATCCTGGACGTTGTTCCTCGGATCGTCTCGGGTCAGGATGCCGACTTCCAGACGGTTCATGCGACGTTCTCCGGAACGACCGTGACCCTGGATAGCTTGGAGTCCGACGGCACCGCGGCGGACGAATTCACGTCCGTTCTCGGTCGCATCGTTGTGACGGGTACCGACTACGGCGTCGCGAATCCTTAACGATTCGTGAGGTTAGCGGTTCATTGAAACCGCTGGCGGGGTGAGAGGCCCCGCACATTTTCGAAAGACGCACCTATGAGGTGAAGAAAAATGAAGAGGTTGCTTGGATTCTTAACGCTGGCATTGCTGTCTCTGCCACTGTTTCACAACACGGCGAAAGCCGAGAAGATTGAAGGGGTAGAGGTCAACAAGTCCGCGCAGGGAGTCAGCTTCACCCAGTCAATAGATGTGTCCCGCTACGACACGTTGAGCGCGCAAGCGGTTTACTCCGATGGAACGCCGACCAGCCACACGCTGACCAGCGGAAACAAGCAGACGGGCACGATCACGGTCACAACCAACTCGTCTCAGCTTATTTCCGCCCAGGCATCGGTGACGATCAACGTCGTCTCGACGGCAGCGGTTCAGAACGATTCCGTAACTCTGAACGGGGTTGTGTTTACCGAAGGGGTTCATTGGGACGCGGAAACGTCTTCAACCACGGCGGCAACGGCCCTAAAGACCAAGATTGATGCTCATCCGGACTTTGTTGCCACGTCGGCGGGTTCGACCGTGACCGTCAAGTACGCGGTTTATGGAACGGCTGGAAATGGGCTTCCGGCGGTCAGTTCGGCCGCGGATGATCTTGTTTTAGGGGCCTCGACGTTCACCGGAGGAATTAACTCCTACAACATCGTCCTAAACGGCGTCACCTTGGCCGAAGGAACGGACTTCAACGCCAATTCTTCGAGCCAAACAACGGCTCGGAACATCATGACGGCGATCAACGCCAATTCGACCCTGAGCGCCCAAGTTGTGGCCTCTTCGGCGGCTGCGGTTGTGACGGTGACGGCGCTCTATCCTGGCGCGAACGGCTACACCATGAGCGCGTCCACGACGGGGTTTTCCACGTCTGGATTCACGCCAGGACTGGCCGGGGATGTGGACATTCAGACGGACCGGATCACTAAGGCGTCTCACGGGCTCACGACGGGCCTTAAGGTGAAGTACACGACCACTTCCGGGACAGCCCCGGGCGGTCTGACCACCGAAACCACCTACTACGCGATTCGGTTAAACGAGAACATTTACCAGCTTGCGCTGACTTCGACCGGAGCCGTCGCGGGATCGGCTATCGACTTAACGACTCTCCCGACGGATTCCGCTACGTACACCATGACCCCACCTTCTTTGTCCGCTGGATCAGCGGGTTTTCATTGGCAGGCGTCCAACGACGGGTCGAACTTCGCAAACCTGAGCGTGTCTTCCGTGACCTATTCGTCGGCGGGAACAACCCTCTGGGACTTCTGCGAATACAACTACAAGTATCTCCGCCTGAATTTCGTGGGGCCAACGCAAGGCGGGATTGCTCTTAACGTTAAGTTGTTCGGGCGGGAGGAATAGTCCCATTCGGCGAACGCTCTTCATCGTGGCGCTCACGGGGGGTCTATTCTTGATTCCCTCGTGGGCGTCAGCGGAATGCGACGAGTGCCCGGGGTACTCCTCCATTACCTCTGGGGGATCTTCTGGGAGTGATGAGCCGGAGGTTGAAATGACCTCCGTTCTATACGGGGGAACGGCGAAAACCATTGAGGACGGCAGCTCCGTGAGCATCCAGGGCGCGAACGACCGCCCCTATGATCCGTGGTGTGCGGACGTCTCAGGTCTGATCACGGTCGAAGGCCGGATCAGTCAGCTTCGCGTGGCCTTTGCGCCAGCTCCGGCCGATCCATGGAACATTGTTGTTTACAAAAACGCCGTGGCCTCGGATCTCGAATGCACAATAGAGGCCTCGGGAACGTCCTGTTCGAACACCGCTGACTCCATTGAGGTCGAATCCGGGGACCGTCTTTGTATTGAGATGAACACCGACGTTCCGGCCGTGGTGTCCACCGCGACTTGGAGCATGGTATTCGATTCCTATGAGTCGAAGAGTTCGCCGATGATTGGGTCTTCGTCTGGGTTCGTGTTGAGCAACAGCGCGAACCGTCATCTCCCCATCGCCGGCGCTGCTTCGCCTTCGGGGACCGCCGAACTTCAAGTCATCGCGACCTCGGGGACCATCAAAAACCTCTTCGTTAAGGCGTTCGACAACCCCGGCACACCGGGGACCCCGACGGCTCCTGGAGCCGGAACGGGATACCTCATGAACGCCCTTAATTTCACAACCGGCCTCGGGCTTAGTTGCTGGATTTACGACGAGAACACCGAATGCGAGAACTCCACGGGAACGCTCACGGTTTCGCCCGGGGACCGCATCGCACTCCGGACGCAACCCGCCAACACACCGGCCCAGGTGTTCATCTCCTACGGCATGACGTTCGAGGCGGACGTGGACGGGGAATTCAACGTCTTAGGGGGCAACAGTGCGAATATCAATTCTACCGCAGACCGCTATGGTTTCGTTGCGTCGGGTGCCGGAGTTAATTGGTACGCGAACGAAGCTACGGTAAAAACGCCTTCTCCGGCCGTTACCTTTAAATCGATTCGAGCGTGGACAGCGACCGACCCGACGGCAAACGTCTCTTACACCCTGCGCGTGAACGGCGTGGACAGCGCCTTGACCGCGACCATGGGGAATGGATCCACCACGGCGTCCGCTGATATTGACGTCGCCGTGTCCGCCGGCGACCTTGTTTCGGTCGAATCCGACCCGACGGCCGTGGCCGCGGGTGCGACGGATATTTCCTTCCGAGCGGTGGTCGAATGATTAAGAAACTGGCCCTTACCCTTCTTGTCCTTCTTTCTCCTCAGATCGCACGATGCGAAATCACAGGCATTGTTGATTTTCCTGGAGGCTCGAACGGCGAAGTGCAATTTAACGGAGATGGCACGTTCGCCTCGGACCCGGATTTCACGTTTAGTACCTCCACGAATCGCCTGAGCGTGTCATCCGCTGCGGTGACGTTTCTCGACGGGTCAACGGCTTCTCTTCGCCAAATCCGGTTCTCGGACGGAACAGTACAGACGAGTTCTCCGACAAACGCAGTAACCAGTGTGACAGCCGGATACGGGCTATCGGGAGGTGGTTCTGGCGGAAGTCTGACCGTTGATCTCGAAACGAACGTTACCAATTACATTCAAAACACATCGTCACTGCAAAGCGGGGCGACCGTTTACGTGGCCTCTGCGACCATTACTCGGGTTGACGTGGCGACGATCACGTATTGGGGAACTTTAGCGATCTCAACCCCAGGAGCTGCGGGGGCAGTAGCGATCTTCAACCACCGCGGACATTTGGGGATTGGCGGAAACCCCGACAACATATCGCCGAATTTTAACGAGATGATCCACATTGAGGGTAACTCCGATGCGGGCGCAGCCGCGGTGGAAACGATCATTTACAACAACGGTACGGGCGGAGTCCGACATACCGTGCAAGCGGGATGTGCTACCTGCGACGGAACCCTGAATTATTTCGGAGCCATGGGAACGGGATCCCCAGGAACGTGGTGGACGAGTGGACCGGATCAAGCCGAAACGGCGTACATCGACACCGAAGGAGTAAAGAGGTTTCTCCTTCGAACCGACACGGGCGACAACTACTTTTATACGTCTGCCTCTTCTGGTTCTTGGCGGTTCTTCACAGGCGCAGATACAGGCCAAAACTACGCGCTCCTCATTTCCTCTCAGGGGTATCTTTCCATGCCCCAAAACCCCTGCGTATCCGCAACAGGGGCCACGCAATCGAACGTCACGGGTGACGGCACGATCTATACGGTTCAGTTCACGACCGAACGCAAGGACCAATCGGCCTCGTTTAACGCCGTTTCGACGTTCACCGCACCCGTGGCGGGCATGTACAACTTCAACATTCGTGTGATTGCCTCTGGACTCGTGGACGTGACTCATACGGACGTGGCCCTCCGCCTTGTGACATCAAATGCGAGTTATCTCGTTGACTACCTCGGGAACGTCCCAGATCTTGTTTCGGATATCACCATGGGAAACCCTGTTCTGGCCGATATGGAGGAAGGGGACACGGCCTATGTGACGTTGACCGTTAACGGGGCGAGCAAGGTCGTTGACGTGCTTGGCTCTTCGAGTTCGAACCACTTTTCCGTCGTGTTGGTGAACTAATGCGATTCATCGGAGAACTTTAATGGCAAAAGAAATAACAGGCGTATCGGCGTCGGGAACACTGTACTCGCGCCTCCGCAATTCCGCCGGCCTCTGGTGGAACGGAACCTCCTTTGAGGCCTACAGCGCCCTTAATTACGCGAACTACGATCTACCTTTGACGGAAGAGGGCAACAGCGGCCACTACACGGCGGATTTTCCGTCTGCGATTGTGACCGCCGGAACATATCAGTACGTGGTGCATCGCCAGGCTGGGGCCTCGCCCGCCGAAGGCGACACCATAGTTAACACGGGATCGATTGACTGGACAGGAACCAATGCCGTGACGGTCACGGCCGCCACGGGAGCTATGACGGGTTCGGAATGGCGCGATTACCTTCTCCGGTGCGGCTTCAAACGGACGGACAAGGATTCCGAGCTTTACGAGGCGACCACCGACGCCATTCAGGAAATGCGCCGGCGCTTTATGTTTGACGAGGCCGAAGTCGAATCCACGACGACGGACACCATCTCCGTTCTCGGGGACTTCAAGATTACGCTTGAAAGTGACTTTGGTCTCCTCTTGGGTGTGATGCTCGAAGACGACGACACGGGAACGCCCCTTACCATCGTTCCCAAATGGCAATTCGACCAGCTTTACCCGTCGATCAACGTCGAATCGGACCGCGGATATCCCAAACACGCATGCGTCTATGCCGGTTCGATCTATATCGGCCCCATACCGGACAGCACGAGCTATGTGTACCGGAAAAGCTACTCCCGGCGTGCTGGTGTGATTACGTCGGCCACCTCCGGAGTTCCATTCACAAACATCATGCGGGACGTTCTGGCGGACAATGTTCTTGGTCGTCTTTACAAGGCGCTGGAAGAGTACGACAAGGCGACGTTGCACCGCCAAGCGTTCGAGGACGGGTTTTTCCTCTCGACACGACGGGAGCGCGTGAACTCAGGGTCACACTGCTTCACCGTGAGTCCGTTTCTCGGATAAAGGACACAATGCCAGCAAAGCTCAACATACCGTTGCCGAGCAAGGGCCTGGTTGTAGACAGGCCAGGGGAATACGTCGATTCGCGCGCGGCGGCGAACATCAAAAACATGGAATTCAACCGCTCTATCATCCGGAAGCGGTTCGGGACCTCTTCCGTTGGATCTTCTCTCGGGGAACGGGTGATGCGGTATTTCGAACTTCAAGTTGGGAACGAGACGCGCCTTTTTCGGGTTGGTCTGACCAAAGTTCAGGTACTGAATAAATCCACGAGCGTTTGGTCGAGCGTGGCGCATTCCGCTTTGACGGGGACCCAAGAGGATATTGTCAATTTTGCGTTCCCGCTCCTCAGCGGGGCGAAGATCGTCACGTTTACCAATTTCGTCGATTCAATACGGAAATGCTCGATTTCGGGGAACGATGCCGTTCTCGGCGGATCGCCACCCAAAGCGAGATTCATGCAGGCGTTTGGTCCTTACTTGGTTCTGGCGTACATTAACGACGGTGGAACCACCTATTACAGCCGGGTTCAATGGTGCGATACGGGTCTTCCTGAGACGTGGAGCGGGGGGAACGCGGGAAGCACCGACCTTTTGGAAGATCCGGACGATATCACAGGCCTCGGAGTCTTTGGCGGACTTCTTACGGTCCATAAGGCCAATTCGATTTACGTCGCGCAGTTGGTGACGACCTCCGACGTGTTTCGGTTTGAACGAAAGGCAACGGGAGTCGGAGCCGTCGCCGGCGCGACCATTGCCAACATCCCCTCTGGCGAGCAGATCTTTTTGGCGGCCGACGGAATTCATCTTTTCAACGGGATAACCGCTCCTCTTGTCGAATCCCCTGTTCAAGACGAACTCCGGGAGGAGATGAACCCCGAATATCTTTACAAGGCCAGTGCGGTTTATTTGGAGGAATTAGACGAGTATTGGGTGGCGGTTCCTATCGGTTCCTCAACCGAAGCGGACACGATTTACAAATACAACTGGCGGACCCGTCAGGTTTACAAGGACGAGCGAACCAACATGACTGCCATGGGCCTGTTCCTGAACACCCAAGAGGACACCTGGGACGACCGGAGCAGCACGTGGGACGCGGATCCCTCCCGCTGGTCATCGGTAACGAATCTGTCCAACAACCCCGTTGTTATCTTTGGCGATTCGTCTGGAAATTCCACGAAACGGACCGCCAATAGCAACAACGACGCGGGAACGGCGGTGGACGGCATTTGGGAAACGAAGGATTTGACCGCGGAGGATTTCGGGATCCCAGACATTGACCGGATGATGAGATGGAAGGGCATGGAAATCTGGGCTAAGGGCTCCGGCGTTACCGTTTCCTACTCCACCGACTCCGGAGAGAACTTTACCGCCATAGGGACAACGACTCTCACGTCGGACTATCCGACCGACGATGCACCAGCGAATCTCTGGTTTGATGTGGTCAGCTCGAAAATCCGATTTCGCTTCCGTAACAACACCTTGGGCGAGTCTTTCACGTTGAAAAAATTTCAGGTCGAAGCCACACCCCGGGAGGGGCGGAAATGACCGCTTACAGCGGCCCCAATCTCCCGGCGATCTTTACGGAAGCTTTCCGTGGTCTTCGCGAGTTCGACAAGAACCTCATAACCGAACTCGGAAAGTGGGATATCGGACTCAAAAGCATTTTGGATCGGGGGATTTCCTTCTCGGACAATATCGACGCTGTTTCTATTTCCTTCACCTCGTCGGGAACGCCAGACGCCGAAAACACCGTGGCGCACACCCTGGGGAAAGTTCCGACGGGCTTTCTCGTCTACGACTTGAACAAAGGGGCCGTTGTCTACCGGGGGACGACCTCGTGGACCGCGACGAACATTTATCTCAAGGTCAACACGGCTTCGACGGCCGTTAAGGCCTGGGTTTTCTAAGGAGGCTCTATGGGAGTTTGGGACGCGACAACGCCGGCGGGTTCGGAGGCGATCAGCCAAGGGGACAACCGCATTCGGGAACTGAAAGAAGCTTTGGCGGAAGCCCTCAGCCACGAGGATTCGACTTTCCCAGGAGCTTCTCCCAGCACGGCCCCTATTTTTATCCCCGGATTCCTCCGAGGAGCGACGGGAAGCCGACCGACGGGAGACTCCCTTGTTTCTGGCCGATTCTACTGCAACACGACCTTAAACGTCCTTGAGCGATACAACGGGTCGAGCTGGGCGGCGGTGGCGACCCTCATTCCTTCGGGAACATTCATGGTGTTTTTCCAGGCGGCGGTCCCGACGGGTTGGACTCAACATCCGACGGCTGGCAATCAACTCTTGCGCGTCGTGAGCGGATCGGGCGGAGGGAGCGGTGGCTCAACAGATCCAGGTTCCTCGATAAGTCTTGCTCATACGCATACCGTCGCTGGTCACACCCATGATCTCGCCAACCATACACATACGGGGCCTTCTCACACCCACACCGTACCCATTACGGGCTACGGTCACTCAGGGGGTAGCACGGTTGGCTCCGGAACGTTGGTCACAAGCGACGGCAGCGTCTCCGGAGCGAACACTTCACCGAATAGCGGTAGTAGCGGAACGGGGGCGACGTCTGGCCCCTCCTCAAATACCTCTGGCTCCGCATCGCCTGCCACGGACTCTCAGGGCGGTAGCTTGGCGCTGGCTTATATTAACGTCGTTATCGGATCAAAGGACTAATGCACGACCACAAGACACGCGGAAAACGGTTCTGCCCGCTCATGAAAGAGTGGTGTGTGAACGGGTGGACGAAATCCATGGGATCGGACGAGGACACAGGTCCGAAACATGGGGCTTGTGCCGCTTGGCAGCCTGTTTCCGTGCAGGACAAGAAAGAAAATAAGGTGGAGGAGGTGTTCGATTGCTCCGTCTTCGGATGGACGCCCGATCTCCTTTTCGAATGCGCGAACGCCTCGCATTTTACGACCGCTTCAACGGATAAGGTGGCGACGGAAGTCCGGAACCACCACGCCACGTTTCTTGGCGTTTTGAATTTGGAAACCCGACAACGGCTCTTGGATGCCGATCCTCGAATGAACACGCTCGAACATAAAAACGGATCGCAAGGAGCTTAACTATGCCTCCACCTTGGGTTATACCCACAGCGATTACCGCCGGAGCCTCTCTCGCCAGCGGTGCGCTCGGAAAAAAGAAGACGAAACAGGGGCCATTGGTACCCGATGAAGTGATCGCCGCCATGCAGCGACTCAACGAATTCGGCCGCACGGGTCAATTTGGCGATTTCAAAGCCGGCGCTGAGGTTCCCTTGGGCTATGGCGATTTCGGAATGACCGACGTGGAGAAGCGGGCCACGAGTGGCCTCGGTGATCTTCTCTCCTCCGGAATTCCCGACCAGTTCCGTTTGGGAGACGAGGCTCTTCGCGATCTCTTGGCTACGTCTCCGCAACAGATCGAGAGCATGTTCGAGCCCTTTAAAGCACAGACCCAGAGAACCCTTCGCGAAAGCGAGGATGCTCTAAAACGGAGCGCGGGGTTTGCCGGGAATCTCTACTCGACCAACACCATTCGGGGCCTTGGGGACATCCAGGCTCGCGGAAACGAAACCCTTACCTCGGAACTCGCCCGCCTGACGAATGAGGCCCTAAATCGGAGAGAACGAGCGATTCCGCTCGCCTTCCAGTCCGCCGAGTCTCAGGAGGGGATCCGTCAGAACCGACTCGGGTCCGCCTTCAACTTCGGAGGCCTCGCGCGCCAGTTGAACGACGCTTCGATCAAGTCCCGGGACGCCGAATTGCTACGCCGCCGGAACGAGCTTCAACTGCCCATTGAGGCTACGAAGTCTGTTACCGGGTTTAGTCCTTCCTACGGTGTCCCAGAGATCGAAACGAGTCCCTTCGACGATATTCTAGGGCTTGTGGGGCAGATTGGAGGCACATACGCCGGGAATGAACTGGCTTTGAGCCAGTACCAGCGGCGGTTTCCTGGTCAGCCCTTCGTGCCGCCAACGCCTGTTGTGTCTCCGTATAACTACGGATCTCGGGTGAGGCTCTAAATCATGGCAAGCGTTCAAGAACTTCTCCTCGCGGCAAAAGGAAACAAGAGCCCGTTTCAGAGTCTTTTGGAGGGCGCGGCGACCGGGTTTCAATCGGCCCAACAGGGCGGGCTGGATCGGACCATAAAACTCATCCAACTGGACCAGATGAGACAGGAGATGGCGCAACAGGAAGAGATGCATCGTCAGGTCACTGCGGACATCGCGGCTCAAAAGGAGCAAGAAACGCAACGGGGCTTCAAGAATGTTGGAAATGGACCGAAAGCGGTTTTCCCGACGCAGAAACTCACGCAGAAAATCTCGCAGGACGAGAAGGGACGCTATTCGAGAACTTTCGAGGTCAAAGACCCGAAGGAGGTCACGTTTCAAGCAAAGGAATACGTTGACGCCAACGGAAAGACACGCATAGGGAGTTACAACACCGGAACGGGTAGGCTTGAGCAATCTCCGGAAGATCCATTTGCGCCTCTTCCGGCTGCGGCCTCGCCGAATCAAAAACTTCCGCCAAACACTGTCCTTACTCTGAACGAAGGAAAGGCCGTGGCTCGAATGCTTCCCGAAGTCGAAACAGCATTGCTCGAAAACGAGAGTGCCTTTGGGCCAGTAGGGGGGCGCGCCGGAACCGCCAATCCATATAACGAGCGCGCACAGACCATTGATGCCCGGATGCGAACCGCTTCGCAAGCCTTTGGTCGCTTCATGGAGGGCGGTGTCCTACGAAAAGAAGACGAGGAGAAGTACAGGAAAATGTTCCCGCAATTGTCCGACACGCCAGAGGTGGCGAAAAACAAACTCGCCATTGTCCGCCGGATGTTGGCTCAGAAGTACGAAGACGACCGGACGACCCTTGGGAACAGCGGCTACGACGTTTCCGGTTTCGAGGCACTTGCAATACCGCCCTCTGTCTTCGAGAAGACGGAAAAAGAAACTGTTGAAAACGGTGGAGATGAAATCGGGTGGACTTCCGAAGAGGAGGAGGAGCTGCGCCGGCTAGAAGCAAAGCTCCAAAAAAAGAAATGACCGATCAAGACGACCTCGACCGTCTTCGTTATCTCCAATTAAAGAAAAAGCGGGCTCTGGCTATGGCTGGTAAGGCACCCGCCAATGGATCTCTTATGGAAAACCTTAAAGCCGACGCTAAAGAGCAGGGAAAGAACCTCCTTTCCCTTGGCTGGGCTGTCGCGAACACCCCAAAAACAATGCTCATCGATGCGCCCATTTCCGCTATGAAGTCGGTTGCGGAAATGGCCCGCGGCGTTCCCATGACCGAAACAGAAGCGGGCAAAGGGTTCGTTGATGCCGTGGAGGGCGCTACCAAAGTACCAGGAGCGGTTGTGCGGCGTGTTAAGGAAATTGCAACGAACCCCAGGAAGGCATTCGTTGAGAAACCTATCACAACGGTGTTGGATGTTGCCTCTGCGGTTCCTGTAGCAGGAGCGGGCTTCCGAGGGGCCAAGGCCGTTACCCGGGCCGTTTCGGGCGCTGGACGTAGCGAATTAGGCCTAAGAGCGTTGGAAGCGGCTTCCGGAGCGCCGAGAAAGGCAATCGAGCGCCGTTTGGTTCGACCGGATCAGGTGAGGGGAGCGATCCCTACTGGCGCAGGAGAGACCCCTTATGCCCCTCTCGCAGACGAATTGGCGAAGGCGGTTAATGAGGTAGGAGAAAAGGCCCGAACGGGCGCGGCCTCTGCTACGGAAAAGCTTTCATCGTCGAAATACCTCATGGATCGCGCAATCCCAAAAGAAGAAATCCTGAAGGTTGTTACCCGGGAGAAAGCACGACTGAGAACCCAGGGCTCCGTTGTTGGCGAGGCGAAACAGACAGCGATGGCGCGATTGGCGAAACTTGAAAAACAGATTGACTCTATACGCGGCGAAACGGTGTCCGAAAAGAACGTAAAGGGCCTCATCAAGTCTTTGGATCCGGATATCAACTGGAAGGCCACCGAGAATGCGCCCGCGAATTTGGCGCTAGAGCGCGTCCGTTATCGTCTGGACGCAAAGCTGAAAAAGGGAAACACCGAATATCGGGAAGCGATTGCCCCAGTTTCGCGTCAAATGCGCGTCTTTAAGAGGTCTCAGAGACAATTCGGGTTAGACAAGGAAACGGGGGGCGGATTCGTCGCTTCGGACGCCACCGCATCAAAGCTGAAATCGATTGGAAGTGGAAAAGTCCCTATGTCGGAACGCCGGCTCCGTCAGTTGGAATCGGAGACAGGGCGCGACTTCACGGAGCGCGCTCGCGACATTGACGCTGCTCTTCAATTTGAGGGAGGGGCAACGCAAGGAAGCCGCCGCGTCGTTAGCTTTCGCGATCTCCTGGCCGCTGTTGGCGGTGCTACAGGAGCCGCGGTGGGTGGGCCGACAGGCGCAGCCGTTGGGGCAGTTGGTGGTGGGGTAGCGGGATCGATCCTGGGTCTTATCACGGACACGAACGGTCGGCGTCTCGCGGCGAAGATGATCGACAACTATTTGGCCGTTAGACCGAATGCGACGGCCAAAGAAATCGTGATGAAAAACCCGAACCTTAAGGCCTTGATTCGCTATTCGATGTACAACCAAACGCCGCAAAGGGCGGCAATGGCTTACCTCGGGTTGCGTTCAGTCCCTTCGGAGAACCGATAGGAAACATCGAAACATCCACGCAAACAAAACTGCGGAAAGTCCGAAACAATAAGGCCATGCCCAATAATCCGCAGACTCGTTTACGAGGAGGGAAGTAGGAATGGAAAAAAGCACGGCTGAAAACCAAAGTTTCAACCATCTCCAAAGTGTAGGTGCGCGGAGTTGCATTAACCACTCCTTCATTCCTGTTCTGTATGCCATGACGGCTGAGAAGCCTATGGCAAGTGATACGAGTGCAGTCTCTAACGTCACGAGGTCAACCTTTCGCTATGAAGCGTAAATCCCAAAACTCAAAACGTTTGTCTTCGAAGCATGCGAAAAAACGGTATTTGCCTTGGTCAACAATCGACACTTTTATTCTTCGCAGTATGGACATTGTGGATTGCAAATTCTCTTTGAAGCGAACTTCAGTTCGATGAAGTTGAATCTTTTCTCCAACCAAAGGCTCCATTTCAAATGTGACCTTCTGGGTCAGGGGTTCATGAGGAAGACGTCGCCAAAACGAAAAGATCGCGAAGTGAATATCAAAAGGGAAACTGTTTTTCGGGATGGCCGCGAGATCCATACCAACGCCAATAAGATCGTGAGATCCTCTGCCAATCACTATGTCTTGACAAAGGACACAGGTAACGAGATCCAGATATCAACCTCCACGTTGAGAAGATTCCACAGGAAGAAAACCAGCGGCAGCCCGTGTGGAGACGGGTTTTCGGGCCATGAACCCTGAGCCGCACGACCATTATACGAGTGAAAGGCCTTGACCGTGAACAGAAATAAACGCTTGAAGAACACGCATGGAAATCACCTGCAAGCCGTGCCATGAAACAATGGCGCGGGTTCTTGAGGAGCCTTTTGGGCAAGTCTACCGTTGCCGAAGGTGCGGCACGGAAATCAGCATTTCGTTTGACCGGAACGCCATTGAAGTCAACTGGTCGGAGGTCGCGTAACCGATCATGAGCGCGCAAATGGTTCTCCTCCGAAAAGACTTCACCGACGTTTCGACCGTGGGGGAACTGCACATTAACGGGTCCTTCTTCTGCTACACGCTGGAAGACACGAGCCGGCGGGACGTGAACGGAGACGGGCACCTGGCGAAGTGGGAAAAAGTGCAAGGGCGGACCGCCATTCCCTCGGGACGATACGAGGTCGTAATCAACTACTCGGAGCGGTTCAATCGCCTTATGCCGCTTCTCCTGGATGTCCCGTTTTTCCAAGGGGTCCGGATCCACAACGGGAATACGGAAAAGGATACTCACGGCTGCATTTTGGTGGGCATGACCAAAGGAAAGGACTGGATCGGAGCCAGCCGTGAGGCGTTCGCGAAAGTCTATTTCCGGATCGTCGAAATGGCCGCGGCCGAGAAGGTGTTCATTCACGTACAAGGTGGCCTGGAAGCCCGCCATTTTGCCCCTCAAAGGCTGGTGGCGTAGGGATGCAACTTACGACGGAGATCGTTACGTTTCTTGTTTCCGTTGGCATGTCCTACGGTGTGATAAAAATCCGTCAGGACAAATCGGAAAGAGCTTTTGAGAAGCACCAAGAAGAGGTGTGGAAGGAAATCAGCAAACTGCGCGAGTGGAGGCACGAGCATCAAAAAGAGTCCGGAGACAAGCGTCTCGAAATTGAAAAGGACTTGGGTCAGATTCGCAGTCTTCTTTTGGTTCGAGACGAGCAATATAAGGAGATTATTCGCCGCTTTGACAGCTTCGATAAAAAGCTGGACGAGTTCCGTCAGCGAATGGACGAGATCGCGGCGCGATGATCGCTGTTGAAGGATGGAAGCGTTGCCGGACTTGTGCCCATTACCTCGTCTTTGCGGAGGATGTGAGCGCATGGTCTTGCGCTTGCGGGTACGCCAAAGATGAACCTTTTCGAATGGGTCTGGAATCTGGTCAAGCGGAGAGGGGTCCGGATCCGGATCACGCTCCCCACATTTTCAAAGAAGCAGCCGGAAGGACGATATAAGGAAATTCACGCGCAGAAAGGAGAGTCCAAATGCTTAAGAAACTAGGGAAGTTGTTTGACGTGAAGTCGTGGCTGGAAACGTTCGTTTTGAAATTCCTGGCGAGCAAGGGCGCGAAACATGCGGCCACCACGCTCGCGGGAATCGTGGCCGGCCTCATTGCGAAGTACAAGTTGGACCAGTACGGAATCCAGATCGACGTTCCGCATTTCACGGAGTCCTTGATTGTGGCATTCGGAGCTGCCGCCGGAGTCCTGATCAACTGGTCGATCAAGGTTCTCGACAAAGACGGGGACGGCCGGCTAGGGTAAACCCGTTAGTTCGCCAAAGCAAGATCTTCGAAACGAAGCTGTAAGGGCTCGCGCTTAAAAACGTGGGCGAACTTTTGGCGGAACTCGTCCATATCGTTACACAGCTTCATTATCGTAATGACCCGTTGAATCTGCACAATTACCTGATCCTTGCCGTATTGCTTCAGCCATTGATGGTGGTTCTGTTGGTATCGAGGATTGGGGTTAATCTGGCGCAATTTCTTCCCCACATCCTTGTCAATGGCGTCGTAAACGAACGCCATAACGTACTTTCCCCAACGTAAGGGGCGAGTTCGGGGGGAATGCGTCACCCCCTCTAACCTGGCAAGTTCCATCCAGAACTCGTTCGGAAACATTCGTGCCCACTCCTGCATGTCCTCCGCAATGAATGCCTCAAGCTTAAGCCGTAGAGCGTTTTTCGCTCGGACCTCTTGGTAGCCTGTCGCCTCGTCAATGAGGGCGATAATCCCGACTTTCGCACAAGATCGCATGACAATTTCGGCGTTCTGAGCCAAGTGCAGTTGGTTCTTTTGAAGAAACTTTTGGTCTCGCGCTCGAAGATACGCATCGCAAATCTCAATGAGGAGCGTTCCCTCAATTCCGCTCGCCGGAGTGGGTATCCCTGGCACTGTAAACCGGATCTGCTGCCCAAGGACATTATCGCTGTGTATCAATTCGTTTCGCTCAAGATACGCCTTCAAATTGCCACTGTCTCGCCCACCGCTCAGGATACGCACAACTTCTCTTTGAGTGATGACCCGCTTAAGGTCGTTCAGTACATGACATTCAACCTTTGTCTCGCCAATGGGCAACTCTCCCCGGAACATCGAATAGGGTACGGGGGGGGCGGCCGCCGCGAGGTGAGATTCGATTTCTTTGGGAGGTAGCTCATCCGCAACGGCCTTCTTTAGCTTGCCTTGGCGTTTCCATCGGGCCATGACCGCCTGACGGGCGATTTCTGACCGTTCTTCGGGGGTAAGAGTGCTGGCTCGGGTACGACCGCCCTTGCTTGCGCCAAAATGGGCCAGCCGGCTTGCCGCTTGTTTGATTTCGTCGGAAGGTTTCATGGTCGCTCCTTATACTTGCTCGCTTCTGTATACGGTAGGAAAATGTACGTAAGCGAGCAAGTATTTTTTGGGTGGGTGGTGGAGTGGCCTCTTAGGGGGTCGCGGTTTTCTTCGGTGATGAAACGACGATGGTCGGGACTTCTTCTGCGAGAAAAACGTCCGTTGTTCCGGTCCAGATTTCGAGCGTAAACCGCCCTATGGCCCAGGTCTTCCCGCCCGTGGTCAGGGTAATGGCCCGCCCCTCTCCTAAGTGGTCAAAGCCGATAGATTCAATGGGGACGTAGCGTTTATCGATGGTGTCGAAGGCGCGGATCTTCATGTTAGCCGCCGATCTTGGGTTTTCCTTGCTTCCACTTCTTATTGATGAGCTTCTTCACGCGCTCCACTTCTTCGTCGGGAAAGTCGTAGTAATTCCGCGTTCCGATCTTGTGAATAATCGGCTTGGTTTTTCCGGTCAAAATCCACGTTCTCAACGTTGGCTCTGTAATGCCCCAAATCGCCATTACCTCGCGCGTCGATTTACCCATTAGTTCGGCACTATAGGCCATACCTGATTCCCTCCGCAAGAAATTTTCGCCCGCCCCTTGACAAGACACTTTAGTTCGCCTAAACTGTATTACAGAAGTGTAGAACACAAGTGTCCGAAACGCAAGGGGAGATTATGGCGAGCCTGGGAATCATCAAAGAAGAGGACGCGACGGGGAAGGGGTGGACGTGCGACCGGAGGGGCTGCACGGCTCCGGCGGTCCTGACCCTGGAAGTGGCGGATCTGGACGTCTCGGAAGACCACGGAACCGCCTACGACCTCTGCGAGGACCACGCGAGCCACTACCTAGCGTTGGATATGTACCTGGCGGACGAGAATGCGGAGCGGATGGCTTACCTGCAACAACAATGGAGGCCCTACAAATGATGAACGACCTTCTCTTGTTTTACTGGCGCGTGAACTGGCTTATCGCCTTGGGGTATCCCCGGGAGGACGCCTATCAGGAAGCGATGGAAATGACTCTGGGGGTGATCTGAAATGGAGGCCATGGTGGACAAGCCCGTGGAGAGCGCGAAAGACGAAACGACGATAGGCCGGCTTCGGAAGATGGTTCTGGCTTCGCGGGGGAACCGGAAAGCGATCCACGCCCTGCGGCTGGAACTGACCGAGCAGATTTCGAAGCTAGAGGAATTCGACTACGAGGCCAAGAGAGCCGAGGAGGGACTGTGAGGGTTCGAAAATCAGCGATAAAGGTTTACTGCAACATGCGTTGCCCGAACTGCACTGTGGCGAAGGTTCTTCTCCGCTTGGGCTGTTTTGATCGGAAGTGGGCATTCACGTCCAACGATCTAAAGACCTGGAACAAAAAAAGAAAGGCCGTGCGGCCATGACGGGCCGGGTCTGTAAGCACACCGACGTTTACATTGAGAACCTTCGGGCCGCGGTTGCCGCCCGCGAGGCCGAGATCCAGAGGCTTAGGGAAGCTTTGGAGTTCTACGCCGAAGCGGATTTCAAAGGCGAATATAACCAGGACGATGGGGGACGACGAGCTAGAGAGGCCCTCACCCCCGCCTCGTTATCCGTTTCGGATAACGTCGAACGTCACTCTAGGTCGAGTGACGACACCGAGGAGGACGAAGACATTTGTTCCGAATGCGGTGAATCTCCTTGTCGGTGTCCGGTTTAAGGAGGCGTGATGGAAAACCTCGACATGACGATTGAGAAGGCGCGGGAGATCGAGCGTATCCTGGGCGCAGTTGGCAGAACGATGCCCGCCCTACACCCCAAGAATCACGCCGAGTATTACACGGCTTACGGCTTCATTCACGGCTGGGAGGCGGCGGGGAAAATGCTGTTAGAGGCAGTAGACGCAAAGGAAGATCTGCTGGCCTGTTATCGCGTCGGTAAACGGCCAAGCGATGCGCTCTGGAAACGGCTGGAAAAGGCAAATGCTGATATTGAGAATTTCCGTCGCCGATTCGGGGAGGAGTGATGGCCGGATTTAATTTCTCTATCAAAGCGTTTGCCGGAGAGAGGCGGCCCGACTCTGTTTGTGGTGGGACGGTTTTCGAGAACGGCGATTTCTGCTCTCAATGTAAGCCCTGGTCAGGCGGTAAAAAGGTGCTTGCTTCTTACAAAGCCCGATACAGCTACGTGACAGGACGGAAAGGACGAGTGTCTTGGAAGGAGTTCTTCTTGTGCGAGGAACATGGACAGAAATTTATGAGGAAACACAATCTTTCGACCTTCGGGGAGGAGTGAGATGGAGAAGGGCATTTGCGACCAGTGTTTAGACCAACTCGCCCAACTTCTAAAAGTGCCGAGGGTACCGTAATGGACCGCCAAAATCTCATCGTGACCGTGATTGTCTGCGCCGGCTTCGCCCTGGCGGTGTTGCTGACGTGGGGGGTGTATGAGATCCTGAACTGATTTTTCTCCGCGTCGGGCTCTTGGAGGAGTGAGACGCGGGGAACCCTTGGGCCTGCGGTTTGAAGGGAGAACCTGTAGGGGGTTTTACTGGCGACCAGAAGGCCCAAGGACGAATTTACAACAAACGGAGCGCGGCCTCCAAAAACCCGCGAAGGAGTGAGCCATGCCATTAAGAGCCAAACCGCCAGAAGCAAAACAGAAGCGCCTGAAAATGTTCGTGTTCGGACCCGCCGCGGTGGGTAAAACCTCCGCCCTGATCCAGTTCCCGGACAACTACATCATCGACACGGAGAAGGGAACGGACCACTACGCGGACACGATTACGAAACAGCGGTCCGTCGTGTTCCAGACGAGCGTCTTCGACGAGGCGTTCCGGGAAGTAAAGGAACTTCTCACCACGAAGCATAGTTACCGGACGCTCTCCATCGATCCCGTGACACAGTTGTACAACTCATGCCAGGAGAAATACACCCGGATCTTCGAGAAGCATGCGAAATCCGAGAAAGAGGCCGAGGTTCAGGACTTCGGCATGCGCTACTGGGGCCGGGTGAAATCCGACTTCAAGGCGTTTCAACGGATGCTCCTGTCCATTGACATGAACATCATCGTTACCGCCCACCAAAAAGACCAGTACGGCTCCGGCATGACGAAGATCGGCGTCACCTTCGACTCTATGAAAGGCGAGGATTATCTGTACGACCTCGTTTTCCGGCTGGACGTGAAGAACGGCAAGCGCATGGCCGTGACCGTGAAGGAGCGGGCCGAGATCGGGAAGAACAAGTTCCCAGCCGAATTTGAGTGGAGCTACGAGAACTTCCTTAAATTCTACGGGGCCGAGATCATCCAGAAAGAGGCGGTTCCCGTGCAGCTGGCGACGCCCGAGCAGGTGGCCCGAATCAAGAGCCTCTTGGACGTGGTAAAGATCGACGACCTGACCATCGCGGAATGGATGTCGAAAGCCGACGTTTCCGATTGGACCGAAATGACCTCGGACACCATCGGCAAGTGCATCGCGTTCGTGGAGAAGAAACTGACCCCTGCAACGTCAGGGAAATAGGAGAGGAACATGCCATTCAAGTACGACGGGACAGGGGTAAAAGTGGACGCGGGGATCGAGGCAGCGCCGGAAGGGGAATACCTTCTGGAAATCGTGGAAGTCTCCGAAGACAAGGACGGGGAGCCTCGGCGGACCAAACTCAAAGAGGACGGCACCGGAGGCTATCCTTACGTCATGGCCGTCTGCGAGATCGCGAACGGCGAGTTCATGGGCAAGAAGGTCTGGCACAACGTCACCTTCCTGCCCAAAGAGAAGAAGGGCGCTGGCATGGCCCTTCAGTTCCTCAAGACCATCGGGGAGCCTTGGGAGGGTCAGTTCGAAGTGAAGCCGATCAACTGGGTCGGCAAAACCTTCAAGGCGAAGCTGCGCGTCTCTCAGGACAACAAGGGCCGGCCGAAAAACGAGATCGCCTGGCTCATCGAGGAAGGCACCGACGAAGTTCCGTTCTGACACACCAAAGCCCCGGAGCGCACCCCGGGCACAATTTAAGAAACATGGGGAAAAACTTGACTTCTGAAGGGCCAATTAATACGAAACAGTCAATCCATACAATTCATGGACACCCAACTAGAGTTGTGCCTGGACGGGCCTTACACCGTCCGGTTCCCCATAGACCAAGCGATAGAGTTTTTTTGGAATCACTACTGGAAGCACCTTCCAAAGGGACAGAACACGCGAAAGGTGATCGACCGGATCAAAGCTTTCTCCCGGGTCGAGGGCCTTCGTTACGTGGACGAGATATCGGTCTTCACGGTCCAACGGTTCCGAAAGCATCTCACGTCAACCGGGCTCAAGGAGAACACGGCCAACACGCACCACACCGTTATGCGCCGCTGGCTGAACTGGCTGGCCGAGTGTAAGGAAGTGGGCACCGTCCACGGGATCGATTTCCGGCCGATTGTCTTACCCCTCAAGAATCCCTGCGCCGCCGTCCCCCAAGTCAACGAAGACCAATTCCGCCGCGGCGTCGCGTGGACAAAGAAGGCCGTCTACACCCTCGTCGGCATGGCAATCAAGCTCAAAGACTTGGGCATGGCGGAGAAGATCGAAATGCTCTACCTGACGGGCTTGCGCCCTGGCGACCTCTGGAACATGACGGACAAGAACGTGGATCTCGTCCGGAACATCATCTCGGGTGTCCAGCACAAGAGCATTACGCGACGGCTTCCCTCGGGCCGTCCCTATCTCGTGACCATCGGACCCCGCGCGAGCGCCATTATCCGTCGGCGCATGGACCGGATACCTTCCGGTCAACCTCTCTTCCGAGATCCTTCCGTGACCTACACGAATTGGCTGCGGATTGTCGGCCGACGGTTCCACCAGATCCGGACCGCTTGCAACATGCGCCACGTCAAGCTCTGCGACTTCCGCCCGTCGAAAGCAACGATCCTCATGGACAACGGCGTGGACGTGGAAACGATCCGGGAAACCATGGGCTGGTCCACCCTGAGAATGCTCCCGGTGTACGCCCGCCGGACCATCGCGCACATCCGCCGCGCGCAGGAAATTCAGGAAGACGAAGCGACGGAGATCCTTGTCTGACCCGTTTTTCCGTCGGAGAATTTCTTTTTCAAAAAGAAGTTGACACCGCAACGCGAAACGAATAGAAACTGACCCTAAGAAAATCACCATGGCAGAGATAAAGAGAGTTCATACCGGACGGACCCGCGCGCGAGAAATCGCAGCGGGTTTTTTATTGCCCTTTCGCCCAGTCGTGGCCTCTCTCGTCTCTGCCAAGAACACGAAAAAAGGCCCTTCTGGGCTATTTTGCAGAGGAAAACGGCCAACCTAGTTAATTAGAAGGTACTGTCTCGCCCTTGCCAAGGTCGAGACGGCGGTTCGATTCCGCTCACCCGCTCCACTTCTAACTAACTGAGGTTGGTCCGTTTCCCGAAAGGGAGCGGACAGTGACCCAAACATCTTCCCTCAATAACGGCTCATCGCCTGTGATCCCTCGCAGGCGGTGGGCCGTCGTTATTTGCGCTCTCCTTCTCTCCGCCCCCTGTCTTGCCGAGACTCTTTACTCGGTGGAGGTTTCTTCCTTGCCGTGGTGGGAAAACCACGAGTCCTCGGGGCTCTGGAACATCATTTATCCCGTAGATCGTCCCAACAAGATTGAGCTTTATGGCGAAGATCATGAACTCGTCGGTGCGCTCTCTTGGGAGAACGGCGTTGTTTCCTTCGAAGGCGACATAGACAAGTCCGCGCGCATCTTCTTCGAAGCTCTCCTTTCGGATTACTGCCTCGGAAAGGGCCCCCGATGATCCTCCCTATTTTTGGCTCCCGCGGCGTGGACGCGACACGCGGTCGAAAGGTATGTGCCGGAAACCTGGCATTCGCGCTCGGTAACAACGAAGGCCCCACTGCCTATTGCGACCGGAATAAGAATCGAATTGGCCGTGGCGATTACCGGCCAAAATGCGAAGCCGGTTCAATTCCGGCCGGGAGCCTTTTCTTTCTTCTCGCCTTTCTCTTCCTCTCCGGCTGCATCGCGCACCACCGGATCTGCGACCGGACGCATTACGTTCCCGCGCCGAGTCTCAAAGAGGAATGGCCGATGTACATCCCCCCCGAGGATTGGCCCCAGTCGCCCCAGTATATTCCGCTTATCGATCCGGAACACATCCGTTCGAAGGAGGCCCGCCCGTGACCAAACTCTACAAGGTGATCCTCAACGGAGAGGCTTGTCATGGGGGAGCGCTGAAATGGTCCCTCCCGAAGAAGAATGGCCTCCGCTGGACGCCCGGCAAGTGGCATTCCGTGGACAAGCCGATTTCGGTCTGTTCCAAGGGCCTTCACCTCACGGAGAAACCTTACGAGTGGTTTAAGTGGGGATGCGATGTTTTCGAGGCTGAAGGGGCAGGAGAAAGACAGTCGGATGAGAACGGCTCGAAGATCGCTTTTGAGAAAGCCCGTCTCCTAAAACCCGTTCCCAAGGCGAAGTGGTTGATCGGAGCCGAGTCGTTCGTGGAATCCCTGAAAAACGAGAAGTGCTGGTTTAAACCGGACGGCCAACCGCTCAAGGAATGGCGGTACTTCGAAGCGGAGAATTGGGCCGCTGCGTGGGACGCTGCGTGGGCCGCTGCGGGGGACGCTGCGTGGGCCGCTGCGGGGGACGCTGCGAGGGCCGC
>Ga0196963_10000494_pt1 | contig 35526 bp, 47 predicted proteins | sample S1_5metaG_FD_148600 | JGI IMG/M metagenome (GOLD analysis project Ga0196963, IMG submission 148600) | Soil microbial communities from Anza Borrego desert, Southern California, United States - S1_5 | ecosystem: Environmental > Terrestrial > Soil > Desert | place: USA: California | collected...
GATCGCCAAGTTCAAGCGGGCGCCCAGTGTGAGCCGCAAGACCAATCCGTCTCGCGCTGAATGGGAGCAGTTCGTCGCGTACCTGCCGCCCATCGGCCGCGACATCGCGATGGTGGCGTACCTGACGGGTATGCGACCTGGCGAGGCGGCCGGGCTGCTCAAGGCCGAGCTCGTCTACAAGCGGCGTGAGATAGCGCTGACGGACAGGCCCGGCGCCAAGACCGGTGGCCGTCCGATAGCCGTCGTCGCCGAGGCATGGGAGATCATCGAACGACGGGCGCAGGAGTCGCGCGGCCAATTCGTTTTCGTGGCGCCCTGGGATCCGACCTGCACCAAGCCCATCCGCCGCCACAACTGGGTGACGTGGTTTCAGAAGGCGTCCAAGCGAAGCGGCATCCGCGGCGTCAACGGAGAGCCGCTGGTCTGCTACTCAGCCCGTCACGGTCAGATCACGTCGGCCCTGCGAAAGCCTGGCGTGACACCGTGGGAAGTGGCAGAGCACCACGGCACGTCGGTGCAGATGATCGAGGAGCACTACGGTCATTTCAACGCCGACGAGCGCGACGAGTTCCGCAGCAAGCTCGAGGAGCAGGACACGACGCCGATCCGTCGCGGACCGCGTCCCGTGGCGCTGCCGAAGGACCGCGCCAGCAGCGACGACGGCGAGTGACGCTTGTCCTACACCGCCACACGTTAGGCGCAGGTTCGCGCAAAATCGACCTGCTCAAGCTACTGAACGCGGTACTGAACGTTGACTTTCACGCTTAGCGGCGTGTACAAGAGCACAACCCCACTATGACCTCTCCGCGCTTCGCCGCTCTTACGCTGCTCGTTGCTGAGAGGCCACGAGCGAAAGCGCGCGAGCTGGGTTTCATGGTGGGGTAACCAAGGAACACGGCAGCGGGCAGCGTTAGGGCGACGAAGCGCCCAGGGAGGTTTACGGTGGTCCGAACAAGTGGTGTTTCCCCAAATGGGCAACCCAACAACGAGGGTTGTCCGAGGAGGGGAACTGACGAAAATCCTTCCCGTATTTCGGGAAGCGCAAATGATACCGGCGCGGTAACTGGCGAAATCGCTGGACTTTCCCCCCGTCGCCTCGCCGCCTCGATCCTGACCCGTGCCCGCCAGCGTCGGGCGCGCGAGGTAGGCCGGCGGCTGGCACGGAGGCAGTTCCGCACGGTGGCTGACGTGCTGGAGGCGGTGCGGGTGGAGTTGGGAGGTGGGCGGTGAAGGTGTCGGGCGTCCCGAAGCTGTTCCGCCTCGCTGACCTGGAGAAGGCGGACCGGCGCTTCCGTCGCGAATGGTGGCCGCTGAAGTCCTACGGCGGCGACTGGGTGACCAATGGGCACTTCTTCGCCCGGTGCATCCCGGACCGCGACCGCGTCATTCCGCGGGACGACGCCGCGGTCGCTGCGTGGGCTGGCGGACTGGATAGCAAGAGGCGTGTCCCGGTCGCATTTGTCGGCGACGACTTCGACGAGAACCGCCCATGGACGATCTGGGAGTGCCGCCGAAGCATCGCAACGGTGCTTTTCGAGCCCTACGCGGCTCTGCTCGACGGCCTGAAACCAGTCCGTCTGATTGACGGCGGGTACATCACGGGCGTCGGCAGCCCCGGCCGCGGGGCGGAGTCGATGTATCCGATTGCGGGCATCGACGACACCGGGAAGGTCGCCATCGTGATCATGCCGAGGTGGCCGTGAGCGCCACCCAGCAGACCGGCACAGCGGCCATGTCGTCCCTAGCAGCCTACGCCGCCGACCTGGAGAGGAGAGCGAGAGAGCTGCTGAGGCTGGCTAGGGAGTGGCGAGCCGCGCAGCCACGCGACGTGAAGAGAAGGGAGCGGGTGTGAAAGTCGTCTACGTCGCCGGGGCGTTCCGCGGCCAGACCGCGTGGGACATCCAGCGCAACGTGCGCGCCGCCGAGGCCGCCGGCCTGGAGGTGGCCGAGCTCGGCGCGATGCCTCTCATCCCGCACAAGAACACTGAGAACTTCCACGGCCTGCTGACCGATCGGTTCTGGCTGGAAGGGACGCTGGAACTGATGCGGCGGTGCGATGCGGTCTACGTCTTCAGCCTGCGCGACCTCGAACGCAGCGAGGGGACGAAGGGCGAGGTGGCCTTGGCGCGCGAGCTTGGGATCCCAGTCTTCCTGACCACGAAGGAAATATCGGCGTGGCTCGCCACCCAGCAGAGCGGCACGGGGGAGGGGCGGTGAGCGCTACGGGGCGAGGGCCGAGGCTTGGCGGCCCTGACGACTTCTACGTAACGCCGTCCTGGTGCGTGCGGCGGTTGCTGGAGGCGCTGGACGAGCCGCCACAGGGGCCGTTCCTTGAGCCGGCGGCGGGCGACGGGGCGATCATCAAGGCCGTCGGCGGGAGCGACTGGACCGCCGTCGAGTGCCGCGCCGTCGCCAAACGGGACTTGTTCGCCGCGGGGGCTGGCGTCGTCCACATCGATGACTTCCTGACCTGGGAGCCGCCGCCCGGCCTCGTCATCGAGACGATCATCACCAACCCGCCCTTTGCGCTCTGCGAGGAGTTCATCAGGCGGGCGGGCGAACTGTTCCCCGACGCGACGGCCTACTGGCTGGTGCGGCTCGGGTTCCTGGCCAGCGAGAAGCGGACACGGCTGTGGAAGGACATCGGCGCGCCCAACGTCTACGTGCTGCCCAACCGGCCGAGCTTCACGCCCGACGGCAAGACGGACAGCGCGGACTACTGCTGGATCGAAATCCGCCCCGAGTACTACGACGATGGTGTCTTTCGCGTCCTGGCACCGACGCCAGCGAGTGAGCGCGGGAAGCGCCAGGCCAGGGGCGTGCTTGATGAGCACGGGCGAGAGGTGGGGCCGTGAAGTTCACCCGCACCATCGACGGGCAGCTCGTCGAACTGTTTGGCGGCACCCGCGGCTGCACCATCAGCGTCAACGGGTCAGCCCACCTGACGCTGCCCGACAGAGAGGCGCTGGCGTGGCTCGTCAAGCACCTGGGGCTGTGCCACAGCGCCATCGTCAAGGGCGAGATCCATGCGTATGCGCAGGCGCGATCGGAGGAGGCGGCGTGAGTACTGTTCGCATGTCGTACGCCGAACTGCTGCGCGACCCGCGGTGGATTGCGAAGAGGCAGCGCATCCTCGAGCGCGACGGAAACGCGTGCCAGGAGTGCGGGTCGACGCGGCGTCTGCAAGCGCATCACCTGTACTACGAGATGGATAAGGACCCGTGGGAGTACGACGACGGCGTCCTCCGGACGCTGTGCGATGCGTGCCACGGCCAGGCTACGGACACGCTGCGAGCGGTGAGGCGGACCGTTGGTGTGCTCGGGAATCAGTCAGCGCAGTTCGTTCGTGGCTTCGTCGACGCTCTGACGGTCCATCAGGACTTCGGAGGCGCTATCAGGCCGACGAGCGCCGCTGAGTGGAACGGCATCGCTCGCTACTGGGGCGTGAACTATCTCGAACTGCAGGCCGTCGCCGACGATGACGGCTACCTGACGTTCGATGCGATGTGGGAGCTCGCCGCGCGCAAGAAGGGGGCTCGGTAGTCCATGCCCCGCACGCGACTCCTCCACCCTGACGCCCCCCTCGACGAGGACATCGCGTCGCTCGGACCGTGCGCTCGGCTGGTGTGGGCCTACCTGCCCTGCCACGCCGACCGCGCGGGCCGACTGCCCGACAAACCGTTCACGTTGAAGCTGGCGATTCTGCCAACTGACGACGTGGACATGAACCAAATCCTGGACGAGCTACAGGCCAGGCGACTCATAGCCCGATACGCGACCCCCGACGGCAAGCGCTACCTCGAGATCCGTTCCTTCGCCCGGTACCAGCGACCGCATACGAACGAAGCGGAATCGACAATACCGCCCCCGCCGGCTGACGCCTACGGCACTACAGTCGCTAAACCCACGGAAAAACCAGTGGCTCCGTCCAAGGACGCAAGCCCTCCAACCAAGGTAGACAGCGCTCCGCCCTATCCGGTTTCTGATCCGATCGGGACGAAGGCATCTGATCGGGACGAAGAACCGCGCGCACCCGCGCGCGACCCCAACTTGTTCGAACGCATCTTGGCCATGTTCTGCGCCAAGTGGCAGGTGGTTTACGGCGAGTCGTACATCCCGACGCCAAAGGACAAGGCGCAGCTTGGCCGGCTGATAAAGCAATTGCCGGCGGACCACGACACGATCCTCGGAGGCTGCTTCGACCGTTACCTGGCCAACCGCGACCCGTTCATCGTGGAGAAGATCCGGCACTCGCTGGCCTACTTCTGCACCGACGGCGGGCTGAACAAATACCGGACATCCGCGCCAGCTTCGCGACCAGCGCAGCCGCAAGGCCCCGCCCTCTGCGAGTTCCACCGCGACTACCACAACAACAACCGCCCGTCGAAGTACCCGAAGCCGCAGAGTTGCGACGAGTGCAAGCACATCGCGGCTAGGTCAATGCGACGCGAGGGGCAGCCCACGTCGCTGGGTGATCTGCTGGGGGGTTCATGAGTTTCCGTCCCCGCCGCGAATGGGTGCCGCCGACGCTCCGCGAGCTGGTCGCGAACATGAACGGGCTCGTCGAGACGGCTGCCCGCGAAGAGAGCAAGTCGCTTGCAGCCATGCAGCAGTTGCAGCCAGGTGACGCGCGGCTCGGCGACGCGCGGTACGACGTGACCCGGTACAGGGCAGAGCAGCAGCACTGGCGCGGCCAGCTCGCCTACTGGCGGGACCTGCTCACGCGCTATCCGCAACTCGCAGACAAGCCGGCCGCCATGGCTGTCAAGGCGGACGCCGGGCGCGTGCCATCGCGTGAGGAGGCACCGCCGAAGCCGCATTGGTCGGAGCCGAGGGAGCGGCAGCCGGGAGACGACGATTTCGAGGAAGCGCAGTTTTAACGAAAGGCAAGGGACATGAACGTCACGATCCAGGGACACGTCATCGGGGTAGCGGACGACTACAAGGCAATCTTGCTGCTGCTCGAGCAACAGCAGGGCACGAAGACCAACACCGTCGCCGTCAGGTGCTGGGGCAATCAGGTCAAGGAGCGCGCGCAGCAGTTCAGCAAAGGCGACTTGGTGGAGGCGTTCGGCCGCATCAGCAGCCGCCAGGGCAAGACCGGCGACCGCTGGTTCACGTCGTTCGAGGCAGAGGGACTGCGACTCGTCGAGGCGGCGAACGCAAAGCCGCCCGTCGCCAACCCCAACCCCGCCCCGCCTCCCGACGGCGAGGACATCCCCTTCTAGCCATGTCCGACCCCGACTTTCTCGAATCGCTGCGGAACTGCGCCGTTTCCATCGACGACGCGATAGCAGCTGCCTACGACGCCGGTGCGCGCGGGACGCTGGAGAACCTGCACACGATGAAAGCGACGGTGCAGCGAATGATCGAAGCGGAGATGCGACGGGAAGTGAGAGGAGCGGTGGCATGAGGGAGCACGAAGACGCGATCGTGGGGCTGGTGTACCTGGCCGTGGTGGCGCTGACCATGGCCGTGCTCTGGGTTCCTAGATGACCCTCACCGAACGCACGGCCGCCCTAGGGCAACTGCTGGAGCAGAAGCGCAAGGCGTACGGCGGCCGGAACATCACCAACACCGAAGCCATCCTGTCGACGCTCTACCCCGACGGCATCCGACCCGACCAGTACCGGGACGTGCTCATCATGGTGCGCGTCTTCGACAAGCTGAGTCGGATCGCTGCGCGTGGAGCGGACGGCAAGGACCTGGGCGGCGAGTCGCCCTGGATGGACCTGGCGGGGTACGGCGTGATCGGGTGGGAACGGGATGAACCATGACCGCGAGGAGGATCCGATCGTGAAATACGTACTCGCGCTATTCGTGTTCTGCGCCATTGCCGGGCTGATGTGGTTCGGGTTCACGCGGCTGTGGCGGTGGCTGGGGTCGCGGCTGTTCAGGCCCGATGGCGCCGATGCCGCGTGCCGGTTCGTGTGGTGCGTGGCGTACGGGCAGACGGCCGCCACGATGCCGCGCACGTACTGGATCCGCACCAAAGACGGCTCGTGGACCGACCTATGGGGCCGCAGGGTTGCCGGTCAGACGCCGCACGCTGGCGCCTGCAACATCGCCTGGTGCGAAGGCATGAAGTTCTGGCGTAGCGCTCTGCCACACGAGTACGCACACGCGCTGTACCTGCGCATCGGCGTCGACACGAGCAGCCACGAGCATCCTGCGTTCAAGCCGGGCGGGCTAGTGGATAAGGCGACGACGGCGCTGATGGAGTGGGAGGAGGACAGGGAGCGGAACCTAACGGACGAGGCGGTGGCGTCGTGAGGTGGCCGCGCTGTATGTGGCCCAGCGTGAGGAAGCGGCACCGCGACGAAATCAAACGTGCGCGTCGACGCGTGCGGTTTCGCTTTGTTGAGGCTGCAATCCCGCTGTACGAGCGCCCCTGCGGCTGCCCCAATAGCAACTACCTGCCCGACGGGATTCGTTGCTACCAGTATTCGACGCTAGCGCCAGGCGTTCGCTTCGAAGACCTGTGCGAGTGCTTCCAGTGTGGCGCGGTGTGGTGCTGGGGCGATGTGCAGGTGGACGGATGACATCCCGCCGCATCTACTTGGCCGCCGTCGTCATCGCCTTCGTAGCCGGCGTCGGTATCGGTGGCTGGGCCACGCCAACCCGCACCGTCGAATCCGTGTCAGTGCAGCGTGCTACGCGCGTCGAGTACCGCGAGCGCTCCCAGTCCGCTACGGCCACGCGCACGAACGAGATAGCCGTCGTGGGCCCGACGCTGGTCCGTACCCGCTGGGTCGCGTGCCCGAAAGGCGAAGGGCAGGTAGTAGAGCAGACGGTCGAGCGCGGGACGGTGGAGACGCGCAAGGAAGCGGTCGCTGCTCAACACGTCACCGTGAGCAAGGACCGTTTACTAACGGCGACAGAGGCGACGCTGGCGGTGAAGGCAACCGAGCGTGGCCAGGAGTTCTGGGGCGCATCGATCGGCGCACTACGGTTCCGCGACGCACACGTAGCTGTAACGGGCTCGTTCGAGCTGCGACCGCTCAAGGGACTGCCGTTCTGGGCGGTCGCGCAGGGTCTGTTCAGCCCGAGAGACAAGGCGTGGGCGGCTGGGCTGGCGCTCAAGGTGACGGGGAGATGACATGAGCAGGAACCTGTGCAGTCAAGTGTGTGTGCATTGCGAGCATCCGGTTGTGCTCTGCGAGAAGGTGCGGCCAATTACCAAGGGGGACGCGGGGCACTACTTCGACGAGTTCGAGGGGGTGTTAGTGGCCAACGCCCTGTGTCCGATGTGTGATGCCAAGTACCTCGCCTGGATGGATACCTCTGCGCATGACCGCAAGTACGGATGCCGAGAGAGGCGGTCCGTCGACGGCATCCCCGTTGACCTGTCCTATCGTTCCACGTTCAACGACGAGCCAGGAGACGCCGACTTGCCCGCATACGTCGTCGAGAAGTCGACGGTCTGGGTCAGGAAAGGACGATACAAATGATCGAATCCGGTCCCATCCCCGTCATGCGCTCCAAGCGCCGCGCCAAAGCCACACGCTACGCACGCGACGCGGAGAAGTGCCCGTGCTCGAGCTGCTTGCGGTACTTCCCGGAGCGGGCAGAGATACGGGAGCGCAACAAGAAGGTCGTGCAGGCGCGGTTCAAGTCGGTGACGAAGGGGGAGAGCGAATGAGCGTCAAGGTTGGTGACGTGGTGAAGGACCCGGCGCTGCTGCGGCCGGGGATGCGGGTGCGTAGCCCCGAGGTCACGGGCAGTCGGCCCGCATTCGATGCGACGCTGACGGAAGAGTGCGGCCCGTGCGGAATGCATGGCACTGGCTACTGGAAGCACGACAACAAAGACCACTGCATCTGGCTCATCGATGCGGACTGGTACCCGGTAACCGTCCTCGCCCTACCCGACCAGCCCGCAGCGGGGGAGGTGAAGGGGTCGGTGACGTTCGAGAAGGGCGAGTGGTACGAGTTCAACCACAACGGCATTCACTACGTAGGCCGCGCCACGGGCGTTCTGACAGGTGGCGGCGAGGTCGAGCTTGACGCCTGGAAGAGCGACTCGATGCACTTCGTTCGCTACGCCATTGGCGGCCTGCCTGTTGCGGATTGCGTGGGCGGCCCCGTCCCCGGCCCTGATGAGGGGAAGGCCGAGGCGCTGCAAAAGGCCATGCAGGATTACGACAAGGCCAGGGCTGCGGCCGGCAAGCCCGCGCCCGCCACGCCCCGCTGCGCTCCTGGGTGTACGCCGAAGGAGCCGTGCAGGACTGAGGGGGTGTGTCCGGTGTTCAGGGAGGAGGCCATCTGGCTGGACCAGGTGTCGCAGTTCGGCCGGCGCGGTGCCGTACTGCCGCCGTATCTGCGCCGCTCGGTCGCCCTGCACGAGCTTGGAGCCGGCCCACCCGCCCCGATGCGTACCGGCCTGGGCGGGCTTGCGTGCGGGATGGTGAACGTGGAGCATGGGGTCCGTAGGCGATGAGCACGAAGCGGGCAACGGTTAGGCTGAGTGGACTCGGGAACGGCGAAGCACTGCTGTCCGTGTCTCCTCGCGAGCGCGAACCGGGCGAGGACGACGACAGCCGGGCGATGCAGGACTGCGTGGATATCGGCGCGCACCTTACCAGGCTCATGGAAGCAGCGAACGGCGGCCCAGTCTTCGTGGCGCCCAAGCCGACGTATGACGAACTGGTCGCGCTCGTGTCTCGCATCGCCGAGGGGCGTAACTGCGTCGAATGCCAGAAGGGCACGCGTACAGGGCCGCACGACTGTGTAACGGAAGCGGCCCGCGAACTACTGGCACGGGTAAAGCGATGAGCACGTCACGCAGAGCGTTCCTGAGCGGCATGGCAGCGGTGCTGGCGGGCACGTCGGTGCTCAAGACCGCACCTGCACAGCCGCTCATCTTGCGGCAGAACGCATGGATCAGCGTCGGTGAGGGAGGCGAGTTCATGACGCTGAAAGCGGCCCTCGACGTGGCGGGCCCCGGCTGCACCGTGTTCATCATGCCGGGGCATTACGAGATGACCAACGACGGCGACGTGCGGACCATCCCCGCCGAGGAGTTCTTCATCGTGGAGCCGAGGACGTGAAGCTAGAGCCGACGCGGGAACAGCTGGAGGCCATCGCAGTCGCCATCGCTCGCGCCTCAACGCCCGACGGCCACGTCGCGCCCCGTGCGCAGGGACGCGCAGCCTGGGACGTCATCGCGCCGCTGGTCCTGGAGGCGGCGGCGAAGGTGTGCGAGGAGGCGGCGGGCAAGTACGGTACATGGGACTACGCATGCGCTGTACTAGGCGAGCGCATCCGCGAGATGGCGAAGGGGGAGCCGTGATCGAACTGCGACATCACGACGACATCACCCGGGCCGTTGTTCGGCTGACAGGTACGGTGGACATGCGCAAACTAAGCTACGGGACGTTCTATGACTGCGCCGTCATCGTGGCCCGTGGCTGTCGAATCCTGTTCCCGCCCAAGAAGCTCGGCGTGGTCGTGCGGTTCATGAACTGCAGGATTCAGTGCGCCACGCAGGCGCAGGCGGACGCGTTCAAGCCGTGGAACGCCCCTAACTGCATCGTCATGACCGAGGCGTTCATGCGAAAGCGGCGGGCGAAGGGGGGGTGATGTCAGTCGGATACCAAAACGTGGGTGAGTGGTTCCGGCGCAAGTCTGACGGGAGCAAGTTCAGGCTAATGCGTCTCGACCTTCACAACGGCGGCGCCTACATCGAGGGCGCTACCGGCCGCGGGTCCATTTCCGTCGTGCGGCTGGAGTCAGATTACGACTACCTGGGCGGGGCGCAGACGTGTCCGACGTGCGGCGGCACGGGCCACGTAACGGCCGACCAACTGCCAGCCAAGGACCAGCCGTGACGCTGGTGGAGGTGGTGAGGGAGGCGCGCACGACGGGGCAATACTTCAGGCGGCGCGAATGGGCCGAACACAAGGCAGTGCGCGTCGTGCGTGGGCAACTGATCGAGTCGCTGCGACCCGGCGACACGGTGCCTGTGGGATTTTGGGGCGCCATGGCCGATGACATCCTCGCCACCGACTGGGAGCTCGTACCGTGAAGCGCAAGGGCAAGGCGAAGGGGCGGGAGGCGGTATCGCTGGCGCCCTACATGCCAGAGAGCGAGATGAAGCGGATACGCGCCAAGCTGAACGAGTGGCCCTGGAACGTGCGGCTGCCCAAGGACGCGCCGGCAATGCTGGCGGTGAGCGTGGATGACCCGCTGCCACGGCCCCAGCAGCAGCCCTCCAAGCGCAAGGGGCGGACGCGGTAGAACTAGCGGCGCCGTAGCTCCTGCTCGAGCCGCATCGCCTCGCGTAGAGCGTCGTCGGCCGAGCCGCCGTCGAGCGTAGCCAAGAGCCGGCGCTCACGTGCCGTGAGCCCCGTGGGCGATGCGGGCCCATGACTGGACCGCGCCCGCTCGATACCAGCCACCGTGGACGCATCAGGAGCGCGCTGGCGGCGTTTATTCGGCTCGGATGGTGCCACGGGCTTGCCGCCCGATTTGCGCGCCTCCAGGCGTTCCCAGAACGACCGGCTAGCCACGCTGCACCCGCTTGAGCGGCTTGGGGCTCTCTCTCACGGCCGGCGCTGAGATGGCACGCGGCGGGGTTGCCAGCACAGCGGAAGCGTCCAGGCGGCGTACGGCGCCGTTTGCGATGGCCTGGTCGAGTTTGCGGCGCTTGGCCCTGTACCAACTACCGGTTCGCCGCCCGTACAACCACGCCAGTTTTGCGGGATACATGCGCTGATTGTAACGGGGCTGATTGAGATATTTCGCCAAACGTGATAGCCGGGTTAGGAGGCCAAAACGCCAACGCGCGGTTTAGCCTTCGGCTGTCAGGCCACGAGGAGCGACGGCTATACTGGGGACGTGGCTGCAACTATAGACGCCAACCCCAATAGGTACACGTGGAACGGTGAGCCACGTTACTACAAGGCCCAGCGAGGAGGACGCGGCCCAACGCGATGGTTCTGCGTCTCGGAGGTGGCAACAGCGCTGGGTGTGCATGTCGAGACGGTACGCCGCTGGATTCATCGAGGCTGGCTCAAAGCGACGGCGATACACGCCAAGCCAGACGGCGGCAAAGGGCATCCACACTGGCGCATACAGCAGCGCGATTTGACGGCGTTCTTGAGGAGCGAGAACGCGACGGCAGCGGCAGTGACGAATTTCGCTGAGGCGATTGGGCGGGATGGAGGGGAAGAGAGGAGATAGCCGCTCTCCCTCTCCTTATGGCGCTCAAATCCCCCAACGACGCCGCCGAATACCCCGACGCCGTTTGGCCACTGCACCCACGAATATTGGCCAATTACGGGTCAGTGGATTGATAGTCCATTGAGGTGAGCAGCTAACCGCGCGTAATCACGCGAGTGCAGGTTACTTACCCTACAAGGGGAAGCATCGGGAGGGGGCGAGGCGGGTCGGTGGGTGTGCGACAACGGGGGTGGGGTGCGGTTTGACCCGGGCACCCGGGGGAGGCCCCCAACGAGAGGCGACGCGCCCGGCGATACCCCCTCACGCTCCAAGACCCGTCCAAATCGCACCCGTCCTCGTGGGTCCCATCCAGCCCGGTAAATAGAAAATCGCCTAATAGGCGTGCGTGCTGGTCATTGCATTGCCAGCACAGTTCTTCAAGGTGGACGGTGGTGGGTGAGAACGAGCGGCTCGTGAAGTACCGGTATCGGCGTAATCGCCGTGCGGAGGGGCTGTGCGGCTACGAGGGCTGCACGGCGAAGAGCGAGACGTACTACTGCGACGAGCACAGGCGGCTGCACCGTGAGCGGATGCGGCAGGCGCGGGCTGAGGCGACGGCCGAGGAGGCTGCGTGAAGCCGGTGAAGCCGCCGCCCAGGCCGGAGCCGAAGGGTCCGTTTGCCAAGCTGGCGGACAAGGCCAAGGCGGTGAAGCGTGGCAAGTGAGGCCCGCAAGGAGCGGATCGACGCTCTACGGGACCGGGTGCTTTCGCTGGCTGAGGACGACCAGAGGATTTGCGAGCTGGCGAACCGGTCGTTTCGGATGACCAAGGCGCAGTTGGAGGCGCTGGCGGCTCTGCCGGATGAGGAGTTGCGGGCCCGGGGGTACGAGCGGGAGGAAGTGGAGGTGATGCTCGAGGCACGCAACCCGATGTCGCAGGCGTCGTACGCGGTGCGTATGGCGCATGAGCGGATGGGGATGCGGATTCGCAAGGCGCCGGAGCGGCTGGAGCAGCCGACGCGGCCCCAGGTTGTCATGCCGACGGCACAGCAACCTGACCCCAAGCGCATCGTCGAGGTGAAGGAGAAGTAGTGGAGTCGACGATCCGGCGCGGGGCGCTCCGTGAGGAGCGGTCCACCGAACGCGACATCATCGGCACGGTCAACGACCTGCTGGGCCAGGTGAACCTGGAACTGGTGCGCGAGGGGACGGCGACGACCGACGGCGCGGGTACGTGGACCACCGTCGTCACGCTGCCCGACATGCCCGATGACTGTGCCTGGCGGATTCGGGTCGAGGCGGTCGGGTTCGGGTCGGGCCGGCGGTCGTATCACGAGGTGGCGGCGCTTTGGTATCGGGCCGGCGCAGGAGCGACGCAGGAGGGGGCTGACCAGGCGGTCTTCACGGCCATCGAGTCTCACGTGGGCATCGACGTGCGGACCCAGGCGTCGACGAATGCCGTTTCGGTCCAGGTGCGCGACGACAACGCGGGCGAGGCGATGACCTTTCACGTCAAGGTCACGGCCAAGGAGCGCAAGTGACGGCGCCGGCCGTTCGCAGCTATCTCGAGCGCGACGGGGCGCCGTACGGCTACTGCGGCCGGTGCGACCGAGATCCGGCCGTGCATCGGTACGGCGATGGGCTGGTTTGTCAGTCGTGCCTGCCGAAGGACGTTCTGTTCGCGCCGTTCCTGGGTTTTCAGGAAGACCTGATGAGCCGCACCGAGCGGTACATCCTGGCGGGCGGTGGCGCTGGTCCCGGAAAGACGACGGTCGGTTCGCGGCTGTACTTCCGGCAGTTGTTCGGGGAGATGGACCGGCACGCCAAGGGGGAGATCGAACACAGCAAGGGCTGGGCGATCTTCTTCCGCCGCCTCGGCCACGAGCTCCTGCAGGTGGTCGAGGATTTCAAGCGCTACTACCGGCGCATTGACCCGGCGGCCGAGTGGAACGAGCAAAAGAAGCTATGCACGTTCACGTGCGGCTACCGCGTCCAGTTCGCCGGCATCGAGCACGACGACGACTACCTGAAGTTCTACGGCCCGGAGTGGACGCTTCTGGTCATCGACGAGGCGGTCCAGTTCACCGAGAAGATGATCGAGGAGCTCGACACCCGCGTCCGGTGCCCAGACCCGGTGCTGTCACGGCAGCTCCAGACCGTGCTGCTGACAAACCCCGTCGGCGGCGCGACCAAGCAGTACCTGAAACGCCGTTTCGTGAAGGTGGCGGACCCGCGCGAGACGGTCCAGATGCGGGTCAAGCTCCGCAGCGGCAAGTGGAAAGAGTTCACCCAGGTCTACCTGCCGGGGAACCTCTACGACAACCCGTCCCTCATGCGCGACGGGAACTACGAAGGCAACCTGCTGACCAAGCGGTCGGAGGTCAGGCGCGCGCTCCTGGACAACGACTGGGACGTGCAAGAGGGGACGTGGGTCAGCGACGACTGGGATCCCACGATCCACATCTGCAAGCCGTTCACGATCCCCAACGGCTGGTTCCGGTTCAAGAGCGGCGACTACGGGTTCTCGAGCAAGTCCAGCGTGCAGTGGTGGGCGGTGGACCCCGAAGGCAACATGACTTGCTACCGGTCGCTGACCGTCACGGGGCACACGGCCGAGGAGCTCGGCTACCGCATCAGGGAGATCGAAAAGCGCCCCTGTACGGCGGTGGTCGACGGCAAGCCGATCTTGATCGTGCCGCCCGAGTGGGACGAGCTGCGCGACTGCTCCACCGTCTACGGCCCGATGGACTCGTCGCTTTGGTCGCGACAGGGGGAGACGGGGCCGTCGCGAGGCGAGATTCTACAGAACCTCGGCACCGGCTTTTTCAAGGCGGACCGCAGCCGTGAGTCCGCGGCCGAGCAGATACGGAACCGGCTGCGGCGCCGCACTCCCAACGCGGCTGGGGAGATGGTCATCCCGGGCATCCGCTGGTTTTCGACGTGCAAGACCCGCTACAAGCTCAAGGGCGGCGACTGGGACGAGACGGGCCCCATCACGAGCATCCCAGGTCTGCTGGCGGACCCCGATAACCCGGACCTGTGGGACACCACGGGCGACGACCACGACATGGACGCGGCCGGATACGGCGCGCTCTATCGCATGCTGGTGCCGTACGCGGACACCGAGGACGCCAATCAAAGAATTCTCGATGAGATCCGAGCGCGGAGAGAGCTCGGCCGACCCAAGACTGCATCCGGGTTTCCCGGAATGCCCTGGTAGGAGCCCAAATGGCCGAAGAACTCTCCCAGATCGATCCGACCACCCCGCCAGGCGCGGCCATGACTGACGAGCAGTCTGCGCAGCCGCCCCCGCCGGACTACGAAAACGCGGCGAACATCGCAGCGAGCCTTCCGCCCGAAGAGGCGAAGAAGGTCGCCCGCCAGGTCGTCTTCACGGCCAAGTTGGATTGGGACGGTAGCAAGGAGTTTCGGGAGCGGCGCGCGTCGTGGCTCAAGATGTTCGTTGGACTGATGGGCGAGAAGCCCGCCGGCCACGAGAATCTAGCCCAGATTCACCTGCCGCTCATCGCGCGATCGACGCTGCTGTTTCACGCCAAGCTGTATAGCCAGCTTTTCCCGTCGACGGGTGACATCTACGGCGCCCTTCCGACCGAGCCGAACGACGAGATGCGCACCAAGCGCCTCTCCCGGCACATCAACTTCCAGGTTCGGCGCAAGATTCCCGAGTACATACCCGCCCACGACCGCGGGTTGATGCAAACGCTGCTCTACGGCTCGGCGTTTTCGGTCTGGTACTACGATCCGCTCGGCAAGCGGCCGTGTTTCGAGTTCTGCCGCACCGACGACATCATCCTGCCGTACAAGTTCCAGTCGGACAGGCCCGATCTGGCCGACGTTCCGCGCATCACTCGCCGTCTGTACAAGTACCGGCCCGAACTTGAGGAACTCGAAGCCGACGGTTACTACGCCAACGTCACGAACCTGTACCAGGACGTTGGCGAGGACGGTCGGGCGCGCGTCGGAAACGACTGGGGCAAGGCCGCGGGAGGCGGAACGGCCGATAACGGCCACTCCGGCAAGCCGGTGACGGCCCTGGTGACGTCGTTTCAGGGGGTCAAGCCGCAGGAAGACGACCCGGACGCCCCGCGCGAGCTGCTCGAGCAGGATTTCTTGCTGAAACTGCCCGGTCAGCCGCGCCGCCGGCCGGTCACGGCGGTGGTCGACCTGCAAACGGAGACGCTTTTGCGGCTTTCGCTTCGGGAGCGCGACGATCCCGACGATCGCGCCCGCTACAACCGCGAAAACGACCTCCGCGAGGCTCAGATCCAGTCGCAGGAGGCCATGTACGCGCAGGATGAGCAAGCCTGGCGCGCTTCAGTCGAGTATCTGTCGCAGCCGCGCGAGGACGTCGACGAGTTCGGCAACGTGGTGCTCATCCCGCCCCTGTCGGGAGAGGATTTGCCGCCTCCCCCGCCCCGCCCGACGCCTCCACCCGAGCCGGCGCCGGTCCGTAAGATCGCGTGGAACCGCTACACGCACTACATCTGCGTTCCCAACCCCGAGGGCATCTACGGACTGGGGCTGGGCTTCCTCCTCGAGGGGGACAACGTCGCGGCGGACGCTTGGGCGTCGGCAATGATCAGCCTGGCGACGCTGAACATCAAACCGACGTTCATGTACAGCCGCAACGCGGCCCTGCAGCGAGGCGACATCCAGTTGCGCCTTGGCGAGGGCGTGGAGTCGCCGCTCCCGCCCGAGTTGCTGTCCAAGGCGTTCCATCAGTTCCAGTTTCCAGCGCCGCCGCCGCAGGGATTCAAGTTCCTGGAGTTGTTTCAGCAGAACGCGGAGAGCCTTGGCGCTCCCGAAATCTTCTCGGGCGAGGTGTCCGACCGAGAGACCGCGACGACGACCGAAATCCGAGCGTCCATGGCCATGCAGAACCTCTCGACCATGGCCGAGCGGTACAACCGGGCCCGGTCGAACGAGGTGAAGACGCTGGCGTACATCAACAGCCAGACGCTCGACGACCTCGAGTACTTCTACGTTCAGGAAGAGGGGACGGTCGAGCCCAATACCGTCGGGCGCCTGGACTACGTCGAGGACTTCGATGTCACGTTCACGGCTGACCCGAACCTGGCCAGTCAGCCGCAGAAGGAACGCGCCGCCATGCGCGCGATCCAGTCGATGAGCCAGATTCCGCCCGAAGCGTTGATGCTCCCGCCCGAGGCGATGTCCGCGCTGTGGCGGACGCTGACCGCGGACCTCATGCGTTCGATCGGCTCCGACAAGGCAGCCGCCATCATCGAAAAGGCGCCCATTGCGCCGCCGCCCATGCTCCCGCCGGGAGCGCCACAAGGAGAGACCCCGAATGGACCGCCGAGCGAAATGGCAGAACCTGGACCTGGAGCAGAAGAAGCTGTTAGCGGCGAGCCCGCTGGGCCAGAGCCTGGCGGCCTACCTTCATGAGATGGCGAATGCCTGCGACCAGGCGGCGCTCATCTCCTGCTCGCCGGAAGGTAGCCGAGAAAGCACGGTCCACAACCGCGGCATGGCAGTTGGGATCCGAAGCATCGCGGAAATGCTCGAGGAGCTCGGCCGATGAGCGACGGCGGCGAGTTTTGGAACCAGCCGGCGGACAAGCTGCTCGCCTGGTGGTGCTCCGATGTCACGCAGGCGATGCGGAGGTTCATCGAGGCTGAGATCGGCGGCAACCAGCGCTACTCAGAGTTCGCGCCGGACGAAAAGCAGCGCATCTGGCGGGCTGGGGCGTGCCGCGCGTGGCGCGACATGCTGGGGCTCATCGACACGATTCCACGTAAGGGAGAGGGCAAAGAAGAATGGGAAAGCAGAATCCGAGAGATCAAAGAGTCGCTGAAGGGCAACGGCAAGTGATCATCCGTGACCTCGCCAAGGAAGAGGCGGCGTGGCGCGCGCTTGAGAGCGAGGCGGAAAAGCGCCTAGCAGAGCGGGTGAAGGAGCACGACGCGCCCGAGCCGCCGTATGAGCCGGTGTTCAACCGGATCGCCGTCTACCGCTTCCGGCCAAAGGCCAAGCGGACCATGACGGCGAGCGGCCTTCACATCCCGGACATCGCCCAGGAGGAAGTGTGGCCCGAGAATCACGGCCTTCTGCTCGCAGCTGGCCTGGCGGCTCGTGAGGAGTTGCGGTCGCAGGGTATCTTTGTCGGCGACATCGTCTACTGGGGCTCCTTCGAGGGAGAAGAGAAGGAGTACGCCATGGACGAGAAGGCGGACGCGCCGAAAAAGGTGTTGCAGTTGACCAACAACGGCCTATTCGGCGGCGAGGACCTCAAGGAGCGCATTCGCGCGGGCAAACTCCGGCGCATCTACGTGCGCGACAACATCGACGACCCGGGCCAGTACGTGTTCATTCCCGTCTACTAGGAGAGACCATGGAAACGCAGACCGAGACGCAGCAGCAGGCCGAGACGACCGAAGGACAGGCGCCCGTCACGGACGACGCGCCCCATGACGGGCAGGCACGCGAAGAGCCGCAGGAGCAGCAGCAGGCGCAGGGAGACCAGCGGCGCCAGTCGCGTCCATCGAGCTCCGAGGCGCGTGGCCGCGGGCTGCGCGAGACAGTGGACGACCTCGGCCGTCGCCTCGAAGCGCAGCAGCAGATGAATCAGCAGATGATGGGGCTCTTGCAGACGGTGCTTGCGAACCGGCAGCAGCCGGGCGAACAGCCCCAGAGCAAGCCGTACCGCGAGAAGCTCGCGCGTGTACTGGCCGGGCTCCAGGCAAACCCCGACGCTGGCTACGACGACTTCGCCGAGGCGCTCGAGGAGCTCGCGGTCGGGGCGACCGGCGCGCAGCAGAAGCGGATCGAAGCCCTGCAGCAGGAGATCGAAACCCTCAAGGGCAGCCAGCGCGACCCGTTCGAACAGCAGATGCTGGTGGACTTCCCGTGGCTGTCCGATCCGGACTACGCAGCCATTGCGGACGGCAAGCTGCGCAGCCTCAAGAAGCGCGACGGGCGCGACTTCTCCAACAAGCAGGTGCTCTACGCCTCCATGCGCGAGGCAGCGGCGCTCGTGGCCAAGGAGCATGGACTTGGCGGCGGCAAGGACAACCCGGACCGGGAAATCCAGCAGCAGCGCATTGCCGGAACAAGCGGAAAGGATTCTGGTGCTGGTAATTCGCTGTCGACGCCGCAGTTGACGCCAGCAATGCAGGCATTGGCGGAAAATCTCTTCTCCAACCTCCCACCCGAGCAGGCGCACGCCAAATGGTGGAAGGAAATCGGGAGCAAGATGGGCAAATAGCCATTGACTATTTCCAAATAACTCCCCACGCTGGGGAGTAGCTTCGCTCCTGCGATCAAGTCCGGGCAGGCAGCAGTACCGGCGCACAGCAGAAGACCGATACGCCTGGGTCACAGGCCGCTGACCCGTACGGCAAGCGGTCATCGCGGCGCTGAGGGATACTGCGAATGGAGCCTGTCGAGACCGGACCCGAGGAGAGCGGGAGCGAGCCAAGGAAGCGCCGGGGGCGCCCGCCTAAGAAGCAGCGGCGCAACGACCCCGTTGATGCTCCCGTCGACGGCGTTTACCGAATCCTGGACCTAAAGGGCCAGGACGCGAGGTTTGACTATTGCTGGCTGACGGCAGACGTCTGGCCGGAGTACCGCATTGACGGCTGGGTCGCGGAGACTTGGCAGGTCAACGGGAAAGGCGAGCCGACCTGCGCGCGTCCCCACTGGGTGCAGCCCGAGGACTTCAAGGTTGGCGATCAGATCACGTTCAAGGAGCTTCGGCTCTGCAAGATTCTGAAGACTCGGCGCGCGGCGGTTGAATCCCGCAAGCGCGCTCCCTTCAACGCTGCCTTGGCGGGGATGAAGGCCCGCGCGGAGAGCACTGGCGGCTACCTCAAGAACGTCGTTGTTCCAATGGGAGGAGCGTAGCCAATGGCTGGATTCACGAACAAGACAATCGGCGGCTTCCGTTACTGGGGGAGCGTGTTCGGCGAGAACATCGTCCCTCGACTGCTCGAGCGCCAGGTTGCGAGTGCATATGGCACGGCGGTGTTTTGCGGCGACCCGGTCAACTGCGTCAGCGATGGCTCGGTAGACGTCGCGGCTGCTGGCCAGGCGATCTGGGGTGTCGTTGCGCGCTGCCAGTACAACAAGAGCGGGAAGCTCGAGGAGAGCAATCACATCCCGGCGTCTACGACCTACACGCAGGACTACCTGCGGTCGCAGGCCCACTGCATCGCCGCCACGCCCTACACCATCTTCGAGGTCGACGCCGACGAGGGCACGTCCATCACGACGGTTGCGGCGGCGCGCGAGCTCATCTGGGAGAACTGCGACCATGCGACCGGCACCGGTGACACGGTGAGCGGCCGCAGCGCTGCGGTGCTCGACATCTCGACCCACGGTACGGGCGCGGCCGGCTGGCGAATCATCGGCATCTCGGACGCGACGCCGAACAACGTGACGGTCACTCGGGCCAAGTACCTCGTTGTCGCCAACGAGACGGATGCGTGGCCTGGCACCTTCTCCACCACTGGCGTCTAGAGGAGCTGAACCATGGCTAACACGGTCGTTCTCACAGGCAACATCAACGCGGCTCTCAAGGAGACGCTGCTCGTCGCGTTCCGCAACGAGACCGCGAAAAAGCCCATCTGGAAGGACTGCGGGTTCAAGGAGATCAACTCCAAGGACCTGTTCGAGGACATCCAGGAGTATGCGGGGCTGGGACCGGCGCCCGAGAAGAAGCAGGGCGCCCAAATGGCGGTCGACGTCATCCAGCAGGGGTACGGCAAGCGGATTTACCAGACCGCTTACGCCGTCATGATGCCGGTCTCCGAGGAGGCCATCCGGTTCAACAAGTACCGGGAGGCCATCATGGGGTCGGAGAGCATCGCGGAAGCGCTGCGACTGGCCCAGGAGATCAAGGCGGCCCAGGTCTTCGCCGATGCGTTCGACGCGAACGCGGCGGTGGCGACCACGGACGGCGTGGCGCTCTGCTCGACGGCTCACAAGCTGGCCAAGGGCGGTACGTTTGCGAACCGCCCGAGCGCGGATGCGGCGCTGTCTCACAGCTCGCTCGAGCAGATCATGCAGCTCTGCCGGACGATGCCCGGTGGCAACGGCTACCCGATGGGCGTCCAGCCGGAAATCCTGCTGGTCCACTCGGACAAGATCGAGACGGCCGAGCGGATCACGATGTCGCCGCTGCAGAACGACACGGCCAATCACACCTACAACACCCTCAAGGGCAAGGTGCGGGTACAGGGCAACCCGTTCTTCGCGTCGGTCACCAACTGGTTCGTGGTGACGAACCACAAGCACGGCCTGCACTGCATCTGGACCGCTCGGCCCGAGTTCAAGGAGTACTCGGTCGAGAGCCAGCGCAACAAGGTCTACGACGGCTACGAGATGTTCGCGATGGATTGCTTCGATCCGCGCGGGCTCATCGGCGTCAACGCCTAGCCGGGGGCGACCATGGGAACCACCACGAACTACATCGGGCTCCGGCCTATCGTCGAGCAGGCGCTTGCGAAGTACGGCGTCATCGGCGACGTCAAGTTCGTCGGCAATGCCTCTGGCACGCTGGCGGGCTATGGCGAGTTCGACACGCCGTACGCAACGCTGGCAGCGGCTCTGGCCGACGCGGACCTAGGGCCAGGTGACGCGGTCGTCTGCCTGCCGGGCCACTCGGAGAGCGTCGCGGACGCGACGATGCTGGACAACCTGGACGACGGGGTGGCCATCATCGGCATCGGCCACGGCACGAACCGCCCGACGTTCCGTTGGACGGCGGCCGGCAGCCAGTGGGCGCTCAACAACGCCAACACCATCGTGGCGGGGCTTCGGCTCCGTCTCGAGGGCGCCAACGGCGTCACGAAGGCCATCGACATCACCGGCGCTGGCGTCACGCTGGACGACAACCACATCCAGGTCGCGAGCGGGGCGAGCAACAAGGCCACTATCGCGATCGAGGTGGGTTCGGCGGCGACCGACTGCACCATCTCCCGCAACTGGGTCTACGGCACGGCCACGCACAACGTGACCGACGGGATCAAGGTGGTCGGCGGGACGGTGCCGTCACGACTCCGCATCTTCGACAACGAAATGGTGGCGTCGGCTACGGCTGCCAACGGGCTCATCCACGTCACCGTGGCGGCGCTCGAGATGGTCATCCGCGACAACATCATCTACAACACGCACACGTCGTCCACGGCGTGCATCGTGTTCGACAACGTCGCCTGCGACGGCATCGTGGTGCGGAACTACCTCGGCACCAAGAACGACGGCACGGCGTCTGCCCAGGGCATCACGTTCGGCGCTGGGGCGCTCGTCGTGTGCGGAGAGAACTACTCGATCGACGAGGCGAAGAAGTCGGCGGTTCTCGCGCCGGCTGCAGCGGCGACGTAAGCAAGTTTGCCTCTCGGGCCTTGGGGGCCGTTCAACCTCTCCTTGGCGGCTCTCAGGGAACGAGGGGCGCCTATCGGAGAGTGAATGGCCACCCTACCCGCATACCTCAACGGCATCGGCGGCACATCGGGCTACGGAGTAACGACCCGCAGCCCGCTCGCCATGACGGGTGCGATCTGGTACGTCCACAAGGACGGATCGGATGCTGCCTCGCCACGCGGTAAGGAGCGCATCCGGCCACTCGCCTCGCTTGCCCAGGCGCATACCAACGCCTCGGCCGGTGACATCATCGTCTGCCTGTCAGGTCATACGGAAACGTTGACCGCTGCGCAGACCTTCAACAAGGCCGGGATTCACGTGTACGGCGAGGGGACCGGGTCGAGCCGCCCGCAGTTCATCTGCGGCGGTGCTATCGATATGTTCGACGTCACGGCCGCGGGGGTGTGGTTCTGCAACCTGTACTTCCCAGCGTCGACCACGGCGCCCAACAGTCGCATCCGCATCGCTTCGGTAGGCACGCGGGTTGAAGACTGCTTGTTCGAGTGCGGCACGAACGATACCGCCGAGTGCATTGAATACATCACGGGAGCTGGTGAGGCGCTGGTGAAGGGGACGACGTTCTCGTCCACGAGCGGCAGCGTGTCGAGTCAGCCGGCGACCGGGATCTTGGTCAGCAACGCGATGAACAACCTAGTGATCGGCGGCCCGAACGACGCCGACGCAGTGGTGTTCGACGGCGGGTCGTCTGGCTGGTCGAATCCCTACGTCATCAAGTGCAGCGCAGCGGTGACGCGGCTATTGATGCTGAATATCGACCTGCTGAATGACTCAGACATCGATACGGGGTCGAGCACGCCGGTTACCTTCCTGCTTCGCAACAAGAGCGGGAGCGCAAGGATCATCTGATGGCGGTGCTCATCCAGGAGTACCGCCCAGGCACCTGGCGGCGGGTCTGCGACATTTGCGGATCGTGGAAGACGGCGCCCGTCCAGTTCGACGTCAAGGGCGTGGATGGCGTTTGGATCTGCAGCGACCACAAGGGCATGCGGACCATTCCCGAACTCGACCGCATCAACGCCCGGCGGACGCCACGCAGCGATCGGCCAGTACCATCGCCGAAGCCGCGCGACGGGCGCGATACGTGGGAGGCAGAGGAAGGGTATCTCTTCAACTTCATCTGCGACACTGCGCCGTATGGGTCTGTAGACCAGACGGTGAGCGGAGCCCGCACGGGAACGACGAGCGTCCAGGACGCGGCGCTAGCCTGCTGGTACCTGTACGACCTCATCGCGGAGAACCAGCGGCCGCCGCACTGGATCACGCGCGCGAAGGCGAAGCTGCTCGAGCTGGCCGACTGGCTCTACGATAACCAAGTCGGCGGGCCAGGCAAGACGACGTATACGGACGACGCCCTGCAGTGGGGTGCGTTCTCCATCGGATCGTCGTACTTCACGTCCACGAGCTCGCTGGCGGGCATTGCTCTGCTGCGCGCCTATCAGGTCCACGGCAAGGCGAAGCACCTGGCGGCTGCGCGTGCCACCGCGTGGTTCCTGCGCAGCGCCCAATGCGGCGACCTGCTCTCTTCTGGTTTCAGCTCGGCCGATGCGGCTGGGCTGGTGCCGAAGCACTGGGGCGCGTGGACCTTCAGCATCACGACGGGCGGGACCTGGGACCACAAGTACTTCCCTGGCGACCTCATCGGTGTCTGGTTCCTGACGCTGTTCAAGAACATTGCTGGTGACGAGACGATCGGATCGTCGACCATCACGGTCCCTTTCAACGCGAGCCGCGCGACCCTGGTGTCCACGGCCATCGGCGAGGCGAAGGCGTTTTGGTCCACCGCGCAATATTCGGCGGACGACGGCGCGAACATCCAGGGCTTCTCGGCGACGACGCCGAGGTCGTTCTTTCAAAGCTACCCGACGGGCCGCGGGTCCTGGGAGTACTTGAATGGGCCGCTGGCCACGGGTACCACGATCGGCGCTCGCAACTGGTCGACCGCCCTGCGCGCTCTCTACGAGGTGGATGGCCTGTCGTCTCAGGTGACGTCCATCTGGGATTGGCTGATGACGTTCTCCAGCAACAGTGACTACGAGTTGGACTACGAGGCCACGAGCCCGCTCGACACCGAGCAGACGCAACTGTGGCGAGGGCTCAAGGGCGACTACGACCCGACCCTGGCGCCGTCAACGGTTCTTTTGGTGCGAGAGGGGGCGCCGCTGGCGGCGACGAAGAAGAACGGATCGACCCTGTACGACTGGGCGGCCGCGGGGTTGCTGGCTCCGATCCAGTCCGCGAGGAACAACGCCGCGTTTCGCACGGCCAAGGAGGCGGTGAGCAGCATTCAGCCGACGACCAAGGACCCGTTGCCGCAGCGGTTCCTGCGACTGAATACGCTCGGCCAGTCGGGGCTGTCGCTGCAGCCGTACACGAACACGAATCTGACGCGCGTCGAGACGGTCACAAATGCCGCGTTGGTCGGGTCGTTCTACCGGCAAGAGCCAAAGGCGTTCATGGGGAGGCTTGAATAATGGCTGTCTCCACTACGGCCACGTTCGACATGCAGCGAGATCAGATCATCTCGCAGGCGGCGAGCCTCGCGCGCCAGCTCCACGACGGGCACACGGCGGACGCCGATCAGATCGCTTTTGGCGCCCGGGCGCTGCAACTCATCATCCTGGACCTGCAGAAAGAGGGGTTGATCGTTCGGGCCGTCGAGCGCGTGTCCAAGGCCGTCGCGGCGAACGACACGGGCTTTACGGCCGACGCCGATACCGTTGACGTCGGTCCGGTGGCTAACCTGCGCGATTCGTCGAACGTGGACAGCGAGGCGACGCGCATCAGCCGAGACGACTACTTTCGCCGGTCGTCAAAGACCACAATCGCGCGCCCGCTGGAGTTCTACGTAGAGAAAACGTCGGCCGGGACCGTCACGGTCAATTTTCCGGTTAAGAGCGACGCTGCGTACACCTTCATCTACCAGAAGTACCGCAAGCTGCGGGACACCGATACGGGCAACGTGACGCTGGACCTCGAGCCCAAGTGGCTCAAGACGATCACGTACCTGCTTGCCCACGAGTTCGCCGTCAAGGCCGGGATGCTGAATCACGCGGCGTACCTGATGAAGGTCGTCAACCCGGACAAGGACAAAGCCATGCTGGATGAGACCGAACGTGGCCGCATCCGCTTCTGCGTGGGGGATTACTGATGGCCTATACCGTCCGGATCTACTACCCCGAGGCGCCGTCCGGCACGTACGAGCTGTACGAGCCGAACTCGACCAGCCGGGTCACTGCCTACAGCAACTACGCCGCGACGTCGACGCTGACGACCGCGCAGCAGGTGCTCAACTCGTCGGGGCGCGCGAAGTTCTGGGTAAAGCAGGTCGTCGAAGTGGTGGTCAAGACGGCCGCGGGCGTGGAGGTTGACCGCTTCATCGAGGGCGGCCGCGCTGAGTTGGTCGAGGTCGCCAACAACTTTCTTACCGGCACCCTATCGAACGGCAGCCAGGGCGCGGGCGGGACCACGACGCTCAATGCGGCGCTCACTTCCGCTCTGTCGTCGTTCATGGGGACTGACTTCAAGTACCTTGAGGCAACCGGCGGTAACGCGCGTCTTCTGCGCGACGTCCTCGCCGAGCGGTTCGTCTCGGTGTTCGATGTCAAGGGTGCCAACGGCGAGGTGGCCAAGGGAGACGGGACGGCCGACGACTACGTTGCGCTCCAGAAGCTTCTCGACCGGCTCGCGGCCAAGGGCGGCGGCGTCGGTCTGCTGCCTAAGGGCACGTTCGCGTGTTCGGCGGGGCTGTCGACTAGCACGGCCGGAATCTGGCTGATGGGGCTTGGCGCCACGGCCAGCAAGATCAAGGGCACTGGCGCGGCCATTACGCTGCTGACCGTGAACATCACTGGCGAAGCCAACATGGTCATTTCCGACCTGGCGCTCACCCACTCGACCACGTCAACGGGATCAGCCATCTCGGTTACATCGGGGGACGGAGTCGTGTGTCAGCGTGTGGTGACGTCGCTTCACCGCAAGGGCTTCACCTGGACATCCACGGTCCAGCGCGGCGAGCTACACCATTGCCGGGTCGACTCGACGGACGGCAACTCGGCCGGCGTCGGGTTCACGCTGGGCAAGCACGGGCTAGCCGACCACTGCATCGCCGCGGCTGCTACTGGCACCGGTTTCGTCCTGGGCGGACAGCATGCCCATGCGCGTGACTGTATGGTCGTCGCGTCGACCGGCACCGGATTCAGCTTCACCGCGGACGACACCATCGCCCGCGATTCGATCGCAGGAGCCTGCACTACCGGTTTCAGCGTCGGGGCCGTCGCTCGGTCGGGTTGCATCAACTGCCGTGTCGGTACGAACACGACCGACTTTACGACAAATGCCAGCGCGACCGACGTCATCGACGAGATGAACAGTTTCAGCACGCGGACGCTTGCCGAGTACGGCGGGGCGTGGCAGTCGCAGCCCCGCTGTAACGTATTCAAGCGCAACCGGTCCGCACAGGCCGGCGGCACCTTCACGCCCGACCCATCGCTGGGCGAGCTGCAGGTATGCCGGACGACTGCGGCTCTGACCATCGGCGCCACGTCGACGACGGGGCTTCATGACGGCCAGACGATGCTACTGGTCCTCTCGAACCAGAGCGGCGCGGGCGTCGCGCTCACATGGAATGCGCAGTACTTCGGCTATCTTCCGACCTCGAACTTTTCGGGGAACGTCGCCATCCGGTTCACGTGGCGGGCTAGTTCGTCCAAGTGGTTGTCTACTCAGATCGGCAAGGAAGACGGCGGCGCGACCTTCAGCTATCCGAACAACGCCGGGAGCAACGATATCTGGTAATGGACGCGGCGCCCATCCCTTTCAACGGCCCCGATTCCGGCCTGGACGAGTTGTCCGGGTCGCGGGGGCCGCTCGTCAACCTGCTGGTTGACGCTGCGGGAGGGATGCGCCTACGTCCAGGCATTGCAGCCTGGGACGAGTTCCCGCCGACCGTGCCTGACGCCAACCCTGTCGTAGCCATGACGGTTTGGCAAAACAAGCTGGTCTACGTCACGCAGAGTTCGACGGGCACGCGGAAGCTGTACGCCTGGACGTCGTACCAGAACGTCGAGGCGCTGTCCGACTCCACGACGGCTACGCAGCTCGAGGGCGCCGAGCGCCCGCGCATCACGACGACTCGGACCAAGGTGATCCTGGCCGGCGGCGGGGCGATGCTGAAGTACACCGGCAGCGGCTTGGCGGCGCTCCTGGGCGGCTCGCCTCCAGCGCTCGTGACCGATGTACTGGTCATGACCCAGCGAGTGGTGGCGCTGGAGGCGGGAGAGGGCGGGCTCTTCTACTGGTCGGCACCGGGAGACGGAAACCACGAGACGTGGACGACGTCGGAGGACTTCCGCGAGGCCGAGGCGCGCCCGGACAAGATCGTAGCCATCAGGGACTCGGCGCGCGAACTGTTCGTCTGGGGCAGCGAGACTCTGCAGGTCTACGGACCCGACCCGAACGAGGTGTTCGCGCCGATCAACAATATGGACCTTGGGTGCCTGGCCCGGCACAGCATCATCCGCCACGACGAGCAGTTCGCCTGGCTCGACAGCCGGCGTCGGTTCGTCATGTCGGATGGCCGGGCCTATGAGGCCATCGGCACGCCAGCCACGGACCGCCTCGTTGCTGAACTCGCGAGCGTCACCGACTGCTGGGGCTCGCGGGTTCGTCTCGACGATCGCGATCTGCTGCTGTGGGTGTTCCCGACGGACGGTCGGGCATTCGCGTACGACATGACGACCAAAGTCTGGTCGGAGTGGCGTGGCTGGTCATCCGGCAACTGGGCGGGGTTGACGATCCAGAGTCATGTGTATTGGCCCGAGAAGAACGTCAACCTCGTCGGGCTGTCCGACGGGACCATCGCCAAGCTGGACCTGAGCACGTACACCGACTCGGGGACGGCCATTCACTGGCTGGCCCGTTCGGGGTTCGTCGACCACGAGAACGCCAGCACAAAGGCGACACAGAAGGTGCAGTTTCACGTCAGGCGGGGGGAGTCTACGGACACCGCTGAGCCGTTCTTCCTGATGCGCTGGCGGGATGACCTGGGGACGTTCTCGGGGCCGCTGCAAGTGGGCCTTGGGACGACGTCGACCCGCCCGTTTGCAACGGTCGAGAAATGGAGCATCGGGAAACCGTACCTCCATAGGCAATGGGAGATTTACGGCTCGTCCAATGCGCTGGTTTCAATCGCCAAAGTGATCGAGTCGTTTGATACGATGGAGGAGGCATAATGGCTCGCTTCAATTGGCGCAAATGGGGCAAGGTCGGCGCTGGGATCGCAGGTGGTCCCATGACCTGGGGCGCCGTGCCGCACATCTGGGCGGGCGAGAATGCCAAGGAAGGCTACGGCGACGCTGCGAAGGGCGCTCGGCGCCTGGGCAATGAGCAGCAGGGCTATTACGGCGGCCTGGCCGACAAGGGGCGCGCCGCCGGTGAGCGCGCCTTGGGCTTCTACGGCCCAGCGCAGAACTACCTGCGCAGCTATGAGCTGAACCGGCCGACGTACATGGCGGATCTGTACCGGAAGTACAGCAACGCCGGCCCGAACTTCAACAGCACGCGCCTGCTCGATGACCCGTACGGCAACAAGCCTGGGCCGATGGCGGGGCTCGCCGCCAACAGAAAGAGCGTCACCAACTACCGCGACTGGTACGGCCAGAACGCCGGCCGGATGGACCAGGCGAGCGACGTCGAGACGCGCTACGGGCAGACGAAGTACCAGGCGGGTCCGTCGGGGATGAGCGAATACCTGCAGCGGTACAAGTCGGGCGGCGACGGCTGGTCCGATCGCTTGCGGGAGCGCGGGACGATGGGCAACCCGCTGAAGGATTACGCCGAGCAGCGCAAGATGGAGGCGCGGCAGGCGATCTTCATGCCCGAGATCGACCAACTCCGCAGCATGCGCCAGCGAACCGACGAGGCGACGTCTCGGGCCCGGACGCTGGCCAACGAGCAATCGGAGGCCGGCGGCTACTTCCGCAAGATGATGCCGGCGGTCCAGGAGAAGGGCGCGGCCGAGAAGTTCTACGACGAGCAGTTGGGCAACCTGAACAGCGCCAACGACTACTTTGCGAAGAAGATGCAGGAAGACCTGGACCGTCGGGCGGCGGCCACGGGCGGCTACGCATCGGGCCTGGCTCAGCGCCAGTACGGCGAGCAGTTGCAGGGACTCCGGGCCAAGCAGTGGCTCGAGATGGGCGGACTTGCGCGGTCTGCGCAGGAGATGCAACTTGCGCGGCAGGGCCAAGGCGGTGACTTCGCGCGCCTGGCGGACACGTCGCGGATGGAGCGTGAGCGGTACTTCGGGGACGCGGCGCGGTCTGGCGACGAGGTCGAGATGGACAAGCTCAACAGGGCGCTGCATGGGCGCCTGGGCATGGAGAACATCAAGACGCAGCGGCTCGGCCAGGCTGACGAGGCTGCCTACCGGTCGGCGAACTTCCTGCTCGAGAACCAGCGCGCGCTGGACGCGCTCACGCAGGGTCGAGAGAACCAGTACTTTGGCGCAGCGTCGGCGACTGACGACGTGGACCTGCGCAACCGCGAGCGGCTGGACAGGCTCGCGGACGCCTCGACGCGGTCGGGGCTCGACCGCTTCCGCACGGCTGGCGATGCGGCGTATCGCGCCTCGGACGAGGCCGAGCGCGACCGCGACTACGAGTACGACGTGACTATGGGGCTGTCGGGCGAACAGCGCCAGCAGGCCGACTTCCGCGCGCGGGTGTCTGAGCTGGCCGACCGTCTTGGACTCGACCGCGACCGGCTGTTGGCGCAGATGGCCGGCGGGGCCAGCGACGAGCAGAGCGGGTACTTCCGCGACCTCATCACTGGCGGCTTGAACCTTGGCTCTGGTCAGGCAGGCACGCTCAAGGGCTTCGAGGGCATGGCGCTTGATCTTGAAAGCGAGGGCGGCCGCCAGCGGTTCCAGGCGCAGATGCAGGCGCTCGCGATCGAACTCGCCAAGGCGGGCATCGACGCGAAGACCGTCGAGAACATCATCAACACGTACACGTCGATGGCTGAAACCGCGGCGTCGTACAAGAAGGCGGGCTGATGGCGTTCTTCAACGTTCCCCAGTACCAGGGCATCGACATGGCCACGCCGTTCCGCAGCCTCGCGGACCGGCTGAACCGCAAGCGCCAGCTTGACCTGGAGGAAGAGCGCAACAAGGCGGCTGCGGAGTACCAGCGGGGGCTGATTGAGCAGCAGAGAGGAGACCGCGAACTGCGGAAGGACCAGGCGGACGATGCGCGAAGGGAGAAGGCGCGCAAGACGGTGATGGACGTGCTGCCCAAGATCCTGGAGTCGATGCGGACGCCTGGCCGCGTTCAGGACGCACAGGCGATGGCGGGGACGGTAGGCGGGTCGCTCGAGCAGAACCAGATGGAGGACGTCGCGTCGCCTGAGCGCCTCCAGTTGCGTGAGCCTACGATGCAGGTGCAGCCATGGGTGGGCGGACTGGCCAAGCTGGGCCTATTGCCCAAGCTGCAGAGCGCGCTGGAGCCGTCGCCGGATGCTGCGAGGGCGAACGAGTGGTCGCAGGGCATGCAGCGCTACGCCCAGGACTACGGGAACGCGGCGCGGAACGCGCAGAACTACACCCTGCGTCTACCCGAGCAGCCGCCGATGCAAATCAACCCGAACGCGCAGCGCGAGGCCATCGCGGAGGAGCGCAGGCGCCAGGGCGAGGAACTCGGCGCGCTGGACATGACGAATCTGCCCGAGAACGTGCGCCGCGACATCAACCTGCGCCGAATGCTGTTCGGGAACAACGTTGACCCGACGATCATGCAGCAGATCATGGGCGCCCACTCGGCCGAAGTCGGGCGGCAGTTTCAGGACAAGCAGGGGGACAAGCGCGCGAAGGAAGCGAAGGAACGGGCGTACATCGCAGCGCGGGCGGCAGAGCGGAGGGCGGGAGAGAAGCCGCCCACTGAGGCGCAGGGCAAGCATGCTCTCTACGGCGCCCAGATCAAGGGCGAGTTGGAGGTGCTGAAGCGCGGGATCGACATCTCGGACGATGCCCTACGGAAAGTTCAGGAGAATTCCCTACGCGCCGAAGCGGCGGACAACAGCGCCGCGAGCGGCAACGTGTCGGCGCTGGTTACGAGCGGTCTGCGACGAGCAGAACTCGTCCCGGCGTCCAAATACGAAGGTCTTACGCCAGAAGAGCAGAAGATCGCGAACGCGATGGACAATGCCGTCCAATACATCGTGCGCGTCAAGACTGGCGCCGGGATGCCCGAGAGCGAAGCTCGGCGCGAGGCCGTGCAGATGGCGTGGCACGCCGGAGACTCGCCGGAACTGAAACAGCAGAAGCTTGAGAGACTAGAGGCGTTCGCCGATCAGACTCTATCGCTCGCCGGCTCGGCGGCAGAGAAGACGCTGAGAGCGCAGCGGCCAGCGGCAGAGCAGGCGACGGTGGAAGCGTCGGCAGCTCGTCGCCGCCAACTGCAGCGGGGGAAGCGGTGAACTACGGGCCCCTGCTCAGCGTCTTTAGGCCAGTCTCGCCGCAAGCGATGGCCTTCAACTGCGCGGCCAGCGAGAGCGTGACAAACGCCTGGCCGATCTTGTCACTCTCAGCGGCCGAGAGCTTCCGCGCGGTCTCTAGGAGCTTGTCGCCGTTCGTCGCCCGGTACCGGGCACACAAGATGTCGAGCGTTTCATTTCGATCGCCGGCCGCCTTCGGCGACGACATCGACCCGAGCAAAAAGCACGCAACGCCAATCACGATTGACCGCTTCATTTACGCCGACCCTCCTCTCACCTCTTGTGAAGTTGCTGCGAGCGCGATGCCGCCCATCAGCCCCCACGCCCATGGCGGGGCGCCGAGAAGCTCTCCGTTGAATCCGTACCTGACGACCGCCGCGCACGCCGCGAACGGCGCCATGAACATCCACCACGTCAGCACCGCCGTAAACATGACCACAGGGTCGCGCCAGTCGTCGCGCCTGTACAGCGGGAACGGGTGTTCAGCACACGGGGGTCGGCAATATGTCTAGCCGAGACGAGGAGATCCAGGCTTGGCAGGCCGAGTTGGGCGGCCCCAACCACAACGAAGCCCGTGAGTGGCTCCGCAAACTCGGCGTCATCCAAAAGCCTTCCCTGCCCGAAGCGCTGAGCCAGGCCGCTGCGGCGAAGGTCAACGCGCCGTCACGAGCCGAGGCTGCGGGGCGTAACTTCGCGGAAGGGTTTCTGCCGGGCGCTCATCGCCTGGCCGAGTTCTTCTCCGTCTCGCCTGGAGCCCCGCCGCCGATGCAGAGGCACGCCGACGGCACCATGGCCCCTGGCCCGGTGCAGCTCGGCGGACCCAAGGCCCAGGAGCGCACGCAGCGGCTTGCCGAGTCGACGAGTGCGTACCCGTGGACGTCGGCGGCGAGCGGGATGGCCGGCGCAACGGTCGGTATCCCCGGCATGCTGGGCAAGGGGGCCTGGAAGGCGACCGGGGCGGTCCCTAGGCTGGGGGCTCCCGCCAAGAGCATCCCGAGCATGGCCGGCAAGGGGCTGGCTCGTGGCGTCGCAGCGTACGAGATGACCGCCCCAGCGACGGCCGCTGTCAGCGACCCTGCGGACGTCGGGCCCGTTCAGGCGGCCAAGGACGCTGCGACGAATCCCGTCGGCCTGGCGGCTGGCGGCCTTCTGGGGATGTTGGGCGTGGCCGCTCAGCGGCACATCGCGCGTACGACTGACCCCAAGACGCAGTCGGGCCGCATCATCCAGGACGTCAAGGACGCGGGCGGCAAGATCAACACCTTCGGCGATGAGCCGGTCCGTGGCGGTGAGTTCGACAAGCCGGCGATGCAGGCTCTCCCCGAGGGGCGCGAGGGCGTCAACAAGGCGGCCGGCGCGGCGGGCAGGACGTTCACCCGCTTCAACCGCGTCGTACTGAAGAAGGCGCGCAAGGAGTACTCCAAGGAGTTGGAGCAGATCGCGCGCGACAACCCGGATCCGGTGGACCTCGAGCCAGTCGCCGCGCGCCTGGACGGTCTCATCAAGCGGCAGTCGAACGGGCAGATCGCAAACCCAGACATCGCCGCCGCCGTCCAGAACGTCAAGCGTCTGATCACGGTCGACGCTGAGCCTGGGCCTCAACTGTTCGGACCAAAGGGCGAACCGCTCCAGACCGGAGCGCCCGCCAGGGCACAGGCCACGCTACAGGACCTCAGGCAGGCCAAGGAGACGGTCGCGGATCTGGCGCAGTTCGGCCAGCCAGTCACGAAGGACAACGCACCCTATCGGGTTATCTACAAGACGCTTTCCGAGGCGAGCAAGGACATCGATCCCAGGCTGCGGGCCATCGACGAGAAGTTCTCGGCCACAATGTCCAAGTTGGAACGCGCAAACGACATCATGTACGGCCGGGACACGGCCGACGTGGCAAGTCGGGCGGCTTCGGAGCGCACGGCCGCTGCGAATTTTGGCCGGGCCGGCGACCCGTCGCAGGCGGGTACCATTCGCGCCGACCAGCTCGAGGAGCTCGCCGCGCTCGACCCGTACTACAAGCGCATGCTGACGCAGGTTCGGGCCAAAAAGGCCCAAGAGAGCCTGCGCTATGGCGAAGAAGGCGCGAACCAGATGGCGATCGAGCAGTCGCAAGCGCGCGGCTCTGGCGGTTTTCTCGGTTTGGTCGGTCTAACGCCACGAAACAAGCAGATCGCGGGCATCCGCATGGGCCTGCCCGCGGCCGGGGCGACGCAAAGAGCGGTTCCGCCGATGCAGGGCGGGCCAGCGTACCTGCCAATCATGGAAGCGCTGTCGATTGCAGCGCAGAACAGCCTAAAGAGAAAACAGGCCGGAAAACGCAAGGTAGAATAGTTCCAACAACCCATATCCACGTCGCGGGAAGGAGAGGGCCGGCGACGAGGAGGAGTCCGAATGGACACGATTTCGTACACCCTCTCAACCGTTCCCGGTAACAGCGAATATCTCGTCGTTGCTGACAGCACGTACGGGATCAACGGCCTGCCAGCATCAGCTGCGAGCGAGCCGGCGCCGGGAAACCACCGCGGCCAGTGGGCGCGCTTTCGCCGTGTCTCCATCACGGTGAAGAACGGCGATCAACAGGTCAGCATCGTCTTTCGCGCGATGACGAATCCGACGCTGACCACGTCGTCGGCGTTCGAAACGGACCCGGACATCGCGACGGCTGGTACGTACACGCTGGCTGCGAGCACCACGAAGACGCTCGACTGGAAGGTGCCGACGCCTGACTGGCGCATCTACGTGCTAGCCGGCGCCAACAACCCCGACTCGATGATCACCACGGTCACGGCCTACGACGACGCGGAGCCGGGAGCCTAGCCATGGCCTACGCCGGCACTACCTACGGCCCTCGCCTGGTGAGCGGCCCTCCTGTGCGGACGGCACTGGCCGCGACAGCGCGGACGCTTGCCGCCACCGTGCTCAACGGCAACAGCAACCGGCGGATCCGGGTGGTGTGGCGGCTCAAGAACGCCACCGCGTCGGGGCGCAGCCTAACGCTGAAGTTCAACGGCGCGACCACGGGCGTGACCATGCAGCAGGGCAACGTCAGCGGCTCCACCGTGGGCGGCTCGTCTGGTTTGATTGGCCTGCTGCGGGCGAGCGCGGATGCGCTGGTGGTCCTCGACATGCCGACGAAGTACACGGCAAGCAGCCTGCGCCGTATGGGCGTCATACAGTACGTCGCCAACCAGGCGGGGCAGTCGATCGAGATCGCCGGTTACGGCGTCGTGAACTGGGAGAGCAGCGATGTTATGACGTCGGTGGAAATCGACGGCGGCGCCGCCGACACGTTGGCCATCGGCTCCGAGGTCACGATCGAAGAGTACTCGGAGGTGGCGTGATGTTCACGTTGAAGGAGATGCACGACGTCGCGACTCACGGCACCTTCGCTCCCGTGTGCGAGCGCTACGAGGAGATGGGGGGAAAGCGCATCCGCGCGACGGGGCCAGAGGGCGAATACGATGCGTATCGGCTGCCCGACGGCAGGATCGTCGGCGCGTGTCTGCGGGTGGCCAGTGCGGCGAAAGAGGCGGCCGACGCGGCATTCAACACCGCCATATCGGCAGAGCAAACCAAGCGCACGGCAGCACTGACGGTGGTCAAGAATCAAGTCGCGCGGGTTCGAGCCATCGCCCCGGCATCGCGGACGGACCAGGACCGATGGCTGCTGGCGCTGTCGTACCTCGTCCTGCGGGAGGAGTGAGGCATGCATGAGCGACGAGCAGTACGACTCCGACGAACCCCGGCGAGTTACGGGCGGGTCCTCGCCTTCTACGGACTCGTCGGGCTCGCCATCTCCCTCGTCGGCAGTTGGGGAGGTAGCGAAGCTGGCGTGCGGCATGATCGTGAGCCTGTTCTGCGCCACGATTGCCGGCCGTATTGCCTGGTCGATGGACCCGACGCCGGGGCCGCTGGGGTGGCCGAAATGGTTTTGGGGCCTGGTGGGCGTAGTGGGGATTGGTGCTCCGACCAGCTTCTATCAGGCCCGAAAGCTGGTGCAGTCAGTGATCGCGCTGAGGGGCGGTAGGTGAGCCTCACGCACGTCACCACGAATTTTGCGTGGGAAGAGTTCCGCTGCAATGACGGCACCCCGGTCCCGCCCGAGTGCCAGCCTGACGTCAGGCGCCTGTGCGAACTGCTCCTGGAGCCCATCCGCAAGGCGTGGGGCGGTCCCATCATCGTGGTCAGCGGGTGGCGGTCCCGCACCTGGAACGCGCGCGTAGGCGGCGCCAAGAGCAGCTACCACGTCACGGGCGAGGCGGCCGACATCCGCCCGGTGGACGTGCTGCGCGTCGACCCGCTGCGCGGTCTCATCGAGGACATGGTGCGTGAGGGCGAGTTGCCCGACCTGGGCGGCATCGGGGCGTATCGCTCCTGGGTCCACGTCGACATTCGCCGGAAGAAGGCCGACGGCCACATCGCCAGGTGGGCCGGGGCTGGCGTGGGTAGCGAAGAGACGA
>Ga0196963_10000495_pt1 | contig 35481 bp, 22 predicted proteins | sample S1_5metaG_FD_148600 | JGI IMG/M metagenome (GOLD analysis project Ga0196963, IMG submission 148600) | Soil microbial communities from Anza Borrego desert, Southern California, United States - S1_5 | ecosystem: Environmental > Terrestrial > Soil > Desert | place: USA: California | collected...
GGGACAATTGCTGAAGTGTTCAACCTCGCAGGCAGTTCGTTATCGACGACGTCCTGGGCGGTCCTCGTGACAGGGTCTTGCGCGGTGCTTCTTTATATCGGCCGATATGGCTTCATCGAAAAGGCTTCGACCATTATGGTGGCGATCTTCACGATTTGCACGATGGTAGCGGTCTTTGGGCTTATCGGAACGCCGTACTCAATCGGAATGGGCGATCTGGCGGAGGGTTTCAGCTTTCAGCTCCCGTCCAACTTTGCGGCGGCTTTCGCGGCGTTTGGGATTGTGGGGGTCGGCGCGTCGGAGCTGATTTATTACCCGTACTGGTGCCTGGAGAAAGGCTACGCCGCCTTCACCGGACCGAATGACGGATCGGCTGCGTGGGAGAAACGGGCGCGCGGGTGGCTGCGCATCATGAAGATCGACGCGTGGATTTCCATGGTCGTTTACACGGTGGCGACCATCTCCTTTTACCTCCTCGGAGCGGCGGTGCTCCACGGCAAATCGCTCGCCATGACGAACGCGGACATGGTTCCGTCGCTCTCGCAACTCTATCAGGAATCCTTTGGCCGGGCGGGACTTTGGATTTTCGTGATCGGGGCGTTCGTGGTTCTTTATTCCACTGTGTTCATCGCGACGGCCTCGAATGGGCGGCTCTGCGCAGACATCCTGAAGCTCCTGGGGGTTCTTAAGATTCCGAACGAGCAATCGCGCGGCAAAGTGGTGCAGATAGCTTGTGTGCTCTTGCCGGCTCTCTACCTGGTGTTTTTCCTAACCATCAGCAAGCCGCTGACGCTAGTCACAGTCGGCGCGATTGCTCAGGCCGTCATGCTCCCATTGCTGGCTTTGGCCGCGCTGTACTTCCACCGTAAATGGAACATCTCCTCCCTCCGCCCAAGCTCCACCTGGACACTGCTTCTTTGGATTTCTGCGATCCTGATGACGCTGGTTGGTGGGTACAGCCTGTCGCAGGAGATAGCGGGCGCGATGAAGTTGTTAGGCGTGAAATAGGTAGGAGGGGGCTAACCTATTTCCTTAGCTAAGAGGACTCGGGCTCGCGCTTATTTCTTCAAAGCAGACTCGACCATCTTTTTGAACTCGGGCTCAGCCGTTGCAAGGCCGTCCTTGGGCACAATCATCCGGATGAAGACATTCCCTGCATCGCTCTCAATGATTGCGCCACGCAGCGCGTGATTGGGTAGGGCCTTCGTGGGGCCGCCTGGCATGCCGCTCTTGTATGTTCCTTCGGCAGAAACGAAGGTGACTTTCTTCCCGCCAATCTCCTGGTTATCAACCTTGGAGTTGATCTTCTCCCGGGGTTCCTCGAACTGGCCGAGCCAACGATTCACGTTCGGGGTGATTGCGCCACCCTGGCCAGGAGGGAACTCGAAGAAGACGACTTCGCCAGTTTCCTTGGCGCCAGGGATCTTCAGGTTGGCTTTGCGCATGCCACCGGCTGGGAGCCATTCCCATGTAGTCGGGCGCGAGAAAGTGAACTCACCAACCTTGAAGTTCGCGGGAGCATCCGCGGCGGTGGCGATCAATGCCCCAGCCACTAATCCGAAAAGAGCCTTGGAAATCGTCTTAATCATGAGGGACTCCTTACCCGAGCGGGCGGCGAAAGTCAAAACGCCGGGGCAACCTTCCTCACGGCGTCTTCGTTGCCTCTTTGGCCCAGGCATCCTTGAGCGAGATGATGCGGTTGAAGACCAGCGAGCCGGTTTTCGAATCTTCTGAGTCGAGGCAGAAGTAACCCACGCGCTCAAACTGGTAGCGCAGTTCTGGCCTGGCCGTTGCCAGGCTTGGCTCGACGATTGCGTTGGAAATCACCTCGAGTGAATTCGGGTTGATGAAGTCCTTGAAATCACGGCCATCTTTGTTCCCGTCCGGTTCCTCAACGGTGAACAAACGATCGTAAAGGCGCACTTCGGCCTTGATGCCTCGTGTTGCTGAAACCCAGTGAATGGTGCCCTTGATCTTCCGGCTGGCTGTGGCTCCTCCGCTCTTCGATTCGGGATCAATCGTGCAGCGCAGCTCAGTCACGTTCCCTTGATCATCCTTCACCACGTTTTCGCACTTGATAATGTAAGCGTACCGGAGACGAACTTCACCGCCGGGCGTGAGGCGGAAGAATTTCTTCGGAGGGTTCTCCATGAAGTCGTCCTGCTCGATGTAAATCTCGCGGGTGAATGGAACTTTGCGTGAGCCAGAAGCGGGATCTTCAGGGTTGTTGATCGCTTCCAGTTCTTCGGTCTGCCCTTCCGGAAAGTTGGTGAAAACAACCTTCAGCGGCCGCAGCACACCCATCACGCGGAGAGCGCGTTTGTTCAAGTCTTCGCGGATGCTGTGCTCCAGCACGGCCACATCGGTCAGGCCGTTATACTTGGTAATCCCCACGCGCGAGCAGAACGCGCGAATGGCTTCGGGTGTGACGCCGCGGCGGCGGAACCCGGCAATCGTCGGCATGCGCGGATCGTTCCACCCGGACACCAAACCTTCCTGCACGAGTTGCAACAGCTTGCGCTTGCTCATGACCGTGTAGGTCAAGTTCAGCCGCGCGAACTCGATTTGGCGTGGATGCGCGGGAACGGGCAATTGGTTGATGATCCAGTCGTAGAGAGGGCGATGCACTTCGAACTCAAGCGTGCAAAGCGAGTGCGTGATCTTCTCGATGGCGTCGCTCAGGCAATGCGCAAAATCGTAGATCGGGTAAATGCACCAGGCGTTGCCAGTGCGGTGATGCTCGACTTTGCGGATGCGGTAAATTGCTGGGTCGCGCATGTGGATGTTCGGCGAGGCCATGTCGATCTTGGCGCGCAATGTTCGGGAGCCGTCCGGAAACTCGCCCGCGCGCATGCGCGCGAAGAGGTCGAGGTTTTCCTCAACTGAGCGGTTCCTGTAGGGACTCTCGCGGCCAGGCACATTTGGGCTGCCACGATACTCGATCAGCTCTTCCGCACTGAGGTCATCCACGTAAGCCTTGCCCGCTTTGATCAGCAGGACGGCGAATTGATAGAGCTGCTCGAAATAGTCAGAGGCGTAAAACTTCTTATCCCCCCAATTGAAGCCAAGCCAACGAACATCTTCCTGGATCGAATCGACGTACTCGACATCTTCGCGGGTCGGATTGGTGTCATCGAAGCGGAGGTGGCACACCCCTTTGGTTTCGAGAGCCACACCGAAGTTCAGGCAGATCGACTTCGCATGTCCGATGTGGAGGTAGCCATTCGGCTCAGGTGGGAAACGGGTGACGACACTCTGGTGCTTCCCCGACTGCAGGTCCGCAGCGATGATGTCGCGGATAAAATCAGAGGGGCTGACCCCCGCTTCCGTAGCGGGAGCTGGGCCTGCAGTGGGAGCGGCGTTCGTTATCGGAGTTTCCATGTTCAAAAACTTGGGCCGATAACATAATGCAACTCCCGTAAAAGGACAGAGAAACGTGTCCTGCTGCTCAGGTCGCCGAAACAAACGCAGCGCGTGCCAAGGCGCCGACCTAATACAATGTGCGGAGCCGTCTCTCTTGCACGCTCGACAGTCTGAGTGAGCGCTGCCATAAGAATTCTCGATGAATGGAGCTTTTCGCCGGTTTGCCATGGCTCTCATGGCAACGTTTCTCCTCGAATCCCGCTTGAGGGGCGTTGAGACCAACCAATACACCGTCGAGATTCCGAGCGGCTTGTCAATGTGGGCCAACCAACTGAACCACGGCAGTAACACTGTCGCGGAACTATTCGGGACGAACGTGCCCCAGGGGACGATCCTCTATACGTTCGATGCGCGCTTTCAAATCCATCGCGTTAACCAGTTTGAATTAAGCAGGTGGACGTCGCCCGACGAGGTGTTGAAGCCTGGAGAGGGCGCCTTGATTCGCAATCCAGGGATGCCTTTTACTCTGACTTTTAGCGGGACGGAGCCGCCGCCTGAATTCCCGAAACTCCTAGGAGGCTACAATTACGTGGGGTTCCCCTCGCGTTCGCAGCAACGTCTGCCTGCGCCTCTACCCGGGGACGAGTTGATCTTGTGGCGGAACACTGAGCAACGCGTGCACGTTTGGTCAGCGGAAACTTCAACATGGGTGCCGGAACTGGCAGGGCTTAGACCCGGCGAGGGGTTTGTTTATTGGCGCGCTGAGCCACTCAGCCCTGACGCAGTAACTAATGGAACATTGCTGGCCAGCACTAAGATTACCGGCGTTGTTGATGCGCCGGTGAGCAAAATGAGCGGCCTGCCTATGAGCGCCAGGTCAGTAGCGGAATTAGTCGTCCTCGAGGGAGGGAACGAGCTAGTGATCCCAACCAGACTGCGCTTTGCAAAAGAAAGTCCTTACTCCTACTTCCTCCAACCCCAGGTAGTCGAAGTTCCGGGGACAACTCCGGGACAGCGCATCAACATCAAGTTGCGCGCATACAAAGGATACAGTTATCCGCTCACTATAAATCGTGGGGAATCAGTTGTTATCTCCGTCACGCTCGGCGGCGGTGGCCTTGATCTGCCAGGGGAGTTACGGGACTTATATGGTTTCGCAGCCGTTCCCGCTATCGCTCATTTCGCTGAAAACCCTCACAACACCACGGTTGCGCCAGGGTCTGACGTGACCTTGTTCGCCGACCCCGGAGGTAACGTCCGCCTCCAATGGCGCAAGGACGGGCAGGACATTCCTGGGGCAACGAATACCCTGCTAGTTTTGCCGAAGGTTAGCGGCGCAGACATTGGCGTGTACTCGGTAACCGCGGACCAGCCTAACTGGTTTCCGATGCAAAGCATGGCGGCCACCTTGTCGCTTTTCGAAGCTAAGATCCCGGGGCAGCTTACTCTTTGGGGGCCTATCGGCACCCGTTATCTAGTCGAGCACGCTTCTTCACCCGATCAAGAACAATGGACCGCCTTGATGGAACTTGTGCTTCCCACTAGTCCGCACACCTTTACAGACTCAACGCTGCCTCCCGATTCGAAACGGTTCTATCGCGCAGTCGCAATTCCCAAGTCGCTATACGGATGGTAAGGACAAGGCGGCAAAGGGCCGTTTCCCCAGCCGTCCTTTGTTATGGCGAGGCGAAAGGTCACCCTAACGAACAACCGTTAGTAGGCTGACCGCTGCGGATAATGCTCCCAACTCTCAACAAGCTCCTGAGCGAGCCCAGCAATCCCCGGATTCTCGTGCTTGGCGAATTGCCGGAGGACGTTCAGGCTGGTCTCAGTTGGCGTGACCGCCTGGCGCGGTGTTCCTTTCTTCAAGCCCTGAAGAGCTGAAAGGATCATCCGCGGCGGCTTCAAGTCGGCCATCATGCGGACCCCATCCTCCTGGCGGAGTGGATCTGTGTGCTCGGCAACCTGCTGGCTGAGGAGTTCGAGCGTCCAGCGGGCAATGGGCACGCCTTCCTTGAAGTCGTCCATGAAGAATCCGATTGGATGACCGGGGTCATACGCGCTGATCGGGCGGACTGCGTTCCAGTAAAGAAGATCGAATGCTGCTGAGTGCGACTTTTCGGTGCTGAACCAGAGGGTGCTCAGCAGCCCGCCGGTAAACACCTCGCGGATCGGCATGGCTTTTGGCGGTGTGTCCACTGCGAGTGTCGAAGATACAAACATGCGGCAGGCTACAGCTGCTGCCATTCGCACGTTTAGACTGTTCGTGCCACCAGCGAGCTTCATGATACGCTGGAATGCCACCCCGGTGGGATAATTTCGCTCGCCAAAAAGGAGCAGTCCCCAGATCTGGAGAGCGGGCTCGGGCTCTTCGCTCGCGGTCTCGACTAAAAACTCGTCGAGCAACCCTGCCCGGTGCACTGCCAGTAGCGCATTAACGCGCGCATGGATCGGAGCGTTAGTGTCTCGAACAATCGGCGCCAACGGCGTGCGCGGGTGCAAGCCGCGGGCCTGGCGCAACTCTTCGCGGTTTTCCAACGTTCTCACGGCTGCATCCCGCGCCCAGGCATTGTCTCCCTTCAGCAGATCGGCCAGATCCTGCAGCGTGAGGCTGGGAATATTGATTGTGCTCGGCTCCTTTTCGATGAGTTTTGCCGGGCCAAGTCGCTCAATCGATGCTGATCCGCTCTCGTCCCGCATGAGCGCCCAAACAGCGCCGTCGGGGCCGGTTTGAATGTCCACGGGTGTGGCCCCTCGTTCCCATCGGGCAAGATTGCGTTTCTGATTAAGCCGCTCTCCTTCTTCGCCAAATTGTTGCAAGGTGGAAGTGGCGGCATCGGCCACGAGCCACGTTCCCCGATCTTCAGCAGCCCAACCGGAGCCTGGCTGGAGCGCGATTGCCCTGGGCTTGAGTTGAGATTTGTCCGTTGGCAGCGAGAGGTCGCTCTTGGAAAAGTTGTGCAACCCGTCGGCGTAATCCAATCCATGCCGCACGATGAAAAGCTGGTCAGACTCCAGATCGGAGGCGACAGGGAAGCCGTTTAGATCGTAAGCAAAGTCGCCGCTCAGGCCCTTAACAATTACATCCCACCGCCCGCTTCTGGGTTCAACTCTCCCGACGCCGCTGGCGCGCCCCGCGGTGTAAGCAAAGGTGATCCCGCCAGCCGGAGCCCAGGTCAATGCGCCGATATGCGCGCTGCTTGGGAAGAGCGTGCCGGGGGTCACCCATGGCGTTTGTTCCACAAGATGCTTGCCATCGTTCACCTTGAACCAACGGACAGCATCCCCGTCCGCCACATAAATGTTTTGCTCGTGAACGAGCATCCCACCGCCCTGGTTGCCGCGACGTTGGAAAGAGCTGACCCATTGAAGCTGGCCTGCTGCAGCGGCTCTCTCGATCACGAATGCGCCGCTTTGCTCCCGCAGGATCCAGACGGAGGCATCCGAATCCCATGTGAACGCGGAAATGTTTTGCGTTTCAATGAAGGGCTTCACCACAAACTCGGACGCGGGTTTGAGCCGCGCTGCTTGAGTAGTGGCCGCGAAAGACAAGGCCACGACAGCCAATAAGCGGAGCGGGCAGGGGAGGTATGGGGCATTCATAAAATGTTTTAGCCTTATGGCGGAAGGCAGGAAGGTTGCGCGGTAGTCTGCCGCTTGGAAGAGGCCTCTAATTGTGAAGCCAGCAAGCCGAGCGCGATGACCCCGCAGATGAACACGGAGGCCGGAGCCATGAGCGAGCGCGCATTCAACTCTCCACGGCTTCCGCGTTGCTTCAGGATAGTTCGCAGGCGTTCCTCCAGGGTCGAGCGGGTGACCATAGCTGTTTCGCAGAAGCGCCGCGCCCGGTGGGTTCCAAGGCCTGCGGCGAGGGCCAGTAGTTCCTGCGCGTATTCCGAGGGCTTAACCCCGCCAGCGATGGCAAGGTCATCCGCCGCAATTTCTGACTCCGCCTCAAGCCGTCTGGCGGACAGCCACAGCAACGGGTTGAACCAAAACAGAGCGCAGACGAGCAGCGCGAGGAGTTGCGAGCCATTATCGACTCGGCGCACGTGGGCGATCTCGTGCAGCAACACCACGCGGAGGCGACTTGCGTCCCAACTATATGCCTCCTCGGGGAGCAGAATCACAGGTTTCCACACGCCCCAGGTGATCGGCGCCAAAGCATCGCCCTTTGCGGCGATCCGAACCTCCAGGCCTTGAAGCTCCGCATGAAGCGATGCCCGCAGCTTGGCGAGATCCCTGGGGCGCAATGGGGAGCTTCGCTGGAGCCAGCGATTGGCAGTCAAGCGTCCGAGCGCGGCTCTCATGAAGACGCTTATGGCTCCGCCTGCCCACGATAGAAAAAGCGCGGGACCTGCCCAGGGTGGGAGCGCGATAGTAGTTATCGTCGTCGGGCAGTAAGCGCTATCGATGTGATCAGCCAGGATGGGCCCGAATAACCAAGCGGCGCAGAGCAGCACATTTAAAAACAGAGCCAGCCAGGCAAGATTTCTCCCGGCGGCGCTGCTCATCAGCTTCGTGGCCAGGTGGGTGAGCCCCCACAACAGCCCCGCAAAGAGGTTGCAACCGATGAATGCCGAAAAGAGGTCCGCACTCACCGGCCTTCCTTTCGAGCTTCATCAATCAACTTCTCCAGCCTTTCGATCTCCTCACGCGAGAGTCGCGCATCCTTGCGCTTGAACAAAGCGCGGATGACGAGGTCGACAGACCCGTCGAAAAATGTTTTTAGGACGCCTTCAATGGCGCGCTGCCCCATTTCCTCGCGAGGCACGACCGGAGAATAGATATATTTAGCGCCTGCCTTCTCGTGTTTGATTTGGCCCTTTTCCTCCAGCAATGATAGGTGAGTGCGAATGGCGGTGTAGGTCGGCCGGTCTGGAAGCGCTTCCCAGATTTGGGCTGCGGAAGCGCGGCGCAGGCGATAGAGGGCATCCATGATTTGGCGCTCCCGACGGGTGAGCTGCGGGAGATCACCACCGTCGGAGGAGCGGGATTTGCCCCGGGCGGATTTCGGCATGCCAATTTTTTGGCACCTTTGCTCCCGCGCGTCAACTGCAACCTGCTGGAATGTTTCCCAACTTTTGGCTAGAGTCCCCCAGCGCCGCGATTTCCGCGGCCCAACAAGGGAGATTATGAAGAAAACTTTGGCTTTAACGGCAGCGCTGCTGAGCGCTGGAATTCTCACCGTAAACATTTCCGCCGCGGACCATCACAACGCGGCGCAGCACGCCCAATCCTGGGCCAGCATCAAGGAAGCAGTCGCAACATTGAAGCCGACTGAGGGCAATAAAACGGAGGGCACGATTCGCTTCACCCAGGATGGCGACAAAGTGAAAGTCGTCGCTCATGTCACCGGTCTAACTCCAGGCCAAAAGCACGCGTTCCATATTCACGAATTCGGTGATGCCTCTTCCAAGGACGGATCGAGCGCGGGCGGTCATTACAATCCCGAGGGCCACCAGCACGGGCTGCCAGATGCCTCGCAAAAGCACGCGGGCGATCTGGGCAACCTCCAGGCGAATGACCAGGGCGTGGCTCATTACGAAATCACGGTGCAGAACATCAGCATTGCTGGCGTGAAGAATCCAATCATTGGCCGCGGGGTGATTGTCCACGCAAAACATGACGACGGGGGCCAACCGGTTGGCAACGCTGGCGGCCGCATTGCCATGGGTGTGATCGGCATCGCTGGGGCGCCAAAGAAGTAACGCCAACGCCCCCGTAGGTTTACGCAAAAGGCCCGCAGTCGCGGGCCTTTAGTTTTACTGCACAAGGACGCGGTAGAAGCCCGCCCTGTGCTGGCCGAGAGGGATGACGGTGTGGCTGGTGTTCCCCGTAGCCGTCACTGTCTCGATCGTTTCCCAAGTCGCTCCGGCTTGAATGGCAACCGTAGCCTGCACTTGATAGGTTTGCCCCGCGATTGACGGCCATTCAATTGCCAGAGTTCCGTTCGCACTTTGGCGCGCAGCCACTGTAAAGCGTGACGAGGCATTCACAGGTGAGGTGCCTCCACGATATTCCGCAAGGTTGCTCTGCCCATCGGCGTCCGCATCAGCCAGGCCGTCTGCGGTCAGATTCCCGAAGGCGCTCAACTCCCAGGCATCCGGTAAGAAATCGTCATCAGTGTCGCGATCTTCCAACCGCACGGCATAAACGTCCGCCTGCCCGTTAAAATCGTTAGTCACAAGCGGCATGGTCGTGCTGAAGAAGGCCACCCTCGAATCACCGGAAAATACAGCAGGAGTATGGAACACATCCGGACTTGGGGACTGATCCTCGACCACAACTTCGTGCGATCCATCCACCAGGTTGAAAAGTATTAATGGAGCCCCTGTCACCACACTGTCCGCAGGACGCAAGCGCGCGGCCAGGTGCTGGGCATCCGGGCTGAGCGCCAAGCCATCGAAGGTCGCACCATTATACTTCGCAGGCACAGCGAGCCTCCAGGTGAGGCCAAGGTCGAAATGATCCACTCGCAGCCCGCGTGCTCTCCCTTCCATGAAAACTGGCGACGCCAGCATCGTTCCAGAGTGACTCAAGACCGGAGCCACTGTCACATTCGTTTGCAGCAACTCCGCTGTATTTGCATTGCTGCGTACGAGGAGCCAACCCTGATTTCCCCTGAACAACAGCGTTCCGTTGTTCCCTACTTCAATGCGTTGGCTACTTATGGGTGTGTTAATAGAAATTGTGTTGGATTGCGCCGAGCCGAGGAGATTTCGAATAATTCCACCGGTCGAAGTAAATGCGATCACTCTCCCATCGCGGCTCATTCCGTGGATGCCGCGTGAGGTCACGTGGGATAATAGTTTTCCTTCTCTGTTTACGACCCCGCTCATCCCTCCCAGTGGGGGACGGACGTATCCAGCTAGGAACGTGTTAAGGTTTTCGTCGGCAGTAAACGTCAACTCGTAGCCCGCTGGCATCGCATTCGTGCCGAACACGCGTTTCGTTTCTCCCGTCGCTATATTTTTCAATGTGGCTCCGAGTAGAACCGTCCCCGCTTGCGGAAAAGCAAATGCAGCGAAGTTTCCATCCCGGCTCAGCGAGGGCTCCAGCGGCACCGCGTCGGGAAAGCCGGGATCTGCATGCAAAATGCTTGCGGCCCCACTTGATAGCCCGCTCAACATAATGTGCAGCCCAGGTTCAAGAGCATTTGTGCCGAGGTTAGTTGCGAATGTCCTCAGCAGCAGCCGTGAGCCTGTCCCATCCACTCCATTTCTGATGATGCCACTGCTCCCATTGCCCATAATATCTTGTCGGCCAGTTGCCGTTTGAGTCACCAATCGGAGAGCCCCCGTGCTCATATCCTTGAGGAACACATCGCGGGCTCTGTTTAAGTCATCGCTGGACAACGGTAAGTCTGTTTCAAAGGCTACGAGGTTCCCATCAGCGCTAAAAACGGGCGGTTGAAAGTCTTCCCCATCAATGAGCGTGCCATCTGTTCCCGCTGTGATTGCTTCAACGTCTCCTGAACTGAGGTCCGCTCTAAATAAAAGCGCGTGGCCATTGGTAGCCGCTGGCGCTTCCGCGGCGTCGCTTATAAAGATTAAGCTTTTGGCGTCGGCGGCAAAGGCGGCCCAGGAGATCGATCCAGATTCATCGTCCACCCCAATTGTTGTCACCTCGCTGCCTCGCAAAATGCTCAGACCACCTCCTGCGGACCCAAAGGCGATCATGATGCCGTCGTTGCTGACGATCGGCCCAACCGGTTCAACCCCCTCCCAAGCGGTTTCAGTGACAATCTGCAAACTCTGATCAGACCTCCGCCACTTTAGAATAAATACCCGCATCGACGTCTCTGCTTCTGCGCGGAAAAGGACTGCGCTGCCGTCCCGCAAGAGAACCGGTTCGCCGGAATGGACGACTTCCGTTGCGTTCGCCGTTTGCTGCCGAACGAGCGAAGCGGCTTGAGCGCTTACCCACATACTTGCGCCAGCTTGCATATCCCGAAGGTACACTTCGGTCGTTCCTACATTGCGCCCCACTCGCTCGTCGCGCTCAAAGGCAATGATCTCCCCGTCAGCGCTGATCGAAGCCGCCCCTGCAGCGCCGTCTGCGGGTATGTTATCTGTCCCCACGCTCACCACGCGCACAGCTCCAGTTTCTCTGTCAAAGCGGGCGAGTTGATAGGAGTTGTTCGTATGAGCTTGCCCCAGCACCGCCTGGGACGGCGTTTCAAAAACGATATATCGTCCGCTGCTTGAAATGATTGGAGTTCCCGAATGAGCCGTCCTGAGCCCTGGCTGCCCCGCCACGCTTGCCAGTGTGGTTTGCCCCGTCTGACGGTCGTGCAGAAAGACATCTTCGACGTCGTTTGTGTCGCCGGGCACCAGGTCCGATGCATGGCTCGCAAACGCGATCCAGCGATCATTTACAGCAAACATGGCGTCTCCCACCGAGCCATTGCCTCCGCGATTCGCCCCGTGCGCTTTGGTGACCAAGGTAACTTTTCCTGAAATCTGATCGACGATGTACAAGTTCAGGTGCCTGCCTTCGGTGGCGATCTCGCTCAGGTTCGCAGCTGAGCTCATCACCAACAACAGTTTGCCATCGGCTGTCATGTCCACAACCGACGAGTCCCCCGACGGCGTGGCGCTCACGCGCGCAGCGAGTGAAACAGACTCAATCTGGGAGGCCTTTAGATCTCCTGGCATGCCGAACTGCGCCAGGGCCGCCGTAATGCAGATGATAGTCCTGAAATAAGCCGGGGGTTTCCTCATGAAGGTCGAAAGTAGCAGTTCGAATGCCAGATGTGAACCGCGAATCTCTGACGTTCGCTCCCCATACAGCGGAATCGCTGGCGTTTGGCCTCAACTCGGATATTACTTACTCAGCCGTAGGTGTTTACCTTCCGATGCCGAACTTGCTTGCCGAAATCGAATCTGACGCCCGCGAGAAGCTCGCGCTTCCGCCTAACCGCGAGCCGCGCCAGGAAATCAAGCGTTACAAGGACTTTCTAAACGCGCAAAACACTCGTTTGATGGAGGTTCATCGCTCCCGTGCCAAGGGCGGCCTGGAGGTCGCTCGCGCGCGTGCCGCCGTCCTCGATCTCTTGCTTCGCTCGATTCTTTCGGATGTGCAGAAGTTCGTGCCCACACCAGGCCACTCTGTTCCCAAATTCGCTCTCGTCGCCATTGGGGGTTACGGGCGCGGTGAGCTGAATCCTCACAGTGATATCGACATCATGTTCCTGCATGAGCGCGACCAGGCCACGGCGGGCAAGCCAAGCCCGTGGCTCGCCGCCCTTGCAGATGGATTGCTTTACACGCTTTGGGACATCGGGCTGAAGGTCGGCCATTCGGTGCGCAACATCGATGATTGCGTGCGCACGGCGAACAGCGACATGCAATCGAAGACCTCACTCATCGAGGCGCGATTAGTGGCCGGGGACAAGGCGCTCTTCGATAATATGAACGCCGCGGTCATCACGAAGTGTGTGCGTGGCTTTGAAAAGGCCTACCTTCAATCCCGCATCGAAGACCAGGCCACACGCCGCGCGAAGTACGGCAACTCCGCGTGCATGCAGGAGCCGAACATCAAAAACGGCTGCGGCGGCATGCGCGATTACCAGAACCTCATCTGGATGGCTTACTTCAAGTATCGCACCCGCACGCTGAAGGAGTTGGAAGCGAAGGAGCTGATCACGGAGGACGAGCTGACGGAACTCGATGATGCCTATGAGTTCCTGTTTTGGGTGCGGAACGAGCTGCATTACCAGGCGGGCCGCCCAGTCGATGTTCTAACCCGTAATCTTCAGGCGAGCATCGCGTACCAGCTTGGTTACATGGATCGCTCTCCGATTCAGCGCGTGCAGAAGTTCATGCGCGAACTCTACAACCACATGCGGAACATCTACCTGATCACCCGCATTCTGGAAGAGCGACTCGCGTTGTTGCCCGAGCGAACCCGCTTTCCGACTTTGCGCGCCCTTTGGCAGAAGGGTCGTGCTATCGGCGGCGAGAAGACTGTCGATGGCTTTAAGATTTCCAAAGGGCAAATTCACTGGGCTAACCCGCGCGTCTTCAAAGACCAGCCCCGTCGTTTCATGCGCGTCTTTCTTTACGCGCAGCAGCACGGCGCGTCCCTCCATCCGGATCTCGCGCAGGTTATCCGCAATGAAGCGCCGAAAATCCCCAACGAAGTTTGGCGCGACCAGCACGTTCACACCTCCTTCATGGAAATTCTGAACGCCCGTGGCAATGTCGCGCCGACGCTTCACGCGATGCACGACGTGGGGCTGCTTGGGCGGTACATGCCGGAGTTCGGCAAGCTCACCTGCCTCGTGCAGCACGAGTTCTATCACCAATATGCTGCGGACGAGCACACGTTAAAATGCATCGAGAAGCTCGACCAGGTTTGGGACGCCAACGAGCAGCCATTCAGCCGTTACACCGAGCTGTTCCAAAACCTTGAGCGCCCGAACGTTCTTTACCTCGCAATGCTCCTGCATGATGTGGGCAAAGCAGCGCCGGAGGAGGATCACACCGAGCTGGGCGGCGAGATTGCAATTAAAGTCGCGCGCCGAATGGAACTTGATGGCGCCACCACCCATACTTTGCGGCTGATCATCGAGAACCATCTCGCCATGGCTCAGATTTCGCAGCGGCGTGATTTGGATGACCCTGCGGTGATCCGGAACTTCGCCAGCCTCATTCAAAGCCCTGAAAATCTGGTGATGCTCACGCTGCACACCCTCGCTGATTCGCTGGGAACGAGTGACCAGCTCTGGAATGGGTTCAAAGACACACTCCTCCGCGCGTTGTATGAAAAGACCATGGCTCTCTTTAAAGGGCCGGAAGGTTACGCCGCCGCTGAGGAAAAGCAGTTCGAACTGTTAAAGGAGCAAGTCGCCTCAATTTTGCCCCCAACCTTCAGCCTGGAGGAGATCGAGGCCCATTTCGAAAATCTTCCTCCCCGCTATTTCCATATTCATTCGGCGCGGCAGATCGCCTCTGACCTGACGATGGCTCATCGCTTCATGCACCTGCAGCTCGATGAGGAGGATAAAGCCCTGGAACCAGTCGTGCTCTGGCATAATGAAAACGATCGTGGCTATTCCTCCGTCCACATCTGCACATGGGATCGCGCCGGCCTCTTCCACAAGGTCGCGGGTTCGCTCACCGCCGCAGGGATGAATATTTTGAGCGCGCAGATCTTCACGCGCGCAGACGGCATGGTGCTGGACACGTTCTTCGTGACCGATGCCCGATCTGGCGGTCTGGCCAAGAAAGAGGAGAAGGAAAAGTTCGAGTCACTCCTCAAGGAAGCGCTCATCGACGAAATCGATCTCACCCCGTTGATTGCCCGTCAGAAACGCCTAAACCGTCTTTACCAATCCTTCGAAGGGGAGCGCATACCAACCAGTTTGCGCTTCGATAATGAAACTTCAGAGGAGAGCACCATCATCGATATTGAATGCGAAGACCAGGTCGGGTTGCTTTACGCGATCTCCAAAATCTTCCACGAACTTGATCTCGATATTGAACTCGCGCGGATCACCACGGAGAAAGGCGCCGCGATCGACACCTTCTACGTTAAGCATCGGGATTACGGCAAAATCCTGAATCCCGAGCACCAGCAATACCTTCGCGAACGCCTGCTCGAAGCGGTCGGCCAATGGGAAGCGCTCGCCACTCCCTCCAAGAGAGGGTAGCAGCCGAGGTCACGAGGCTCATGCTGCCGTCCCGCGTGGCTGAGCTTCGCAAATGGGCGCCCGTGAAGAAAGCGCGCTCGCCGAACCCGAGCGTTGCTACTGTTTTAATCTGCGAAATCTGCGCAATCTGCAGACGTCTTCTACTCATTTCCCGTTAAACACAGCACCTTGCGTAAGGGTCTTGCGGCGGTAAACTTTGTCACTCGCGCAGGCGTAGAGCCACTCATGGTTTGCGCCGCCAAAGGCCACGCTGACGCTGGCCTTCTCATTTGGTTTGGCGATGACTCCGCCCATACGGCCTGTCCAATCAAACATTTGGATCCCCACGTGGCTTGTGATGTAGTAGCGGCTCTCCTTGTCGGTGGTCATTCCGTCCCCGCCGCTGTCTGCTCGGTTGTTTGGGGTGCGTAGCTCCATGTAACGCTCCCCGCCGGAAAGCGAGCCGTCTGCTGCTATCACGTAGGTCCAAACATTGCTGCCGCCATACTCGGAGACGATGAGGAAGCGTTGGTCGGCTGAAAGCGAAATGCCGTTTGGCTTGTTGATGCCACCGGCAGCCACTCGCGGGCGGGACATTCCTTTTGTGTCGGTTGGGCACATGATCACCTGGCCTGCGCCCGTGTCCGTGAAATAAATCCATCCGGCTTTGCTAACCACGAGATCATTGGGGACCACAGTCGTGGCGATGTCCGTGATCTGTTTAGACGAAGGATCAATGGCGACGATCTTCTTCGGCTCATTTTGTGGGCCGCCCACGGTGCCCTGGCTAGCCGCGTAGAGGCGTCCATCCGGGCCGAACTTCATGCCGCTGACTTTAGGGCCGTTCTCCAGCCAGAGGCTTGGCTTTCCGTCCGCGCCCACTTTGTAGAGGTTGCCCTTGGGCAAATCGCTGAAGTAGAAATTACCTTCCGCATCGCTGCAGGCTCCATCAGTGAAAGCGTAGTTCTCGCCAACCAACTCCCAACCACCCTGCGCCGGCAGAATCTTCACGAGAGCTTCATCGCCATTGAGGTTGTCCTTGGTCAGCGGGGCAGGGGGTTGCGTCACCGGGCGCCAAAGCCACCGCAGAGAATCCGGCAGAATCGCGCCACCATGTTTGCCGTTATGCGCGCCGTCGCCCATGACGAATTGCACATCGTAGCCCGCGAACTTCAGGGCGGAAGCCATGTTCTGGTTCGCTAGCGGCCAATCCCCATGCAGGTTGTTCAAGTCGTTAGACCCTTCCTGCAGGAAGACACGGATCGGTTTGCGCTCGGTCTTCCGAATCAGGAAAGGATAAACATGGCCGCCGCGGATGTTGACGAACGAGCCAATCTGCGAAAGCACTTTGCGGAAGGAGTCTGGACGTTCCCAGGCCACAGTGAACGCGCAGATCGCGCCAGAGCTGATGCCCCCAATGGCACGGAGATTTGGATCATCTGTGATGTTCAGTTTGAACTCCTTCTTCACGAATGGGAGCAGTTCGTTTAGGAGAAACTTCGCGTATGCGTCGCCAAGCGAATCGTATTCAAAACTGCGGTTGCTGCGAGGCGCGCCGGTTTCAGCTGCTTGTTGGCCTGGGTTAATGAAGACGCCGATGGTCACTGGCATTTCCTTGGCAGCGATCAAATTGTCGAAAACGGTGGGAACACGCTGCTGGCCATTCGTGCTCACGTAGCCTGAGCCATCCTGAAACACCATCAACGCAGCGGGCTCCGTTTCCTTATATTGCGCCGGCACGTAAACCCACCCATCGCGCGTGGTGCCTGGAAATACTGTTGAGTTCGTGAAAGTGAACTTGGTCACGCGCCCCTGCGGGACGCCGGCCTTCGGCATGGAATCCGGCCCGAGTTTGTAATCATCAGCCGCATAGATCAGGAGCGGAGCGGCGCAAAGTGTGATTGCCAATGTCAGCAGCGGGCGTAGCAGCATAGTTTTCCTCAAGGTTGATCCAGTCGTGCCGGTGGCGCGGAAGGGAACGCGACGGTTTTACTATAGCGCGGTCTCTTTGCAATCCATCAAACGGAGCAGCCGCGGCGCCCCGGCTCCTAACAAGTGTGTTGGTGCAGGCGGCTTAAACGCTCAGCGCATACTTACGGCCCCTGTTATACCCGTGCATTTTTCCGGCAAGATGTTTGCCTTGGCCCCGGAGGGGCCGAACAGAGTAGCCCACGGGCAAGCGCCAGCGCAGCCCGTGGGTTACCGTCCTTCAAGTTCCGCAGCCTCCGGCAGGAGGCGCACAATGTTTTGATCATCTCAAACTGCCAAAGGCACCCCAAACGCGCTTGCCAACTTCACGCCCGATTACAAAGCTGGGGCTCTATTTATGCCGCCTGAACTAGCCCAGTTGATGGAAACTCTCACCCCGGCGGAGTTGGATGCCGCTCACCGCGGAGAATCCTTAACGGCAGCGGATATAGCCAAGCAGGTTGAGGCAGTTCCTGGCCTGAGCGGCCGCCAGCGGGAGCTTGTAAAAGCCTTGGTGTTGCTCTGGCACGATCACCTGGATCCCGCGCACAAGATTGTGCAGGACATCGAAACGAGCGATGGCAGCCTCATCCACGCCATGCTTCACCGGCGCGAAGGGGATTACTGGAACTCAAAGTATTGGTTCCGCAGGGTGGGGGAGCATCCCGCCTACTCAACACTTGCTGCGGATCTCAGCGCATGGCTGCCAAAAGACGACCCCAAGCTGGCGGCCAAGTTGCTCCCGCAGAATAAATGGGACCCACTCGCGTTTGTGGATGCTTGCGAAGCGGGTCTCGGCGGCGGCAGCGTAGCCGCGCGCGAGATCCTCAAATCAGTGCAAAAAGCCGAGTTCCAAGCCGTCCTGCACACTTTGATTTAGCGGCGTTTGAGCGCTTTCTCGATTGCGCTAACGAGGCCGTCCAAATTGTGCGGATCAGCCTCGGTGGTCGGCTTCAACCCGTGCTCCAGAAGCTTCTTCGTCGTTTCAGGCCCGATGCTGGCGAACTTTAAATTCGGGAAGCGTTTGGCCACTTCCGGCAGGTTGAAGCGATTGTGGAAATTCTCCACCGTCGAGGCGCTGGTAAACGTCAGCCAGTCCGCGCCCTTCTCCAGAAAATCTGCCGCAACGCCTAACTCGTCTTCTGTTTCTGGAACAGTGCGATAGCACGCGACGTCATCCACGATGGCGCCCCTCTCTTCCAGCTTGGCGGTAATCTCGCGGTTTGCCACTTCCGCCCTCATCAGCAGGATGCGGACGTTGTCCAGGCTTTGGTAATCGCCCAGAGCTTTCACGATGGCCGAGCTGACATATTTTTCCGGCATCACGTCCACATTCAGGTGGAAGGAGCGAACGGCCGCAGCAGTGGACGGCCCGACTGCTGCGATCCGCAATCCGCCGATCGCGCGCACGTCGTCAAAAGCCTTGAAGAAATAATCGAAGAAAGCTTTCACCCCGTTCGGGCTGGTGAACACGAGCCAATCATAAGCGTTCAATCCCATAATGGCGTCCACCAGGTCTCCCACGTTTTGGGGCTGAGCAATCTTGATCGTGGGGATGTCCAGGACATCCGCTCCACGATCGAGGAGCTTGCGCGCCAGCTCGCTCGCCTGGTCGCGGGAGCGCGTCACAACGATGCGTTGCCCGAAGAGAGTTCGCTTCTCGAACCAGTTCAGCTTCTCGCGGAGTTCTATAACTTCGCCGATGACCGTGATCGCAGGGGCAGTGAGATTCGCTTCCTGGGCACGGCCCGCGATGTCTTTCAATGTTCCGGTGATCGTTTGCTGCTGGCCGGTGGTCCCCCAACGCACCATAGCCGCGGGTGTGGTCGGAGAAAGGCCATGCTGCATCAACGCGTCAGCGATGACCCGGATGCGCTCAGCGCCCATCAAAATGATTTTGGTGCCCGGGGTCCGTGCGAGTTGAGCCCAATCGACGCTTGAACCTTCCTTCGTGGGATCCTCATGCCCGGTGATGACAGTGAACACAGAGCTGTGCTCCCGATGTGTGACCGGAATGCCCGCGTAACCCGGGGCAGCAATGATCGAGGATATTCCGGGAATTACTTCGAACTGCACTCCCGCTTTCGCGAGTTCCTCGGCTTCTTCGCCACCCCGTCCGAACACGTACGGATCGCCGCCCTTAAGCCGCACTACCGTCTTCCCGGCCTTCGCGTGATTTACGAGAAGCTGGTTCAAATCATCTTGGGGAATAGCGTGGTGGCCAGAGCGTTTGCCTGCATAGATGATTTCCGCGGACTTCGAGGCGAGCTTCACAAGCGCCGGGTTCACAAGGGCATCGTGCACCACCACGTCAGCGTTTTTGAGCAGCTCTGCGCCTCGCAAGGTGAGCAACCCTGGATCTCCAGGGCCGGCGCCGACGAGGTAAACTGCTCCTTTGCGTTTCATGCGCGGGAATAGTACGCCGGGCGTGAGTCCCACGCAATGAAAGTGCGGAATCGCGGCAATTGAGGCGGCCGGAAGTCTGGCGCGAGTTGTGCTATTTTGGTGGACCTGAACGCCGTTTACCGCTCGTCCATCAGCTTGCACGCCGCTGCTCAAAAGCTCAGCGGCTCAGCCACTTGACAAATGAAAAGGGCTGGTCGTGTGAGTTGTTGACACTGCTGGCGGCGCTCCGTAATGTTTGCCAACTCTTTAACCTGACGCGTCTGACATGTTACTAAGAATCAGTCTTATTATCGCCATCCTGGCGGGGGCAGCCACCTTCTACGTGGCTCACTTTCAAGTGGGGCCAAAAATTGAAGGGCTGAACACCCAAGTTGCGGACCTGACGACGCAAAACACCACTCTTCAATCCGAAACCTCCGCAGCCAAAGCCGCTCAAAAGAAAGCGACCGAGGAGATGGAAGCAGCAGTGGCCAGCTACAACACGGCCACGAATGAACTTTCCCAGGCTCGCCAACTGGCCACACAGCAGGAGACGCGCGCCAATCGCCTGGATACTGATTTACGACGCGTCACGGAAGAGCGAAACGAGTCCCAGCGCGAACTCGCCCAATGGCGCGCGACGGGCGTTCCTATCGAGCAGATTGCTCGTCAGCGTGACGACATCCGCAATCTTCAACAGGAGCGCGATGTCCTCCGCGGGGAACTGACCGTTGCCACCCGCGAAAACCGCCGCATCGCCAACGAACTGCAAAAGTATAAGGGCACTGATGCGGAAGTTGAGCTTCCAACAGGCCTCAAGGGCAAAGTGGTCGCCGTGGATCCCAAGTATAATTTCGTCGTTCTGGACATCGGGGAGCAACAAGGCGTCCTCCGCGATGGCAAGATGATCATCAACCGCGATGGCAAGTTAATCGCCAAAGTTCGCATCACCCAGGTGCGTCCTAATCAGAGCGTTGCGAACGTCATTCCTGAATGGCAGCGCGACGAGATCATGGAAGGCGACCAGGTTCTTTACTAAGCCCATGCGCTTCAACCTTTCAAAAGGTTTTCTGCTCCTGTTGAGCGCAGGTTTTTTGTTCCTGGCCGGCTGCGCCAGCACCGACCACGACAATATGTCCGAGCGCCCGTGGAATTCCCCTAAAAACTGGGAGCACGGAATGCCCACGGGCATCATGCGCGAGCGTTAAGCTTCCGAACTCTTTCAAGCCGCAGCCAACCGCTGCGGCTTTTTTTTTGTTCGGGAGCGGTCTTTCCGCCTCCAATCCACCGCAATATTTTAGAACATCTGGTGGAATCTTCCGTCTAATGTGCGATGCTGCGGGCCGTCAGCTCGGCGATTAGTGTTGACGAACCGGGCGATTAGCTCTTGGCTTGGTTCAAGCTGCGTCATCAGGCGCCGTCGCAGCGGCGGGCTCAATCATCAGGAAGTATGGCGAGATTATTGGTTAAAATTGGTTGGCAAACTCACACTTTCGAACTCCGTCGCGGCGTCAATCGCGTCGGGCGCGCCGAAGGCAACGAAGTCCAGATCCCTGACCCCTCCGTGTCCAGCTTCCATTGCGTCCTCGACGTGAGCGACATCGCCACCACCGTTCGCGACCTTGGCTCCACCAACGGCACCTTCATCGACGGCAACCAAATGGGGCCGCAAGTCGTTGTGCTGCAACGCGGCCAAGCCATTCGATTCGGGCACATTGACGCCTCTTTTGATTGCGAAGATGTGAACATCGCCATTCCGGAGCTGACCGCGCCGGAGATGCCGACACAGGTGTTCTTTGCCGACGGGACGGCAGGGTGTTTGAATCACACCTCGCTGCGCGCCACATTTTTCTGCCCTCATTGCAGTGAGTTTTACTGCGATCAATGTGTGCGGCGCATGAGCTTTCAGGGGCGCCAGCGCACTTTCTGCCCTCATTGCTCCAAGATGTGCGAGCCCGCTCCGGAACCGGAAGGTGTTTCACATGGCCGCAAGCGCACCTTCGGCAGCATGATTCGCGACACAGTTCGCCTGGTTTTCAAGCAATAACACGCGCGAGTTGCGCGTCTTTGGCCTCACCGCAAAGCGTTGTTTCCCAACGCATAAATGGCGCTTGCACCAGAGCAAAAACCTTTTAGAGTGACCGGCCATTTTATACATTCTGGTAATTTTTTAAGGTAACTACGATGTATCCGAAAGTCCCACAGTCCCTCTACAGGCCCGAATTCGAACATGATGCGTGCGGGGTTGGCTTCATCGCCAATTCCAACGGTAAACGTGAAGCTCGCATCGTCGAATACGCGATTCAGGCCTTGATTAACCTCGCTCACCGCGGGGCGCTGGACGCGGATGCCAAAACGGGCGACGGGGCTGGCATTCTCACCCAACTCCCCACTGCTTTCTTCAAGCGCGAAGTCGAGAAGCTCGGCGGCAAGGTCTTCAACGAATCGGACCTCGCGGTCGGCTTCATTTTCCTGCCGCGCGGCAACAAATATCTCGCGAGCGCCAGCCAACGGATTGTTGACGAAGTCATCGCCCAGCACGGGATTCATAACTTCGGCTGGCGCCTCGTCCCGACCAATCCCAAGGTCCTCGGCGACAAGGCTCGCGACACCATGCCGGAAATCCAGCAGGTCCTCATGGGCCGCTCCAACGGCTGGAGCAACGAAGCTTTCGAACGCCGCCTTTACCTCGCCCGCAAGAGCATTGAGAAGCGCGTTCTCGCTGAGAAGATCGACGGTTTTTACATCCCGTCATTCTCCTCGCGCACCATCGTTTACAAGGGCCTGTTCAACGCCCCGCAACTGCCGAAGTTTTACCCTGACCTGAAGGATCCGCTCTTCGTCAGCGCCCTGGCCATTTATCACCAGCGCTATTCGACGAACACCTTCCCAAACTGGCAGCTCGCCCATCCCTTCCGCATGCTCGCGCACAACGGCGAGATCAACACGCTGCTCGGAAATAAGAACTGGACTCGCGCCCGCGAGAAGGAAATCGAGAGCGAAGTCTGGGGTGACCAAATCGATAACCTTAAGCCAATCATCCAGCCGAACGGCTCCGACTCCTCCACGCTCGACAACGCCATGGAGCTGCTCGAATTGAGCGGCCGCGACGTGTTGCACAGCGTGATGATGCTCGCGCCTGAGGCCTGGGAAAAATCCACTGAAATCGCCCCGGAACTCAAGGGCTTCTATCAATACCACGCTTGCTTGAACGAGCCTTGGGATGGCCCGGCCGCCGTGGTGTTCAGCGACGGCAATTTCGTCGGGGCCACCCTCGACCGCAACGGCCTCCGCCCCGCCCGATACAAGATTTACGAAGACGGCCTCGTCGTCATGGGCAGCGAAGCTGGCGTTGTTCCGCTCGATGAAAAGAAGGTCGTTCGCAAAGGCCGCCTCGGGCCCGGCAAGATCCTCGCGGTGGACACCGTGAACGGGAAGTTCATGGATAACAACGACGTGAAGACCCACGTCGCGAAGAAGCGTCCATACGGCGAGTGGTGCAAAAAGAACCTCATGCTGCTCTCCGAGCATGCGAAGCCGCAAGGTTCCAACGTCCCTCCGGTTAACCTGCTCGAAAACACGCTCCAGCAGATCGCGTTCGGCTGGGACAACGAAGAGCTGCAGGAAGTCCTTAAGCCCATGGCCACAGAGGCTGCGGAGCCTGTCGGCTCAATGGGCGATGACACCCCGCTTGCGGTTCTCTCGAAGCGCCCGCGCCTGCTTTACGATTACTTCAAGCAACTGTTCGCGCAGGTCACAAACCCGCCCATCGACAGTATCCGCGAGAAGATCGTGATGTCCCTCTCGACCTACCTTGGTCGCCGCCGCTCATGGCTGACGGAGACTGAAGCTCACGCGAAGCTCGTCCGCATCGACAGCCCATTCCTTCTCGATTACGAGTTGGATGCGTTGCGCAAGCTGGACGAGGACGGCCATCGCGCCGAAACCATTTATTGCCATTTCAACGCGGAAAAAGGCGTGAAGGATTTGGAAGCTGCGTTGCGCTCCATTTGCGAGCAGGCCTCCAAAGCCATCTCGACCGGCAAATCAACGCTGATCCTGAGCGACCGCGGCACGGACTCTGCCAAGGTTCCGATCCCGATGTTGCTGGCTGTTGGCGCGGTGCATCATCATTTGATCAATGAAGGCAAGCGCCTCTGCGCCTCCATCGTTTGCGAATCCGGCGAAGCCCGCGACGTGCACCACTTCGCCTGCCTGGTTGGTTACGGCGCATCGGCAGTCAATCCCTACATCGCCATCGACACCATCCGCGCTGCGGTTGAAGCAGGCGAATACGGCGCGATCACACTCGAAAAGGCCGTCGCCAATTTCCGCACCGCCATCGAAAGCGGCATGCTCAAGATCATGTCGAAGATGGGCATCTCCACCATCAGCAGCTATCGCGGCGCGCAGATCTTTGAAGCGATCGGCATCTCCAACGCCGTCATCGACCGTGCCTTCTTCGGCACCACGTCCCAAGTCGGTGGCATCGGCCTTGAAGAAATTGCGAACGACGCCCTGCGCCGCCACCAGGCTGCTTACGGCAATCCGGAATCCGCAGCCCTCGACGAAGGCGGCAACTACAAGCCAGCCAGTGGGGGCAGGGGAGAGTTCCACGCGAACAACAAGCCGGTCGTCTCCTCCATGCACAAGTTCCTCAAGTCAGGAACTCGCGAGGATTTCGTCAAATACCTGCAGATGGTTGAAGGCCGCGAGCCGGTTACTCCGCGTGACCTGCTTCGCTTCAAGCCCGCCCCGACACCCGTCCCGCTGGATGAAGTCGAGCCGATCGAAAACATTCGCGTTCGCTTCACCACGGCTGGCATGAGCCTTGGCGCTCTCTCGCCCGAAGCGCACGAGTGCCTTGCCATCGCGATGAACAGCATCGGCGGCAAGTCCAACTCGGGTGAGGGTGGCGAAGATCCCGCTCGTTACACCGTTCGCCCGAACGGCGATAACGCCCGCTCCGCCATTAAACAGGTTGCCTCCGGCCGCTTCGGCGTCACTCCGGAATACCTCGCGAGCGCTGCTGAGCTGGAAATCAAGATGGCTCAAGGCTCCAAGCCCGGTGAAGGCGGCCAATTGCCCGGCCACAAGGTCAGCCCGCTGATCGCGCGCTTGCGCCATAGCGTGCCGGGCGTGCCTCTCATCTCGCCACCCCCGCACCACGACATTTACAGCATCGAGGATCTCGCGCAGTTGATCTACGACCTCAAGCAGGTCAATCCTCGCGCCAAGGTCTGCGTGAAGCTGGTCTCCGAATCCGGCGTCGGCACCATCGCCGCTGGCGTGGCCAAGGCTTACGCGGACGTCGTTCTGATCAGCGGCCATGACGGCGGCACGGGCGCTTCCCCGCTCAGCTCCATCAAGCACGCTGGCGGGCCTTTCGAGTTCGGCGTTGCTGAAGCGCACCAGACGCTGATGTTGAACGATCTCCGCTCACGCATCGTGTTGCGCACAGACGGCGGCATGAAGACCGGCCGCGACATCGTGATGGCTGCAATCCTCGGCGCGGAAGAATTCAACTTCGGCACCGCCGCTCTCATTGCGGCGGGTTGCGCGATGTTCCGCGTTTGCCATCTCAACACCTGCCCTGTTGGCGTTGCGACGCAGAAGGACGAACTGCGGCTCAAGTTCCGCGGCAAACCAGAAAACGTTGTCGCCTTCTTCAATGGCGTTGCCCAGGAAGTTCGCGAAATTCTCGCGCAGCTCGGCGCGCGCACTCTCAACGATGTGATCGGCCGCACCGACCTCGTTGAACGCCGCCCAGTCGAGGAATTCCCGCAGGAGATTCGCAACAAAGTCTCGAGCCTCGACCTCAGCCCGCTCCTTTACCAGGTTGACCCGACCGGCTCCGCCCCGCGCATTCACACCCGCGAGCGCAACGAACGTTTCGGCGACAGCCCGCTGGATGACCAAATCGTCAGCGACGCCCAGGTCGCGCTCACGGGCAAAGGCAAGGTCAAGCTCAGCTACAAGATCAACAACACGCACCGGAATATCGGCACGCGCGTTTCCGGTCACATTGGTTACAACTACGGCGACAAAGGCCTGCCAGAAGCGTCCATCGACATCACCTTGCGCGGCAGCGCTGGCCAGAGCTTCGGCACGTTCCTCGCGAACGGCATTCGTTTGAAGCTGATTGGCGAAGCGAACGATTACGTCGGCAAAGGCATGAACGGTGGCGAAATCATCGTTCGCCCGCCCGATGGCTCCAAGTTCATCTGGCACGAGAACTCCATCATCGGCAACACCGTGATGTATGGCTCAACTGGCGGCCGCCTCTTCGCTGCGGGCCGCGCAGGCGAGCGCTTCTGCGTCCGCAATTCCGGCGGCACAGCGGTCGTTGAAGGCCTTGGCGATCACGGTTGCGAATACATGACCGGCGGTTTGGTCGTGGTCCTCGGCAGCACCGGCCGCAACTTCGGCGCCGGCATGAGCGGCGGTCTCGCTTACGTGTTCGATCCTGAGAACATGTTCCCGAACCGTTACAATAGCCAGATGGTCGGCATTGAGCGCCTCAGCGACGCTGAGGAAATCAAGCGCGTCCAGGGCCTCATCTACGCGCACCTTGAGTTCACCGACTCACCGCGCGCCAATGAGATCCTGAAGAACTGGAAAGACACCGTGAACCAGTTCTGGCGCGTGGTTCCGAATCCAGCGGCGGCCAAGCCCGCTTCCAAGCCTGTCCACGAGCTTAGCGAAGTGAAGCCGAAGCCCGCTCCAGTCGGGGGCTTCTAATTCCGAACAGACAAAGGCCTCTCTTCACAGGCGCACCCACTCGGGTGCGCCTTTTTGTTGCCATGCGAAATCCGGGTGGGTGCCTTGACGCTACTTCACCCCTTTGGCTTAATCTTTCCACACTCGAACGCTGCCGCTGCCGCCTGGGAGGATGCTGCTGCGTTTTAACTTTCCGGGAAGGACACTGCCATGGCCATCAATGTAAAAACTGTAATTAAACGCCGGATTCTGCTCGTTGATGATCACCCTATCGTTAGACAAGGCCTCGCGGAACTCATCAACAACGAAGCGGACATGATGGTCTGTGGCACAGCCGAGGACGTTCACAAAGCATTGGATGGTGTCGAGAAACTCTCCCCGGACCTCGTTGTTGCGGACATCTCGCTGAAAGGCAGCAATGGGATCGAGTTGCTCAAGCACATCAAAGTTCGTTGGCCCAAGCTGCTCGTCCTTGTCCTCTCGATGCATGATGAAGCGCTCTATGCCGTTCGAGCGCTTCGAGCTGGCGCTTCTGGGTACATCATGAAACAGGAAGCCACTGAGAAGGTTCTCACCGCCATTCGCCAGGTCATCAATGGCGAAATCTATCTGAGCGATCGGATGGAGAAGAAGATGATGCACCAGCTCGTCGGCGGGCGGAACGCTCGGACCGGTTCTCCGATCGAAGATTTAAGCGATCGTGAGCTGGAAGTTTTCGGCTTGATAGGGCAGGGGCATGGCACCCGTCAAATTGCCGAGGAACTCCACCTAAGCATCAAGACGGTGGAGTCCCATCGCGCACACATCAAAGAAAAGCTCAACCTGCGGAACGCAACTGAGCTGGTCCAGCACGCTATTCAGTGGCGCGAGGCTTAGCCTGTTGCTGCTGGGTTTGGGCGTTGTTCGGCTCGTGTTGGTCAGGCAGTGACTCGTTGGCATTGCCTTGCACACTCGTCGTCTGGGCTGGCTTTTCATCCACAGGCCCAACCTCCAGCTCAGCCTTTACTCCTTTGACTCCTTGAAGGCCCTGCACCTGCTTTATGATCGATTGAACCTCATTCTGCGATTCCACTCGCCCGCGAATAGTCACCTCACCGTCCTTCGCCTCCACCTGCAGCGGCGTTAAGTCAGTGTTCGCGATCAGCCCCGTGGTCCCCGTCGAGCCCGTGGAGATAGCCACCCGCACGCGGCGAGCGAGTTCATCATCCTCAGCGTTGCCCGTCTGTTGCCCAGCCGCCTTGCCGGAAGCCTCCGTCTGCTGCCCGGGCGCGGTCAGCGTTCCGGTCACATGCCCATTCGGGTTCGTGTTCGTCTCCTGCATGGTGGCGACCCCACGCTTAGGAATGAGCACCTCATTGGTTTCTGTTCCTGATTCCGTTTGAGTAACGACCTCTTTCTTAGTGCAACCAGCCACCCCGAGGAGGACCACGCTTAATGCAATCTGCAGCTTCATAACCCGCGTCAAATTCGTTCCCGTTCGCTCTTGCGGCAATGAGGCGTCCAAGCCGATTTCCTCTCCGGGAAACTCCTGATGAAATTCAATCCGTTAGTCGAACCCGCCCGGAGACCACATCCGAATCTTCCTTCTTTTATCTCCATGGCTTGATAACTCTCGTCCTGTGACTGCGCCTGAAATCTTGGCTGAGCTTGAGACCTTGGGTTCCGCATCCTACAAAAGATTGCTCATGACGAACCACGGCGTTCGCGAGCCGTTCTTCGGCGTCAAAATTGGCGACCTGAAAAAGTTGCAGAAGCGCATCAAAAAGGATCACAAGCTCGCTCTGGAGCTCTACGACACAGGCAATTACGACGCGATGTATCTGGCAGGGCTCATTGCGGATGATTCCGAAATGACCCGTCCCGACCTGGACCGCTGGGTCAAGGCTGCTTACGGCGGCGCTCTGGCGGGGTTCACCGTTCCCTGGGTCGCTGCTGGCAGCCCTCATGGATGGGCCATGGCCGAGAAGTGGATCGCTTCGTCCAAACCGACCATTGCCTCCGCTGGTTGGGCGACCTACGCCTCGCTGGCATCCCTTGAGCAAGAGCTCAGCGCCCCCTCCGAAGTGGACGGCCTCTCCCGTCTCGAACTGCTCCGCGAGCGATTGAGGCAGGTGGAAGAGAGCATCCACCAGGCGCCAAACGAAGTTCGGTACGCCATGAACTCGTATGTGATCGCGCTCGGGTCCTATGTGGCAGAACTCGCCGATGAAGCCTTGGCCGCCGCGCGCCGAATCGGCCCAGTCGAGGTGGACCTCGGGAATAACGACTGCAAAACCCCCGACGCCGCTGAATACATCCTCAAAAGCCAGGCCCGGGGCTCCCTAATGAAGAAGCGGAAGAGCGTTAAGTGCTAAGACGGTGCGGACCGCAAACGGCGCAGTGGGTTTTTAGCAGCCAGTGCCTTGGCTCGCCAACGTGCGGACCTCATGTGAGATGTCATGAAGGGCCGCCGCAGCGCGTGCGCTGTAGATGCCTCATCCCCCCGGCTCGCCTGGCGTGACGCGGATCATAATCTCACCATCGCAGAGAGCGCCTCTCCACTACTGAGCTGTGTCACCCGTCAATGAGTCTTCACTGGCTCACCATTCGCGGCTCCGCCACCGGCGGCGGATGCTCCCAAAGAAAGCCTCCTCGCCCTAAACGGCTGCTAAACGACCAAGCCCTTCTGGATTCAGAAAAACCGCGTTAAACCCTGTCCCGAGGCCGCAAGCTTATCCCAACCTACACGCGCCAGCGACTATGATCTCCAGAGACGTGAGCGCAAAGCTCGAGCGGCTTCTGCTGGTTCTGCATGCGGTGTTCACCGCACCACGATTAAAAAGCTCTTGCTTCAGCTCGAATGGTGCCTCCTCTCGCAGAGCCGAAGAAATCTCGCGGAAGGCGGTGCGATGCATCTTGGAGTCCGATGACAGTCATAGTTTCCTGGCGCACATCCGCTTTGCCCCGTCCGACGCGCACGCTAGATCCTCCTCCCACGGCCCCTCTATATTTTGTCGGATTTATTGTCCCATTCGTCACTCCGCCCACGAAAGGCTGGACCCGACGGCGACCGAGGGCCGAGGCGGGCATTTCTGAACGGCATCAATGCCGCGAGAACAGTTTTGAAACCTTTTTGCTGAAAAACGGAATTACATTTTGACGCGCCCGCTGATCGGCGTGTGCTTGAGGAAAGTGGAGCCAATGCCGTAATGAGCAAGACCACTGATTGTGGCTGAGGCCAGAGCAGCGCGAAAACGTGTAAAAAAGCTAACGCCGTTTTATGAAAACCGACTTTTGTTTCGTGGTGTTATTATTGTGCATTGCAGCGTTTGCCGTCTGTGAGGCTGCTGCTGAGCTGCCCGGTCGCTTATTCGTCCCTACTGGCGGATTTGGGACGAACGAAAACCGTTACATCGGAAGCGGCGTTGATGCTGTGGAGCTAACAGATGGTGACGTTGTCCTCCTCCTTCAGCGGAACGGCGCGACCTGGGTGGAAAAGCTGCCGTTCAATGGTTCGCCACGAGTGCCCTTCACCCGCATTGACCAGCCTCGTATGAACAAGCTCCTGGCGCTCAGTGACGGTTCCTTTGTTGCGGCCAGAAGTCTCAACGGTACCGTTGTTCTCACTAAGTATTCGTCCTCCGGTGAGGTGCAACGATCCTTTTCATTTGAGAACGCTGGCCATGTCAGCGATATGATAGAAGCTGCGGACGGCGGCATCATTGTGGGTGTGACCGAATTGTACCCCGTCGGCGGCCGAGTGCTGAAGGTGAAGCTCGACGGATCGCTTGATCAGGCATTTTCGATCATCCGACTCCCATCAGACAAGTCACCAGGCCAGTTGGTCTCTCAAAGCGCCGGTCGGTTCGTGCTTTCCTCACCATGGCGGCAGCCCTTTTTGACGAGGCATTTGGCGGGTGGCGAGCACGATCGCTCTTTTCAGGCGCCAACGAACTGGTCAAATGCCGGGCATATCATCTCCGATAACAAAGACCGGCTCTACCTTAATATGTACATGGCCCTGCCTGGTGAAGCAGAGGCTCTGGATCACCTTGTGCGCCTTCACGCTGATGGTTCGCTCGATCGCTCGTTTAAGCCTCAAACGACTTATGCGGCTCCCCCACGCGCAGTGCTAAGCGATGGAAGTTTAATCACGTCCAGCACGCGGCTACTTTCCGACGGCACGCCTGACCTCCAGGTTTTTGCTCTTCTTCAAGCAAGCGATGCGTTGCAAATCGGAAAAGTTTTACAATTGCGCGACGGCACGATCGTCCTCGCGGGCTTGTTCAATGGCTTGGACCCGTTGGTCCATCACTCTGTTGTTTACGGAAAGCTGGAACAATACACAACAGTCCTGCAGTTTAAGAACCAGATTAGCCGCTTGCCTGAAAGCAACGCCCGGTGGGAGTTAACGGTGCAGCGCACGGGCGACGTTTCGGCGGAGTTTGAAGCGACCCCCGAGATAACGAGGGTTGCCGGGAGCAATGTCGCTGCCTCTATCACACCGACTACCCTTCGCTGGGAGGCGGGCCAGAGCAACGCAACCGTGCAGGTTCGTATCGAAGATGACACCCTCCGTAATGCAGAGCTGAAGACCGTCCGCCTCACGATCAAAGCGCCAGTTGGCGTGTTTTGCAGGAGTATCACCCTTGTTGCTGAGGACGATGACCCCGCATTTAACCTTCCGATCGATTCACTTGCCGCAGAGGAACAGCCCCGCTTTACTGTCAGAATCCCGCGACCAACGAGCGCAAACGTGGAATGCTCCATCGACTTCAGAACCGAAGATGGATCGGCGGTGGCAGGTTCGGACTTTGCAGCAGCCGCTGGCACACTCTGGTTTGGGCCCGATGAGTCCTCAAAGGACATTATCCTCAACATTCTCAACGACGTCCTTGTCGAGGGTGACGAGTCATTTAAGCTGGTTCTATTCAATCCGACTGGCTCCGTGTCGCTCGGGCGGTCGGAAACCACTATCACAATAGACGATAATGAGGATGGCTATGCCATCTCCCCGGCCAATTTCAGCGAAAATGAAGGCGTGGGACTGGTAAAAGTCGAGCGCTTGGGCGATTTCGCCATCTACTCCGAGGTCCAAATACTTGCGGAAGCGGGAACTGCCCGCACACCACAGGATTTCGTCCTACAAACACCGATCTTAAACTTCGCTCCAGGGCAAAAGACTGCCTATGCAAGGCTTACAATTGTTAATGACACCGCGCAGGAGGGGCACATCCACACTGCTTTGCGCTTGGTGAGTCACAGGGGAGGCGTGCCTGTTTCTTCTTATGGAACCGCCTACATCCAGTTCATGGACAACGAGCGAGGGTACCACGTCGATGCGCCTACACCGACACGCGCCTTGCGGTTCACGGAGGACTCCACAGCGAGGATACGCGTTTCCCGCATAGGTGATTACGATATTACATCTGAAGTCGCGTTTTCGACTGTTCCTTTGGAGTACGAGGACCCCTCCGTTGCCCGAGCCGGTCTCGACTTCCCCGTTTTTCGCACAAACATCGTCTTTGCTCCAGGAGAACAGGAGCGTTTTATCGACCTTCCTTTGCCTCCGGACGGCGAAGCAGATGGTGAACGTGTGTTCCAGGTTTTGCTTGAGAGCATCGGTCAAGCATCCTTGCCCAGCGAAGCAGATTTCTACGTGAAGATCGATGATGAGGATGTCCGCTCGGCTCAGATCGGCGGTTTTGGCAAGCATCCGGTGGTAGGCTTCATCCTAGGATCCAATCTGCTGCCGCTTCGTGGAGGGGGCGCGATGATCAGCGGCATGAATGCTGTTTCCAAGGTGAATTCATCGGGTGTTGTTGAGCAGGAGTATCCTTTGTTTCTTCCTATGGCGATCGGCGTTGATTCAGAAGGGCGGCTCATTGCGTTCGGGTTGGGCCGCGAAGGAAGGAAGGTGTACCGTTTTCGTAGCGATGGCGCCGTCGACCTTTCCTTTGAGGCAGACGACGATAGCATTGTGAATGCAATTCGTGCTGAAGCGGATGGCAAGGTTCTAATTGCGAGTTCTTCGCGCATTGTGCGGTTCCTGGCGAGTGGTCTTCGTGATCCTGAATTTCACCACTGGCAAGCGCCTCCGGATGTTTACATGTCCGTCGTCAAAGCTGAAAAAGGCCCGCTGTATGTCACGAGCAGTGGACGCAATTCACCATTGCCGCCCCTCGCGCGGCTAAACGCGAACGGCACGCTTGACACCAACTTTGTGAGCAGACTTCCTGAACTGAGCGATATACTCGGCGTCGACAGCACAGGGAGGCTACTCTTCCTGCAACGAGTCAACGAGGAAGCGGAGATTGCGCACATTAACCGATTGACGCTAACAGGTGAACTCGACGCATCGTTCTCGCCTATACCTTTAAACGCCTGGGGCTCTGATCACTGGCTAATCAGCGGCGACACGCTCTATATAGCTCGTTCTCGGGTCGTTCATCGCTACGAAATCGAGCGCCGCCTTGCCAATGGTCAACTCGATGACACGTTTGGGATCTGGACGCTGGTTTTGACCTCCGACGCAGGCCCCGAACAGGGACTAAATTGGGCCGAATCGCCGGATGAACCCGGCCGCATATTAATTTGGGGACCTTTCACTGCGGTGAACGGTCGCCCGCGCGCGAGCATGGCTGACCTCCGACTGCCTCCGGCTTCAGGACCTGTCGCACTTCACTCCGCCAGCGTGAGTCATCTGGAAACCAACGGGTTGATCTTCGTCCGCCTCGTTCGTGGTAACACTAATGAAACCCTTACGCTGGACTATCATACTGCGGATGGGAGCGCCCGCGCGGGCCTCCACTACGATTCCACCGCCGGCTCTATTACATTTAAGCCTGCAGTAAGCGAAGCCGTTATTCACCTAATCATCAAGGATGACGCTGGCGTTAACCATGACCGAACGGTGCAGTTAATCTTTTCCAGCATGACCGGCGCGGCATACCCCCCGCTCGAGATCAGCATTGCCAACGACGACCCCGGTTTGCTCATTGCGTACAGTGGCACGGGCTCGGCTCTCCGCCGAACCGGCATCTTCACTTGGGAATCGAGGCTGGTCGAGTTTTCGGAGGATCTCAAACGATGGTTTAAATGGGCCGACTTTGATGCGTTAGAAGATACATATTGGCTTGACCCTTCCCACCCTCGCCGATTCTTTCGGTTGCGGGAACTCGAAGCCCCTCCGGCGCAATAAATTCCGATCCAGTTGTGCGCTCCATCCGGCGAGTCGTCACGCTCTCCGAAGACTCATGCCACGAGAGATGGATACAGTATCCGGGGTGCGTCTCCGAGCAAAGATTGAAGGCGGTGAACAGCTCATTTACATACCCCGTCGGACGGGGGGAAGTTTGATCGAGGAAAAGGGTCTCAGCTTTGAAACCTTTTCCGAGAAAGCCTGAATCTGATAATATGCATACCAATCGAATGGGTTTTCCGAAGTCAAAGCGGGGTTTCACTCTGATCGAGCTGCTCGTGGTGGTGGCGATCGTCGCCATTCTGGCCAGCATGCTCCTGCCCGCTCTAGCGCATGCAAAAACACGGGCGCGCAGTTTAAAGTGCAAATCAGCCCTCCAAGACATCGGGCGCAGCATGCACATGTATTTAATCGAAAACGATGGCCAGTTTCCAACTGCGTTTCCGGAATTGACAGCTTGGATGACTAAGCTGACCAAAGGACGTGACTATCGTCTGAGCACGCCTTCCGCCCCCAGTTGGTTCGGCGGCGAGGAGTATGCGTATAACGCGTTCGGCCAATCGTTTTTAAACTCTTTCACAGGATTGGGAGCCAAAGGGAATCTTGCTCAGGTGCAAGCTGCAATGGCTAAGAATCTGCCGATCCAGCCGGTTAAGGAAGGTGACATCGTGAGCCCTTCAGGAATGGCGGCCATTGGTGACTGGGTGAACTACGACACAAACGCAAGACGATACTTTGGAAGCTTAACTCTGGAGCGCCCGATGCCTGGTGGGCCGGCGGGTAACTCTTTCGAAGATCAACTCCTGCGGAAGCTGCATGCTGAGAGCTCGAACTTGCTCTTCGTTGACGGGCATGTGCAGGGATTCAGGTTCAAGAACCTGTACGAAAAACAGAGCCAAGATTTAGATGCGATGTACAATCGCGATAATAAGGCTCACCCGGAGAAGGTTGTGCGTTGACGCAGACGCCTGCCGCTGAGCCTCACGAAAGAAGTGCGCGACGTGTTTTGAAGCCTTTCGCTCATTAGAAACTTAGAGGAGCCACCCTGTGCACCTGGGGAAAGTCAAAGTTTCTATATTCAAGAAAAACAGGGGCCGGAAACCGGACCTGGGTTCCCTTAGGAAACCAAAGCAGCTCACGGCTTGTTTTTAGATCCCACAACACTGCGGGCTGATCGCGTGGCGATAGGGCGTCGTTGGGACCGAAAACGAATAGAGACGTGCCAGAGGGCGTGAAGGAACCGGAGAACAAGCCATGAAGCCCGGTCGGAATGGTAAGAACGCGTTCAGGCTTTGGAAGACTGTAGATATGGGCTTCGCCGTTGACCATGAGCACTGCAAGCAGGTTTGTGGTTTCGGCTGCGGTGATTGAAGCGACCGGATGAGCAAAGTCCAACGTGAATGCCTCTGAGCCATCAGCAACCCGCCAGCCCCGGACGAGTTTTTTAGCGACGGTAAAGTAGAGTCGCTCGTCAGCCGAGAAAATGGGGCTGCTAAAAGTTTCCGCCTGCTGCAGAACCCTCTTGCTGCCAGTGCGTGTGGACCAAATGGCGATCCGCTGATCAGGACCAAGTCCGGCGACCCAATTGCCTCTCGGTGACGGGCTGAGTTGGTCCATGAACCAAGCCGATTCGAGAAGGACCTTGTTAGTTAAGGCTCCGCCCACAGTCCACCTCGCCACATAGACGTCATTCGATTGCTGAGGGGTTTCCCCTCCAGTCGACGCTATCAGGACTGTTGAGGTATCCACAAACATGAGGGGAAAAACGTTACCCATGATTGCATCCACCTCTCTTTGCGACTCGTAGTTGTAAACACGACAAAATCCATCCTGATATCTCGCAGCCACTAATTGCCCGTCGGGCGAGAATATGCCGCTATGCGAGCTGTAGGTCCTCACACTCTCACCTGCGACGAACAACGCGCGTAGATTCACCCGATAAATGCCAGGCCCGCAGACCACCAGAACTGCGTCCTCGTCTGCGGCAAAAGCAGATGAAGACGGAGGAGCGGGAAGCTGAAGGCGTCGAATTTCCTGGAGTGGTTCAAGGCTCCAAAGCTTCAACATTCCGTCAGGCGCGATAGTAACAACGTTGGTTTTGCACACAACCAACTGCTTGACGGGGCCCGCTCGTGACGCCAGAGCTGACTGCGAATTGAAACCCAGACCCCTTAGATTCCAGGAGCCGATCGTGCCGTCTGGTTGCGTGAAGACCAATAGTGGCGCA
>Ga0196963_10000496_pt1 | contig 35460 bp, 27 predicted proteins | sample S1_5metaG_FD_148600 | JGI IMG/M metagenome (GOLD analysis project Ga0196963, IMG submission 148600) | Soil microbial communities from Anza Borrego desert, Southern California, United States - S1_5 | ecosystem: Environmental > Terrestrial > Soil > Desert | place: USA: California | collected...
ACGAGCAACCCGCCCAACGCAATCCACCGCCAAAACTCCAGGTTGGCCTGCCGCACGGTTGTGGCCGCCGCCTTCGCATACGTGCCGAATTGCAGCTCCGATTTAGGCGTGATGTCACTCTCCCGCTGGTTCAGCAAGCTCACGCAAAATGCCAGGTTGTTCGTTCCCGCTTTTAGACGGTAAACCCCTTGCTGCTGCGTCTCCCCAAACACCAATTCTCCCCGCGCCGGATCGATCGCTCGCGTCACGCTGGCCCCACTCGGCAGCGTAATCTGCGCCTCCGTATGATCCTGCAGGCCGAGCCGCAACGGCTGCCCCGCTGTGAGATTGAGTTGCGCCGCTTGAATGCTCGATGGGTTCAGCCACTCCACCGCGTTCGCGATGAAGATGGGGAACGAAACCCGCAGCGGCCAGGTGCTCTTCACGGAATCAAAGCCCACCCACACCACGCGTTGTTTCCCCACATCCCCCGCCAGGAGCAATGGCGTTTCGTGCGATTCCACCAGGCTCATCGCCCACGTCGGCGTTTGCACGCCCAGCGCGGTGCCCACCTGCACATTGTCAAAAGTCACGAACCGGAGCAGGGGATGGCTCCCTTTCCAATCCACCACCACGGGGCTTTCCAGTTCCTTCGCGCCGCCCGCGAAAAGGTTTGTCGGCGCGATCCCGAACGCGAGCACATTCCGGTTCGGCCATTCTGGCGGTGTGAGCGTGTCCAGGACCACCAGGTCATACTGCGATGCGTCCCCGCTGTAAGTTGCTGCTTTCTCCAGCAAAACATTCGGCGCAGCTTTCAACGCCTTCTCTAAGAATCTGTTTCCCGGCGTCACCAGCAACGTCTTCACTGGCTGCGGCAGCAAACTTACGAGCTGCGCCCGGTTGTCGAGCTTCAGGTCGTCATCCCCGCTCAACATCAGCGTGAATACCCCGTCTTTCGCCTGCGAAGTGATGAACACCTGCGGGGATGCCTCGCCCGGCGCAAGCGTGATCGGCTTTACTTCCACGACTGCATCCTCAAACCGCAATTCCGCCTGCAGCTCCCAACGGTTGCTGGAAAAGTTCTGCACCGTCGCGAACACTGCCCGTTGGCTCGGGTTGTCCGGATTCGCGCGGACATCCATGTTCACAATCCCCACGTTATTTGCGCCTTCCCCAATCCGGTGGTAGGACAACGGCAGCGCGCGGCTCTCAAACTCCTCCAGATTCTCGTAAGCCCCATCGCTGAAAAGATGAATCTCCGGCTTCTGCCGATTTTGAATCAACGTCTCCGCCAGCTTCAGCGCTTCATTGATCCGGCCCGCCGCGTCTGTCGGACGCAGTTGCTGAATCGACGTCCTTAGCAATCCCTTCTCACTCGTCGCGGATTGCTTCACCTCAGTGTTCGCGGCGGACACCAGCAGCACCATCTCATCCGTGTCATGCAGCGATCGCACCAATTCCAGCGCTTTCTCTTTCGCGACATCGAATCGCGTTGGCTTGGCATCCGCGCTTTGCATGGATGCCGACGCGTCAATGATCGCCACGATCATTCGCCCACCGCTGCTTTTGCCGGAGAAATACGGCCGCGCGAGCGCAAGGATCGCGAGCAACAGCAGCAAAAGTTGCAGGAACAAGAGCCAGTTCTTCCGCAGCTTTTGGAATGGCGCATTCGCCTGGTTTTCCGCCAAAAAGCGTTGCCAAAGCAGCGTGCTTGAGACCACCTGAATGATCCGCTTCCGCTTCAGCAAATAGAACAGGATCACGACCGGTATCGAGGCCGCGAACCAAAACGCTTCCGGGGTCAAAAATCTCATCCCCAGACCTCCGCCGCCCGCAATTGTTTCAGCAGCAAATCTTCCAATGGCATGTCCGTGCTCGCCTGGAAGAAGTTAATCCCGCGCGTCTGGCAAAACTCGCGCAACCGTTGGCAAAAGTTCCGCACCGTCTGCTGGTACGCATTTAACCGGTGCTTCATGAACGTGACCTCCTGCACCGCGCCGGTTTCGCTGTCCACCAACTTGAGGTCGCCAAAGTTCGGCGGGCTGATCTCTTCCGGGGCCAGCACCTGGATCGCGCTCACCTGAAAGCCTCTGCTGATTAACGCGGTCAGCCCCGCATCGTATCCCGCTGGGTCCAGGAAATCGCTGATCACAATCGCCAGCCCAGCATGACGCGCTTCAATCACCGCCCGCCGCAACGATTCGTTGAAGGTCGCCGCGCCGCCAGGTTTCAGCTGCGATACATTTTCGAAGAAGCGCAATGTCGTCTTCCGCCCTCGCACCGAGCGCAATGCGCTCCGCATCGGCCCATCCTCAGGCGAATTAGGGAACGCATGGATGGACACTCGATCAAAACCAACTAAACCCACGTAGCCAAACGCCGCCACGAGCTGCTTGGCGTAATGAAACTTTTGCGGCGTCCCAAAGCCCATCGATTCACTCGCATCGAGAAAAATCGTGATCGGCAACTCCCGCTCCTCCTCGTACAGCTTGATGAACAGCTTGTCCAGGCGGGCGTATAGATTCCAATCGAGCGTCCGGAAATCGTCGCCCACCGAATAGTTTCGATAGTCGGCGAACTCCACGGATTGCCCGCGCGCGCGGCTGCGGCGCTCGCCGCGAAGGGAGCTCTTAGCGCGCCGCTGCGCCAGCAACTGGAATTGTTCCAGGCGCCGAAGCAACTCGGGCGGCAGGAGGGGATTTGCCATGGCGCTGCTCAGGCCGCGACCATCGCGTCACGCGGAACATCCGCCAAAATCTGGCGAAGCACATGATCCGTCGTGATGCCTTCCGCATCCGCTTCGAAGTTCAGGATCAACCGATGCCGCAGCGTCGGAATCAGCACATGCTGCACATCTTCAAAGCTCACGTTGAAGCGCCCCTGGATGAGAGCGCGCACCTTCGCGGCCAGCAACAGCGTCTGCGCTCCGCGCGGGCTGCTGCCGAAACGTAAATACTGGTTCGTGATCGGCGCCGCCGTTTCCGTCTTCGGATGCGTCGCCAGGATCAAGCGCACCGCGTAATCTTTCACGTGCGACGCCACCGGCACTTCGCGCACGAGATCCTGATATTGGATCAACTCCTCGCGCGTGATCGCCCGCTCCACCTTCACCTTTTTGCCTTCCGTCGTGCGCGTCAGAACCTCATGCAACTCCTGGCCGGTCGGGTAGGTGACAACCAGCTTGAAAAAGAAGCGGTCCAATTGCGCTTCCGGCAGCGGATAGGTTCCCTCCTGGTCGATCGGATTCTGCGTCGCCAGCACGAAGAACGGCTCTTCCAGTTTCCGAATCTTCCCGCCTGCGGTCACGCTATGCTCCTGCATCGCTTCAAGGAGCGCAGACTGTGTCTTGGGCGTCGCGCGATTAATCTCATCCGCCAGCAGCAGGTGCGCAAAAATCGGCCCGTGCTGAAACTGGAACTCACGCGACCCGCCAGCAGTTTCCACAACGATGTTCGTCCCGAGAATATCCGCGGGCATCAGGTCCGGCGTGAACTGAATCCGGTTAAACGTCAAATCCAACGCATCGCTCAGCGTCCGCACCAACAACGTTTTTCCCAGTCCCGGAACGCCTTCGAGCAGCACATGGCCGCCGCCGAACAGCGCGATGAGCGTCCCTTCCACAATGGCTTCGTGGCCGACGATCACCTTGCCAATTTCCTGCCGCAGCAGCGCGTATTTGTCGCGAAACGATTTGATGCTTTGTTCAACGTTCATGGGTGAAATCTATTCCTTGGTGTCATCGAAGTAATCGCGCACCGCTCCTTGATACGCGCGGGGGATCTGGTCCTGGTTCAACGCGCTCTCGTCAGCGCTCTGCGCGCCCGGGCTCGCGTCGGTGTAGCCCACTTTGCTCGTCCCTTTGATGCTGACACCTTTCAGCGTAATGCTCGGCATCGGTCCGCCAGGGCGCATTTGGCCTTTCAAGCGGGTGGGGGAGAGATTGTCCGCCAACGCCGGCTCGCCGCGATCCTTTTGGCCGCGAGCGCCCTGATCCTCGCGCTCCAAACCGCTGTTGTCCCAGCTCTCCGCAAACTCTGGATATTCCCAGCTGTCATCCTCAGTCCAGCCGCCCGCCCCGCGATTATTCCGGCTGCGGCCAGCCATCTGCCCAAGCATCTCCGCCATGCTCGCGCCCGCTTCCGACCACGCTTGCCCGTTGGCAATCGCCCATTGCGCCTGCTGCAGCGCTTCCAAAGTCGCCAGCATCCCCTCCATGTCGCCGAGTTGCTGCATTGCTTCGCTCAAACCTTGCGCCGCAGCCATCATGTTTTCAGCAGCTTCGTTCTTCTGACCCTTCTCCAGGTTCGCCGCCGCTTTCTTCAGCTCCTCGCCAACTTTTCCATATTGCGAAGCCGGTGGCAGAGCCTTCTTCAATTCCGCCAGCATCTCTTGCGCTTGCTCGGGTGTGAGATTCCCGTTCTTCAAATCCGACGCCATTTTCTCAAGGCGTTCCTTTGCAGCGCTCGCCTGCCCGCGCTCCAGTTGTTCGGCCAAATCTTTGCCAATTGGCTGCCCTTTCTGAAGTTGCTCCAGCGCCTTTGCCATCTGCTGCAGCTTCTCCAGGTCCAGCTCCGCCATCGCCAAGTCTTTCAGCACCTCATCCACCTTGTTGTTGGCCAGGGCTTGAATGGCTTGTTGCAGCGCTTCCATCGGCAGCTCCATTTCCGCAGCTTGCCGGGCGATGTCCGCCAACTTCTGCTCCAGCTGTTTCTTCAAAGCTTCCGCCGCGCCCGCAGTCGCATCTTTCAAGCCCTCAGCCGAATCCCGCGCCTGTTGCAATTCGCTCTTCAGTTTCTGCAGCGAATCGGAGTTGCCTGCGAACTTCGATCCCAACTGCTCCTGCAATTGATCGATCTGCTTCTGCAACTCAGGATTCGCAGGGCTCCCGCCCGTCTGCGGGCTCCGCGCCGCGTCCTGCAACGCTTTCACCGTTGGGCTGCTCCCCAGTTCCTTTGCCTCCTGCTTAAGTTTGTCCGCGGCGTTCGCCAAATCCTTCAGCGCTTCCGCCCGCGTCAGTTCCGCCTTCGCTAAATGCTCCCCAGCTTGCAACGCCTGCTCCAGCGCTTTTTGCGTGTCCGGCAGAGCAGGGGGGCGTCGGTCCAAATTCTTCTTCGTGAAGCTCGCGACCTGTTGGCCGGTTTCTTTGATGACTTTCTCGTCTTTCTTTTTTGCGACGTATGCCTGGGTGCGGTATTCGGGGACGAAGTTCAACACGAAGGCGCCCACGAGCAGAATCGCTGTCCATTGCGCCGCCTTCGGCAGCGTGAACGGCATCGAGCGTCGAAGCTCAATCGTCTTCATCGCCTCCTTCGCTTCGCGCACCAGCAATTCAGTCCAGACCGTCGTCGTTTTGCTCGATGCTTCTAACGCCGTCGTCAGCCGCTCTTTGAGATTCTCTTTGTAATCAAGCCAACGTGCCGCTTCGGAGAGGGTGGGTTTGCGCCAGAAGCCTGCGATCAATCCTGCAACCGCTGACGCCAGAGCAACAATCCCAGCCGCCAGCAATGCGCTTTCCGGAATGGGCGTGATCTTATAAATCGCATACACGAGCAGCCACGCAGCCGCCCCTATCGCCAACCCAATCCAGAGACCGCGCAGCCCCTGCTGCCAACGCTTCCTCAGCGCTGCACGGGCGAGAAAATCCCGCAGTTCCGGACTCTGCTCCTGGTCGCTCATGCTTTTCATGACCTTGCCTTTTCTTGATGCTTGCGGCGAGCTAAATGATGAGGGTTAGACACCGGCTCCCGCAAAACGTTCCGTTCCTTCCTGCTTTGCAGTTTCGCCGACAACTTCTTACACTACGCCCCCTGTGTCCCCGTGCAATCTCATCATCGCGGCGCTTCTGCTCGCCTGCTCGGTCGCCGCTCACGCTCAAGCCATCTTTATCTACAAGGATAACCCGGAAAACGGCCTCGCGTACGATCCTTCCGACGCCAAAGCCACCCCTCCCAGCGCCTTGAAGGCAGACGGCTTCGGACGCAACAAACTCCCACTTCTCCCGAGGTCCGCTTTTCCTGGACGCCAGCCCGCGCTCCTCGAATTCGCTTCCCGCTCGGGCGGCGCTTGGCGCGCCCAGCTCTCGCCTGTCCATTGGAAGCTCCAGGAAGTCCCGACCGGGAGCATGCTCGTGCTCGATGTGAACAGCGAGAGACCCATCCCAGCCGCCGTTCTGCCCACGCTTACGATCGTTTGGGAAACCGGCCCAGAAAGCCGTGCCTTCTCAATCTCGACTCTTCTCACCAACGGTATCGACGCCCATCCAGCCACTTGGCAGCGCGTCGAAATCCCGATCAGCCGCTTCAACGAGGGCCCTGTCACCCGTCGTTTGCGCGGCCTCGCTCTGGCTCAAAGTGGCGCCGATGCCCAAACTTACTCTTTGCTCATCGACAATGTTCACTTTATCCCCCCGGAACGTGCCCCTCTTCCCCAGCCACCCACCGCTCTCCGCGCCGTAGTCGGCGATCGTTCCGTAAACCTCTATTGGAATGCCAGCGCTGGTGTGGTGGATGAATACCTCGTGCAACGCCGCGTCTCCCCCGCCGCCGAATGGCAAACCGTTGCTGCTGATCCCATCCGCTTCGAAGCCTTTGCTGATGTCCAGGTGGCCAACGGCCAAACCTACGAATACCGCGTCCGCGCAAAGAACCTCACGGGGGAAGGGGATCCTTCGGAAACCGTCCAGGCCCGCCCAGCCGCCTACGTAGATGACCTTGCCTTCCTCGATCATCTGCAGCACACCGGCTTCTGGTATTTCTGGCAGCAAGCCAACGCAACCAACGGCCTCACCCGCGACCGCAGCCATCCCCATTCATTCTCCAGCATCGCCGCCACGGGTTTCGGTCTCACGGCCATCCCCATTGCTGTCGAGCGCCAATGGATCCCCCTCGCTCCAGCCCGCCAGCGCGTGCTGACAACTCTCCGCACCTTTGCCGATGGGCCTCAAGGCCCCGACGCTCGCGGCATGATCGGCCACAAAGGTTGGTTCTATCACTTCCTCGAAATGGATTCCGCCACTCGCTTTGCGAATTCGGAACTCTCCTCGATCGACACCACTTTGCTCCTCGGCGGCATCATTTTCGTCCGCGAATATTTCAAGGGCGATCATCCTGAAGATCGACAAATCCGCGAACTCGCCAACCGCATATTCGCCCGCATCGATTGGAAGTGGATGCTTAACGGCGAGAAGTCTTTGACCATGGGTTGGCATCCCGAAAGCGGTTTCATCAAGTCCCGCTGGATCGGTTACAACGAAGCAATGCTTCTCTACATCTTCGCCCTGGGCGCAGGGGAGGGGAAGGAGCTTGGGCCTGATAGCTGGCGCGCCTGGACAAAGGGTTATGATTGGAAACGCAGCCACGGCCTCAGCTTTCTCCATTTCGAGCCGATGTTCGGCCATCAATATTCCCATTGCTGGGTCGATTTCCGAATGATCTCTGACGACTACATGCGCAAGCGCGGCATCGATTATTTCGAGAACTCCCACCGCGCGGCTCTGGCCCAGCAGCAATACGCCCTGGCCAATCCCAAAGCCCACAAAGGTTACGGTCAATTTATGTGGGGTTTCACTGCTTGCGACGGCCCCGGCTATGCCGGTGTCGCTCCTTACATGGCCCGCGGCGCTCCTCCCGCCCTCAATGACGATGGCACGATCGCCCCCACCGCCGTCGGCGGCTCAATCGTGTTCGCCCCGCAGATCACCATCCCCACGTTGCGCAACATATATGAAACGCAGCGGACGAATCTTTGGGGGCCGTACGGGTTCTATGACGCTTTCAATCTCAGTGTCGGATGGCACGATAATGAAGCCCTCGGCATTGACCAGGGCCCCATCGTGCTGATGATCGAAAACTTCCGCAGTGAGCTGGTCTGGAAGACCTTCATGCGCAGTTCCATCGTCCAGCGCGGTTTAAATCGCGCCGGATTCAAGCCGCGCAACCCGACTCAAAAGTAAAAAGGCAGCCCCGGCAAAAGCCGTGAGCTGCCTGTGCACACTCTTGAGAGCGATGTCTTAGAGATATTCGTTGATGATATTTTCGAGATACTCCTGGCGGCCGCTCGTGTTCGGCGCGGCTTCGCCCTTCTTGAGCATGTATGCCTCGAGTTCCTTGAAGCTGCTCTTGCCCGCCTCGATCTTCGCGCCAATGCCTGTGTCCCAGGAGCTGTAACGCTCCTTGATGAACTGATCCAGACGGCCATCCTTGCGGAGGGCTGCCGCGATTTTCAACCCGCGCGCGAAAGCGTCCATGCCTGCGATATGCGCGTAGAAGAGATCCACCGGTTCAAAGCTCTCGCGGCGAACCTTAGCGTCAAAGTTCGTGCCGCCCGTGGTGAAGCCGCCCATCTTCAGGATGGTCAGCATCATCTGCGTCGTCAGGTAAATGTCCGTCGGGAACTGGTCCGTGTCCCAGCCCAGCAGGTAATCGCCCATGTTTGCGTCGATTGACCCGAGCGCATTCGCAGCCGCCGCCACTTCCAATTCATGCTGCACCGTGTGGCCCGCCAGGATGGCGTGGTTGCCTTCGATGTTCAGCTGCAGTTCACCGAGCAAGTCGTATTCGCGAAGGAAGTTCAAGCAAGCCGCCGCATCCGAATCATACTGGTGCTTGGTTGGTTCTTTCGGCTTCGGCTCGATGTAGAACTGGCCTTTGAACCCGATCTCTTTCTTGTAATCCACCGCCATGTGGAGGAACGCGGCCAAGTGATCCAGCTCCCGCTTCATGTCGGTGTTCAGCAGTGTGGTGTAACCTTCGCGGCCACCCCAGAAAACGTACCCAGCTCCCTTCAGCTCATGGGTCACTTCCATCGCCTTCTTCACCTGCGCCGCCGCAAACGCGAACACATCCGCATTCGGGCTCGTGGACGCCCCGTGCACATAGCGCGGATTCGTAAACAGCGAAGCTGTGCCCCAGAGCAACTGGATCCCCGTCCGCTTCTGCTCTTCCTTCAAAACCTTGACGACTGCGTCCAGGTTCTTGTTGCTCTCCTTCAGATTCTTCCCTTCAGGAGCCACATCGCGGTCGTGGAAAGCGTAGAACGGCGCGCCCAGCTTCTCGATGAATTCGAAAGCGACCCGTGCGCGTTTTTTGGCGTTCTCAACGGTGTTGCTGCCATCATCCCAGGGGCGGATGGCGGTCGGCGCGCCGAACATGTCGGACAGCGTTCCGCGGAATGTGTGCCAATAAGTGACGGAGAAGCGCAGATGCTCCTTCATCGACTTGCCTTCGACGATTTCGTTTTCGTCGTAATGTTTGAAGGCGAGAGGGTTTTTGGATTTAGGCCCTTCGAACTGAATCCGTTTAATCTTCGGGAATGCTTCCGGCATAACTGGTAAATGCGATCTATGATGCTGGGCGGGGCCGCTTTTAAATGGGAACCCGCCCATTTGAAGCGCGGAGCGTAGGCCCTTTGCCCACCCCCGTCCAGCGCACTTTTTTCCGAGTGGCAGGCCGCCGGAAGGAGGCTAGCGAATTTAGAGAAGCGCGAAATCCCCGTTCCTCGGATGGCGACGTCCCTAGCCTCCGAAGCCTGGCGCGAAGGAGGAACGTTGCTTTACTCCCATGTTTCCGGGTGCGGCTGATTATCATTATTCCACCGTTGCCGCGCTGACGGCGTCCGCGCGGTCCACTGCACGAACTTCTGATATTCCACATGCCCGTCGCAGAAGACGGCGTTCGCTCCAGAATTATGGAATGCGCCCAGGCTCCGCGTCGGTTTCGCGCCTGTATAGGGATTGATATTGCCCAGGAAGTCCCGCTCCGTGTCACCCACCGCGATCATGGCTGCGGGCGCCCTCACTGCCGCCGCGTTCACCCGCACGATCGAGTTGCTCACATTCACGGGGCCGAGACCCAACGGCCGGCTCGTGGGAGGCCGCCACAAAGTTCCGAGCGCATTGTACCCGTAACCAAACGGCGGGAAGCCAGTTAATCCACTCAGGTCTATGAACGACCCCGAACCCCTCGTCGGTTTAGGCCGCCCTGGACAATAATAAACGGAGGGAAATTTCGGGACGAAGCTCGTTTGCCCGTGGGTATCCGTCTCGATCCTTCCCGCGCCCGCGTGCTCTGCCATCTGGGCCAAGCCTCGCCTCGCGACCCAGCCCGTTGTGCCGAACCACTCGGGCACATCACTGCTCAGCGCGACCGCAGTGCTCGGCACATCACCCGGGTAAAAAAGGTGGTCCTCCAGATACAAGTTCAGCGCCACTCCAATCTGCCGGAGATTGCTTTTGCAAGCAGCTGAACGGGCTGCGGACTTCCCGCGCGCCAATGCCGGCAACAACATCGCCGCCATCATCCCCACCACCGCAATCACCACCAGAAGCTCCACCAAACTAAACCCGCGCAGATTTCCCAGCGTGAACCCGGTAAACGGGCTCGCCGACCCAAAGCGACCCTTTATGGCTACACAATTTATCTGCACGCTTAACACCGCTTATAGCGTTCCTGCAACCGAATCCAAGCGCAAACCCTGTGCATGAACCGCCAAAATGTCGCCATTTGGCTGCATGCAAGCCAGAACTCATACAGAAGCGAGGGCGAATCAGTGAGTCGGGGAGCAATGCGTCAGGATTGATGGGGGATGCTGCGCCGGATATCCGGACGAACGCACAGAAAGTCGCGAGCCCCTTCACGATGAGCCGAGCGCACCAAGCAGGCTCTCGTCCCTCGTTTTGTGCTCTGACCTAATGGCCCGTTGGAGTATGCTTCAACTCATGATTTCGAAACTGGCTCCGTGGGTTTGGCGGGGAGCATGGGCGCTGGCCTTCATCGCGGGGATGATCAACGTGGTGGGGCTGCTGGGGTTCGAACATCAAGCTGTTACTCACCTCACGGGGACCACCTCAATGCTCGCTGCCGCAGTCACGCACGCGCAGACTGATATGGCGTTTCGTCTAGTGTGCATTCTGCTCGCGTTCATGGCGGGCGCGGCGCTCAGCGGTGCGATCATTGGGGATAGCGCGCTCCAACTGGGCCGCCGTTATGGCGTCACTCTTTTGCTGGAGTCTATTCTGCTGATCCTTGCCGTTCCCCTGCTGAATCGCGGCAGCGCGATCGGGATGTACCTGGCGTCTTGCGCCTGCGGGCTCCAGAACGCGATGGCCAGCACCTACAGCGGCTCGGTTGTCCGCACCACTCACCTCTCCGGCATGTTTACAGACCTCGGTATTTATCTGGGTCACCTGACACGCGGTCGCCCCGTGGAAGGCCGGCGGCTACGCTTGTGCGGAGTGGTGATTGCCGGGTTCTTCTGCGGCGGAATCGCGGGCACGCTCTCCTTCCACCGCCTGAAATACGCCAGCCTCTACATCCCCGCTGGACTAACGGGATTTACCGCCCTCAGTTACGGTTTGTATACGCTGCGTCACACCCTTCGGAAACATTCCCGTTAAGCATTAGCGATAGGTTCTGAACAGCCGCCGTCCGAATTGGGATCCTTTCCGCGAACACAACAAGAGCGCGGAGACGCCCAAGCCAGCGAGGGCGATAACCGAAGGTTCCGGAATTCCCAACACAAACCCTTGAAGACCGATCAACTCAACACCTCCTTCAGAAGGGTCACGCAAAACCACCGTCACCGGATTGGATTCGCGGTGTAAAGTTGGTGTGTTAATAGCGACAACGTAAGAGGTCGCTACTGTGTCGTACACTCGCAACGCCACCGTTATCTGCTCTCCGGGAACACCGCCAGGGATCGGGACATCGACTGGCACGACATAAAACTGATCCAGATAGCTTGTGGTGCGGAATGTGGTTGCAGGAGTCAAGAGAGTCGCGTGCCCTCCGCTTAGGATAACTAACTCCGCGGTAAATCCCGCGCCAGCCGGTGATCCGTCGGGTCGGGAAACTGGCGCATTAACGCGCCCGTCGATGAACGTGTTCAGATGGATAAAAGGGTGGACGCTCTGTGCGTGGCCGGCCATGGAAGTTATCCAGGTTAAAGCGAATAGCTGGAGAATCCTCATTGCGTCCTTCTTTCTTATCCCAAGCTACCAAATGCATGCGAGCGCCACAATGAGGGGTGATTAAGACGGGCAGCCACTTCAGGGCTTCCGCGTTTTGCCCTCGACAAGCCGAAGCACACCATTTTTGAGGAGAAAAGCCCTGCAAGGGCGTCCCTCCTACTTGCGGGATTGCAGACGCGCACGCGCGCGGGTCTTTAAGCCTTCTTTTTCTTCCGCCCGCCAGCGACTGGGCCGAGCGGGCCGTGCACTTGGGCTGCGACGCGGAGACGGAGGCCGTTCAGGCGGATGAACCCGGTGGCGTCGTCCTGGTTGTAAGCCTTGGTCGGGTCCGCCTCCATCGTGGCGATGTGCGGGTTGTACAAGCTCACGGGCGATTTGCGGCCCGCGTTGATGATGTTGCCCTTGTACAGCTTCACGCGCACGGTGCCAGTGACGTTCTTTTGGCTTTCGGTCACGAGGGCTTGCAAGGCGTAACGCTCCGGCGCGAACCAATATCCGTAATAAACCAGCTCCGCATACTTCGGAATCAAGCTGTCGCGCAGATGCATTACTTCGCGATCCATCGTGAGACTCTCGATCTGGCGATGCGCAAAGTGCAGAATGCTCCCGCCTGGAGTCTCATAAACGCCGCGTGATTTCATGCCGACATAACGATTCTCCACCAAATCCACGCGGCCCACGCCATGCTTGCCGCCCAGCTTGTTCAGCGCGCGCATGATCTCCAGCGGGCTCATCCGCTTGCCGTTGAGTGACACCGCGACGCCCTGCTCGAAATCAATCGTCACATACTCCGGCTTATCCGGCGCTTCCTCGGGCGAAACGCTCAGCACGTACATCTGCTTGTGCTCAGGCGCGGAAGCGTCGAGCCATGGATCCTCAAGAATGCCCGCTTCGAAGGAGATGTGCAGAAGGTTGCGATCCATCGAGTACGGCTTCTTGGCTGTCGCTTGCACGGGGATCTTCTTGCTTTCGCAATAGGCGATCATTTCGGCGCGGCCAGGGAACTGTTTGCGGAAGCGCTCGTCGCGCCATGGAGCGATGATTTCCAAATCAGGCGCCAAGGCGGCGGTGGTGAGTTCGAACCGCACCTGATCGTTGCCCTTGCCGGTTGCGCCGTGGCCGATGGCGGTAGCGCCCTCTGCGCGGGCAATCTCGATCATGCGCTTGGCAATCAGGGGGCGGGCAATGCTCGTCCCGAGAAAATATTGACCCTCGTAAATGGCGCCTGCCTGGATCATGGGGAAGATGAAATCGCGGGCGAATTCTTCCTGGAGATCGTCGATGTAAATTTTGGAGGCCCCGGTGCGCATGGCCTTTTTTTCGAGCCCCTTGAGTTCTTCCTCCTGGCCGATATTGGCGCAAAAGGCGATCATCTCGGCGTCGTAGGTTTCCTTGATCCAGGAAAGCAAAACCGAAGTGTCGAGGCCGCCAGAATACGCTAAGACAATTTTCATCTCGCCGGGATTTAGAAGTCCCCAGCGCCCCGTCGCAATCTCAAAACGCGTCCTCGTAGCCGCAAATTGTCAGTTGGGCGCCGCTTGCGTGTGGCTGCCTGTCCTCCAATTGCGTTGATTTCGGGAGGGGTCGTTGTTTACGGTTCCTGGCATACCTATGGCAAAAATGGAACAGGTTGCGCCGCAGGAGGGGCAGGAACGCCGCGGATTTTTTAAACGTCTCCTCGCGGTTGTGCTGGGAAGCGTGGCCATCTTCACGCCGCTGGCCGCTGGGTTGGCGTTTGTGCTCGACCCGCTAAAACGCAAGAGCGGCGCGTCGGACAAGCTCCGCATAACGAACCTGGACGCGCTGCCTGCGGACGGGCGGCCAGTGAAGTTCCCGATCATGGCCAGCCGGGTGGATGCCTGGAACAAACTGCCGAACACTCCGGTCGGCGCGATTTATCTGCGCAAGGTGGGGGAAAAGCAGGTGCAGGCCTTCAATGTCGTTTGCCCGCATGCTGGATGTTTCGTGGATTATCGCGGCGACATGAACTCATTCTTTTGCCCATGCCATAACAGCGCATTTGGGCTGAACGGCGAGATCACCGACAAGAAAAGCCCAAGCCCGCGCGGCCTGGACAGCCTGGAGGTGGAAGTGCGCGGTAACGAAGTCTGGGTGCGCTTCCAAAACTTCCAGACGGGCAAAGCCCAGAAAGTGCCGGTCGCATGAAAAAACTGCTCGCCTGGCTCGATAATCGGACGGGTTACCAGAAGCTCGCGCAGGAAGCTCTTTACGAGAACATCCCGGGTGGCTCCCGCTGGCGTTATGTCTGGGGAAGCACCCTTACGTTCGCGATCGCCATCCAATTCATCACCGGGATATTCCTCTGGACCGCTTACAGCGCGAACACCACCGGCGCCTGGGAAAGCGTTTACTACATCCAGTTCGAGATGACCGGCGGGTGGCTCGTCCGCGGCCTTCATCATTACACGGCGCAATTGATGATCATCCTCCTGGCGTTGCATTTGATGCAGGTGGTGATTGATGGCGCGTACAAAGCGCCGCGCGAAGTGAACTTTTGGTTCGGCCTGTTCCTGTTGTTAATCACCCTGGCGCTCTCGCTCACAGGATACCTGCTGCCGTGGGATCAGAAAGGGTATTGGGCCACGAAGGTGAGCACAAACCTCGTCGGCATCACCCCAGGCGCAGGCACGGCGCTGCAAAAGCTGATCATGGGCGGGACGGATTACGGGCATCACACGCTAACTCGCTTCTTTGCCCTGCATGCGGGTGTGCTCCCGGCCTTGCTGGTGTTGATGATCGTGGGGCATGTCTATCTCTTCCGTCGGCACGGCATCACCCCGAAGCAGCCGCTGCGCAAACGCGATGAAGCTTTCTGGCCTGAGCAGGTTTTGAAAGATGCGGTCGCTTGCCTCGCGGTGCTCGCGACGGTTCTCTTTCTGATCCTTTACCCGCGGCTGACGAATCCAAACGCGCATCTCGGCGCCGAGTTGGGCGCGCCGGCAGACCCGTCGGAAGCCTTCTCGGCGGCGCGACCGGAATGGTACTTTTTGTTCCTGTTCCAGTTTCTGAAATATTTCCCCGGCCACAGCGAAATCGTTGGCGCCATCATTATCCCCAGCCTGGTCATGCTGGTGCTGTTCCTAATGCCGCTGGCGGGACGCTGGAGGTTTGGGCACCGGTTCAATGTCGGTTTCCTCTTTGCGCTGCTTGCAGGCGCTGGATTGCTCACTTACCTGGCGAAACGGCAGGATCTCAGCGATCCCACTTACCTCGCCACGTTGAAAGATGCGCATCGCGACGCAGCTCGCGCGCAGGTGCTGGCCAGCCAGGGCATTCCGCCGGAAGGCGCTCTGGCTTTGCTGAAAACGGATCCTTACACGCAAGGCCCAAAACTCTTTGCAAAGAACTGCGCCAGTTGCCACCGCTACGATGGGCACGACGGGATGGGGGGCATGCCCACTGATCCGGCCACCGCGCCTGATCTGAAGGGGTTTGGCAGTGTGAAATGGCTCACAGAGTTCATGGACACGAACCAGATCGATTCGCCGAAGTTCTATGGCGGGACTAAGTTCAAGGAAGGCCGCATGGTGCGGTTCGTGAAACGGGACATTCCCAAGTTCACACCGGAAGAGCGCGAGCAGTTGCGCAAGGTGATCATCGCGCTCGCCGCCGAGGCGGATCTTCCTGCGGAACGGGCCACGAATCAGATGAACGCGGCAATCATTGCGGAAGGGCGCGAGTTGGCGAAGAACGACACCATGCGCTGCACCGAATGCCATGAGTTCAGGACCAAGGACGAAGACGCCACCGGCCCGAGCTTGACTGGGTGGGGGTCGCGCGAATGGTTGATCGGCATCATCAGCAACTCGGCCCATGAACGCTTTTACGGCAAGCGCAATGACCGAATGCCGGCGTTCGGCGCGGACAACGTGCTCGATATGCATGCCATGGGATTGATTGCCGATTGGCTGCGTGAAGATTGGCCTTTGCCTGGCCAAACCGCTTTGCGGAAGTGACGCAATTTCCAGAGCGTTTTCAAAAACTGTTCACCCCTTGGACGATCGCGGCGGCGATTCTCCTGGTTTGGGGGCAAAGCCTCGCGTTCGATTTTGTTTGGGATGACCGGCCGTTCATCCTCGAAAATGACGCGGTTCAAAGCGTCGCGAAATGGCCCGAAATGTTCTGGCGTCTGGACGCCCAATCATCCATGCCGGAAGGGTTCGTCCTGTTCCGTCCGCTCCGCACGCTGCACTACGGCCTGCTCTTTCTGCTGGGCGGAGCCCAATTCCAGCCCGCGATTTTCCACGGTGCAAACCTGGCTTGGCATTTCGCCGCCAGCCTCTTGCTTTTCAGATTTCTGAAGCTTCTGTTTGGGCGCGAGGGGAGGGGTGACAGCAGTGTTGGAGTCGCATGGTTGGCGGCGGTGGCTTTTGCGGTGCACCCAGTCGTGTCCGAGGTGGTCTGCTGGATCAAGAGCCTGGACGATCTGATGGCCACGACGTTTGTCCTCGCCTCGTCTGTGGCTTTGCTGGAACGCAGGATGGGATTGTCCCTGCTCTGGTATGGACTGGCGCTTTACTCGAAAGAATCAGCCGCGCCGCTGCTGTTCTCGCACTTCCTTCTGTTGCTTTGGTGGAGCAACCGCTCCCCGCAAACCGCTGTTCGCACGCTCATCCCTTTTGCAGCCGCAGCCTTCGTGTTTGTGGTGCATCGCCATCTCGTAATCGGTCGGACCAGCCAAACAGCGCCGATTTCCGGCAGCTACGGGCAGACTCTGCTGGACACCCTGCAGGTGGTTCCCGAGTACTTCCGGTTGTTGTTTGGAGCGCCGCCGTTCATTGCGGATTACACCTTCCAACAATCTGGTTTTACCCTGGGATCACCGATCATTCTCCTCGGAATGGCTCTGTTGCTGGCGATGATTGCTTTCACCGTCTGGCTCGCGCGGACAGAGCACAAGCTCGCGGCATTTGGGTTCGCCTGGACCGGCTTCTATCTGCTGCCCGTGTCCAACCTGCTGCCGATGATGCAATACATGGCCGAGCGTTTCCTCTACCTGCCGCTGGTCGGATGGCTGATGGCGATGGCGGCGCTTTGGTTCCGGCTTTCTACAACGCGCTTTGAAGTCCGCGCTACGGCATTCGCGGTCGTGCTGGTTTGTTGGGCAAGCCTTGCGGCTGTGCGCGCTGGAGCGTGGCGTGATGAGATCGCGCTCTTCGGCGGCGAGTATCAACGCGGCTACGCGTCGCGTCGTGTGGAGCAAAACGCCATCGCTGCTGCCTTCTCGCAAGCGCCTGTGCGGGCAGTGTTCGACTTCAACCAAACCACCCGCAAAGCTCGTCTCCGAAAGCCGCCGACGACAATTGAAGCCCTGCTGGCAATTCAAGCTTTGAACTCCGCAGTGGAAACGATCCCGCCCAGCGCAGATGTCGCGGCGGCGCTCGGGATCCTGCATGTCACACGTGGTGAGATGAAGCAGGCAGTTGCCCAGTTCCGCGCGGCCACCAAGCTTCGTCCAAATGACCCATCGTTATGGGCGAACCTCGGGCAGGCTTTCATCGATGCACGACAATTTGGCGATGCGAGTAAAGCGCTGCAACGTGCGTTCGCACTCGACCCGCACCATCTGGAGGCCTGGCGAAGCAAATCGCAGATGGAATGGCTTCAAGGGGATTATGCGGAGGCTGTGGCCACGTTGAAAAAACTGCAGGAACTCGAGCCTAACAATCCCGCGCATCGCGAATGGATTGCGGAAGGCGAAAAGCTGTTGTCGAATACCAACCAGGTGGAGAGGCGCTAGCCTAAACTTCCCTGAGACCGAAGACGCGGACCTCCCACAACGGCTTCATAGCCTGGGCTGCCCACCGCGCGGCCCGAAAGCCAGGCTCGCCCAGCCTCATTTTCGCGGCAAAAGACGCAGCCGCTCGGTCGTAGCCGTAACGCTGCACGTCCGCCACGTCGATGGTAAAGCCGGCGGCGCGGACAAGGCTGGCGAGCGTCTGAACGTTCCACGAATAGAGGTGCCGGTTCGGCTCATGCGGGTCGTATTCCATATAGCGCCGCTCGATTTCATAGGGCACATACATGAGCAGTTTGCCACCCGGTTTCAGGATGCGCCGCATCTCCTGCAAAGCTGCGGCCGGTTCAGGAACATGCTCCAGCGCGTGATGGCAGAGGACAACATCACAACTGCTGGAGGGCTGCTTGCGGGAGTCGGTGAGAAAAACGACGCCGTGCATTTCCACAGCGGGCGCGAGGAACTCAGAGATGTCGCAACCAATGCGCGCCTTGCAGGGGAGGGCGGCAAGATTCCACCCAGCGCCGACGCCATATTCGAAGACGACGTCTTCAGGCTTGATGAAAGGGGCGAACTTCACGGCGCGAATCTTGGCGACCCATGGAAAGGCGTTCACAGGCAGAGCGCGTTTGCCCTCATGGTATGCGCGCCCAAGTTCGCCTTGATAAGCTTCCTCGGCCTGATTCATCTTCCGCGCAATTATCGCTTGCAAAGCCCCGGCATGTTAAGCACTTTATCTCCTCTATTGCGCGGTTAGCTCAGTGGTAGAGCACTACTTTGACACGGTAGGGGTCAGAGGTTCAAGCCCTCTACCGCGCACCATCTCCCTTCGTTTCTTCGATTCCCTTTAGTTTTTACCCGTCGGGATTGCAGTTCAAAATTGCTGCGTTAAGCTGCGGCTCAAGGAATGTAATGAGCGAGGTTTTGGTCATCGGGCACAAGAATCCAGATACGGACGCAATCTGCTCCGCGATTGGATACGCCGAATTCAAGCGGCGAACAGACCTCCCCGAAGCCGTCGCGGCTCGCTGCGGAGACACCAATGACCGGATTGATTTCGTGCTCCGCACTTTTGGGGTGCCTGCGCCCAAATTCGTCCCGGACGTCACGCCTCGCGTGAAGGATGTGATGCAGCCGGAGATCATCAGCGTCCCTCCGCGCACCACGGTCGCGGAAGCGTTGGCGATGATGGATGAGCATGGCATTCGTGTGCTGCCGATCCTGGACGAGAACAAGCATTGCCTGGCGCTTGTCTCCGTTTTCAAGATGAGCAAGTTCTTCTTCCCCGCGCCGAACCGAATTTTCGATTCGCGCAAGGTGGTGGCGAGCTTGCGCAACCTGGCGCGCACATTGACGGCGCAGGTCATCCTGGAGTTCGAACCGGACAAGGAAGAGGAGTTGATCCTGATGATCGGCGCGATGAGCGTCGATTCCTTCGCGAAGCGGCTGGGGCGTTATCCGAAGGAGCGGGTGCTGGTGATCGTGGGCGATCGCACAGACATCCAGGAAATCGCGATTCAGGAGAAAGTTAAAGTCGTGATCGTCACGGGCGGGTTGCCTGTGTCGGACGAAGTCGCGGCTATGGCCCGGAAGAATGAGGTGAGCCTGCTGATCTCCCCGCATGACTCCGCAACAACAGCCATGCTGACGCGGGCCGCCATTGTGGTGGACCGGATGGTTCACGACCGATTTTTAACCTTCCGTGAAGACGAGTCGCTGGTGGCAGCCCGCCCGGTGGCGACGGCGTCGAATTTCCAGGCGTTTCCGGTGGTGGACCAGGAGAAGCGGGTGGTGGGGATTCTTTCGAAATCGGACTTCATCAAGAAGGTTCGGCGCCGATTGATCCTCGTCGATCATAACGAACTTTCCCAAGCGGTGAGCGGCGCCGATGAAGTTGATATTCTAGAGGTTGTGGACCATCACCGGGTCGGCCTGACCACTCAGCAGCCGATCCTGTTCCGCAATGAGCCGGTGGGAAGCACCAGCACGATTGTGGCGGAGCAATTCATTCGCAATCGCGTTTTCCTGCCCGACAACATCGCGGGCCTGCTCCTCGCGGGTGTGGTCTCGGACACGCTGAATCTCACGTCTCCAACCACCACCCAGCGCGACGCGGAGATCCTCTCAATCCTTGAAGTGATGGCGAAGGTGAACGCCCGTGAGTTTACGGAGAAACTCTTCGCTTCGGGGTCGGTGCTAGTGTCAAAACCAGCGTTCCAGGCCGTCACGGCGGATTCCAAGGAATACACCGAGTCAGGAAAAACCTTCGCGGTGGCGCAGATCGAGGAGATTGGGTTTGATCAGTTCTGGAAGCGGAAGCAAAGCGTGCTGGAAGCAGTTCAAACTCTAATGGAGCGCAAGGGATATTATTTCACAGCGCTACTCGTCACGGACATTGTGACGCAGAATTCGCTGCTGGTGATCAGCGGGCCGGAATCATTCCTGAACCGGGTCGATTATCCCGAATTGGAGCCGGGGATCTACGAGCTGGAAGGGGTTGTTTCGCGGAAGAAGCAGCTGCTGCCATACCTCACGCACGTTCTGGCGCAAGGTTCGTGAGGTTACCGTTTGTCGTCGCGTTTCGATTGGTTGCTGCTTTCGCGAAGGCGCCCATCGAGCCGGGCTATGGCTTTGCGCGAACTTTTCAAGCGCGCCCGGTTGGCTGCGATAGTTCGCTCAAGATCTTCGACGTTGTGCGACTGTTCCGCCACGCAGTTAATATGAGGCAACCGGGCCAGTGTTAAACCTGAACGCACACTTAATTGATGGGGACAGAAAGCATTACCGTTTAGGCAAAGCTCCCCGATAGCGGGATAGGGGCGGGTTCACCTGGCGCTTGAATCCGCAGCTTTATCGCTGGCGGTAAGCGCGAGGAAGGTCTTCTCCAATGCGCCTCCAATGCCGCTTTGCCCGCGAATTTCCTCCGCGGTGCCCACGGCCACAAACTTCCCCTTGTGAATGATGCCGATGCGATCCGCCATCTCCTCCGCAACGCTGAGTTGGTGCGTCGAGAGAAAAACTGTCATGCCCCGGGAGCTGCGTTCCTTCAGGATGTCCTTGACCACCCGCGCGTGGTGCGGGTCCAAGCCAACCATTGGCTCATCGATAACGAAGACTTCCGGGTCGTGCAACAGGGCGGCGGCGATAGCCACACGTTGCTTTGTTCCATGGGAAAGACCTTCGATCGGCTTCGCCATGAATGCTTCGAGGTTGAATCGTGGAATCAAGGCTTCAGCCTCTGTGCGAATATGGCTCTCTTCCATCCTGAACAAACGGCCCATCAATTGGAGGAACTCCCAAGGGGTGAGCTTGTCGTAGAGGAATGGAAAATCGGGAACGTAGGCCAGCCGTTTGCGGGCTTCCAAAGGCTCTGTTTGGATATCGAAACCAGCGACCCGCGCGATTCCAGAGGTCGGCTTTATCAATCCGGCGAGGATCTTGATGGTGGTGGTTTTGCCGGCGGCGTTTGGCCCGAGAACAGCGAAGAACTCCCCTTTAGGCACGGTCAACGTGATCCCATCGACCGCGGTGAGATCCCCAAAGCGCTTAACAAGGTCAACAAGTTCGATCATCAGCTTAGCTCGGGGTGAAGGTCATCAACAGATCGTTCACGAGCACGATCCCGTTCGGCAACTCCATCCTGAGGATTTCCCCAACGCGTGTGGTGACGATGGAGACTTCGTACGATTCGAGCAGCTTGGCCCTCAGTCGGTAAACACGCAGTTGCGATGGGCCGATCTTTAGAACGTCGTTGTAAGCTTTCCAGTCCAGGCCGAGGGAGATATTCGGATTGTTCGTGAGGGTGCTGAGCGAAGCCATTGGCAAGGGAATGCTGGGCATTCCGAGCGCGCCTAAGATGCCCGCTGGATTTTGCAATTGGGCGAAGTTGAACGTGTGCCCAAGCCTCATTGCCCCCTCCTGAAAGTTGATGCTGACCTTCTGGCGGACGGCATCGGCATTTATGGACCATTGCTGCGGGTTCACACTCGCTTTCACGTCCAGGGTGCGCCATGTGTAATTGGTGCGGAGGGCGGCATTGGCTTCGAACCGGAGGCGCGCCCCATCTTCCTCAAACAGATAAGAGCCCTCCAGAAGCAGCGTGTAGCCCGTCGGCTTTTGAATCATCCCTTCGGGCGTGTTCTCGGAACTGATTTTGCCGGTGCTCTCGGGGTCCGCTATGTTTGGAACCCAACGGCAATAACCGATCTTCCGGCCTTTGACCGCTATCGAGAGGGTGGAATCGTCGGGCGCGGTCAGAATCTTCTCCCACACCACTTCCGGAGAAACAGAGCTGCCCAGGCTTGCTTCCCCGCGATACTCCGCCCGCCAGAGGAGGATCATCATGGTGATCCAGAAGACACCGGTCATTCCGACGAGCAGGTGTTTCTTCATGACGTTAGCAAACCACGAAACATTCCCTGCCGCCAGCGGGCTACCTGCTCGGAATGCGGAGGGTTGCGCCTACTTTCATTTTGCGCGAATCAACGCCCGGATTGGCGGCCTGCAGCGCGGCGGGGCTGACATTGTATTTGCGGGCGATAGAGCTGAATGTTTCGCCACGTCCCACGATGTGGGTGCGGTTGCTGGGCCGTTGCGTGGTTGTCGGTGAACCTGCGCGTTGCAGTGAAGTGGATGGGCGGGTGTTTACAGGCGGCGGCTCTCGCCGCGGGTTTTCGGCGATGGCTCCCAGGTCAGGGGCGGGGACTTGCGGCACCTGCACATAATTTGTAATGACCAGTGGTTTGGCCGCTAGCTGAAGGCGGTAGGTTTCCACCTGCTTCTTCAAGTTGGCGTTCTCCTGGTTCAGCCGATCCAGCTCGCGAGTGACCTCCCGGCTCGCCACGCCCAGTGTGACGGCTTTCGCCAGTTCCAATTGGCAGGTTTTTATCCGTTGCCGCACAATTTCAGTCATGTCTGATTGCGGGCGGAGCTTCAGGTGCTTCTCGTAATGATAAATAGCGGAGACGTAATTGCTAAAGTGGTTTTCGTTCAGCACACCGAGCTGGAAATGCGCCGCTGAAGAACGCGGGTTGGCTTCAACGGCCTTTTCGAACATCTCGCGCGCGCCCTCATGATCCATGTTTTGCAAGTGCTTCTTGCCAGCCATGTAGTAAGTTTCCTTCTCCTCGTCCTGGGGATCGGCCGAGTAGGGGGCGCAGCTCGGCAGCCCGAGAAGGGCCAGAGCTAAAAAGATGGTGGTCAGCGCGCCGCGCAGCGTCATGCGCTCAAACGCTATTCAATGGCGAACCACTCGGCAATCAGAACAGCGAGGAAACGCTCGAACCTTAAATTCGCCTGAGGCACTGCCTTCAAACGAATCGCAGTCGGCAAAGATGGGGAAGTCGCCCACGAGCTTCTCGGGGCAGGATGAGGGTGAAAAGTGGCCGACTGACGGGGTAGGTTGGGCCATGAATGCGAAAACGAGCCTTACCGCGTCGGTCGCTCTCATGGCCATGTTTGGAGCATGGTTTCAACATCACTTTGCAAGAGTGAAATGTGAGCGAGCATTCGAGGAAAAGTGCGCCCAAGATGCCTTGGAAACATTTGAAGGCGAGGGCGGCTTGGTCCTCTCGTAAACATCAACACTATGAAAGCCGCCTGCCACCACAGGCGGCTTTCTCCATTTCCAAGCGCTTCGCACGTGCCCGGATTGTGGCCATAAGTCAGGTCTGCCCTGATGGAGATAAGTTGGCCCATTCGACAACATTCATCGTTGTGAAATCCCTTCGCGTCGCGCTTCTCGTCTCCTTTGCGGGCTTGCAGTTGTCAGCCGGAGAGATTGCATGGATACGACCTGGCTTCAGCGGCGGCGCTTCGGGGCATGTCGTCCACGACCAGCTTCTTTTTGTCGGGCCAAGACTTTATGGCGCCGTGCAGGTGTGGGATCTGGATAGCAAACAGTTCGTGCAGACGCTTCATTCCGACGAGTTAGGGAAGGTGGAGACGCTTTCGGGCAATCATCTGATCACGCGAACGCGGAGCGGGTTCGAAGTTCGTCCGGTGCGGACCGCCGGCCTTTGGCGTGTGCCTCCGGTGACGCAACCCGGGGCTGATGCGGTGGTTGGGTTCCAGCAAGCCTCAAACCGACTGGCGGTCTTGGGATCCGAAGGGCGCGTTCATTATTGGGATCTTGCCAGCGAAGCGTACCTGCCGGAAGCGACTTACGTCGGCCTGCACGCGCGAGCAGTTCCGTCGCCAAACGGCCTAGTGGCGGCCGTTGTGACCAACGGCATGGTAACGCTCTATTCGCTTGCGTCACGAACCCAAGTTGTTCTAGGGCCTGCACCGGCGCTGGAGGTTGGCGTCACGGCGTTCTCGCGAGATGGGGCGAGCCTGGCGGTTAGCTCGGGATGGTCCAGCAGTGGAGACCCCAACCGAAGTATTTTCGTGTATGACGTGGCCGCGAGGGAACATCTGCACTCGCTCGAAGCGCCAGCCGGTGAGCTAACCAGCATTGCGTTTTCTTCCGATGCGAACCTGCTGGCCGCTTACACGCAGCTTGGAAACATCGCTGTTTGGGATGCGCGCACAGGCACGGAGGTGAAGACCTTCAATGTGCCGCAGGAAGGGTACGACGAGGGCATCGCTTTTGCGCAGGACGGGTCGTTCCTCGTAGCAGGGGCAAAAATGGTTCGCTTTCTTGATGGGGTCGTTCATCCCCTGAGTGACGCTTACTACACCATTGATGCGATGGCGTTTAGCCCGGACGGCTCGCTTTTTGCCACACAGAACCGTGGGTTTGCACACATTGCCGACGCGAAAACAGGCCGCACCCTGCGCCGTCTCCTCGTTCCCGAGCAACTGCGCGCGGCGAGCACGCCCGGGCCCGGCGAAACGCTTGGCTACAGTTCAATTATGCGAGGCCATCGCCCGCTCCTCTTCACCGAGAATGGGCGGACGGTTATTGTTGGAAATGCGGTGTTTGATGTGGAGAGTCGTGAGTTTAAACGATTTCTGCCTGCGGTGGAGCCATACCTGGGGAGCCCCACCGATCTGTCGTCGGAATGGTTTACGGTTACAGGTTACGGGGAGGATGTGGCTCAACTTCGCAATTATGCTGATGGGAGTCTGATTCGGAGGCTGCGGAGTGATGTCAGCGGAGGAGCGCGCGCGGTGGCGACGTCTCCATCCGGGAAGTTAATCGCGACCTCCGGCGGCTACTTTCGCAGGACCGATTACGTCGATTCGAGCGTCAAGATTTGGAACTCGCAGACGGCAGAACTCATAACGACGTTGTCAAACCGCACGTACACTCCGTTCCGCCTCGTCTTTTCAGCCAATGAAAAGTTGGTCGCAGTGGGAGCGGATTTGAACAATCCAGAAGTTAACGTTTGGGAAATAGCTTCGGGCAAACAGCTGCTAGGTTTGCGCGATCGTGTAGCACCGGCAGTCGGTTTCGACATTCTGCCGGATTCACGAACGGTCGTTTACGGGATTATCAATCGTCTGGAGTTCTGGGATGCGCCCACCGGCCGCCTGCTGAGCACAATCACCAACGAAGCCTCCTTCATCAGCGCCGTCGCCGCTTCGCCTGATGGGAAGACTGTCCTGGCAGGCAGAATGGATGGGACCGTGGTGGCCTATAACGTGCAAACGCCGCCACTGCTCACCATCAAATCTGCAAGCTCCGGCGGCATTACGCTGGAAGTGCATGGCCCAACTGGGCGTATGATGGTGGTGGAGGCAAGCCCGGATCTGCAAACCTGGGCTGTGCTCGAAGCTAATGCCCGTTCAGGCGAAGAGATCGTTGTGCCACGCCCCTTCACGCGTGAGCAGTTTTTCCGGGCCCGAGTCGTAAATTAAGCGCGACGTGGGAGTGCTTCGCGTTATTTAACATCCCAAATGGCGGCAGGCCGTTTGCGAAAAACTTCAAAATCTACAATTGCTGCACTGCAGGCAGCTCGAACCAGAAGATGCTGCCTTTCCCAGGCTCGGAGTTGACGCCGACTTCACCGCCGAGCCGTTCAATCGCTTTTTTCACGATGCTCAAGCCCACGCCTGTTCCTTCGTAAAGAGTCTCCGGATTCACACGCTGAAACAGCTTGAATACTCGCGCGAGGTTGTGTGCAGCAATGCCGATTCCGTTGTCCTGCACCTCGATTCGAACGCGGCCGGACGCAACGGCCAGGGCGCGAATCTCGATCTCTGGGAATACACCGGGTTTCACAAACTTCGCCGCATTAATCAGAAGGTTGGAAACCGCCTGGGAGAGCAAAGCTTCATTGCCGATGACTCGCGGGATGGGCTTGTGAACGACCACTCGGGCTTTGGCAGGGTGGAGGGTTGGATACTGCTCCAGAACGTCCGCGATGAGGGCCTCTAGGTTAATTGGATGAAGGTTAAGATCGCCGCGGCCGAGGCGGCTATAATTCAGCACGTCATTGATGAGGCCGTCGAGCCGTGTGGCAGCGCGTTGAATGCGTTGCAAATAATCCCGATGCTCAGGATCGAGCTTGGGAGCGCAATCCTCCGCCAGCGCCTGGGCGTAGCCGCTCATGGCTCTCAATGGCGCGCGGAGGTCGTGTGAGATGCTGTAGGAGAAGGCTTCGAGTTCGCCCACTGTTTCCTGGAGCTTCGCTGTCCGTTCCTGAACTTTCTGATCGAGTTCCTCGTTGGTTTTGCGCAGGCGATCCCGAGCGAGCTTGCGTTCATGGATGTCGATGACGGAGCCCACGATGCCCAGGAACCGATCATCTGGAGAGATCCTGGGACGGCCAGCGTCCAGAACCCAACGATAATCTCCCTCTTTGCGCTTCAAGCGGTATTCAAATTGATAACTCTCGCGCCTCTGGCTTGCTTGTAGAAACGCATTCCGCGCGTCTTGCCGGTCATCCGGGTGGATGGCATTCGTCCACCCTAAGCCGCTGGCTTCAGCATCTGTTTGCCCCGTAAACTCGTGCCAGCCTCGCGAAAGAAACGTGCAGTAGCCGTTCTCGTCGGTGATCCACAAGATCGCCGGCGCGATGTCGGCCATTTCGCGGAACTGGCGTTCGCTTTCCTGCCGTGCGACCTCCCCCTGCTTGCGTTCGTGGATATCGACGCACGCGCCGTACCATGCGCGAATGAGCCCCTGCGAGTCGCGCAGCGGCACACCCCGATAAAAGTGCCATCGATACGTGCCATCGGAGCGACGGTAGCGAGCTTCACCTTCGTACGTGGCCCCCGTTTGGGTGCATCGCTCCCAATTGGCGAGAACAGCTGGCCTATCCTCTGGATGGATCGTTTCCGCCCAGCCGTAGCCGCGATACTCATGCTCAGCCTGGCCTGTGTACTCCACCCAGCGGGCATTGAGGTAAATGAGGTGCCCATTCGGCTCGGTGATCCATACGAGGGCAGGAACCGCTTCGGCCAGTGTGCGGAGCTGCGCCTCACTTTCTCGCAGCGCTTGCTCAGTCTTTTTCTGCGTCGTCAGGTCGATGATAAAACCGATCCCCAGCCGCTCGTCGGGCAGGTAAGCGGTCCCGATTAGCACGGGCACCCGGGTTCCGTCCTTGCGGATATATTCCTTCTCAAATGGCGCATGGCGCCCAGAACGTCGCATCTCCTCCATGGCCTGCTCGTCACGGGCTCGATGTTCGTCGGGCGTTAAATTTAGCCAATTGATTTTGCCCTCCTTAAAGTCCTCTCGGCTGTAGCCTACGATAGAAAGGAACGCATCATTAACCTCGCTGACATTGCCTTGGAAATCCGCGAGGAGCAGTCCCACGACATTCGCGTCGATAATTCGCCGGAGACGCACGGCGCTGGCTCGCAAAGCCTGGTGAGCCGCTTCGCGATCGGTGACGTCGATATTCACTCCCACCATTCGAGAGGCTTGGCCATTCTCGTAAACGAAACGACCAGCGCCCTCGATGACTCGGATCTCCCCGTCGGGACGTATAATGCGAAATCGGAAGTCCAAATCGCGTTTCCCTGCCGCCATGGCTGCGGCCAGTTCGCCCTGCACACGCGAACGATCCTCCGGAACGACTCGACGAGCCCAGCCGTCAATGTGGCCTTCAAAGGCGCCTCGCTCCAAGCCAAAGATACGCTCCTCCTCACCACTCCAGACGAGTTGGCCAGTGGGAATGTACCAATCGAAAACTCCAATGCACGCAGCTCGCTGCGCAAGCTCCAGGCGCTCTGAGGTGCGCGCCAACTCCTGCTGGACGCGCTTCTGCTCAGTGATGTCGATATTGACCCCAAGCACACGCGTTAGATTGCCAGCTTCATCGTACTCGCCACGACCTCGGCTGAGCAGCCAACGGACCTGGCCATCCCCGCCGCGGCGAATGCGAAACTCCACCTCGAACGGACGGCGCTCACGCAGAGCCTGGTCGCGCTCAGCCTCGCCACGCTTCAGTTCCTCCCCTTCAACAAACTTCGCCCAGTCGGTGTAGTGATGGCAACTCCCTGGCGGTGCGCCATAAAGTATTTCGAACTCCGGCTCGACGGAAACACAGCCAGTAGCCACATCCCAACTCCAGACACCGACGCCGCCATACACCTGCGCCACACGCAATCGCTCGTCGCGCGTGGCTCCTTCTGGAACCTGGGAGTTTGCTGCGCGCAACCGAGCCACTTCGGCGCGCAGAGCCGCGATCTCCGCGAGCGCCGCATCCATGTCCGCTGGGACGCTCGAGGAACTGGGAATGCTTGGCTGCGTGGACATCTTCGTGACCGATCTCAGCCTTGAAGATACTCGCACCGAAGCTGTTCAATCAACTCACCCAACAAACCAGGCTCGGTCGGCTTTGGGAAATAGGCCCTTGCTCCCAGGGCGAACGCTCGTTCCTGGTCGCTGCGTTGCTGGGATGAACTGAGCACGACAATCGGCACCTCTGAAAGTTGCGGCTGTTCGCGTGCCCATTCCAGAACTTCCAGGCCGGTGAAGTATGGCAATTGCAAGTCCAAGAGCACTAACGCGGGCAGTGGGTGCTTCGCGCGATTCGCGAACTTCCCTGTTCCGCTTAGATAAGAAATAGCCTCCTGCCCGTCAGCCACTGCGACGAGCCGGTCGAGCAGCCCAGTCTTTCCCAACGCCCGCTGCATAAAAAACAGGTCGTCGGGATTATCCTCGACGAGGAGAATTGGATTGGATGCGTTCGAGCGCAATGGCTAACGATATGCAACCGGCGGAAAGGTTGCAAACTGAGCAACGCGCCTCGCAGCTTTAGCAGCGGAACCCCAAGCTCGGGGTGTCGGTTGGCGGTTGCGAGTTTTTGATTTCCTTCCGCCCTGAATTGAGAGATAGGCAACTTCATGCACCGCCTGATCGCCGCTCTGGTTTTTCTTTTTTGCGCCACCGTGCGCGTTTTTCCCCACGCGGACAAAGTGGAAGACCGGCTCGTGATGCACTTCGCAACCGGCGGACATCCGCCGTCAAACGGTCGGTGGGAAGACATCAACCACCGTCACCTCGCGGAGGTAAAGGGGACGCCGACGCTGACAAACATTGGACCAGCGGTTGCCTTGCAATTTAACGGTTACACAGACCACATGCTGGTGCCGATTAAACCCGAAGATCTTCCGGTGACCGCGATCTCCCTTGCCGCGTGGGTCATCGTAAACGAGACGATGGCTGACGGTGGGATCATCAGTTACGCGCAGGACAATGGTCCGCAGGAGAAAGGGTTTGCGCTAGGCTTTGATGAGCGAAGCTTCACCTTCTCGCTCGCGACAGAAAAGGCCGATGACGGCGATGGCAAGCTTACGCGCATTCGCGCCAACACACCACTGACCGCGGGAAAGTGGCACTACGTGGTGGGCACTTACGACGGAGAAACGATGAAGCTCTTCGTGAACGGGCGCGAGGAAGCCACATCCAAAGAGCAGGGCGGGAAAATTCTCTATCCCGCAAAGGGTCGTTTCACAATCGGAGCTTACATTGATGACAATGAGTTCCACGCCATGGACGGAGCGCTCTACGAGGCAAAGGTTTACGGTCGCGCTATGGTCGCAACGGAGATCCAGGCAGCAGCCCGCCAGAACCGCGCGCTCCTGGACCATGAGTCATCCATTAACAAGGAGTTGAAGTTTGTCGTGGCTCCCTATCTGCAGTTCGGCACGCGGGATTCGATGACGATCATGTGCGAAACCTCCGCTGAAGCTCAGATGTTGGTGGAATATGCGGAGCGCCAACCGCTCGTTTCCCGAACCCGCAGCGAGGAGGCGCGATTGATTAACACCGTCACGCTGAGTGGTTTGAAGCCGCACACACAATACTTCTATCGGGTGACGTGCACGGACAAGAACGGCAATGTCGCGCGCAGTGATATTCTAACGCTTCAAACCGCGCCGGGCCCGGAAACCCCTTGGGCGTTCGGCATTATCGGTGATACGCAACGCAATCCCGAGGTGACCAAGCGGGCAACCGACGGGATCTTCGCCCTGCGGCCGAACATGACGATTCATTGCGGAGATGTGGTGGACGACGGTTTTGCCAAGCACCAGTGGGTTTCCGATTTGTTCGCTCCGAGCGCAACACTCTTCAGCCACGTGCCATTGTTCCCCGTCATCGGGAACCATGAGAAAAACGCGCACTGGTACTATGACTACTTTCATCTGCCCAAGCCGGAGTACTACTACACGTTCACTTACGGCAATGCGCAGTTCTTCATGATCGATTCGAACAAAGATCTTTCCCCCGGCAGCGAGCAGTACCGTTGGCTCGAGGCGGAGCTACGCAAATCCAAAGCCACATGGAAGTTCACCTGCCATCACCATCCATGCTTCAGCTCCGACGAGAATGATTACGGGGACCGATGGAAAGGCAAAGCGCCAGAGGGCTTTCGTTCCGGCGATGAGAACGCGCAGCGTTTAGTGGAGCTCTATGAAAAGTATCGCGTGGATGTCGCTTTTGCCGGGCACATCCACAGCTACGAACGCGCCTGGCCCATTTTGCAGATGCAAGTGAACCAGAAGAACGGTGTGCGCTACATCGTAAGCGGCGGTGGAGGTGGTGGGCTTGAGCAGGCGGCGCCGCAGCGGGCGTGGTTCACGGTCCACGTGCAGCGTGGCCACCATTACTGTTACGCCGCAGTGCACGACCGAACGATTCAGTTCAAAGCATACGACCTGGAGGGCCGCTTGTTTGACACGTTCGAGCTGACGAAGGGCCGCTGAGTTCGGGCGAGCCTCGAGTGTAGATGGTGTTGGCAGGCGAGACTGAAGCGTCACCGAAAGTAGCGCCGTGTCACTTACCTTGGACTCGTCGGCAGAAGAGAGTAGGATCGTGGACTAAGCGAAAAGCCCATGAAAAAGAGCAACCCCACCATCCTAATCATTGAAGACAACCTCGACGATCAGTTCCTGATCGAACGGGCTCTTAGAAAGTCGGGAGTCACTGACCCAATTCACCTCCTTTCCGATGGCGACGAGGCCATCAAGTACATGATGGGCGAGGGCAAGTTCTCGGACCGGCATAAATATGCCTACCCGACCTTCATTCTCACTGACCTGAAAATGATGCGCATGGACGGTTTTGCGGTGCTTGAATTCCTGAAAAGCAATCCCGAGTGGGCGGTCATTCCCACAATCGTGATGTCCTCCTCGGCGGATTTGGATGACATCAAGAAAGCTTACATGCTGGGAGCAAGCTCGTATCATGTGAAGCCCCGCACGCACGGGGCGCTCATGCATCAAATGAAAGTGCTCCACGAGTATTGGATGACGTGTGAAGTTCCAGAAGTGGACTCCACGGGACGCCAGGTAAGAACAAACAGCGAAGGCAAGCTAGGCGAGCGCTTTCCTCAAGCGGGTGATGCGGGCAAGCCCTCCAGCCGAATCAGCAGAAAAACAGCCAATGCAAAAACCAAAAGCTCCGCTTCATAGTCGGGTAATTTTCGACTGCGGGCGTCCCCTAAGGGCCGCTCTTATCGGATCGGTTCCTGTTTGATGGCGCGGAAGCCATGTCGTTTATTTTCCAGCCGTGAATTGGTCCTCCACCAACGTGCCTTTGTGGCAGATTGACATGGAGAACTTCCGAAAAGTCTCGCAGGAATTTGAGCTTCGGGACGTCAAAACGGAAGAGCACCGTGCTTTCGTGATTCACTTCGCCGTTCGCTACGGCCTTTTCTGGTCTTCTTCAGACACCACCGTGACGTTTCGCGTCAAGCCCTTCCCAATGAATAGGCGAGGCGGGTGTGAAATTTTTCAGGGAATCACTCATTACCATCAGGTTTTTGCGATTGGTAATCTCGGCGAATGAGGATGACAACTTTAATAATCCTTACGCTTGCCGTGGATGTTCACGCACAAACTTCGTTGGGTAACTTTTCATGGACCGCTGAACTCCGTGTCACAGCGGCTTCGGGTGAGTTTGCCAGGCGAGGAATCACCACTGGTGACACACTCACAATAACTGGCAGCGGGTTGGATGTCTCGGAGAGTTGGACCGAAAATGGGGCCTTGCGATATTATACACGTTCAGCGATAGGCAGCGGGGAGATTCAACATGAGGGCAGCGCCTTCTCAGGCACTAGTGGACTTGTTACTCGCGAGCAGGTTCGCATGTTGGCGGATCCAATCACCTCTGGCACGTTAAGTTTAAGTGTAAGGGATGCCGAAGCGCGGACTCTGCTGATGACGCTTATTTTTTCGGAGCCGGTTTCATTCCCTGCGGCCTCCTTCCCGGATTGGCTTTCTTATGATGACTCCGCGCCATCAATCTTCACTGGCACCGCATTCCGTTATTCGTTCGATTTACAAACGGGCGACGTGATGTTTGGTAAAGTAGCCTCCCTTCACATTGTCCCTGAGCCTGGCACGTGGGTTTTGACTCTGGCAGGGGTTGGATGCCTCGCGCTAATGCCCGCGTCGAGAAAGAGCGCGGCCAGAAAGGGGAGGGGGCGAAAGGTTTTGGGCTGCAAGCGTGGGCTGCTGCGAGTATCTCAACCTTTAAGGTGAGTTTACTTATGGAAGTCCTAGCGACCGGCTCGGAGCGATCATCCGTGAACTGGTCCACCGTCAGCAGCCTGCCACCGGATTCGGGAGCTGGGGAACGAATTTGGTGCGCAAGCCGATGATAATGGGATTTGCCAGCCGATTTGCCAAATTCTTGTCATTTTGTGGCAAATAGCTGCTCCTCGGTGCATTCCCTTGCACTTGGGCAAATCGAGGAAGAAACCGGGGAAACCATTGATTTTGTTGGTTTGTTTCGTGTTTTGAAGTGGTGGGTTGGCAGGGACTCGAACCCTGGACCAATGCCTTAAAAGGGCACTGCTCTACCAACTGAGCTACCAACCCATCCGCCGGGAATCCCAACAGAGCCGCGAACGGTAATTCACACCCACAGGGGCAGCAAGAAAAATTCAGCTCGAACCTCGCGCTCAAATGTTGCCCTAACCAGGCCCGTTCGCAAGCGCCCGGCTTTGTTCAAGCCACGACCCCGAAGACATTGGCGTCAGGGCTGGTGGCCTGTGGCGCTAAGCCCCCGGATGCCCACCCTTTCAGGCCGACCCTCATTGTCCTGCCTCACTCGCCGAATACCTTTGTTAGCGGATTGGAATGCGCGTTGTACGCCACATGGCTGCAGCGGTGGGGTTGATCGCGTGTGCGGTCGCTCTATTGTGCTGCGGTGCGCCACCCGCTCTTGCTTCGGAGACAGACTCCCATGCTGGCGCTGGTTACTTCTGCTTTACCGAGTCTGAAGCCGCACCCCAACAGGCCACCCGCATTCAAGCGCTCAACCGCCATCCGGGCATTTACAAGTTCCGTCTTGCCGTCGCCGCTACCGGGTAATTTACCGCGCTCTTTGGCGGCAAAGAGCAAACGAAAGCAGCGCTCACGCTGATATTGCAGCGTGTTAACGCCATTTTTCGCGCTGAAGTCGGCGTGCAACTCGATGTGGTCCCAGGCTTCGATCAAATGATTTTCACAAATCCCGCCACAGACCCGTTCACTGTCCAGGAGCCGACCGTTCCGTTACTGGATCAGGCCCAAAGAGCTTTTGATAATCAACTTGGCTCGACGTCCTACGATTTGGGGATGGTCTTTACGAAAGGGTTGTACGGCCTTGCTTACCTGCGCAGTGTTTGCGATCCGCTGCGCAAAGGCTCCTCCGCTGTGGGCTTCTTAAGCGCTGCCACAGACGATTTTCACATCAATCTCGTGGCGCATGAACTGGCGCATATGTTTGGCGCCAATCACACCTTTAACTCGCCCACGGGCCTTTGCGCGGGCCGCCGGATCCCTGGATCAGCTTACGAGCCTGGCGCTGGCTCCACGCTGATGAGCTATGCGGGGCTCCCATGCAGCACGGATGTGTACCAAAGCGTCTCGGATGCTTACTTTCACTCGGAAAGCTTGCGTGAAATCTTCACATTCCTGGCGAGCCCTTCCGCGCACTGCGGCGTGATCGAAACCGTGCCCAGTTCAGGGCCTTTCCTGAACCCGGGAGTTGAGCGCGTTATCCCTGTGGGAACTCCCTTTACTCTGAATGTGAGCGCGAGTGATCCCGATGGTCACACTCTTACCTACACATGGGAGCAGCGGGATCTTGGCCCGGCACAACCGCTGGGCGGGCCCGATGACGGCAAAGTTCCCTTGATTCGGTCCACTCCGCCAAGCCTGCAGCCCGCGCGAACGATTCCCAATTTGGCGGATCTCGCCGCCAATCGCTCAAACCCAACAGAACGGCTGCCGACCGCCAATCGCCGGATGAACTTCCGGGTGACGGTGCGGGAGCAAGGGGTGCCTGGCGGCGTTTCCTGGGCGGACACTTCGCTAATCGCGACCAACATCGCTGGACCATTCGAGGTGACTTCTCACGCCACGGCAGGGCGGATAACTCAACAGGTGGGTCTCACATGGAGCGTTGCTGGAACGGATCGGGCCCCATTTAACGTGCCGGCTGTGCGGATACTCATGTCCACCAACGGCGGTCTAGATTTCCCAGTGACGCTGGCGGATTCCACGCCCAACGACGGCGCTGAAACTGTTCAACTTCCGGCGCTGAATGCCAACGCCGTTCGCTTCAAGGTCGAAGCTCGGGACAATGTCTTCTTTGCTATCAACAAAGCGAACCAGCAGCTCATCAGTGGCAACGTGCTTGTCGCGGAGATCGCCTGCACGGCCGATGCCCTTCTGATCAGTTGGGCCTCAAAGGTGGGCAAAGCATATAGTTTGCAGCGCGCTTCAGGCGGTCGCTCCTTCGACTGGGCCACCGTTCAAACCATCACGGCCACTGAAACGAGAACCTCCATCGCCGTTCCGCGAGAGAATACCAAATCCACCTTCTTCCGCATCCTTGAGAAGTAAGCATCGTTAGGCCGACCCTTGTCTCGTGCAGTAATTTTCAATACCTGATTAGGGCGAAGATCAGCGGTTTAAGGATCTTTTTCCGCCCTATTTGCGAGAGGGTACGCGTCGGAAGCGATTGGCTGCGCTGGCGCTTGCCTGTGGGCTACTCTGTTCGGCCGCAACCGGGCTTTCAGAACCGAGCCGCATATGCGGCCTTCGGGTATGTTGCGTCCTCGTGGTGATAAGTTGTGGAGCAGAGGACGCTCGTTCCGGTGAGCGGGCCTGCCATGTTCGGAGCATGCAGGGTGAGTTGGTGCCTGTTTTGAAACCACGATGCATCATGCCAATAAACTCGCAACAACACTTCGCTTACGGCCCTCGTGGTAAATGGGCAGCGCGTGTTTGACAGTGGGTAGGGGCAAATTTACCGTTTGGGTCCGATGCAGGGCTTGCACCAATCACTCCTTGAATTGATTCGCCGCACTTCCGCGGAAATTCCTGACGATGTCCAACGCTCCATACTTTCTGCGCTCGAACG
>Ga0196963_10000497_pt1 | contig 35435 bp, 35 predicted proteins | sample S1_5metaG_FD_148600 | JGI IMG/M metagenome (GOLD analysis project Ga0196963, IMG submission 148600) | Soil microbial communities from Anza Borrego desert, Southern California, United States - S1_5 | ecosystem: Environmental > Terrestrial > Soil > Desert | place: USA: California | collected...
CGAGATCGACAAGATCGCGGTTTCCGACGTGCGCGGCGGCTCGGTCTCCCGCGAGGGCGTCCAGCGCGACCTGCTGCCGCTGATCGAGGGGACGACGGTGGCGACCAAATACGGGCCGATGAAGACCGACCACATCCTGTTCATCGCCTCGGGCGCCTTCCACATCGCCAAGCCCGCCGACCTGCTGCCCGAGCTGCAGGGCCGTTTGCCGATCCGCGTCGAGCTCAAGGCGCTCGACCGCGACGATTTCGTGCGCATCCTGACCGAGCCCGAAAACAGCCTGATCAAGCAGTACAAGGCGCTGCTCAAGACCGAGGACGTGACCCTCGACTTCAGCGACGATGCCATTGCCGAGATCGCCAGCCTGGCCGCCGAGGTCAATCGCGGGGTCGAAAACATCGGCGCCCGCCGCCTGCATACGATTCTGGAGCGTCTGCTGGAGGAGATCAGCTTCACCGCCTCTGACCGGGCCGGTACCAGCCTGACGATCGATGCCGCCTATGTCCGGGAGAAGGTCAGCGATCTCGCCCGGAACGCCGATCTGTCCAAGTTCATTCTTTAAGCAGATTCGCGGTGCTGGGATGCCCACCGCGAGGTCGGGGCGAGCAACCCCTTAAGTAAAATCTGTGGATAAGTAGGTTTTCACGGCCCCCAAGCGGTTGCAGGGTCCCGGTAAAGCGGCGCTTTACGTGTTCTTTACCGCAAGTTGCTACTCAAGCAGGGACGTTGGCTTCACGATTTTGGGGCGGCCTTTGCGGGCCCTGTCTCGCCCATGACGAGTTCCTCTTCCGTCGCCCCCGCTGCGCCCCAGGCCGCTCCCCCGGTCGTTCAACAAGTCGCGATTCTCGGCTGTCTGATCCTTCTGGCGATCTACAGCCAGTTCTTCCGTTCCTCGATCGGCGTCATTGCGCCCAACATCGCCGCCGAAATCCCGCTGCAGGCCGATACGCTCGGACTGACCTCGAGCGTCTTCTTTTTCGTCTTCGCGGTCCTGCAGATCCCGGTCGGCATCGCGCTCGACCGGTACGGCACCCGTTACACGCTGAGCGCCATGCTCTCCGTTGCCGGCATCGGCGCGCTCGTCTTCGCCACGGCCAGCACCTCGAATGACCTGATCATCGGACGCTTCCTCGTAGGCTTCGGCTTTACCGGGCTGATGATCGGCGCTATCGCCACCCTCGCCCGCTGGTACTCGCCGGTGCGCTTCGCCTCCGCCATGGCGCTCCTGTTCGCCAGCAGCAATGCCGGCAGCCTGTTCGCCACCCTGCCGCTCGCCGCGGCGGCCGAGGCCTGGGGCTGGCGTTCGACCTTCATCGGCCTGGCCGTGCTCTCCGTCGCCCTGACCATCGCCTTCTATGTCATCGTGCGCGATGCGCCGCCCGGCCATCCGTTCAACAACCAGCGCAGCCGTGATTCGCTGGTCGACGTGGCCAAAGGCTTCGGCCAGGCGCTGCGCGTGCGCAATCTCGTCTACATCCTGCCGATGATCGCCGTGGGCTACGCCTCGATCATCACCGTCCTCGGCCTGTGGGGCGGCCCGTTCCTGCACGATGTCTACGCGCTCGACGCCGTGGATCGCGGCCGCGTTCTGTTCGCCATGGCGAGCACGATGATCCTGGGCACGCTCGCCTACGGACCGCTCGACCGCATGTGCGGCGATCGTCGGCTGGTTGTCATCGGCGGCGCCGCGGGTACCGCCGCCATCTTCCTGCTGCTCGGTGTGGTGCCGCAGAACTCGCTGGGCATCACCGCGGTTCTCCTCGGCCTGCTTGCTTTCGTCGGTGCCTACAGCGTCACGGTGATGGCGCACGGCGTCGCCCTCTTTCCGCAGTCGCTCGTCGGCCGCGGCGTCACCATCCTTCATGTCGCGCTGAACGGCGGCACCGCGCTGCTTCAGGCCGCGACCGGCGAGGTAATGGACGTCTTTCGCTCGTCGAGCGCGCCGGACTCGCCGTCATACGCCGCGCTGTTCCTGTTCCTGGGCGCGCTGACCCTTGCCGCCCTTGCCGTCTATGGACATGTCCGTGAACCCGGACCCGCCGCCATCCCCGTTGAAACCGGAGACTGATCATGGTTGCCCGATACCTCCTCCTGCTGCTGTGCGCCGCTGCCGTCGTGTTCGGCCCGGCCGGCGATACCGCCGCCCAGCGCCTGCCCGAGCCGACGAGCCGAGTCATCCTGGAAGTCAGCGGCAAGATCGCCAAGACCAACGCGCCCGAGCGGGCCCGTTTCGATCTCAAGGCTCTCGAGGCCCTGGGCATCACCAAGGTCACGACCTCCACCCCTTGGACCGAAGGCAAGAAAGTCTTCGAGGGGGTGCGGCTGCGCGACCTGCTGCAGGCGGTGGGTGCCGACGGCACGACCATCACGCCCGTGGCGCTCAATGACTACAAGCTCGACATCCCGCGCGAGGATTTCGACAAGTATCCTGTTATTCTGGCGTACCGGATGGACGGCGAGGAGCTGCGGGTCCGCGACAAGGGGCCCTTGTGGATCGTCTATCCGCGCGATGACTTTCCCGAACTCGACAACCGCCTGATCCGCTCGCGTTGGGTGTGGCAGGTCAAGGAATTGATGGTCCGCTAAGCGAACCTCAGACATCCGATCCATGGAACCAACGCTCCCCGCATTCGTAGCAGCGCCGGCCCCACGCCGGCGGCGTTTTGCGAGTCTCGGTGCGTTCGCCGCGATCGTCGCGGCGCTCATGGTCATCATGGCTCTCAGCTTCCAGGCCCTTTTCGACCAGCGCTCGCTGCTCGACCGCGACAGCCGCGGCATCCGCTGGTACGTGGCCCAGACCGAGATCGAGCTGCTGCGCCTGCTCGAAGTCGTGCAAGGCTTCGCCGCCGCCGATCCCGACGCCACCCGGGACGAGGTGCGTCAGCGTTTCGAGCTGTTCTGGAGTCGCCTGCCGGTTCTGACCACCGGCGAGTCCGCCAAGGTGCTGCGCGACATCGCCGCCGTATCCGCCTTCACCAGCGTGGCCATCGCCGAGATGGAGCGGCTGGAGCCGATGGTCGACAAGATCGATCCCTCGGACCTCGACACCGTGCGCGGCATCCATCGTCGGCTCGAAGCCCTGTTGACGCCGCTGCGCGAGCTGACGCGACAGACCCTGCTCTACGATTCGCTCAACATGGAAGAACGACGGGCGTCACACGACCATTCGTTCAAGATCATCGTCGCACTGTTCGTCTCGCTCTTCGCGGCCGGCACCGCCGTCTTCTGGTTGCTCTATCTGGAGACCACGCGCGCCCAGAAGCTCAGCGCGCAGGCCCACACCGCCGAGGAAACCGCCCATTACGCCCAGCACCAGCTCTTGGTCGCGCTCGAGAACATCAGCCAGGGGTTCATCCTCTACGACGAGGAGGACCGCGTCATGCTGTTCAACTCGCGTTTCAAGGAGTTGCACCCCGCCATCGCCGACATCATCCGCGTCGGCATCACGTTCGAGCAGATGCTCCGCGAATCGCTGGCCCGCGGCATGATGCGGGCACCGAGCGGCGATACCGAACAATGGATCGAGCAGAGCCTGCGCGAGCACCACAATCCCGACCGCCCCTTCGACGTGCGCCTGTCCGATGGCCGATGGCTGCGCGTCGACGAGCGGCGCATGGCCGACGGCCGGATCGTCGGCGTGCATACTGAAGTGACCGACGCCAAGCAGCGCGAAGTGGCGCTGCGCACCGCAACGATCCAGGCGGAATCGGCCAGCCGCGCCAAGACCGAGTTCCTGGCGCGCATGAGCCACGAGCTGCGCACGCCGCTGAACGCCATCATCGGCTTCTCGGAGATGATCGGCCGGCAGATCCTGGGTCCAGTCGGCCTGCCGCGTTACGTCGAGTACGCCAACGACATCGCCCGTTCGAGCCAGCATCTGCTCGGCATCATCAGCGACGTGCTCGACATCTCGAAGATCGAGGCGGGCCGCGTCCAGCTCCAGGAGGAAGCGATCGACCTCGGCGCCGCGCTGCGCGAGTGCGCGGAGATGCTGCGCCCGGCTGCCGACCGTGAAGGCGTCGCCATCGTGGTGACCGCGGCAAACAGCCTTCCCGCCCTGCTTGGCGACCGCACCAAGATCAAGCAGAGCGTCATCAACCTTGTGTCGAACGCCATCAAGTTCAGTCACCCCGGCAGCTCGGTGCATGTCGAGGCGCTGATCGACACCGACGGCTGCTACCTGATTACGGTGGGGGATAAGGGTATCGGCATTGCCGCCGAGCATCTGCCGCTGGTCCTCGAGCCCTTCGGCCAGGTGGAGAATCCGCAGAATCGCCGCATCGGCGGCACCGGGCTTGGCCTGCCGATCGCCAAGGCGTTGGTTGAGCTGCACGGCGGCGATATCGATATCCGCAGCACGGTCGGCGATGGCACGGCCGTGTCGCTGCGCTTCCCGCCGCAACGCATCCTGGCGACGCCGTCGAAGACGGACGACCCGGTCGCCGAGTTCCCGCTGCGTCGCGCGGCCCAGTAGGGGGCCAGGGCCCTTATCGCCGAGCGCCGGCGATCATCTGGAAAAGAAAAAGCCGGTCGGGGTGCAAGACCCGACCGGCCTGAGTTTGAGTAGGCGCGTGAGGGCGCTTACTCAGCCGCTGCTGATACGAGTTGCGGCTTTTCGTGGAACTGCTCGGTCTCGGTCGAGCCGGCCATCGCCGTAGTCGACGACTTGCCGCCCGAGATCGCGACGGCGACGGCGTCGAAATACGACGTCCCGACTTCGCGCTGATGCTTGACCGCAGTGTAGCCCTTCTCGGCCGCCGCGAACTCGGCTTCCTGCAGCTCGGAATACGCGGCCATCCCGCGGGCAGCGTAGCCCTTGGCGAGCTCGAACATCGACAGGTTGAGGGCGTGGAAGCCCGCCAGGGTCACGAACTGGTACTTGTAACCCATCGCACCGATGCGCTTCTGGAAGTCGGCGATATCGGTCATCGACAGCTTCTTGCGCCAGTTGAACGACGGCGAGCAGTTGTAGGCCAGCATCTTGCCGGGGAAGTGGTGATGGATGGCGTCGGCGAAGCGCTGCGCATCGTCGAGGTTCGGCTCGGCCGTCTCCCACCAGATCAGGTCGGAGTATTCGGCATAGGCGATGCCGCGGGCGATCGCATAATCCTTGCCGACATCCGGCTTGATGCGGAAGAAGCCTTCCGGGGTGCGCTCACCGGTGAGGAACGGCCGGTCACGCGGATCGATATCGCTGGTCAGCAACTGCGCCGAATCGGCGTCGGTGCGGGCCAGCAGGACGGTCGGAACGCCTTCGACATCGGCCGCCAGACGCGCGGCGTTGAGCGTACGCACATGCTGCGAGATCGGCACCAGCACCTTGCCGCCGAGATGGCCGCACTTCTTCTCGGAGGCGAGCTGGTCCTCGTAGTGCACGCCCGCCGCACCGGCCTCGATCATCGCCTTCATCAGTTCGTAGGCGTTGAGCGGGCCGCCGAAACCGGCCTCGGCGTCGGCGATGATCGGCGCGAAGTAGTCGGTGTCACCGCCGCCTTCCATGGTCTGGATCTGGTCGGAGCGGCGCAGCGCGTTGTTGATGCGCTTGACCACGTCCGGCACCGAGCTCACCGGATAGAGGCTCTGGTCGGGATACATCTGGCCGGCGTTGTTGGCGTCGGCGGCGACCTGCCAGCCCGACAGATAGATAGCCTTCAAGCCGGCCTTCACCTGCTGCACCGCCTGGTTGCCGGTGAGCGCGCCCAGGGTCGGGACGAACGGCTCGTTATTCAGCAGGTCCCACAGCTTGCGGGCGCCGCGGTCGGCCAGGGTGTGCGCCACACGCACCGACCCGGCGAGCTTGGCCACGTCGGCCGGGGTGTAGTCACGCTTGATGCTCTTCCAGCGCGCGTGAGACGGGTTCATGATGTCTTCGGTCATGGCGTGTCCTTTCCTGTAAAACTCGCCCCCGCGGCAACAACGCCGCTGTTGACCTCAATCTTTACATTGCAGTTGCGAATAACAACGCCAAATGCGTATTATCATTAGTAAATTCGTAGTAAAGCGCACAGCCGAAATAGGTATTTTGTAAATCTGTAAAGCGGAGAGACGGCTTTCATGGCGACGCGCAAGACGTTGCTGGGCAGCAAGATTCGCCGCCTGCGCCAGGAGCGCGGCCTGACCCAGGCCCAGGCCGCCGAGCGTCTGGGCATCAGCCCGAGCTACCTCAACCTGATTGAGCACGACGAGCGCTCGGTTACCGTTTCGCTGCTTCTCAAGCTGGGGCAAACCTTCGGCGTCGATCTGCAGGAACTGTCCGACGACGCCGAGCGCCGCCTCGCCGCCGGGCTGCGCGAGGTCTTTGCCGACCCTACCCTGAGCCGTCACGCTATCGACAGCGACGAGATCGGCAAGCTGGTCGCCGCTACGCCCAAGGGCGCCCAGGCGGTCATCGATATCTATCGCGCCTGGCGATCGGCGCGCGAGGACGCGCAGGCCCTGACGCTGGGCCTGCCGAGCGGTACCACGCGCCGCGTCGTGCTGCCGGCCGAGGAGGCTCGCGATTTTTTCGAAGGGCGCGCCAACTACTTCGGCGAGATCGAGGCCGCCGCCGAAGCGCTGGGCGCCAGCCTTGGTGCGGGCGGCAGCCTGCGGCGGAATTTGACCGAAGCTCTCCAAACCCGCCACGCCATCAGCATCAGTATCGAGCCGCAAGCGGCCATGGGCGGCGCGCTGCGACGCTTCGATCCCAAGGCCCGCACCCTGCGGCTGTCGGAAGTGCTGCCGCCACCGTCGCGGCGATTTCATCTGGCCTATCAGCTTGGCCTCCTCGAGGCGCGCCCGGTCATGGACGAGGCGATTGCCGGAGCGAAGCTCGCCTCACCCGATTCCGAGACGCTGTGCCGCGTCGGCCTGGCCAACTATCTGGCCGGTGCCGTGCTCATGCCCTATGGCCCCTTCCTCGAAGCGGCGCGCGCCACGCGCTACGACATCGAGGCGTTGATGCACCGCTTCGGCGTGTCGTTCGAGCAGGCCGGCCACCGGCTGTCGACCCTTCAGCGCCCGACCGACCGCGGCGTGCCGTTCTTCTTCGTACGCATCGACATTGCCGGCAACGTCACCAAACGCTTCTCGGCGGCGGGGTTCCACCTCTCGCGCTTCGGCGGCTCGTGCCCACGCTGGGTGACGCACGAGGCGTTCCTCACCCCGGGGCTCATCCGCACACAGATCGCACGCCTGCCGGACGGCGCGACGTTCTTCTGCCTGGCGCGTACGGTCGAGCGGCCCGGCGGCTCGTTCCACGCGCCGGCCTCGCGTCACGCCGTCGGGATCGGCTGCACGCTCGCCGACGCGCGTTCGCTGGTTTACGCGGACGGACTGGAGCTGGAGCGGCTGGAAGCCGTCGCCGAGATCGGTGTGGGCTGTCGGCTGTGCGAGCGCGCCGATTGCCGGCAACGCGCCTTCCCGCCGCTGCAGCACCGGCTGGTGGTCGACGAGCAGGTCAAAGGCCCGTCAGCCTACAGCTTCGATTCCCGGCGCTAGTACTGTAGTACCAGCGGCGGCGCAATTGACGACGGCGCGTCTACCGCGCCGTGTCCCCCTCTTCAGTGGCAGCCAGACTACCCCCTGGGTGGTATAAGGCCTTTTGGATGTGGTAATTTGGCACATCCATCCCGGCGGATCGGTATTCGATCCACCACGCACCCTTCGAGCTGAGCGCAACGACTGGCACCCGACAGGCCGGCAGGGTCATTAACACAAAGCCTCCATGAGGGTCTTTTGCGCACCAACGTCCTATCCGGAACTAAAAAGAATCAGATCAACTTTCTGACGAGCACGCACTCTGATCTGGAGGAGCAACGCTCGTTGGCCGTGATCGCCAGTGACGTGCAGGCGCCCAACCGCGACCGGAAAGTTTTCAGCGAACTTCAGGAAATTGTACGCGCCGAGAACCGTCTGCCGTTCGACTTGACCGAACAGGAGAGGTTCTATGTTCGCAATCACGGCGACAAGGATGTCGCGGAGTATCTCACCTACCGCTACAAATTCTTTCTCGCCAGCACAAAGAAGGTAGCGTTTGATTTTCCACCTTATCTTTTGATTGAGCCGGTGTCGGCGTGCAACCTGCGCTGCCCGATGTGCTTCCAGGTAGATCGCACATTTACGCGCAAGCCCTTCATGGGCGTCATGAAGATGGATCTGTTTCACAGCGTAGTCGATCAGGCCGCGGTCGAGGGGTGCTACGCCATAACTCTCGCAAGTCGCGGGGAACCCATGATGCACCCCAAGATCGGCGAAATGGTTCAATACATTACGGATAAGAAGAGCTTCTACGACATCAAGTTGAACACCAACGCCACCCTGCTGACCGACGAGAAGTGCCATCAGTTGCTATCATCCGGATTGACGGTCTTGGTGTTCTCGATCGATCACTATGACCGTCAAAAGTACGAGAGCATCAGAGTTAACGCGAAATACGATGAGGTCCGGCGCAACATCGACAACATCCTCGAAATCCGCTCCAAGCATTACCCGGATTCGAAATGCGAGTTCCGGGTTTCCGGTGTCCGCGTTGATCCGGATATCGACGAAGAAAAGTTCGCCGCTCACTGGGGTACTGGCGTCAGCAGCGTCACGTTGGCGGACACTGTGCGGCGCTGGGACACCTATAAAAACGCGCTCCACCCCGAAAATGCTTCTGTCTGCAGCTTCCTGTTTGATCGCATGTATGTCTGGTTCGACGGCAAGTGCAACCCCTGCGACGAGGACTATAAGAGCGAGTTGAGCTATGGCGACGCAACGCAGCAGCCCCTCAAGGAGATTTGGAACGGCCCGAAGCTGGCGCGGCTTCGGGCCCTGCATTTCGCTGGCCGACGCGGCGAAATCAATCCCTGCGATCGATGCGGGCTTTGCTTTTGAATGACGGCGGCGCCTCTAAGGGTCGGTGTCATTGGCTATCGCAATCATGCAGCCCGCATTCTGGACGTCCTCGGACGGGTTCCCAGCGTAAGTGTTGATCGGATCTACCATCCGACGAAAGCTCTCGCGCTCAGCGGGGCCACAAATGAATTTGCCGAGCTGCTCGATTGCGCCGCGATCTTCATCGCTTCACCGAACGAGACTCACGCTGAGTATCTGCAGGCTCTCGCTGAATTCAGAGGGTATGTCTTTTGCGAAAAGCCGCCGGTTACCCGTCCGGAGGATATCGCCAAGATCCGCATTCCTCCGGAGCGGATCTTCTTCAACTTCAATATGCGCTTCAGCCTTATGGCACGCGCCATTTCGGAATGCCTCGAAGCGGGACATCTCGGCCGAGTGCTGTTTGCCGACGCCTTCGTTTCACACGGGCTGGCATTCAAGCCGATTTACGCCGGGTCCTGGCGCTCCGATCGCCTAACGCACAAGTTGGGGGTCATCGAGACCGTAGGCATTCACCATCTGGACCTGTTCAATACGTTTTTTGGCGAAGCCGTCTCGATAAGCGGCGCTGGCGGGGTCTTCTCCGGTAACGGCACTGCCTTCGATGCCGGGCGGATTACTCTCACGTATCCCGATGGATGCATGGCGAGCGTGACGACAAGCTATGCGTCGCCGGGTCTTTCTCATCTACGAATAGTGGGAACAGACGGCCTTCTCGAAGTGAATGCCGAGCACATCGTATTGCGCGGCCCACGGGATGTTTTTGATGAGCAGGGTGGCTTTGTATTGCCGCCAGTCCTTAGAGAGTTTGATCCGCCCGCTCAGGGCCTCTATCGGGACTCCCTGGAGCGATCGATCCGGTACTTTGTCGACAAGGCAAGGACAGGCGCCGCAATTGATCGCAAACTCTATGCAGACAGCATGTCAACGATGCGGTCCATTTTTGCGTTGACCCGGCAACTGGACGCCCGCGCTTAGGCGTGGCTGTACCAGGCCGCAGATCAGCCCGGCCCTCTCGGATTCCACGATGCTAGTACGGCCGCGCCTGCTGCTGCGGGCTGCGGGGCGGCGCCGGGCGGCGGACGGGTGTCGATACCTTTTTCGGGGGCTCGAGCCGCAAGGGCGCCCCGGTGGCAATCGCCGGAAGAGGCTCCGAAATGATCGGAACGGCGGCGGCAATCGGCTGTGTCTTGGGCTCGGCGGGTTCGGCTTGGGCCGCGCTCTCTTCGGCAGGGGGCACGTTCGCGGCGGGCTGGGCTGCGGCCCCGGTGACAGCCAACAAAAAGCCGGCAGCGATGACGAACGGGAGCGGGCGCATGGATGCCTCTTCTCCCCCGCTGTCGTCGGCAGAGATAGGGCGGCTGCAGGGCGTGGGCAAGCACGGCGGTCGTGTCCGGCTGCGATCTACCTCGTCCGCGCCTTCCAGTCGGCTTGGGCGAGCCGGTAGAGGACATGCGCCCGATGCGGGCTGCCCTCGGCAGGCTGGCGCGATCGAAATCATCCGCCGGGTTTCGGGTCATGCCGAGGCGCTCCATCACCCGGCGCGACCGAAGATTGCCGTGGGTGGTGAAGGCGACCACCTCGCCCAGGCCGAGGCTGTCGAAGGCGAAAGCCAGCGCGGCGGCGGCCGCCTCGGTCGCGTAGCCCTGTCCCCAATGAGCGTAAGCCAGCCGCCAGCCGAGCTCCCGTGCAGGGGGTGAAATGGGCCTCAAAGCGTGGAACCGCTCGGCAAACGCCGGCAGATCGGTATCCCGCCATTGACGCAGCTTCAGCCGGGCCGTCGTCAGCATCATCAGCCCGGCGGGCGCCCGCGGCCGCGCCGCTTCGGTCGGGGAACATCCGGGGCGGCCTTCAGGAGCTTGAGGGTAGCGACCACGGTTTCCTCGTCGAGATCGTGGATACGCTCGGCCAGCAGGTTGGCGAGTTCGGTCGCGGCCGACGACAGGCCGCTGGTGTCGACCTGGACACGCGGATGCGAGAGACGCGCGAGACGGTGAATCTCCTCGTAATCGTCCCAGATCAAGTGGAAGTATTCGCAAATCTGCACGAGCAGGGCCGGCGTCGGACGACCGCGATGGCCATGCTCGAGGGCCGAGAGATAGGCCGGCGAGATCTCGAGAGCACCGGCGAGCTGCTTGAGCGTCACGCCGCGCTTTTCACGCAAGGCCCGAACTTTTTCCCCGAACGGCGTCATGGCCGCTGCCGCCGAAGCAGGACATAGAACGCACCGCCCCCGCCGTGCTGCGGTTGCGCGGCCTCGATGCGCAGGACCCGCTGGGCATTGGCGCCGATGGCCAGCCAGCGCGGCAGGTTGCGCCGCAGGACGCCGCCGCCGTCTTTCGCCGAGCCCTTGCCGGTGATCACCAGCAGCACGCGCAAGCCGTCGCGCCACGCGGCGGCAATGGCGCGGTCGAGAGTCGCGTGCGCCACCGCTTCGGTCATGCCGTGCAGATCGAGGCGCTGGTCGATATCCATCCGGCCTTTGCGCAGGCGCTCCGCCGTGCGCCTGTCGATTCCCGGATTGGCGATACCGGCAGGTGCCGGCGGCGGCACACGGACCGAAGGAGGAGGAGCCGGCGCCACGACCCGGACGACCGGCGTTTCCTTCTTCGCGTAACGGGCCGTGGATGCCGGGGCGGGACGGAGCGCCTTGACCTTGCGCGCCAGCGGCTTGGCATCGCGCATCAACGCGGCGAACAGCGCCGCGTCGGGAAGTTTAGGCGAGCGACTCATCCTCAACGATGAGGATGTGTTGGCGGCGCGGGCCATGGGCCCCCATCTCGAGCTTCTGTTCGATATCGCCGGTGCGGGACGGGCCGGTGATGAAATTCACGGTGCGCGGCATGGTCGGACCGACGGCGGTGCCGCCGCGTGACTCGCGCAGGCGTCGCCACGCCGCCTCCATCGGGCCGACGACACGGCTCGCCGGCAGGATGACGATATGATCGTCGGGCAGGAAGTTGAGCGTCGAGGGATTGTCGGGGCCCGAGAGCATCATCAGCGTGCCAGTCTCGGCGATAGCGCAGAACCCGACCGACAGGCCGACAGCGTCGGTCGGCGACGGCTTGCCGCGCTTGAGCTTGAGCAGCGGGCGCTCGCCCCACGGCACTTTATCGACCAGCGGATCGGGTGCTGCCGCGAATTCCGCCGGCAGGTTGAAGCGGGCGAGATAATCGGCGACGGCCTTGGGCACGTCAGCCAGGGAGCTTACGCGCTCGACCGTGGTGGCGATCTCGATCGCCTGGTCTTCGAACAGTTTGGTGAGGCCCTTGCGGTCGAGTCCTTCGCTGCGCCGCGGAATGATGCCGACCGGATGGTTGGCGAGGCGCGCCTCGAGCTTCGCCGCGCTGTCGCCGGTGAGCGGACCACGGCCGAGCGAGCCGCGGATCTTGCCGAGGATTTCGTCGCGGGCCGCGCTCATGCGGCCTTCTTCTTTTCGCGCTGGTGCCAGAGCTCCTGGAAGCTGCGGCCCTGGGGCGCGGGCATGTCGCGCGTCGAGGTCCAGGCGCCCGCCAGCGGCAGATTGTAGAAGCTGCCCTGGCGTTTGCCGAGCAGGCCGAGCACCTGCGCCGCGATGGCGTAGAAGAAGTGGTAGAGCGGCGGGCGCAGCGCCAGGAACGCCCAGAGCTTCAGCCCCAACCGCGCGACCGGCGGCGAGAGCCGCTTCTGCCATTCGCGCTCGCGGTAATGGCGCATCATCTTGGGCAGCGGGATCTTCATCGGGCAGACGCTTTCGCATTTGCCACAGAAGGTCGAGGCGTTGGGCAAGTGCTTGGCATTCTCGATGCCGATGAGACTCGGCGTCAGCACCGCGCCCATCGGGCCGGGATAGACCCAGCCATAGGCGTGGCCGCCGATCGCCCCGTAGACCGGGCAGTGATTCATGCACGCGCCGCAGCGGATGCAGCGCAGCATGTCTTGGAACTCGCTGCCGAGAAGGGCCGAGCGCCCGTTGTCGAGGAGCACGACGTGATACTCGCCCGGACCGTCGGGATCCTCGGCGCGGCGCGGACCGGTGGAGAAGGTCGTGTAGACCGACATGTCCTGGCCGGTTGCCGACCGGGCGAGCAGACGCAGCAGGGCTGCCGCGTCCTCCAGCGTCGGGACGATCTTCTCCAGGCTGGCGACGACGATATGCGCCTTGGGCAGGAGCTGAGTCAGGTCGCCGTTGCCTTCGTTGGTGACGATGACGGAGGTCCCGGTCTCGGCGATCAGGAAATTCGCGCCGGTGATGCCGACATCGGCCTTGAGGAACTTGTCGCGCAGCATGGTGCGCGCTTCGGCGACGAGCGAGCGCGGTTCCTCGAGGTTTCGATCCGCCGGAAGGCTGGTGTGAATCTCGCGGAAGGTCTCTTCGACCTGGCCCTTGGTCAGATGGATGGCCGGCGCAATGATGTGCGAGGGCGGCTCGCGGCGTAGCTGGATGATGTATTCGCCAAGATCGGTCTCGATCGGGATGACGCCCTCGGCTTCGAGGAAGTCGTTGAGGCCGATCTCCTCGGCGATCATCGTCTTGCCCTTCGTCACCGTGCGGGCACCGAGCTTGCGGCACAGGCCGAGGATGAGCTGACGTGCCTCCTCGGGTGTGCGCGCCCAGTGCACATGCCCGCCGGCGGCGGTGACGTTGCGCTCGAAGCGCTCCAGATACCAATCGAGATTCTCGAGAACGTGATTCTTGATCTCGCGGCCCTGCTCGCGCAGATCCTCGAACTCCGGCAGCTTGCCGATGGCGTCGAGCCGGCGCTGCGGGAAGCCCGCGCGCATCTTGTCGAGCGCCGATTGCAGGTGCTTGTTGCCCAGCGCGTCGTGGGCGTTGTCCTTAAAGGCGCTGGCGGTACTTTCCATTACTGGCCGGCCTCGCCGATCGGCGGCTCGTCCGTCATGCCGGCCAGCACCTCGGCGACATGGCGCACACGGGTCGGGCGTGCACCGGCTTCGGTGCGCATCCGCCGGAGCTTCCCGGCCATGTTCATCAGGCAGCCCATGTCGCCGGCCAGCAGCGTATCGGCTCCGGTGGCGAGAACATCCTCGGCCTTGGCCTCGACCATCTTGTCGGAAATCTCGGGATACTTGACGCAGAACGTGCCGCCGAAACCGCAGCAGGTTTCGGCGCCCGGAAGCTCCTTGAGCTTCAGGCCCTCGACCGAGCCGAGCAGTGCACGCGGCTGGCGCTTGACGCCGAGCTCGCGCAGGCCCGAGCAGGAATCGTGATAGGTGACGACGCCGTCGTAGCGTGCCGCGACGCGGCGCATACCGCGCACGTCATGGATGAACGCCATCAGCTCCCACGTGCGCTCGGCCACCGCCTTGGCGCGCGCGTGCCAGGGAGGGTCGTCCTGCAGCAGCTCCGTGTAGTGTTCCTTGATCATGCCGCCACACGAGCCCGACGGGACGACGACGTAGTCGAAGCCTTCGAACAGCACGATCGTGCGCCTGGCGACGGCGGCTGCATCGGCGCGGTCGCCCGAGTTATAGGCCGGCTGGCCGCAGCAGGTCTGGAGACCCGGCACTTCGACGGTGCAGCCCGCCTCCTCGATGAGTTTCACCGCCGCGAAACCGACCGAGGGCCGGAACAGGTCGACAAGGCAAGTCACGAAGAGGCCGACGCGCGGCTTGGCAGAGGTGGAATCGCTCACGGGATACAGGGCTTTCGCTCGCTAAACGCGCGCCACAATGAAGCCCGGCGCGGAATCTGGCAAGGGGCTGACAGCGCTTGGAATACCGCGCTGCGGGAAGCTTGATTAATTCCGTGTCATGGGACGAGCGGCAGCAGGAGTCTCGCGACAGGCGCGTGTAACGACAGGGTGGGATCACCGCATGGAGCCACGAGGAGACCATGAATAAGTACGCTCTGTCCGCCGTTATCGTTGCTGTCGGCCTTGCCGCTGCGCCGTTCGCCTTTGCCCAGACGGCGGTGCCGCCGGGTGGCGCGCCCGACGCGGCGCAGAGCCAGCGTGCGCGGCCGCTTCCCAGCGAGCGCATCGAGGCGCGGCTTGCCTACGCCAAGACTGCTCTCAATATTACGCCAGCGCAGGAAAGCCAGTGGAATGCGCTGGCCGCCGTGCTGCGGCGTCACGCCACGGCCTTGGATCAGCAGGTGGCCCAGCGCCGGTCGGCAAACCGAGATCAGCCGGTCTCGGCGATCGAACGCCTGACCCGGCGTCAGGCGATGATGGCCGAAGCGGCCACGCGCATGAACGAGGTGCTCGAAGCGGCAAAGCCGCTCTACGCCTCGTTTGACGACGACCAGAAAAAAGAAGCCGACGCGCTGCTCAGCCGCGGCGGTCCCCAGCGCGGGCATCATCGCCCGCGTTGGCACTAGACCGGCGCTCCGCCGCGGCGCGCGGCAGAAGTATCCAGTACCGGCCGGCCGAGCGCATCTTTCCGGCGCGCTCGGCCGCGTCGGCGCCGAAGCCCCAGAACACGTCGCCACGCACCGGGCCGCGGATGGCGCCGCCGGTGTCCTGTGCGACGAACAGCCGGCGCAACCGTCCACCGGAAGTGACCGGATCCTCGGCATCGAGCCAGACCGGCACGCCCATTGGCAGATGGGCACGGTCGACGGCCAGACTGCGTCCAGGCGTCAGCGCGACGCCTTCGGCCCCCAGCGGCCCGTCATCGGCTGAGACGGCCGGCGGCAATGTGCGGAAGAACACGAAGGACGGGTTCTTGTTCATCACAGCCCGCGCCTCGCCGGGATTGGCCGTCAGCCAGGCCCGGATCGACTGCATCGACACCTGCTCGCGCGGCAACGCCCCGCGCGCCACCAGCTCGCGGCCGATCGCGTAGTAGGGATGGCCGTTCTGCGCCGCATAGCCGACACGCAGGACGCTCCCGTCGTCCAGCACGATGCGGCCGGACCCTTGGATCTCGAGGAAGAAGGCATCGATCGTGTCGTCGACCCAGACGATCTCCAGCGGGCCGCCGCCGTCGCGCGGCGTGCTTGCGAGAGCCCCGGATTCGATCTCCGTGCGCGAGGCATAGGGCCGCAAGGCGCCTCCCTGCACGCGCCCGGCGATGCGCTGGCCGCGCAACTCCTCGCGAAAGGCGCCGAGATCGACGGTGACGAGATCGGCCGGGCGGCCATAGAGCGGCACAGTGTAGCGCCCGCCAGGCGTGCGAGAGCCACGCAGCTCCGGTTCGTAGTAGCCGGTAAACAAGCCGCTGACATCGCCATTGTTGCTGGCCGCGAAGGGCACAAACCAGTGCTCCAGCGCTGAGCGTGCGGCGGCGTGGTCGCCCGGAGGAAGGGCCGCCAGCGCCGAACAGGGAGAGCGCCAGTCCTGCACCTGGCCGCCGAGACCGGCGGGGCCGACGGCTGTTGCATCCGCCAGCCGCATCAGGCGGGCGCATGAGCGATTGAGGGCGACCAGCGCTTCGGCGTGCCGGTCGTCAGCCCAGCCTGGAAGATCGGCGAATCGGGCCGCGACGAGCGAAAGGCGGTCGGGGACGGGCGGCGGCTTGGGTTTCTCGAAAACCTTCCATGCCTGAGCCAGAAGCACAGCCAGCGTGATCGTCAGCACCAGCAGCAATGCCAGCGCCGCGAGAAGCCCGCGATAGAGATTCAGACTTATTGGGACTCGGATGTCTGGACCAGGGCCCAGTTCGGGTCGCTGGCGCGGGTGTTGCGGGCAAAGGTCCAGATATCCGTGACCGCCGTGACGCGGTTGGCGTCGCCATCGACGACCTCGCCGGCGGCGTTGCGCGTGACGTTCACCTGCTCGGACACGAACTTCACGGTGACGAAGGCCATGCGGCCCTCCATCCGGGCTTCGATGATCTCAGCAGTCTTGATGCCGATCAGCGTCGTCTCGAGGGTCTGCTTGGCGTCCTGGCGGCCCTTGATCGCCGCCGTGAAGTTCTCATAGACGTCGTCGGCCAGCAGCGGGCGCAGCGCGGCGGTGTCACCCTGGGCGAAGGCCAGGACGATCATCTCAAACGCCGCCTTGGCGCCCTCGACGAAGCGCAGAGGATCGAAGGCCGTATCGGCAAGACGAATCTGGGTCAGTGCCGCGTCGAGGGGTGACCCGCTAGCGGCCACCGGCTCACGGCCGGGGAGCGGCGTCACGTTGTCGGGCAGCGGGCGATCGCCGGCCGGTACCGGGTTCACCCCCGGCTTGGTCGGCGCGCGCTGCGGCAGCCGCGGCGTCCAGCGCTCGCGGTTCTCGTTGCCCGTGCGCCGGCCGAGCACGCTGCGCAGGCGCAGGATGAGAAATCCCGCGACCAGGGCGAAAAATATGATGTCGAAGAAGGCCAAGCCGTCGCCCATTCGCCGATACTACCTTAGCTCGCGGTATTCGCGACCCCGGCTGGGGCCGTCGTTGCTGTAGGCCATCGAGCCAAGCCGTTCCGGCCGCTCGACAAACCAGACCGGCGCAAGCATAACTCAGCCTGCACCACTCGATAAAGTAGGGCCGTCCGGCCACCTTTGCCAGCCGGATTCCGGGTTTTTTGATGTTTCTCATCCGTCACGGGCAATCCGAGTTCAACGTCGTCTATTCGGTGACCCGTGTCGATCCGGGCATCGTCGACCCGGCGCTCACCGCCGAAGGCGTGCGCCAGGCCGAGAGCGCCGCTGTCGCGCTTGTGCAGATGCGCGAGCGCGGTGAAGGCGAGGTCAGGCGACTGATCTGCAGCCCTTATACCCGCGCCTTGCAAACCGCGACGATCATTGCCGATATCCTGCAGGTTGATGTCACGATCGACCCGATCGTCCGAGAACGCGCGGCGTTTCATTGCGACGTGGGGGCTTCGCCCGCCGATCTGGCCAAGCGTTGGCCCCGGTACCGGTTCGATCATCTGGACGATCCCTGGTGGCACGACCATGTGGGTACGGGCGAAGCGGAGAGCGAAGACGCGCTGGCGGCACGCGGGGCCGCCTTCCGCGAGGCCATGCGCCAGCACCCGGATTACCCGGCGATTGCCGTGGTAACCCATTGGGGATTCATCCGTTGTTTAACAGGCCGGCCCCCGGCCAACGGCGAGATCGTCCGCCTGCCGCTAAGCCCCTGATCGGATTGTTGGTTGCCGTCGGCGGTCGCCCCGTGTTAACGGACGGCCGATTGCGGCCGTTACCGCGCCCCTATCAAGGAGAAATCCATGTCCGATCCCGCTGCGTCGCCGCAAGCGCTCACCTACGCGATCAACGCCCAGTACGTTAAGGATTTTTCCTTCGAGAACCCGCGCTCGCCCCAGGTCTTCGCCATGGCCGGCCAGCAGCCGCAGGTGTCGGTGGGGGTCGGCGTCAACGTCAACCGGCTCGGCGACACGGCATACGAAGTCGTGCTGTCGATCAACGCCGACGCTAAGCATGGCGAGGACGCGGTGTTCGTCATCGAGCTGTCCTATGCCGGCATCGTCACCGCGCCGGCCAACGTCGCGCAGGAGCAGCTGCAACCGCTCCTGATGGTCGAAGTACCGCGTCAGCTCTTCCCCTTCGCCCGCGCCATCCTGTCGAACGCGACGCGCGATGGCGGCTTTCCGCCGCTGCTGCTCTCGCCGGTCGATTTCCAGGATCTCTATCGCCAGCAGGCGAGCCAGGCGCAGAACACGCAGAACCCGGCCGCCTAGGCCGTCCAGACCGGATTCTTGAGCTTGGCAAGCAGCGCGGCGTGGGCCATGAGCTCCGCCTCGCTCGGCATATCCACACGGGCCACGCGGCCGAGCCGCGCCTTCACCTCAACCCGGATCGGCGCTCCCATGGGCACACCGGCCACGATCTCGTCGCGATCGAGTGACAGGTGCGACTGCCGGCCGCCGATCAGCTCCAGGTAGACCTCGGAGAGGAGTTCGGCATCGAGCAACGCGCCGTGCAGCGTGCGGTGGGCGTTGTTGATGTTGAAACGCTGGCACAGCGCATCCAGGGAGGCAGGCGCGCCGGGGAATTTGCGCCGCGCGAGCTGAACCGTATCCACGGCGCGTGTCGCGGGCAGCGCCGGGAACCCCAGCATCTTGAGCTCAGCGTTGAGGAATTTGAGATCGAACTCGGCGTTGTGAATGATCAGCCGCGAATCGCCCACGAATTCCAGAAGCTCGGCGACGATCTCGGCGAATACTGGCTTGTCGGCCAGGAACGCCAGGGTGAGGCCGTGCACGGCTTGCGCTTCCGGCGACATCTCGCATTCGGGTTTCAGGTAGCGCTGAAACTTCCGGCCGGTCGGCAGGTGATTGACCAGCTCGATCGCCGCAATCTCGACCAGCCGGTGACCGGAATCAGGATCAAGGCCGGTGGTTTCGGTGTCGAGGACGATCTCGCGCATGCGAATCCTTATGCCCGGCTTCGCCGTATCCGTCCAGTCGGCCGATTCAGCGATACCCCGGCCGCCAGGCGCGCCGCCGGGACAGGCGGCGCAAGGCCCGACGCAGCCCGGCGCCCGTCCGGCGGTAGCCCAGGGCGCTTATAATCACCGTATCGGCCAAGCGCCTTTTTTGCGCATCCGGCATCTGGCGAGAGAGAATGTCGGCGAATTTCGCCGGGCTCATGCCGGGGCGCCGCAACACGCGCTGGCGCTGGAGGGTCGGCGAGGCCGAGACGACCACCACCGAATCGTAACTGGCGGGAAACGTGCTCTCGAAGAGCAGCGGCACGTCGAGCACCACGACCGGCGCGCGCCGCCTTGCCTGTGCGGCCAGCCATGCCCTGGTCTCGCGGCGGACCCGCGGGTGCAGGATGCCTTCCAGCAACCTCAGCAGGCCTTTGCCTTGCGGACCGAAGACCAGGGCGCCGAGCTTCTGACGGTCGACGACGCCGTTCCGCACGACGCTGGGAAAGGCCCGGGCGACCTCGCGCACCGCTCCTCCGCCCGGGCCGAGCAGCCGGTGCACGGCGGCATCGGCATCGTGAACCGGCACGCGCATGCGGCGCAGCAGCAGCACGGCCGTCGACTTGCCCATGCCGATGGAGCCGGTCAGGCCGAGGATGCGCATCGCCGGGTCAGGTCCCGAGAACGTGCGTGCGCAAGGCCGGTGTGACAGCCGGATCGATGCCGAAAAACGCATGAAAGGCCGGCCGCCCCTGATGCAGGAGCATACCGAGGCCATCGACCACCGGATTGCCGCGAGTCCTGGCCGCGGCCAGGAGCGTCGTCTCAAGCGGGCTGTAGACGATATCGTTGACCACCGCATCCGCCGGCAGCGCCTTGAGATCGAGGTCGAGAGGCGGCTGGCCGCCCATGCCCAGAGTCGTTGTGTTGACCAGAAGGCCGGCCCCTTCAAGAGCCGCGTGGCGCTTGTCCCAGTCGAGGACACGCAGGCCGGGCGCCAGCTCGGCGAGGGCTTCGGCACGCGCCCGCGTCCGGTTGGTGACCCGGATTTCGCTCACGCCCGCGTCGATCAGCGCCACGATGACGGCGCGCGACGCGCCACCCGCCCCGATGATCGTGACCGGCCGCTCCGCTTTCCAATCCGGCGCGCTTTGCTGGAGGGCGGCCAGGAAACCGAACGCATCGGTATTCCGGCCTTCGAGCGTGCCGTCCGACGCAACGATCACCGTGTTCACGGCACCGGCCCGTCGCGCGACGGGTGCGACCCGATCGACAAGAGAAAGGGCCAGGGTCTTGTGCGGCACGGTCAGGTTGGCGCCGGCAAAGCCAAGGGCCGGCAAGGCCCGCAGCGCGGTGGCGATCTTCTCGGGCTCCACCGGGAGAGGCACGTACGCGCCGTCGATCCCGTATTGATCGAGCCAGTAGCCGTGCAGCTGCGGCGAGCGTGAATGCTTCACCGGCCACCCCATGACGCCGGCGATGCGCGTCGTGCCCCTGATCGCAGACTTCATGTCGGCATGATTCCCCGTTGGCGCAGGAAAGCCAACAGCGGCAGCAGGGGCAGGCCGAGGACGGTGAAATAGTCGCCCTCGATGGCCGTGAAGAGCTGCGCCCCCCGTCCCTCGAGCTGGTAGGCGCCCACCGAGGCGAGCACGGTATCGCCGGCCTGATCCAGATAAGTCTCGATGAACGCCCGGCTGAGCGGCCGCATGTGCATTACCACCGACTGCGCCGTGCGCCAGAGTTCGGTGCCGTCCTGGACCACGGCAACACCGCAGACGAGCTGATGCGCGCGTCCAGACAGCTGCTCCAGATGGCGGGCGGCGGCAGCGCGGTCGGCCGGTTTGTCGAACCATTCGTTGCCCAGGGTCAGAAGCTGATCGGCGCCGATGACCAGGGCGCCCGGATGACGAGAGGAGACCGCCTGGGCCTTGGTCGACGCGAGCTCGATTGCGGCGGTCATGGCCGGGGCGCTCTGCGACCGCATGCGGGTTTTGATCGCGCCTTCATCGATGTCGGCCGGGTCCACCGTGAGACTCAAGCCGGCATTGGCCAGCAGCGTGCGGCGGATGGCGCTCCCGGAAGCCAGGACCAGTCTCACGGCTGGGCCTTTTCCTGCCGTTCCGCGATCATCTGCATGATCGCGGCAGCAGTCTCCTCGATCGAGCGGCGCGAGACATCCAGCACCGGCCAGCCGTGTCGGGTGAACAGCTTGCGCGCCTCGGCCACTTCCGCTTTCACCGTTTCGACGTCGGTGTAAGACGTGTCTTGGGTGTCATTGATCATGCGCAGGCGATTGCGCCGCACCTGGACCAGCGCGTTGGGATCGCAGGTCAGCCCGACGACCAGCGGCGCGTTGAGCGTCTCGACCTCGTCGGGCAGCCGCACGCCGGCGACGAACGGCACATTGGCAGCCTTGATGCCGCGATTGGCGAGATAGAGGCAGGTTGGCGTCTTGGAGGTCCGCGACACGCCGATCAGGACGACATCGGCGGCGTTGAGGTCGCGGGTCGCCTGACCGTCATCATGGGCCATGACATAGTTCATCGCCTCGATGCGGGCAAAATACTCGCTGTCCAGCACGTGCTGGCGGCCCGGGATGTGCCGCATGGCCGTACGCAGGAACGTGCCGAGAGCGCCCAGGACCGGATCCAGCACCGAGATGCACGGCACCCCAAGGGTACGGCATCGCTCTTCCAACATCTGCCGCAGCCGGTCGTCAACCAGGGTGAACAAGACCAGCCCGGGGTTGGCGGCGATACCGTCCATTACCTTGTGGAGCTGACGCTCTGTGCGGACCATCGACCAGGTGTGCTCGACCGGTTCCACATCCTCGAACTGGACGAGACAGGCACGCGCGACCGAATTGATCGTCTCGCCGGTGGCATCGGAGATGAGATGAAGATGAAAGAGCTTCACGAAACGGCGGCTTCAGCGGCTGTGGACAATTTCACAATAAGGGAAACAAACGGGCAGTTATACCAAAGGGGTGGATTCCACCCCCGAAGGCAGCAGAAGCGCCCGGCGCTTTGTCCGAAGGTGTATGTAATCTCGGTCGGGTTGTGAAAGCGGTGAACATCATCGTTGTCGCATGGGCCATCCCCGTTATCCCCGGAATTCCGGCGAGGCAATTGGCCCCTTCTTATCACGAGGCTTTGCTGTTTCCCCAATGCCATGCACAGCGGCTACGATGCCGGAGACAACACAGACGCGCCTTGGGACAATCCCGGTCCAATCTCGAATTCCCCTGATTCACAGGGATTCACTATCCCCCTCATCTTTAAAGATTCTATCTAATTAGTATGATGGCCCGGTACAGATAGAGCGAACGTGTCACAGCCAGCCGCCATTCAAGCCAAATCCCTGATCCGCGCCTTGCACGGAGAAATCCAGGCGCGGCCCAATTTCTGGTTCATGCGCCAGGCGGGACGCTATCTGCCGGAGTATCGCGAGATCCGGGCCAAAGCGCCGAACTTCGTGCAGCTGTGCCTGACGCCGGAACTGGCCACCGAGATTACGCTGCAACCGTTGCGCCGTTTCGCCATGGATGCGGCCATCCTGTTCTCCGACATCCTGATGGTCCCCTACGGTCTTGGCGTGAGGCTGGAGTTCAAGGAAGGCGAAGGTCCGGTGCTGGAGCCGGTCAGCAGCGCCGAGGACATCCAGCGCCTCCAGGGAACGGCCGACCGCTTCCTGTCGAACGTCGCGCCGGTCTTCGAGACGGTGCGGCGTGTCGCCAAAGGCCTGCCGCTCGATACGGCGCTGATCGGTTTCGCCGGCGCGCCATGGACGGTGGCCTGCTACATGATCGAAGGTCGTGGCAGCCGGGATTTCACCAAGACACGGCGTCTGGCGCTCACCGATCCGGGTCTGTTTCAAACCCTGATGGATCTGCTGGTCGATGTGACCAGCCGGTATCTCAATGCCCAGATCGAGGCCGGCGCCGAAGCGGTGCAGCTGTTCGACACCTGGGCTGGGATCCTGCCCGATGGTGAATTCGCCAAATGGGCCATCGAGCCGGTGCGCGAGATCGTCGAGCGGGTTCAGTCGCGGCATCCGGCCGTGCCGATCATCGCTTTTCCCAAAGGGGCCGGTGTGCACTATGCGGAGTATGCGACGCTGACCGGCGTAGAATGTGTCGGCCTCGATGCCGGCGTGCCTCCGGAATGGGCGGCCAAGGTGCTGCAACCGTTATCGGCGGTGCAGGGCAATCTCGATCCGCTGCTGCTGGTGGCCGGCGGCAAGGCGCTGGAGGCCGCCGCCTTGCGCATCCTGAACGCGCTCGGGCGCGGGCCGTTCGTTTTCAACCTGGGTCATGGCATCGTGCCCGAAACTCCGCCCGAGAACGTCGCGCGGCTCGCGGCGTTGATCCGCGCCTGGCATCACCGCCAGGCATGACCCGGCTCGCGGTCGTCCTGTTCAATCTCGGCGGCCCGGACCGGCCCGAGGCCGTCCGCCCGTTCCTGTTCAACCTGTTCAACGACAAAGCCATCATCGGCGTGCCGCAACCATTGCGCTGGCTGCTGGCGACACTCATCTCGCGCCGGCGGGCACCCGTTGCCGTCGAGATCTATCGGCAACTCGGTGGTGCATCGCCGATTCGGCCCAACACCGAGGCGCAGGCCGCCGCTCTCGAACGGGCGCTGGGCGCCGCCGGTGAGGTAAAGGTGTTCATTGCCATGCGTTACTGGCGTCCGTTCAGCGACGAGGCCGCCGCGGCCGTAAAGACTTTCGCGCCCGATGACATCGTACTGCTGCCGCTCTATCCGCAATTCTCGACGACCACGACAGCCTCGTCGCTCGAGCAATGGGCAGCCAGTGCCCGGCGCGCCGGCCTGACGGCGTCCACACACGCCGTATGCTGCTATCCGGCGGAGGAAGGGTTCATCGAGGCGATGACAGCGCTGATTCGGCCGGCTTACGAGCGCGCCGCGACGGCGGGAAAACCGCGCCTGCTGTTCACCGCGCACGGCCTGCCGCAGCGTGTCGTCGACCGCGGCGATCCTTACCAGAAGCATGTCGAGGCCACCGCGGCCGCGATCGTCCAGCGGCTCGGCATCGCCGGTCTCGATTCCCGCATCTCCTACCAAAGCCGCGTCGGTCCGCTGGAGTGGTTGAAGCCCTACACCGAAGAGGAGCTGTCGCGCGCCGGCGCCGAGAGGGTGCCGCTGGTGGTCGCACCGATCGCTTTCGTCTCGGAGCATTCGGAAACCCTGGTGGAGCTCGACATCACCTATCGCGAGGAGGCGCTGAAGCGGGGCGTGCCGCGCTACGAACGCGTGCCGACCGTGGGAATCCATCCGGCCTTCATCACGGGGCTTGCCAGGCTCGTCCGCATGTCGCTGGCGCAGACCTCGCAGGTTTGCGGCTCCGCGACACGCTGCGCCCTGGCGGTCGCATGAGCAATTTCATTGCCGACTGGTATGCGTGGATCAAGGCGCTGCACGTCATCGCGGTCATCGCCTGGATGGCGGGGCTGCTCTACCTGCCGCGACTGTTCGTCTATCACTGCGCTGCGACGCCGGGGTCGGAGCTCTCGGAAACCCTCAAAGTCATGGAGCGGCGCCTGCTGCGCGCCATCATGAACCCGGCCCAAGGAGCGGTGTTCGTCTTCGGCGGCATGCTCGCTTGGGTGCAGGACTGGAGCCAGGGCTGGCTGCACGCCAAGCTGGCCCTCGTCGCGGGTCTCGTCGCGGTGCATCATCTCTTCGCCCAGTGGCGGAAGGATTTCGAGGCCGACCGGAACACGAGACCGGCGCGCGTCTATCGCCTGTGGAACGAAGTTCCCACAGTGCTCATGATCGCCATCGTTATTCTCGTCATCGTCCGGCCGTTCTAAGGCCGCGCTGGCGGGCATGTCGAAATCGTGACCCCCGCGATTGCGCTTTGACAGCCCCCGCCCCCGCCACGATCTTCGTGACAACGGCAAGGGCGCAGGCAAAGCATGCGAAGCGGAACATTGATCGTGATGGCGACGCTGGCGGTAGGCGTGGCGGCGTGCGGCGGACAAATCCGCACTCAACGCGTCGGTGAAAACCAGTTCGATAACCCGCAGCAACGGATCGACGGCGTGGTCTTCTACCAGCCGGCGCTGTTCGCCGAGATCACGGTGCGAACGGCGCTGGTCAGCGACGGCAAGCTGGTCGGTCGCTCGACGGACACACCGGCGGGCTGCGGGGAGATGACGACCGAGCGCGTGCTGATGATGCCCGACCTCGCCAAGCCCTATAGCATCCAGTATGACGCCGGCATTTTCGAGACCAACCGCTTCGGCGTCACGCTGAGCAACGGCATGATCTCGGCGGTCAACGCCCAGCCGTCGAGCGAGCGGCCCTCCGTTCCGGTGCCGGGTGTGCAGACGCTGGCCGGAGCGGTGAATCCCGCCTTCCTGCTGGCGAGCCAGGATCCCTATGTGCGCCCGATGCAGGCGCGCGGCGATCTGCCGGCCTGCAACGACGGGCCCGTGGTCATCGGGTTCCGCCGGCTGCAGATGCCGTAGGCGAGACGCCCCTAGCCCGCCTTCACTTTCTCGAGGAACTTGCCGACTTCGGTCTCGAGCACGACCGACTGCTTCGACAGGCTTTCGGCCGCCGTGAGCACGTGGCCGGCGCGCGTACCGGTCTCGGCCACGGCCGTCGCGACTTCGGCGACGTTGGTCTGGACCTCGCGCGTGCCGGTGGCGGCTTCCTGGATGTTGCGCGCGATCTCCTGCGTCGCCGCACCCTGCTCTTCGACCGCGGCAGCGATCGTGGTGGCGATCTCGCTGACCTCCCGGATCGTGCGGCCGACGCCCGCGATGGCGCCGACGGCATCCTTGGTCGCGCTCTGGATCGAGGCGATCTGAGCGGCGATGTCCTCGGTGGCCTTGGCCGTCTGGTTGGCCAGCGATTTGACTTCGGAGGCGACGACCGCGAAGCCCTTGCCGGCCTCGCCGGCGCGCGCCGCTTCGATGGTGGCGTTGAGCGCCAGAAGGTTGGTCTGGCCGGCGATATCGTTGATTAGCTTCACCACGTCGCCGATCTTCTGCGCGGCGGCGGCGAGACCTTCCATCGAGACGTTGCTGCGCTGGGCGTCGTCGACGGCCTGGTTGGCGATCTTGGCCGACTGCGAGACCTGGCGGCCGATCTCGACGATCGAGCTCGAAAGCTCCTCGGCCGCGGCGGCGACGGTCTGGACGTTGGCCGACGCCATCTCGGCGGCGTTGGCGACGGTCGCCGTTCGGGTCTGGGTGCCGGCGGCGGTTTCGCTCATCGCCGAGGCGGTGGAACGCATGCCGCTGGCGCCGCTGGCCACTTCGTCGACCACCGATTTGACGCTGGCTTCGAAGGCATTGGCGAGCGCCAGCATGTCGTCGCGGCGCTGCGCGGCATTGCGCTCACGCTCCGCCTGGCGCTGGGCCGAGGCGTCGCGCGCGGCGACCGCGGCGTCGCGGAAGACGACCAGGGCGTCAGCCATGCGCGCAATCTCGTCGTTGCCCCCGCTGGGCACCGCCGTGTCGAGCTCGCCGGCCGCGATGGAGCGCATCGAGCCGCCGAGGATTACCAGCCGATTGACGACACGCCGGCCGACATAGAGCCAGGCGATGAGCAGCGCGGTGATCAAGCCGGCTACGGCGAGACCCAGAAGAACCATCTGGCCATACTCGACCGCGCTGTCCGAGCGCTGCATGGCGATGCGGCTTTCCAGCCGCGCGGTATCGACGATCAGCGCCACTTCCTCGCTCAGGGTCTGAGCGATGGTGCGGGCCGTGAACAGCGCGTTCTGGGCGGTAGACATGGCGGCGAGCTCGCGGCGGCGCAGCTCGAACAGGCCGTTAGCGCCCTTGCCGAACTCGATGACGGCATGGGTCGCGTTGCGCAGCGTCGGGTCGCGCTCGATCTTCTCGATGGCTTCGAGCGACTTGATCGCGCGCTGCGTGGCGGCGTTGAAACGCTCTTCGGCCGGACCGATGAGGTCGCGCGACACCAGGCCGACGACTTCGAGCAGCGTGCCCTGGGCGACGTTGATGTCGGCCACGAGCTTGAGCAGAGACTCGAGGGCAACCAGCTCGCGGTTCGACAGGCGGCCGAGCTCGCGGCCGATGGTCTCGGGCGTGCCCTTCTCGGCGACGGACTGCATGGCGAGAGTGAGGGCGAAGCTGTTGTCGTCGATCAGCGGCACCGCGACGCCGCCGAACTTTTCGCGCGCGGCGCGCATGGCGTCGATCCGCTTGTGGCGCTCGGTGGCGAGAGCCAGGCGATCCTTGACCATGGTGTTCAGATCGGTGAGACGCTTGGCGATATCGGTGGCAAAGCCGGCGAGGCCGGCGGCCTTGTCGCCCTCCAGGCGGCGGAGGAGGTCCTGCATCAGGACCATCTTGGCCTGCAGGCCCTGATAGGTCTCTTCGCGCTCGGTTTCGCTGGTGCTGCCGGCGAGGGCCGGCGCAATGGCGGCCACCTCGGCCGAGACGCGGGCCAGCTCGAGCGAGCTGGCGATCGCGGGAATGTTCTTGTCGGCCATGTCGTGGATCGTGCGGCCGGCTTCGGTGAAGAGCGCCCAGCTGACGACACAGGCGGCGACGGTGAACGCCGCCACCGTGCCGAACGCGACGAAGAGTTTGTGGCGGATGCTGAGGTTCAGGCGGGGGAGCCGGCTCGGGCGGAGGCGCTTCACGAAACTGCCGACGGTCATAACGAAACTCCTGATCTTTCTTTACGTCTCTGCCTGAAGTCCCGGCCCCGGCGGTGCTTGCCGGGGCCGGTTGCGCAGGAGGGGTCAGCTCGCCGGGGCGAGCGACTTGACGGCCTTGAACTTGCCGCCCTTGCCGATGACGGTAAGGAACACCTCGTCCATGCCCTGGCTGTCGTTCGGCCCGAAGGTGAGCTTCACGCCGCCGAGGTCGTAGGTGCCATTGGACAGGGCCGCGAGCAGGTCCTTGCGCGTTGGCTCGCCGCTGAGCTTGTCGAGCGCCTGGATTACCAGACGGCCGACCATGTAGCCTTCGAGCGAGACGAAGCCGGGAGCGGCGTTGGGCACGGCGCTCTTGAGAGCGGCATGGTAGCTGGCGACCAACGGGATCGAGGTGTCGTCGGGGAAGGGCACGACCTGCGTGACGACCACGCCCTCGCCGACCTCACCCAGCTCTTCGGCCAGCGCGTTCGAGCCGACGAACGAGATGTTGACGAACACCGCGTCCATCTTGATCTGCTTCGCCAGCTTGATGAACTCGGCGACCGGCTTGTAGGGACCGACCATCACGACCGCTTGCGGATTGCCCTTGCGGATCTCGAGCAGCGCCGAGCGGACGGCCGTGGTGTTGCGCTCGAACGTGCCTTCGGAGGCGAGCTTCATGTTGCGCTTCTCCATCGCCTTCTGCACGCCGGCGAGTCCGGCGCGGCCGAACGAGTCGTCCTGGAACAGGATGGAGATGCGCTCGACCTTGAGGTCCTTGGTCAGCCGTTCGATCCATTCCTCGGTCTCCTGGAAGTAGGAGGCGCGGACATTGACGACATTCGGCTTGTAGGGGGTGCGCAGCGCCTCGACGCCAGTGAACGGACCGATGAACGGCACGTTGCCTTCGGCGGCGATGGGAACCACGGCCAGCGAGGTCGGCGTGCCAACCGGGCCGACGAGGGCGAAGACCTTGTCGTCGTAGAGCAGTTGCTTCGACGCTTCGATCGACTTGTTCGGCTCGTAGCCGTCATCGCGCGACTTGAGCTCGATCTTGCGGCCCTTCACGCCGCCCTTGGCGTTTTGCTCGGCGAAGGCGGCGAGCAGGCCGTCGCGCATGCCGATGCCCAGGGCCGAGGCCGGCCCTTCGAGCGGAGCCGCTTGCCCGAGAACGATCTTGTCGGCGCTCACACCGGGATCGGCGGCGGAAGCCGGGGCGGCTAACAATGCAACCGCAAATACCCCGGTAAGCGCAATTTTGAGACGCATAAAGCTTCCCTCCATCCAATTTGTTATGGGGGAATTACAACCGTAATTGACTAACGTTTCATAAATCATTGCTCCAAGTTGAGGCATTCCCGGGGCCGGCATCACTCCATCGTTTACCCGCTAAAACACAATAAAAACCGGGGTTTTCGGCGGGGGTGTTGACGAGGCCGGTACCGTTGGACTACTTCTTTATTCCAGATCGCCCTGCCGGGGCGGTCTTGGTCGCGCCGGGTTCTCCGGCCGCCCTTCCGCCCAATCCGAAAACCCGCGCCTCACCGACCTTATCGGGGAGAGCCCTGTTCAGGGTTCGCGGAATCCAAATCCCCAGCGCCGGACCCGTTTTGCGCCCCCGGCGCGCCCAAATCCCCTCCCGAGAACCTCCACACTCCAATGCATCTCCAAGACCTCAAGCAGAAGAACCCGCCCGACCTCCTCAAATACGCCGAGGAGCTGCAGATCGAGAACGCCTCGGCGTTGCGTCGGCAGGACATGATCTTCGCCATCCTCAAGCGCCTCGCCGATAACGATGTCGCGATCTACGGCACCGGGGTCCTGGAGATCCTGGGCGACGGGTTCGGCTTCCTGCGCAGCCCGGAAGCGAACTACCTGCCGGGCCCCGACGATCTTTATGTCAGCCCGCAGATCATGCGGCGCTACGGCCTGCGCACCGGCGACACGGTCGAGGGCCAGATCCGCGCGCCCAAGGACGGCGAGCGCTACTTCGCCCTGACCACCGTCAAGACGATCAACTTCGACGAGCCGGAGACGGCGCGGCACCGCATCAATTTCGATAACCTGACGCCGCTCTATCCCGAAGAGAAGATCAAGCTCGAGGTCGCCGGCGATCTCGGCCCGATCATGCGTGACAAGGACGGCAAGCCGAAGAGCAACCACCCGCCCAAGAAGGACATCACGGCGCGGGTCATCGACCTCATCACGCCGCTCGGCAAGGGCCAGCGCGCGCTGATCATCGCACCGCCGCGCACCGGCAAGACGGTGATGCTGCAGAACATCGCGCATTCGATCGCCAGCAACCACGAGGAGGTCTACCTCATCGTGCTGCTGATCGACGAGCGGCCGGAAGAGGTCACCGACATGATCCGCTCGGTGAAGGGCGAGGTCGTATCCTCGACCTTCGACGAGCCGGCCACGCGCCACGTCCAGGTCGCGGAGATGGTGATCGAGAAGGCCAAGCGCCTGGTCGAGCACAAGCGCGACGTCGTGATCCTGCTCGATTCGATCACCCGCCTCGCGCGCGCCTACAACACCGTCGTCCCCTCGTCGGGCAAGGTGCTGACCGGCGGTGTCGACGCCAACGCGCTGCAGCGTCCCAAGCGCTTCTTCGGTGCCGCCCGCAACATCGAGGAAGGCGGCAGCCTGACGATCATCGCCACCGGCCTGATCGACACCGGTAGCCGCATGGACGAAGTGATCTTCGAAGAGTTCAAGGGAACCGGTAACTCCGAAATCATTCTCGACCGTAAGCTTTCCGACAAGCGTGTCTTCCCGTCGATCGACATCACCAAGTCCGGCACGCGCAAGGAAGAGCTGCTGCTCGACAAGGGCACGCTCGCCAAGATGTACGTCCTGCGCCGCATCCTGATGCCGATGGGCGTTACCGACGCGATGGAATTCCTGCTCGACAAGCTGAAGACGGCGAAGAGCAACAAGGACTTCTTCGAGGCGATGAACACCTGACGCGATGGCCGCCCTGCTCATCATGGTGGCGGGGCCGTATTCGGCGCCCACCGCTGAAGGCCGGGCGGCCCATCTCGCAGCGATGAACCGAGCGGCAGTTGGCGTGGCGCGCCGCGGCCACATTCCGGTGATCGGCGTCAACGCGGCCCTGCCGGTGCTCGATGCCGCCGGCCTGCCCTACAGCGATCCCTTGATGATGACGATCGCCCTCGCGCTGGCGGCGCGCTGCGACGGCTGTCTGCATATCGGCCGGTCGGCGGGGGCCGACCGCGAGGCCGAGGCGATCCGGGCGCGCGGCTGTCCGGTGTGGACGCGCATCGGGGATATTCCAGGCCCTTGAAATGGGACGAGCCGCCCGGGGACTTCCGGACGGCTCGTTAGTCGGGGTCGCGAGGGGCGTCGTGAGTCCTGGCGCGGGCACTTCCGGCCGGGCAACGCGGATCACGCGAGTCCGATGGCGGGAGTATCCCGGAGGCCGGTAAAGGTTCGGTAAACCCGGAACCCCGGCGTTGCCGGCACCGGATCCCGGCGATTACGCACCTGGATGCCGCTTCTCGGCGGCCGGGCGGAGACGCACTAGGACGCGCGCAGCAAGGCGTCCACGGCCGGGCGTCGCGGGATGGGCGCCACGGCGCCGTAATCGGTCGTCGAGAGAGCGGCGGCGGCGTTCGCGTACGCCGCGGCGCTGAAGGCATCGCGTCCCGCAGTGCGTTCGGCGAGAAAAGCGCCGGCAAAGACGTCGCCCGCCCCGGTCGCATCGACCGCTTTGACCGTGTGCCCCGCGATACGACGGGCCTGTCCGTCGGCGACGACGAAGACCCCTTGCGCGCCGAGCTTCACCAAGATGATGCGCGGCCCGAGACCGAGGTAGAAATCGGCGATGAGGGTGGGATCGTTACGGCCCGTCAGCGTCTCGGCTTCGTCAATGCTGGTGAAGACGATGTCCGCCTGGGCGACACCGGAATGGATCGCGGCGCGGGCCCGCTCGAGCGGCCAGAGTTTCAGCCGCAGGTTGGTGTCGTAGGACACGACGATGTGCTGGCGGCGGGCCAGGGCGAGCGCGTGCTCGACCGCCGGCCCCATCACCGCCTGGCTGATGCCGGAAACGTGCAGCACGCTGGCTGAGCCCAGGACGGTCTCCGGCAGGTCGCCGGGACCGAGCCGGCTGGCCGCCGAACCGGCGCGCCGGTAGGTGAACTCGTGACCCTGGTCGCCGTGGGTGACGAAGTAGAGACCGGTTGGCGCCTCGGCGTCGATTTTCACGCGGCTGGCATCGACTCCTTCGCGGCGCCACAGGTCGAGAATGGAGCGGCCGAACATATCGTCGCCCAGCGCCGTAACGTAAGCCGCACGCGCGCCCTGGCGCGAGGCGGCGATGGCCGCATTGGAGGTGTCGCCGCCATGGCCTTCGAGCCACAGGCCTTCGTCGCCGGCGCGGCGGTTGAATTCGAACAGCGGCTCGCCCAGGGCGATGATCGCGGGTGCGGCGGCGGGGGTATCGGCCATGCGCGGCATTTAACGGCAGGCGGCGTCGCGGTACCAGCGGCAGATTTGCGGCACGAATGGCTCAGCCGGTCAGGCCCCCAGGGTCGTCCCAGTCACGCCGCGGGAACACCGGGGCGGGGGAGAGACGATTCGCGGCGGCGTATCGCCCGCCGCGAGAATCGCCGGGTCAGCGCCGCGGCCAGGGTTTGTCCCTGGCCGCGACGCGCCAGGGCTTAGACCGTGAAGACCGTCGATCCGGTCGTCTTGCGGCTCTCGAGATCGCGATGGGCCTGGGCCGCGTCCTTGAGCGGATAAGTCTGGTTGACCTCGATCTTGACGATGCCTTTGCTGACGACGTCGAACAGCTCGTTGGCGCCGCGTACGAGATCGTCGCGCTTGGCGACATGCGTGGCCAGCGTCGGCCGCGTGACATAGAGCGACCCCTTGGTCGACAGGATGCCGAGATTGACCGGTGGCACGGCGCCCGAGGCGTTGCCGAAGCTGACCATCAGGCCGCGCGGCTGCAGGCAGTTGAGCGAGCCCTCCCAGGTGTCCTTGCCGACGCCGTCATAGACCACGGGCACGCCGCCGGGGGCGAGCTTCTTTAGCTCGTCGACGAAGTTCTGCTCGCGGTAATTGATGATGTGATCGTAGCCATGCGCCTTGGCGAGTTTCGCCTTGTCGGCTGAGCCGACCGTGCCGATCACCGTCGCGCCGATATGCTTGGCCCATTGACCGAAGATCAGGCCCACGCCGCCGGCGGCGGCATGGAACAGCACCGTCTCGCCCTTCTTGACGGGATAGGTCATCCGTAGCAGGTACCAGGTGGTGAGCCCCTTGAGCATCATCGAGGCGGCCTGCTGGTCGCTGATCCCGGCCGGCAGCGTCACGAGGCGATGCGCCGGGATGTTGCGGGCCTCGGCGTAGGCACCCGGGGGGGCGTTCCCGTAAGCGACGCGGTCACCGACCTTGACCTCGTTCACCTCGGGGCCGACAGCTTCGACGATGCCCGCACCTTCGCTGCCGATGGTCATTGGCAGTGGGAAGGGATAGAGACCGGAGCGCTGATAGGTGTCGACGAAGTTGAGACCGACCGCGGTGTGGCGAATCCGCGCTTCGCCCTTGGCCGGCGCTGGCAGCTCGACATCTTCCCACTGCATCACCTCGGGGCCGCCGGTCTTATGAATGCGCATTGCTTTGGTCATCAGGTCCTCTTTGTTTTGAACGGTGTGAGGTCAGACAAGATACTGGCGGAAAAACTCCGCCGTGAGTTCGTTGGCCGCGGTGGCGGCGCGCCTGTCCCAGTTCTCACCGCCGACCCGGGCGAAGGCGTGAGCCTGCGCTCCGAACAGGTTCAGGCTGATATTGGGGTTGCGGCCGAAAGCGTCGCGGATCGCATTCTGAGCCGTGGCTGGAACGAAACGATCCTGGCCGGCCATGTGCGCCATGTAGGGCTTGGTGATGGCGAAGGCTGTGTCGAGACGGCGCTCAAGGCCGACGGCGTAGTAACTGACACCCGCATCGGCGGTGGAGCGCGTCATCATCAGATACGCCAGCTGGCCACCCAGCGCGTAGCCGATGACCCCGACCTTGCCGTTGATCTGCTGCATGCCTCGCATATGCTCGAGCGCGGCCTTGAGATCCTCCACGGCGCGATCGACGTCGAAGGTGGCCAGATCCCTGTCGAGGGTTGCGCTGGCCGGCCTGTCGGGGCGCGGATTGGGCTTAAGACGCCAGAAGAGGTCCGGGCAGACCACGATATAGCCGTTCAACGACAGATCGTCGGCGAGCTCGCGCATCGTCTGGTCGAGGCCGGATCCCTCGTGGATCAGCAGAAGCCCCGGCCGCCCGCGCACGCCCTGCTGGTTGGCGACATAGGCCGTGAAGCTGCCGTCGCCTCCGGCGTTGATCGTGATCTCGGCCATGACCGCCGCTTCTCTCTCCCGGACGCCGTGTGCCGGCCGTGTTCGGGCGTGACCTTAACGGCCCATGGCCCGCGGGCCAAGAGGCGGCGCGTCAATGGCCGCGGAGCTGCTCGGTCAACGCGGTGGGATCGGTGACCGGGGGGGAACAGGTCGGGCCGATGCAGATGTAGGCCGTGGCGGTACCATTGATCGGTCCCTTGCCGTGGGCCGGGTGGGAGACCGGCAGGTCGATGCCCGGCTCGACGAGCTGCAGGACAAGGTTGGGCAGTGACGCGGCGCTCGCCACGGCCTGGCGCAGGGCCTGGGTGCCGGGCTGGCCTGCCGCGCCGCTGATCACGACCTGCACCGCGTTGGCGAGGAGCTCCGCGGCGTTGAGCAGAGTCGCCAGCGGGAAGAAGTTCTTGCCGAGCTCGCCGGCGAACGCGCCGATGGTCGCCGCCGCGCGATCGCGATAACGCGCCTCGCCGGTCAGGTAATAGAGACGCGCCAGCACCTGGGCCATCAGTCCATTTCCGGACGGCGTGGCGTTGTCGTGCGCGGTCTTGGTGCGCGTGATGAGATCGCGCGCATCGGAGGCGGTGAAGAAATAGCCACCGCTGGACTCGTCCCGGTACCAGCGGTCGGCTTCGTCAACGAGTGCCTCGGCCTGCCGCAGATAGGCGGCGTTGCCGGTGACCTCGTGCAGGATGATCGCGGCTCGCGCCATGGCGGCGTAGTCGTCGAGCAGGGCAAGATGCAGGGCGCGACCGAGACGGTAGGAATGCCTCAGGCGTCCGGCATCCGGCGCGTCGGCCGGGGCGCGCAGATGGACCATGACGGCGTCGAAGGCCCGGGCGGCGAGCGCGATCCAGCCCGTCCGGCCGAAGACGAACCCGGCGCGCGCCACGGCCGCGATCATCAGCCCGTTCCAGTCGGCCAGGACCTTGTCGTCGCGGCCGGGCGGGATGCGCTTGGCGCGCGCAGCGAACAGGATAGCGCGGGCGCGTTCCAGCCGCGCCTCGTGCGCCGCGTCGCCCAGCAGCATGACCTTGGAGCGGTTGAGGATCGTATGGCCTTCCCAGTTTCCGGAAGGCGACACGTCGTATTGCTGCTTGAAGAACACCGCTTCGTCGCCAAGCAGCGTGTCGATCTCGGCCGCGGTCCAGACGTAGAACTTGCCTTCCTCACCTTCCGAATCGGCGTCGAGCGTCGCGGCGAAGGCCCCGTGCTCGGCAATCATCTCGCGCTCCAGCCAGCCGATCGTCTCGGCGACGCGCACGGCGTACAGCGGATTCTTGCTGTCCTGCACGAG
>Ga0196963_10000498_pt1 | contig 35413 bp, 32 predicted proteins | sample S1_5metaG_FD_148600 | JGI IMG/M metagenome (GOLD analysis project Ga0196963, IMG submission 148600) | Soil microbial communities from Anza Borrego desert, Southern California, United States - S1_5 | ecosystem: Environmental > Terrestrial > Soil > Desert | place: USA: California | collected...
GTTGGGGGCGGGGGGCGGGGGGCGATCCATTCACCGCCGCTTGACCGTCCCGTCGCTCACATACAGACTGTATGTCTAATCCATCCTAGATACCTACAGCCTGTATGTCAAACCCAACCCGGCCCGACAGCGGGGCCAGCCCCAGCGGCAGCGGCAACCGCCGCATCGACCAGGGCCAGCAGTCGCGCGCGCGGCTGCTGGCCGAGGCACGGCGCCTGTTCGAGCGCGACGGCTACGCCGCCACGTCCACCGAATCGCTGCTGGCCACCACCGGCCTGACGCGCGGCGCGCTGTACCACCACTTCCGCGACAAGAAGGACCTGTTCGCCGCCGTCTGCGACGCCGTGCATGCCGACCTGGCACAGGCGATCGACGCCGCCACCGCGGGCATCACCGACCCGTCGGCGCAGCTGGTCGCGGGCTCGGTGGCCTGGGTCGAGGCGGTGTCCGAGCCCGGCCCGCGCCAGGTGCTGCTGATCGACGCCCCCGCCGTGCTGGGCGCCGCCGAGTGGCAGGCGCTGGACGAGCGGCACGGCTTCCGGCAGCTGCGCGAGGCGGTGGCGCAGATCGTGCAGCCCGAAGGCAGCGCCGCTGAACGGCGCGCCGATGCGCTGGCCGCGGCGTTGAACGGCGCCATCAATGCGCTGGTGCACTGGCGCGCCCAGCACGACGGGCCGGCGTCCCGCGTGGCGCTGCACGCCGCGCTGCAGCAGCTGTGCGCGGCCGTGTTGACGCCCGACATGCCGCCGCCAGCCCAGCGCCCGGCGACAATCCGGCGCGCTGCCCGATCCCGATCCCGATGAGTTCCTCCCGCGCCCAACCGGCCGATGCCCTGCCCGCCTTCGTCGACCGCCTGCAGCAGGCCCTGGCCGACGGCCGCCTGCTGAAGGGCTCGCTCGCCAAGTACCGCGGGCCGCAGCCCGACCTGCAGCGCGTGCTGCTGCGCCCGGTCACGCTGCGCGGTGAACGCTGCCTGCAGCTGGTGTACCGGCACGACACGCGCGACGTCACCAAGAACCACGCCCCCGCCGAGCTGCCCACGCTGTTCGGCGAGCTGCTCGGCCCATCCGCCTTCCGTCATGCGCACCTGCACTGCAGCGACGGTGAACTGGAACTCGTGGTGACGCAGCGCGGCCAGGCCAGCCTGCATCGGCGGGCCGGGCCGGCGGCGGCGGCCGGACCGGCACCCGTGCCGGCCGCCATCGCGCCGCCTTCGGCCGCTACGGCCGCTACGGCCGCTCCGGCGGCCCCGGACGCCACTGCCCACAACCGCGAGAAGCAGCGCTGGCTGACGCTGGACCGCCCCTTCCTGGCCGAGCTGGGCGTCACCAACGATCGGCACGAGCTGGTGCCGGCCATGGCGCGCAAGTGGAAGCAGATCAACAAGTTCGTCGAGGTCTTCGCGCATGCGCTGGCCGATTCGCCGCTGGCCGAGGCCCAGGCGCTTCGCATCGTCGACTTCGGCAGCGGCAAGGGCTACCTGACCTTCGCGATGCACGACTGGCTGCGTCATTCACGCGCTATCGCCGCCGAGGTCACGGGGGTCGAGCTGCGGCCCGACATGGTGGCGCTGTGCAACGCGGCGATCGGCAGGCTGGGCATTGAAGGCCTGCACATCCAGCAGGGCGACGTGCGCCACTGGCAGCCGCAGGCGCTGGACGTGATGGTGGCGCTGCACGCCTGCGACACCGCCACCGATTTCGCGATCGACCTCGGCCTGCGCGGCGGCGCGCAGATCATCCTGTGCTCGCCGTGCTGCCACAAGGAAGTGCGGCCACAGCTGCTGCAGCCGCACCCGCTGAAACCCATCCTGCAGCATGGCGTGCACCTGGGCCAGCAGGCCGAGATGCTGACCGACGGCCTGCGTGCGCTGTGGCTCGAAGCCTGCGGCTACGACACCAAGGTGTTCGAGTTCGTGTCGCTGGAACACACCAACAAGAACAAGATGATCCTCGCGGTGAAGCGCCGCACGCCGAAGCCGGCGGCGCCGCTGCTGCAGCAGATCGACGACATCAAGCGCTTCTACGGCATCCGCGAGCAGTGCCTGGAGACCCTGCTGCGCGAGCGGCTGGCGCTGCCGGCCTGAGCTTCCCCGCACTGGTCGGCCTCCCGCAACTCGCCCGAGCCCCTCAGCCGCCGGATGCGGCGCCCCCCTAGTTCAGCACGCCGGCTCCATGCACGCGGACTCGGAAAATGGGCGCCGGAGCACGAGGGAACACACCCATGACACGAGACCTGGTCGTCAAGACCCGGCAGGAAGCCATCCTGCCGTTCTGGAAGAAGCTGCCGTTCCTCTTCCTCTTTCCATTCCGCTTCGGGCCGCTGGTGTTCCTGGCCTGCCTCGGCCTGGGCGGGGTCCTGGCCGGCCTGGCCGTCAGTCCGATCGGCCCGCTGTTCAAGGCCTTGCTGGTCTACGTGGGCCTGCGCTACGGCTTCAACATCCTCGACCTCTTCGCGCAGGGCCGCTTCGAAGGGCACTCGGTCGACCACACGCTGTGGGGCCCGGAGAAGCGGCCGGCCAAGCTGGGCCTGGTGATCCTGCTGTTCCTGGTGACCAGCGGCACGCTGGGCCACTACCTCGTCGAGGCCCGCATCGCGCGCGACCCGGCGGCCCAGGACGCGGTGGTCGAACGCTACCGCGCGATGCACGCGGCCGATGCGCGGGCCCTGGTCGACCCGATGCAAGTGCTGGCCGACCGCGCCGGCGCGGCGCCGGCACCGGGCACGCAGCTGCCGGCGGCTGCAGCGACCGGCATGGCCGGCGGCAGCGGCGACGAAAGCGACGGCGAGGACGCCGGCGCCGCCTCCACCAACACCGGTTCCGCCACTGAAACGGCCGGCTCGGCCACCGAATCGCCGCCCACCCTGCCCGGCGGACTCACGCGCGAGGAAGTGCTGCAGCAGCACGTGCCCGAACTGGGCGAACCGCTGTGGCTGCAGTTGGTGCCGCCGTGGTACTGGGCCGTGGCGCTGCTGCTGAGCCTGATGCTGCCGTCCGCGATGATCGTGATCGCGCTGGACGATGCCTTCTTCCGCGCGCTGAACCCGCTGAACGTCGTCGACCACCTGCAGCGCATGGGCGTGGCCTACTTCGTGCTGTGGTTCTTCTTCCTGCTGATCGCCGGCACGCGCCACGTCGTGCTGGGCGCGGGCGCCGGCTGGCCGGCCGTGCTGCGCTTTCCGGTGGAGCTGGGCCTGGGCACCTACTTGGGCATGGTGCTGTGCGCGCTGATGGGCTACGTGCTCTACCAGTTCCACCAGGAGATGCACCTGGACGTGCAGATCGACTTCGATGCCCACCGCCGCGCCGGCGGCGCCGAGGCCATCGCGCGGGCCGGCTCGGCCCACAAGGCGCTACGCCAGGCCGACATCCGCGACCCGCTGGAGCGCAAGCTGCAGCCGCTGCTGGCCGAAGGCAAGGTCGGCGAAGCGATCGCCGAGCTGAAGGACCAGATGCGCCATGCCCGCCACGACCCGGCGCTGAACGACCGCCTGCACGCGCTGTACACGCTGCAGGGCGACGACGCCGCCACGCTGGCCCATGGCCAGCAGTGGCTGGTCGCCCTGGCGCGCGCGGGCCAGGGCCGGCAAGCGCTGGCGGCCTGGCGCAAGCTGCGCGGCATGGACCCTGCGTTCGAGCTGCAGGAAGGCGATGCGGTGTTGCCGATCGCCAGCGCCGCCAGCCGCCAGGGCGACCATGAGCTGGCGCTCGGCCTGATGCGCGGCTTCGACAAGCGCTTCCCCGGCCATGCCGACCTGCCGGGCGTCGCTTTCCTGGGCGCCCGCCTGCTCAGCGAGCACGGCCGCCAGCATGGCAAGGCCGCGCAGCTGCTGCGCGCGGTGCTGGCCCGCTACCCCGACCACGCCATCGCGGACGAGGCGCGCACCTACCTCACCGTGCTCGAACGCATGCCCGGCGCGGGCTGAAAGCATGCGCCCTGCGCCGGCTGAGCCGCCGGCGCAGGCTGCGCCGTCAGCCGCCCAGGATCACCCGCTGCAGCTTCTTGCTCAGGCCCGCCAGCACCAGCGCATGCGATCGCTCCACCAGCGCCTTCAGGTCCGCCAGCGGCAGCGCGTTGGGGTCCTGCAGCTGCACCCACCTGACGCGGGCCAGGTAGGGCGCCGGTGCAAAGCCGGGCAGGCCGCTGAGTTCGAGGAAGCGGTGCTCGTCGACCTTGAACGAGCAGGCCTTCCAGGTGCCGGGTTCGGGGCCGCCGCAGAGGAACATCTTGCCGCCGACCGAAGCCACCCAGTCGGCGCCCCACTTGATGTCCTCGGTCGCGCCGGGCAGCCCGGCAGCATGCTTCTTCAGTGCGGCAAAGCTCATTCGCGTTCCTCGATGGGGTCTAGAAAATGCCCAGCGCCAGGCCGGCGGCCAGCGCCGCCCCCAATTCCGCGCAGCGTGCCAGCTCGTCCTGGCCGATCACTTTAGGTGCCAGGATGCGCTCCGGCGTCTGCGCCTGGGTGCAGACGATGATTCCCTCGGCCGCGCACTTCAGCCGCCAGCCGGTGGCGATGCGGTCGATCTGGCGCAGCGCGTTGCGGCCGTCGCTGCCGGCGCAGACCATCGCGGCGTAGGGCCGGCCGTTGATGCGGTCGAGCGCGGCGTAGTAGCAGCGGTCGAAGAAGTCCTTCATCAGCCCGGACATCGCGGCCAGGTTCTCCGGCGTCGCGAACAGGTAGCCGTCGGCCGCCAGCACGTCTTCCGGGCCGGCGTCGGGTGCGCGCAGCAGACGCACGTCGACGCCGGCCTCGGCCCGCGCCGCATCCGCCGCAGCCTCGGCCATCTGGCGCGTGCCGCCGGTCATCGTGTGGTGCACGATCAGCAGGCGCTTCATCCGCCATCCGCCATGAATTCGCCGATCAGCCGGTGGAAGTGGTGGACGCCCACTTCACGCGTTGGCGAGTAGCGCCCACCGCGGTAGAAGCGTGAACGCACGCCGCGCTGCACCTGCACCACCACCGCCTCGTCCTCCATCTCCACCCGGTCCAGGTCGCCGCCGGCGCCGCGGCCCAGCTGCGAAGGATCGCCGACGAAGCTGCGGAAGATCACCCGCGTGCGCGTGGGCGACAGCGGCTGCACCTGGTTCAGCGACAGGCCCCAGGGGTAGAAGTTCAGCATCAGGTTCGGGAACACCCACCAGTAGTACGCGGCCACGGCCTGGCCTTGGTCGGGCGAACCGGCGGGCAGCGCGAAGGCCGGCTCGCCCGGCTTGGCCAGGGCCAGCTGCAGGTTGGCATAGCGGCCCAGTTCGTAGCGGTACTGGCCGAAGTCCAGCGTCTCCATCAAGCCGGCATGCAGGAAGGGGATGTGCAGGCCTTCGAGGTAGTTCTCGACGTACAGCGCCCAGTGCGCGTCGAACTCGAAGCTGCGGTCGCGCGACGGGTCGTGCTGGTACGACGCGATCGGCAAACCGCCCACCCGCGCCTGCAGCTCGGCGAAGAATGCTTCGAAGGGCGCCGCCGGCCGCACGCCGGCGAAGCCGTGGCCGTGGCCGTGGAAGTCGGCGAAGGGCACCTGCGGCAGGTCGTCGGCCGGCGACGGGAAGTCCAGCGCCTGCTGGAACTCGGGCATGAAGCTCATGCGGCCGGCCAGGTCGAAGCGGCGCGAGTGGTAGCCGCAGCGGATCTGCTCGGCCGCGCAGGGCTCGTGCACCAGCAGGTTGCCGCGGTGGGTGCAGACGTTGGACAGGCAGCGCAGCGTGCCAGCGCGGTCGCGCGCCAGCAGCAGCGGCTCGTCCAGCCCACCCGGCAGCAGGCAGCGCGGCGACAGGCGCCCCGGCAGGGCCACGTCATCGAGCAGCCCGATCCACTGCCAGCTGCGCGCGAAGATGCGCTCCTGGGCCTGCGCGAACGCCGCTTCGCTGCGATAGAAGGCCGCGTCCAGCGTCGCCGCCGATCGCACGTCTGCTGCCACCTGCCAGGTTGCCATGCCGTCTCACCCCGGTTGCGCGGAACACCGGGCCGCACTGTAAGCGCGGCGGCCGGGCGCCGGGCTTCGCGGCGACCTTCGTGCGCCGACATCGGGCATGCGCCCCTCGGTGGCTCACCGCGTGATCCACCATCGCGAGCAGGGTCGAAATCGGCGCCAAACGGTGTAGCTCACGTCATGAGCCACCACGCGCTGAGACTGGCACAGCCGAGGACGTCTCGGTGCCTCGCTGGAGACCCGCATGTCGCAAGCCGCATTCCTGTTTGATGCCCCCGCCGCTCCGGCCGCCGCGCGCGCGGCGCGCCCGGCGCCTGGCGCGCGCCGGCACCAGCCCCAGGGTGTCGACGACGTCGGCTTCGAGATCGGCTGGGACTTCGCCCGCCACCGCCTGACGCCGCCGGTGGCCCACCTGCATGCCGACAACCCGGTGCGCCAGGGCTGGAGCGCGGCGCGCGTGGTCTTCGGCCACCGCACGCAGCGCCCCAGCCTGGCGGTGCGGCAATGGCTGGAGCTGCGCCTGGCGGCCTGGCAGCGCGGCCGCGCTTTCGAAAGCGTGCAGGTCACGCCGCACTTCATCGCCCAGCTGCAGGTGCCGCAGTGCCCGGTGACCGGTGCGGCACTGGGCGGCGGCGATGCGCTGGCGCAATCGGCGCATCCGCCGCTGCCGGCGCGGCTGAACCAGCAGGCCGCCTACGCCGCGGGCAACCTGGCGATGCTGTCGGAAACGGCCCGCGCCGCCGCCGAGGGCCTGGACTGGAGCCAGGCGCTGGAACAAGCCGAGCAGGCGGAAGCCGCCGGCGAGGCCACGCGGCGCGGCCTGACGCCGCTGCAATGGCGCCGCCTGGGCGGCCTGATGAGCCTGGCGACGCCGCTCGACCATGCCCGCGCTGCCGCGCTGCCGCTGCTGGTGCTGCCGCCGAACCGGGTTCGGGTGCTGAACCCGGTGCAGGCGCTGCAGGTGATGCTGACGCTGCAGTTCTGCCAGGCCGGCTATGCGCGGCGCCTGGTCGCGCTGGCGGCGCTGATGCCGTCCAGCGAGCTGCGCCACGCCTTCCAGGTCTTCATGCACACGCTGCTGGCGCGGCGGCTGGCGGCGGGCTCGGCGATCGATGCGCCGGCGATGCGCGCGGCGATGGAACAGGCCTGGGCCGACGCGCTGGTGCAGCGCCGCTGGCAGCGCCTCGCTTCGCGGCTGACGGCGGCCGATTGCGAGCAGCTGCTGCAGCGCGCCGCGCGCCGCGGCCTGGTCGGTCCCAGCCAGCGCTGGCAGGCGCCGGAATCGGCCGTGGAAGGCTGGGCGCTGGACAGCGCGGGCCGGGCGGCAGGCGAGCCCGCCGCGAATCAGTCGGCGATTTCGGCCACCGAAGGCGTGGTGTCGGCGAACGCGATGTCGCACTGAGCCACGCCGCCGGCCGGGCCGCCGCCCATCGGCAAGGCGCGCAGCCGCGATTCGCAGTACGCGGCCAGCTGCTGCACGCTCAGCGGTGCCTGGCCGCCGCAGTACGCCAGCGCGGGACCCAGGCTGGTGGCCACGCACTCCAGCGCGGCGGGTGTCGGGTCGAGCTGGTAGATGGCGTTGTGGCAACGCAGCATCGCCGCCGTCGGCCGCTGGCTTTGCGCGGCCACGGCCATCGTCGACACCAGCGCCTGCACCAGCGCGTCGCCACGCAACTGGCGCGGCCAGTGGTCGACGTCGTGCGGCCGCTGGTCGGCGCTGCGGTCGAGCAGGCAGATCAGCCCGTTGCCGTGCTCGAACACGCCGTCCGGGTGGGCGACCAGGCTGGCCAGCGTGTACTGACCACGCTCGCCCTGCGCATGCAACGCCGTCGGCCGGTCCGGCACCAGCAGCGGCAGCAGGCGATCGATCCAGTCGGCCGCGGCGTTGGCCCGGTCGGCATCGAAGAAGTGCACGCGCACGCGCATGCCCAGCAGCTCCTGTTCGTCGTCCCAGCGCAGCGCGCGGTCGGTCGAGGCGGTCATCGCTGGTTCCTCCGAAAGGTTCAACGTGCCGGCGCCGTGCCGGCGCTGGCCGAGCTGGTGGACGCCGGGCGGTGCATCGCCGAGCCGACCCACCAGGCCGAAGTCAATGCGAACAGCAACACCGCGGCGCAGGCCACGTGCACGCCCAGCGTGGCCCGGCGCACCGGCGCCCCGGCATCGGGCACGGTCCAGGCCGGCGTGCCGCGCGGCTCGGCGCCGGCCGCGGCGGGCTGGCGCATGGCACGCTGTGCCTCGCCCGCGTCCACCAGCACCCAGCGCAGGCCGGACACGCCGCTGCGCTCCACCGTCGCCGCGATCTGCACCTGGATCATCTTCAACCCCCTCGTGTGTCATGCAGCGCCGCGTGCAGGCGGCGCCAGCGCGACTGTGTTCCACCGCCGGTGTGTGGCATGGTCTTGACCGCCGGATCAGCGTGACAAACCACCGAATGCGCTGACCGGGGCAGCCACCGGCGGCGCCGAGTCCCCGCTGCCCTCCCCGGCCTCGCCGGCACGCCCGCGCAGGCGCGCCGCCAGGTCCAGCGGCAGGTGGTGCTCGAAGGCCAGGCGCAGCCAGGTGCTGGCGGCGCCGCCCAGGAAGCCGAAGGCGCCGAAGACCAGGCCGATCGAGCCGAGGTCATCGACCTCGCGGAACAGGCCCAGGCCGATGGCGGCGAACGCGCAGGCCCAGCCCAGGCCGGCCAGGACAACCAGGAAAACGTGGGGTGTCAGGCGATTCATCAGGCAGGTTTCGGCAGGAGCGCGGCAGTCTTGAGCCAGCGGCGGCCGGATCCGGGTCGACGCGGTTCCCTCGGCGGAGGGCGGCAGCTGCTGGCGGCCGCCTGCATCACGGCAGAGCCGCGACCCGCCACGCCCGACCCGGCGGCTATGCTTCGCGCCCATGTCCACGTCCCCACCCGCGGTCCGCAGCAGCGCGGAGCAGGCCCGGCTCGATGCCGGGCTGATCAAGCTGATCGAGCACGACATCACCTTCAACCAGGTGCTGGGCCTGAAGGTGCAGCAACTGCGGCCCGACTTCCTGGTGCGCTTCGAGATGCGGCCCGAACTGATCGGCCATGCGCACTATGGCCGCCTGCACGGCGGCGTGATTTCCGCCACGCTGGACGCGATGGGCGGCTGCGCGCTGATGCTGGCCATCGCCGACAAGCACGCCGCCGAAACGACCGAGCAGGTCATGCACCGCTTCGTCAAGATGGGCACGATCGACCTGCGCGTGGACTTCCTGCGCCAGGGCCTGGGCAGCCACTTCATCGCCAGCGCCGAGGTCATGCGCCTGGGCGGCCGCGTCGGCTCCACGCAAATGCGGCTGCACAACGACGAAGGCACGCTGATCGCGACCGCGGCAGCGGCCTACATCGTCAGCTGACCCTTACTCCCCCGCTCCCGTCTCCGTTTACCCGACGATGCGCACCACCTTGTTCCGCACCGCCCTGGCCACCGGCCTGCTGGCCGCCGTCCACCTCACCGTGCCCGCCCAGCGCGGCGAGGTCCTGTCGCGCCCCGTCGCGCCGCGCGGCCCGCTGGCCGCCGACGAGCTGGCCAACATCGACGTCTTCAAGCGCCTGTCGCCCTCGGTCGTGCACATCACCACGCTGGAGGTGGCGCGCGACTTCTTCTCGCGCAGCGTGCAGCAGGTGCCGCGCGGCACCGGCACCGGCTTCATCTGGGACCACCAGGGCCACGTGGTGACCAACTTCCACGTCATCCAGGGCGGCGACGCCGCGCGCGTGACGCTGGCCGACCAGAGCACGCACCGCGCGACGCTGGTCGGCGTCTTCCCCGACCGCGACCTCGCCGTGCTGAAGATCAACCTGCCGCGCGAGAAGCTGCAGCCGATTCCCGTGGGCACCAGCCGCGACCTGCAGGTGGGGCAGAAGGTCTACGCCATCGGCAACCCCTTCGGCCTGGACCAGACCCTGACCACCGGCATCGTCAGCGCGCTGAACCGGGAGATCGACTCGGCGAACCAGCGCACGATCCGCGGCGTGATCCAGACCGATGCGGCGATCAACCCCGGCAACTCCGGCGGCCCGCTGCTCGACTCAGCCGGGCGGCTGATCGGCGTCAACACCGCGATCTACAGCCCGTCCGGCGCCAGCGCCGGCATCGGCTTCGCGATCCCGGTCGACGAAGTGAACCGCATCGTGCCGCGCCTGGTGCGCGACGGGCGCATCACCCGGCCCGCGCTGGGCGTCGCTTCGATGCCCGAGCAGGTGCAGCGCGCGCTGCGCCTGCCCGATGGCGTGGCGCTGCTGCAAGTGACGCCGCGCGGCCCCGCCGAGCGGGCCGGGCTGCAGCCGTTCCGGCGCGCGGCCGACGGCAGCATCGTGCACGGCGACATCATCACCGCCATCGACGACGAGGCGGTGCAGAACCTGGACGACATGCTCACCGTGCTGGAGAAACGCCAGCCCGGCGAGACGGTGACGCTCACGGTGGTGCGCAACGGCCGCACGCGCAAGGTGAGCGCCGCGCTGGCCGCCAGCGACTGACCGCGGCCCGCCGCAGCCGCGGCGCCGTGCGGCCCACCGGGCGCCCCTTTACCTCGCAGGTCATCGCCTGGCCCGGGCGACTGGCCTATCGTCGTCGCCTGCGTGACGGACAAGACTCGCCGATTCCGCGACAACCGTCAGCCGCATCAGTGCGCCCCCCGAGGACTCGGCAAGTCGAGTCCGCCCCCACCAAGGACTAGGGGGTCGAGGAGCCCCGGAGCGGCCCTTCGACTCCTTGGGAGACCCGTGCATGACGACCACCAGCACCGCCAACAGCCACTACCGCATCTGCCCGCTGTGCGAGGCCTGCTGCGGCCTCGAGGTGCGGACCGAAGGCCGCAAGGTCATCTCCATCCGCGGCATGGACAGCGACCCCTTCAGCCGCGGCTACCTGTGCCCGAAGGCGGTGGCGCTGAAGGACCTGCACGAAGACCCCGACCGGCTACGGCAACCGCTGCTCAAGCGCGACGGCCGCCATGTGCCCGTCAGCTGGGACGAGGCCTTCGCCGAGATCGAGCGCCGCCTGCCGGCCATCGTCGCCGCGCACGGCCGCGACGCCGTGGCGCTGTCCATCGGCAACCCCACGGCGCACAAGTTCGGCCTGCAGCTGTACTTCGCGCGGCTGGCGCGCGCGCTGGGTACCAAGAACAACTACTCGGCCAGCACGCTGGACCAGATGCCCAAGCATGTGCAGTCGGGCCTGATGTTCGGCCACGCGCTGAGCTTCGCGGTGCCCGACATCACCCGCACCGACTGGATGCTGGTGCTGGGCGGCAATCCCGCGGCCAGCAACGGCAGCCTGTGGACGGTGCCCGACTTCCGTGGCAAGGCCAAGGCCTTGCGCGCCCGCGGCGGCAAGCTGGTGGTGATCGACCCGCGCCGCACCGAGACCGCCGAGCTGGCCGACGCGCACCACTTCATCCGCCCCGGCACCGACGTGCACCTGCTGGGCGCGATGCTGCACACCCTGTTCGCCGAAGGCCTGGTGCGCCTGGGCACGGTGGCGCCCCACGTGCGCGGGCTGGATGCGCTGCGCGAGGCCGTCGCGCCCTTCACCCCCGAACGCGCCGCCACCCGCTGCGGGATGGCGGCCGTCACCATCCGCACGCTGGCGCGCGAATTCGCCGGCGCCGAGCGCGCCATCGTCTACGGCCGGCTCGGAACCTGCACCCAGGTCTTCGGCACGCTGACGCAATGGCTGATCGACGCGCTCAACATCGTCACCGGCCGCCTCGACACGCCCGGCGGCGTGATGTTCCCGAAGGCGCCGGCCTTCGCCGCCAATACCCTGGGCACGCCCGGCCGCGGCCGCGGCCTGACGATCGGCCGCCACCGCAGCCGCGTCAGCGGTTCGCCCGAAGTGCTGGGCGAGCTGCCGATGGTGCGCCTGGCCGAGGAGATCGAGACGCCCGGCCCGGGCCAGGTGCGCGCCTTGATCACGCTGGCCAGCAACCCGGTGCTGTCGGCGCCGAACGGGCCGCGCCTGTCCGCGGCGCTGGACCGGCTGGACTTCATGGTCAGCCTGGACATCTACCTCAACGAGACCACGCGCCATGCCGACGTGATCCTGCCCGGCGTCTCGCCGCTGGAGGACAGCCACTACGACATCGCCTTCCCGCAGTTTTCCTGGCGCAACCAGGCGCGCTACAGCGCCGCGGTGTTCCCACCGGCCGACGGCCAGCCCGCGGAGTGGCAAAGCCTGCTGCGCCTGATCGCCATCGCCCGTGGCCGTGGTGCCCGGGCCGACCTGCAGGCGCTGGACGACGAGCTGCTGGCCGAGGACGTGCGGCGCCAGGCCGGCGACCAGGCGGACGCTGTCATCGCCGCGGTCTCGGGCTGGAAAGGCCCCGAGCGCCTGCTGGACCTGGCGTTGCGCGCCGGGCCCTACGGCGACCGCTTCGGCCAGAAGCCCGAAGGCCTGAACCTCGCGAAGCTGGCCGATGCCGAGGCCGGCATCGACCTGGGCGAGCTGCAGCCCCGCGTGCCCGAGGTGCTGCGCACCGCCAGCGGTTGCATCGAGCTGGCGCCCGAGCTGCTGCTGGCCGACCTGCCACGCGCGGTGGCCGACCTGGATGCGCCGCCCGCGCCGATGCAGATCATCGGCCGCCGCGACGTGCGATCGAACAACAGCTGGATGCACAACCTGCCGCTGCTGGCCAAGGGCCCCGAGCGCTGCACGCTGCTGATGCACCCGCTGGATGCGGCGCGCCTGGGGCTGGCCGCAGGCGCGCGCGCCCGCGTGCAGCGCGACGGCCGCGAAGTGCAGGCCCCGGTGGAGCTGAGCGAGGCGATGATGCCCGGCGTCGTCAGCCTGCCGCACGGCTGGGGCCACGACCTGGCCGGCGCGCAGCTCGGCCTGGCCGCCGAGCGCCCGGGCGCGAACCTGAACGCGGTGCTGGACGAGCGGCTGCTCGACCCGCTGTCGGGCAATGCGGTGCTGTCCGGCGTGGCGGTGGACGTGCGGCCGGCCTGAACGAGGCCGAAGCGGAAGCCGAGCGGGGCCTGAGCGAGGCTGGGCGCGGTCTGAGCGCGGTCTGAGCGCGGTCTGAGCGCGGTCTGAGCGAGGCGTGGGAGGGCCTAAGCCGGATTTGACGCGGCCAGGTGCTCCAGCAGCGCCGCCAGCTCGTCGAAGCGCACCGGCTTGGTGACGTAGCCGTCGAAGCCGGCCGCCAGGCCGTGCGCGCGCTCGTCGGGCTTGGCATCGGCCGTCACCGCGATGACCGGCAAGGCCGCGGTGCGCGCATCGTCGCGCAGCGCGCGCAGCACGGCATAGCCGTCCATGCCCGGCAGGTGCAGGTCCAGCAGCACGGCGTCCGGCGGCTCGGCCTGCGCGCGCCGCAGTCCTTGCTCGCCGTCCTCGGCCAGCGCCAGCCGCCAGTGCGGGCGGTCGCCGAACCAGGCTTCCATCAGCGTGCGGTTGGTCGGGTTGTCCTCGACGTACAGCACGCGCAGCGCGCGCAGGCCGGGACTGGCGGCCGGCGGCGCACCGGCGCCGGCGGCCGGACCGTCAACCGCCGCCAGCGGCAGCTCGATCCAGAAGCTGGACCCGTGGCCCGCCTCGGAATCGACGCCCAGCTCGCAGTCCATCAGCTCGGCCAGGCGCTTGCTCAGCGACAAGCCCACCCCCGTGCCTTCGATCGCCGTGTCTTCCCGGCCCAGGCGCTCGAAGGGGCGGAACAGGCGGTCGAGCTGGTCGGGTGCCAGCCCCAGGCCCTGGTCGGTCACCGCCAGCCGCACGCGGCCGCCCTCGGCCGCCTGCAGCGAGACGACGATCGGGCTGTCCCCCGGCGCGTACTTCAGCGCATTGGTCAGCAGGTTGACGAGGATCTGCTTCAGCCGCAGCGGGTCGGCCACCGCGGTGGGCCGCAGCGCGCCGAAGCGGCGCTGCAGCCGCGGCACGGCCTGCGGCATGGCCGCCTGCACGATGCCCAGGGCCTCGTCGATCAGCGGCACCAGCGGCACCGGCGCCAGCGTGACCTTGAGCTTGCCGACCTCGATGCGGGACAGGTCCAGCAGCTCGTCGATCAGCTTCAGCAGGTGCTCGCCGGCATGCTGGATCTCGCCGATCCAGCGCCGCTGCTTGGGCGCCGCCTCGCCCAGCGCCAGCAGCTGCGAGAAACCGAGGATGGCGTTCATCGGCGTGCGCAGCTCATGGCTCATGCGCGACAGGAAGTCGGACTTGGCCTGGCTGGCGCGCTGGGCCTCGTCGCGCGCCTGCTCCAGCGCCAGCGTGCGGTCGCGCACCCGGTCCTCGAGCTGCCGGTTCAGCGCCCGCACCGCTTCCTCGGCGGTCTTGCGCTGGTGGATGTCGGCCACGGTGCCGATGGCGCGCACCGCCCGGCCTTCGGCATCACGCTCGACGACGCGGCCGCGCCAGGCGGTCCAGCGCCAGCTGCCGTCGTCGCCGCGCAGGCGGATCTCGGCCAGGAAGCGCGCGCCGGGTTGCGCGTCGTCGAAGTGCGCGCGCACCAGGCGCTGCACCTCGACCAGGTCGTCCGGGTGCGTCAGCGATTGCCAGAAGGCCAGGTCGTGCTGCTGCGGGCCGGCGGCCTCCGCGCTGGCCTCGCAGCCCAGCAGCCGCAGGCAGCCGGTGCCCAGGTAGATCCGCGAACCCGCCACGTCCCAGTCCCACAACCCCGCGCCGGCGGCCTCCAGGCCCAGGCGCAGGCGGGCCTCGCTCTCGGCCAACTCGGCCTGCGACAGCATCAGCTGCCGGCGCGCGCGCTGCAGCGAAGCGACCAGGCTGTTGATCGCATCCACCACCGCATCCAGGATGTCCGGCCGCCAGCGGCCAACGGACGCGCGGTCCAGGCGCAGCGGCGCGCGGTCGATGCTGGTGGTCTCGGGATCGATGCCGCGCACGTAGCCGGCCAGCCGCGCCAGGTGCTGGGTCACCAGCAGCTGGAAGCACAACAGCAGGAACATCGCGACCAGCGCCGTCTTCACCCCGTTGGCCAGCAGCACCTCGGCCAGGCGCGTCCAGACGCGCGCCAGCACCCGGTCGACGCTGGCGACGATCTGCACCTCGCCGATGCGCTGCGGCCCGGCGGCGCCGCGCCGCACCAGCGGGATGCGCGTCTCCTTGGTGCGCGCCGACACTGCGCGGCCGGCATGCCAGCGCACGCGGCCGTCCTCGAGGATGGCGATGTACTCGACGTCGGGCAGGCTGACCAAGGCGTCGAGCTGGCTCTGCACCTGCACGTCGTCGACGTTCCAGACGCTGTTGGCCAATGAAGGCAGGTAGTTGCTGCCGACGAACTGGAAGGCGCTGTCGATCGCCCGCAGGTCGCGGCGGTAGCTGGCATGCAGCTCGATCGCCGTGATCAGCGCGGTGATCAAGGAGCTGAACAGCACCACCGCCACGAGCACGCGCCGGGCGAGCCCGTTGCCATGCAGCAGGGCCTGGCGCAGCGACGTGGCGATCATTGCGTCAGCAGCGCCTGCAGCACGAGGCGATCGTGGCTGCCGTCGCGGCGCAGCTGCTCCATCGCATCGTCGAAGCGCTTCAGCAGCGGTCCCATCTGCGCCGACTTGTGGAACGCCAGGTGCGTGGCATTCACCGCCAGCGGCTGCGGCAGCGCATGCACCGACGGGTGGGCGCCGCCGGAAAGCAGCGCGGTACCGGCCTGTTCCACGGCCAGCGCCGCATCCAGCCGGCCGGACTCCAGCTTGCTGAAGTTCTGCGCATCGCTGGCCACTTCCTCGGCCTGCAGCACGCCGGCCCGGCGCAAGCCGTCGAAGGCGTCGCCGTAGCTCCAGCCACGGATCACGCCGATGCGCAGGCCGGCGAGGTCCTGCGGCGTGGCAAAGGCCAGGCGGCGATCGCGCCGGACGTACAGCAGCACCCGCTCGACGAACACCGGCGCGCTGAACTCGTACTTCAGCAGGCGCTCGCGGTTCTTGTAGATGCCGGCCACGCCGCACTCCGCCTCGTCGATCTGGCGCAGCGCGCGCGACCAGGGCACGGCCTCGAGCCGCACGCTCAGCTGCATCTGCTGGAAGGCGGCGCGGACCAGCGCCGGATACAGGCCTTCAGCGGCATCGCCGCGCGCGAACATGAAGGGGGCGTTGTGCGAATCGACCGCCACGCACACCTGCGCCGAAGCCGGCACGGCCAGCCACGGCAGGAAACACAGCCCGCTGGCGAACACGAGACGCCGCCCGGTCGATCTCAGCCCCTGTATCCCGACCCTCACGCCTGCACGCATTCCGCTTCCCAAATCGACCGTGCTCGTGGGTCTCGGCCAACACGACGGTCGTAAGCCCCCTGCGGCCCCCGGCGGGGGCTCAACTGCCTTGGGGCGGCCCGGCACCGGTCGCTTAGTAGACCGCCAAGCGGCCGGCATTGTCCACCCGCGCGCACCCGGGGTTGCCGTGCATTCCGCACCCGGCCAGGCCCGTCGCGGCAGGTCGCTGCGGTACCATCCGCGCCCGTCGCCAGCCCCAAGCCGCCGCCCGCGCGGAACCACCATGCAAGTTGTCTGCCTCGACCTCGAAGGCGTGCTGATCCCCGAGATCTGGATCGAGTTTTCCAAGCGCACCGGCATTGCCGAATTCATGCGCACCACGCGCGACGAGCCGGACTACGACAAGCTGATGCGCTTTCGCATCGCGCTGCTCGAACAGCACGGGCTGAAGCTGGCGGACATCCACGAAGTGATCGGCGGCATGGCGCCGCTGGAAGGCGCCAAGGACTTCCTGGACGAGTTGCGCACTCGCTTCCAGGTGATCATCCTCTCGGACACCTTCTATGAATTCGCCGATCCGCTGATGCGCCAGCTGGGCCGGCCCACCCTCTTCTGCCACAAGCTGGTGATCGACGACGCCGGCTTCGTGCGCGACTACAAGCTGCGCCAGCCCGACCAGAAGCGCCATGCGGTGAATGCGCTGAAGTCGCTGAATTTCCAGGTCATCGCGGCCGGCGATTCATACAACGACACCGGCATGCTCAGCGCCGCCGACGCGGGCTTTTTCATCCACCCGCCCGAATCGATCGTGAAGCAGTTCCCGCAATTCCCGGTGAACCGCAATTACGCCGAGCTGAAGGCCTCGATCGACGGCGCCGCGGCGCGCCTGACCGCACAGGCCTGATTTTCCGGAATGCCCCTTTGCGCGGGGGGCCCGCCTAAAATCGCGGGCCAATCCTGAAAGGCGCCCATGCCTGCCGCCCCGCGCCAATCCATCGAATTGCTCGCCCCCGCGCGTGATGCCGACATCGGCATCGCCGCGATCGACCACGGCGCCGACGCCGTCTACATCGGCGGCCCCGATTTCGGCGCCCGCGCCAATGCCGGCAACACCGTGGCCGACATCGAGCGCCTCACGCGCCACGCGCACCGCTACCACGCGAAGATCTTCGTCACGCTCAACACCATCCTGCGCGACGACGAACTGGAACCGGCCCGCCGCCTGGTGTGGCAACTGCACGAAGCCGGCGCCGATGCGCTGATCGTGCAGGACATGGGCCTGCTGGAGCTGGACCTGCCGCCGATCCAGCTGCACGCCAGCACGCAGACCGACATCCGCACGCCCGAGAAAGCGCGCTTCCTGCAGGACGTGGGCTTCTCGCAAATGGTGCTGGCGCGCGAACTGACGCTGCAGCAGATCCGGGCCATCCGCGCCCAGGTGCAGCACGCGGCGCTGGAATTCTTCGTGCACGGCGCGCTGTGCGTCGCCTACTCGGGCCAGTGCTTCATCAGCCATGCCCACACCGGCCGCAGCGCCAACCGCGGCAACTGCTCGCAGGAATGCCGGCTGCCGTACACCGTCACCGATGCGCAGGGCCGCATCGTCGCGCACGACAAGCACGTGCTGTCCCTGAAGGACAACAACCAGAGCGCCAACCTGCGCGCACTGATCGACGCCGGCATCTCCAGCTTCAAGATCGAGGGCCGCTACAAGGACCTCGGCTACGTCAAGAACGTCACCGCGCACTACCGCCAGCTGCTCGATGCGCTGATGGAGGACGGCAGCGGCCTGAAGCGCTCGTCCTCCGGCCGCACCACCGTCTTCTTCACGCCCGACCCCGAGCGCAACTTCAACCGCCAGGCCACCGACTACTTCGTCAACGGCCGCAAGGAAGACATCGGCGCCTTCGACACGCCCAAGCACGCCGGCCTGGCGCTGGGCGAGGTGGTCCGCCTCGGCGCCGACCATTTCGACGCACTGCTGGCCGACGGCGCCAGCGCGCTGAACAACGGCGACGGCCTGACCTGGTGGGACCTGCAGCAGGAGCTGTGCGGCGTGCAGGTCAACGTGGCGCGGCCGCTGGACGAATCCGGCCGGCAGTGGCGTGTCTTTCCGAACGAGCCGATGGCGGAACTGAAGGACCTGCGCAAGCACACCGCCCTCTACCGCAACCGCGACATCGCCTGGGACCGCCAGCTCGACCGCAAGTCGTCGGAGCGGCGCATCGCTGTCGACCTGTGCTTCGCTGAAACCGCCGATGGCTTCACCCTGACGCTAACCGACGAGGACGGCCACGAGGGCCGCGCTGCCATCACGCAGCCGCACCAGCCCGCCCAGCAGCCCGAGCGCGCCGAGGCCACGCTGCGCGAGCACCTGGGCAAGCTCGGGGCAACGATCTTCGAGGCCCGCAACGTCACGCTGGAACTCACGCAGCCCTGGTTCCTGCCCGCCGGCGCCGTCAACGCGCTGCGGCGCGACGCGGTGGCGGCGCTGGACGCCGCGCGTGAAGCGGCGCGCGAACGCCTGCTGCGCGCCCAGCCGGTGGAGCCGCCGGTGCCCTACCCCGACGACACGCTCACGTATCTCGCGAACGTCTACAACCACAAGGCACGCGACTTCTACGCCCGCCATGGCGTCAAGGTGATCGGCGCCGCCTACGAAAGCCACGAGGAGCTGGGCGAGGCGAGCCTGATGATCACCAAGCACTGCGTGCGGTTCTCGCTGAGCCTGTGCCCCAAGCAGGCCAAGGGCGTCACCGGCGTGCAGGGCACCGTGCGCGCCGAGCCGCTGACCATCCAGCACGGCGACGAGACGCTGACCCTGCGTTTCGACTGCAAGCCCTGCGAGATGCACGTCGTCGGCCGCATCAAGCGCAACGTGCTGCAGCAGGCGGCCGCGGTGCCGATGCAGTTCTACCGCACGCGGCCGCAGCAGCCGGCCTTAGCGCGCGCCACGCGCCCAATGAAGGCCTGAACAGCCAGCGGGGCGCATCCGGTGAGCACGCTGACCGAGCCCCCATCACCCGCTGCGGAGACCGAACGCGAGCTGCTGCGTCTGAGCCTGGCCAGCGCCGCCCGCAGCATGCCTGCGCACCTGGCGGCGGTGCTGTACCTGTCCTGGCTGGGCTGGCAGCACGGCCCGCGCTGGGCGGCGGTGGTGATGGGCCTGGCGGGGCCCTCGATCGCGGTCTTCCGCTGGCAGGTGACGCGCCACTTTGCCGGCGATCGGCTCGATCGCCCGGAAGGCCCGCGGCGCGCCACCCGGGCGCTGGAATTCAGCGCCGCGGCATCCGCCGCCGTGTGGGTGCTGGGCCTGCTGGCCGTCTATCCGCGGCTGCAGGGCCTGCACGCCACGCTGGTGCTGATGATCGTCTGCGGCTCCATCTCGCTGGCCGCGCTCTTCATGTCGCTGGCCGGGCGTTCGTTCACGCTGCTGGTGGTGCCGCAGGTGGCGGCTGTGGTCGGTGTCTCGGCCTTCGTCGAGTCGGTTCGATCGCTGCCGATGGCCGCCCTGATCACGATTTATTCACTGGCACTGTTCCGTGCCGCACGGCAGTACCAGGAAGTGGCCACGCGCTCGATCCGCCAGAGCCAGGAACTGCGGGCCGCGAACGCACGCCTCCAGCGCGCAAAGGACGCGGCCGAGTCGGCCAACCGGGCGAAGACGGAGTTCCTGGCGACGATGAGCCACGAGATCCGCACCCCGATGAATGGCGTGCTGGGCGCGCTGGAGTTGCTGCACCGCTCGCCGCTGAACACGCGGCAGCGCCGGCTGGCACGCGTGGCCGCGTCGTCCGGCACGCTGCTGATGGCGCTGCTGAACGACCTGCTCGACCAATCGACCATCGAATCGGGCAAGTTCGCGCTGCGGCCGGTGCCGATGTCGCTGCACGCGCTGGCGGTGGCGGTGGTGGCGCTGTTCCGGCCTAACGCCGAAAAGCGCGGGCTGCAGCTGGAACTGCTGCTGGACCCGGCCGTGCCCGACCGCGTGATAGCCGACGGCCAGCGCCTGAAGCAGGTGCTGGCCAACCTGATCGGCAACGCCATCAAGTTCACCGAGCGCGGCCGCGTCGAGCTGCGCCTGTCGCCACGGCCGCGCGGCATCGGCTTCGAGGTGCGCGACAGCGGCATCGGCATCCCGCCGGACCGGTTGCACCGCCTGTTCGACCCCTTCTACCAGATCGACAACGCGCGCGGCCGCGGCCACGGCGGCACCGGCCTGGGCCTGTCGATCAGCCAGCGCATCGTGCAGGAGATGGGCGGATGCATCCGCGTGCACAGCACGCCCGGCGAAGGCTCGGCCTTCCGTTTCACGCTCATGCTGCCCGAGGCGCCGCCGCCCGAGCCCGACACCCTGCCGCCCGAGTTGCCGAACGATTCCGCCCATGGCGTGCTGGCCGGGCACGAGCCGGCGCTGCAGGCCACCGTGCTGCTGGCCGAGGACAACCCGGTGAACCGCCTGATCGCGCAGGAGATGCTGCAGGCGATGGGCCTGACCGTGCTGCACGCCGACAACGGCGCCGACGCGCTGGCGCTGCTGGAACGCTGCACCGTCGACCTGGTGCTGATGGACTGCCAGATGCCGGTGCTCGACGGCTATGCCGCGACGCGCCGGATCCGCGAGCGCGAGCAACGGCTGGGCCTCCCGCGCCTGCCGGTGCTGGCCCTGACCGCGGACGCCTTCGCCGGAGACGCCCAGCGCGCCGTGGCTGCGGGCATGGACGGCTACCTCACCAAGCCCTACACCCATGCGCAGCTGCGCGAGCTGCTGGAGGCGTGGGTGTAGCCGTGCGCGGGCCGCTGGCGCCGGCCACCCCTCCCCGGGCTGGCGTCGCCGCGGCGGATCGCCCACCCCGGCGCCGGCCCGGGAGCGGCTCAGTCGGTGATGCGTTCCTTGTCGGACACCATCACGATGTTGGTGTAGCGGCTGCCGACGCGCCGTCCGGCACCGAACTGGACGCGAAAGCGGTCCGGGCCTTCCAGCGTCACCGACTCCATGGCCTGGATGAAGCCGGGCCGATCCAGCTCACGGCCGGCGCGCTGCAGCGCCAGCACCACGCAGCGGCCGGCGATGTAGCCCTCGAACTCGGCGAAGTCCGGCCGCGCCTGCGCATCGCGCTGCTTCAGCAAGGCGCGGTATTCGCTGACCAGCGGGTGGATGCCGCGGCCGGGGTTGGGCACCACCTGCGTGACGATCACGCCGCGCGCCGCCTCGCCCAGCATCTGCTGCAGCAGGCCGATGTCGACGATGTTGCGGGCCATGAACCGCGCCGGCGGGCACCGGCTGGCCGCCATGCCCTGCACGACGGCCGCGGCATCGCGCCCGGACACGCCCAGGACCACCAGCTTCGGGCAGCTCTGCAGCAGGGGCTGCACCGCGCCGCGGGCCGCTGCGAGGTAGTCGGGCGCATTCACCGGCATCGCGCCGCTGGCGACCAAGCCGCGCCGGATCGCCTTGAGCCGCCCGGCCACGTCGTCGCGCAGCTCCACGCCGAGCGGGTTGCTGTAATGGACCATCGCCACCTGCTCGTAGCCCACGGTATCGATGTGGCGCACGATGGCCGCCAGTTCGTCGGCGAAGCTGGCACGCAGCGCGAAGACCAGCGGCTGGCTGCCGTCGTACAGCTCGGGCGTGCCGGTGTAGGCGCCGACCAGCGGCACGCCGGACTCGCGCAGCAGCGGCAGCGCGGCCCGCACCGTGTTCGTGAAGGTGTAGCCGGCCAGCGCGAAGACGCGCTTGTCGCCGATCAGCGTGCGGGTGTTGGCCAGCGCCTTCGCCGGATCGTTCTGGTCGTCCAGCGTCGCCAGCTCGATGCGCCGGCCATGCACGCCGCCGGCCCGGTTGGCCGCGTTGAAGGCCAGCACCAGCCCGTCGCGGTACTGGCGCCCGGCCGTGGTGCCCGCGCTGCCGCTGATCTTGGCCGACTGGCCGAAGAGCACGCTGTCGGCCGTGACGCCGGCTGCGCCCCGCCCCGGCTGCGCCAGCGCGGCGGGCGCTGCCATCAGGCTGGCAGCGCCCAGCAGCAGCAGCTTGGCATGACGCCTGAAAGACGCGGCCAACCGGCTCATGAGTCACTCCCCTCGCGAACGCGCCAGCGCACGAAGCGCGCGATCTCCCCCAGCATGCTGGCGATGTCGGCACGCAGCCGTTCGAAGCCTTCGTGCGGCTCGCGCGTCGCCTCGTCCATGTACAGCGCGCGGTTCACTTCGATCTGCAGGCTGTGCCGGTGCTCGGCCGGGCGTCCGTGCACGCGCACCAGCTCCTGGCCCTCGTAGGGGTCGTTGACCGACACCTGGTAGCCGTGCTCGCGCATCACCTGGCTCACCCAGTCGCGGAAGCTCGGGTCGCAGCTGCGGCCGTTCAGGTCGCCCAGCACGAAGTCGGCCAGCTTGCGGTGCCCGGGCAGGCCCAGGCGCTGGTAGGCATTGCTGGGCATCGAATGCAGGTCCAGGTGCCAGCACGATCCCCACCGCGCCACGGCACCGTCGCAGGCCTGCCGCAGGGCGGCGTGGTAGGGGCGCCAGCAGTGGTCGATGCGGCCCTGCACCTCCTGCACGCTGAGCAGCCGGTCGTAGATCGGCAGCCGCGTCGGCGTCTGCCGCCACACCAGGCCCATGCCGAGCGCCAACGTGCGTGGACCGGGTTGCGCTTCGCCCGGCCACGGCCCATCGATCATCGACGGGTCCATGTCGGACAGGGCCCGGTTCGGATCGATGTAGGTGCGCGGGAAGTGCGCCAGCACCAGCGTCGCGCCGACTTCAGGCGCATGGCCCCACAGGCGGTCGATGTGGGTGTCCTCGCCCATGCGCAGCGCGCGGCGGTCGATGGCGTGGCGGTAGTCCTCCGGGTAGCGCGTGCCGCTGTGCGGCGAATCGCACACCAGCGGCAGCGCCAGCCCAGTGCGGCCGGCGTGCACCTCCACCCAGGCCGGCGTGGTGGATCCCTGAGCTCGTTCTTCTCGCACGCCGTCACTCCAGCACGATGCGCGCCGTGTGCACCGTCGTCTTGAACTGCTCGAGCCAGCGCTTGACCAGCGCGTGGAACTCCTCCGGCGTGCTGGGCGAGATGGTGGTGGCGGCCATCGCGGCCTTCTGCTGGAAGGCCGGCGACTTCATGGCCTGGTGCGCGGTCTCGCCCAGGCGCTTCACCAGGTCCTTGGGCAGGCCGGCCGGGCCCACCAGGCCGAACCACAGCGGCTGGCTCACCGGCTCGAAGCCCAGCTCCTTCAAGGTCGGCGCGCTGGGCAGTTGGGGCAACCGCTTCAGGTCGCGGACCGCGAGCACGCGCAGCTTGCCGCTCAGGATGTGCGGCATCAGCGCGGGGATGTTGTCGCTCATCACGTCGAGCTGGCCGCCCATCAGGTCGTTCTGCATCGGGCCGCTGCCGCGGTAGGGCACGTGGTTGAACTTGACGCCGGCCAGGTGCGAGAAGTGCTCCAGCAGCACGTGCCCGGCCGAGCCGACACCGGGGCTGGCGAAGCTGACCACGCCGGGCCTGGCCTTCGCGGCCTTGATGACGTCGTCCAGTGTCCTGAACGGCGAGGAGGCCAGCACCACGGTGGCGCTGGGCAAGGTGACCAGCGTCGTGATCAGCGTGAAATCCGACAGCGGGTCGTAGCGCAGCGCCTTGTTCACCGCCGGGTTGGCCACCAGCGTGCTGACCGTGCCCATGCCCAGCATGTAGCCATCGGGCTTGGCCCGGGCCACGGTCTCGGCACCGACGGCGCCACCGCCGCCGGCCTTGTTCTCGACGATCATCGGCTGCCCCAGCAGCTTGCCCATCTCCTCGGCCAGCACGCGCGAGAAGTAGTCGGTGTTGCCGCCGGCGGTGAACGGGTCCAGCAGCGTCACCGGGCGCTCCGGGTAGCGCGTCTGCGCGGCCAGCGGGCCGGCCAGCGCGGCCGAGGCGGCGAACATCAGTTGGCGGCGATTGAGCGTCATCGTGGTACCTCTTCGGATTGCGGTGAGGCCACTGTGCGTGGTGCCATGCCCCGGCGTCCATCGACAAGCCCGCATGCCTGCATGACATGATGTAATGGGCCATGCGCATCCGCTCGCCGTCGCTGCCGGAACTGCACGCCTTCGTCGCGTTGATGGAATCGGGCAGCTTCACACGCGCGGCGCAGCGCCTGGTGGTGACGCAAGGCGCCGTCAGCCGCGCCATCCAGCGGCTGGAATCGACGCTCGGCGTCACGCTGTTCGAACGCGGCGGCAGCGGCGTGCAGCCCAGCGCCTTCGCCCAGGCCTACTACGCGCGCGTGCAACCGGCGCTGGTGGCGCTGGAAGAAGCGGTGCCCGACAAGGCGCCCACCGGCGGCCCGCAGGTGCTGCGCGTGTGCGCCATCCCGTCGCTGAACATGCGCTGGCTGGTGCCGCGCCTCGCGTCCTTCCATGCCGCGCACCCGTGGTGCCAGGTCGTCTTCAAGCCCTACTGGAAGGACGACGACATGAAGCGCGAGGACATCGACGTCTGGATCCAGACCCGCGCCACCAGCACCAGCCGGTGGCCGCGTCATATACAAGCCAGCTACATCACGGGGCGCGAGATCGTGCCGATCTGCCACCCCAGCGTGGCCGAGCGCATCCGCACGCCGTCCGACCTGCTGAAGTTCCCGCTGCTGCACCACAGCAACTACCCCGGCAACTGGGCGCTGTGGCTGCGTGCGCAGGGCCTGGAGACGCGCAACCTGCGCCTGGCCGCGGGCTTCGACCTGGGCGCGGGGATGATCGAGGCCGTGGCCGGCAGCATGGGCGTGGCCGTGCTGCAGCTGTGCCTGTTCGAGCGCGAACTGGCCGAAGGCCGCGTCGCGATGCCGCTGCCGCTGCCCGTGTCCACCGGGCGCGGCTACTACCTGTGCGTGCCGCGCTCGGGCACCGAGACCACCGCGCTCGCCGCCTTCCGCGAGTGGGTGCTGGACCCGGCGCGCCAGGCGACCGCCTGAATTCGATCCCATCGGCTGGGCCGCCGGCCGAAACGAAATAGCGGGCGCCGATGTGATGGCGGTCACTCGGGTCTCGCGGCAGGCCTTCCCACAATGCGGCCCACGCGGTCGGTAATGCGCTCGGTGAGCGACCAACACAAAAAATGGGAACCGCGCCACCTGTTCAGAGAGGCTTTCCCCATGTACGACACCACCCCCGGAACCGCGGACATTCCCTCCGCCTGGCTCGATGAAGGCAGCACCGGCACGTCCGGCACGCTCTACGCCGGCAAGGCCGATCCGCCGCCGCCCCCGCCAGTGGACACGTCCATCATCAACGGGACGAATGGCGACGACACGCTGCAAGGCAGCACCGGCGACAACAAGCTCTACGGCGGCAAGGGCGATGACACCGCGGTGTACCGCGGCGTGCTGGACGACTACGAGCTGAGCTTCGACGCCAGCTCCTGGCAATACAAGCTGGTCGACAAAGTGAGCGGCCGCGACGGCAGCGACCTGCTGCACAACATCGAGCGCCTGCAGTTCGACGGCCTGGCCGTGCTGCTCGACGGCAAGGGCGGTGCCACGCTGGAAGACGGGACGCAGCTTCTGGCGCCGTATGTTCCGCCGCCGCCGCCGGAAGGAGACCTGATCCCTGAGTTCGGCACGTTCCCGATCGCAGATGAGTTGATCGGGATGGACATCCCGTACCCCGAACAGACGGGCGACGACTGGCTGTGCTACGCCTTCGGCAGCACCACCGTCGAGATGGTTGGCATCACAGCCATCGAACCCGCCTTCGTCCTCGCCGATGCCTGAGGCCGCAGCAGCCGCGCTGGCCGCCACGCTGGCACGGCTGCGCCGAGAAGGCCGCATCGACGAAGCGCGCGCGCTGCTGGAGCGCCGCCTGGCCGAGCAGGCCGATCCCCGGACCGGCCTGCTCGCCTGGCAGCATGCGCCCTTCTGGTGGCAGCCGATCGAAGGTCCGCGCGTCCGCCTCGTGCGGCGCGGGCCCGACGATGCCGCGCTGGTGCGCCGCTGCTGGGCCGACGCGGACTTCATGGCCCGCTTCAACCGCCAGGCCGTGGCGCTGCCCACCGACGACACGGCGCTGAAAGCGCTGCTGGCCGGCGAGCGCGATGCGCTGGTCGAGGATCACCGGGCCCTGCACTGGACCGTGCGAGCCGCGGGCGAAGGCGTCGGCTTCGTCAGCCTGGTCGACATCGGCCTGCGCCACCGCCGCGCCGAGTTCCTCATCGGCCTGCTGCCCGGCATCAGCTCCTGGGCCGCGGTGGAAGCGGCGCACCTGGCGCTGCGCTTCGCCGCCGGGCCGATGCAGCTCGAGCGGCTGGTGGCGCACTTCTACCCCGACAACGTCGAGGCGATCAACGCCGCGCTGAAGCTGGGCTTCGAGCATGAGGGCGTGCTGCGCGGCCACCTCCGCGACGCAGCCACCGGCCGGCGCGAGGACCTGGTGGTCACCGGGCTGCTGCTGGACCAGGGCTTCGCCGCGCGGTCGGCGCGGTTGCGGCGCCGCTTGTTCGGTTCATAGCACCTGAGCGGAGCGGCCCAGCGGCACGCGCCGGCCGCTGCCATCGCCATCGCGCCCGTTCGCGCGGCCGGGGCGCGGGCCCGGCGGCGGCAACCGTGGCGGCTCCGGTGATCCGCGCGGCCGATTCAGGCCTGCAAGAGGCCTCCACAAGCGATTGGCGGCGTGCTTCAATCGGCCCATGTCCCGCCCGCGCGCTGCCCGACGGCGCCTGCTGCTGCAGGCGGTGGCTGCCCATGTGGCGGCCAATGCGGCCGCCCTCTCGCTCGCTGGACGGGCAGCGGCCGCGGCGCCGCTGAAAGTACGGCTGCTGGCCGAGTCCTTTCCGCCGCTGCAGTACGCCGGCACGCCGGGGCCGGCGCGCGGCGCCGCGGTCGACCTGATGCAGGCGGCGCTCGCGCTGGTGGCCGAACAGCTGCCGCTGGAAACGGGTGCCGTCGAGTTCCTGCCGCTGCAGCGGGCGCTGATGGTCGCATCCACGCAGCCCAATGCGCTGGTGCTGTCGATCGCCCGCACGCCGGAGCGAGAGGCGCGGCTGCGCTGGCTCGGCACCGTCGCGCCCTATGAGCTCTGGCTGTACCGGCTGCGGCGGCCGGGCCAGCCACCGCTGAACGGACCAGACCAGCTGCACGGCCGTGGCCTGCGCTTCGGCGTGCAGCTGCGCAGCAATTTCCATGAATGGCTGCTGCGCCAGGGCATCGGCGTGGCGCCGGACAATTCTGTGATCGACACCGTGGCGCAGAACACCCTCAATGTCCAGAAGGCCCGCGCCGGCCGCATCGACCTCTTCGCGCACCCGGCGGTCAGCTTTGCCCACCGCCTGGCCGAACAAGGCCTGCGCGCCTCGGACTTCGAGCCGGTGATGCGCATCGACGAGCTGTCCGCACCGCTGTGGGCGGCCGCCGGCCTGGGCAGCGACGAGCGCCTGTGCACGCTGCTGGCGCAGGCGCTGACGACGTTGCAGCGCAGCGGCCGCGCGGCGCGGCTCTTCGACGAATCGATCCGCGGCTTCAACGCCCAGCACCGGATCGACGGCAACTGACAGCGCGCAGGGGTGTCCCAAGCGGCTGTGGCATCGGCTGGCGTGTCCCAGCCCATGCCGGTGGCCCGGCGGCCTTGAGCCCCCTCGCCCGCCAGGGCCGCCCGATCGCGGGCACCATCGCCCGATGACGATTCCGCCGCTGTCCATCCTCGACCTCGCCCCCATCCCCGAAGGTGCCGACGCCGCCACCGCGCTGCGCCGCACGCTGGACCTGGCGCAGCATGCCGAAGCCTGGGGCTACCGCCGCTTCTGGCTGGCCGAGCACCACAACATGGACGGCATCGCCTGCTCGGCCACCGCGGTGCTGGTGGGCCACGTGGCCGGGGGCACGAAGACGATCCGCGTCGGCTCCGGCGGCGTGATGCTGCCGAACCATGCGCCGCTGACGATCGCCGAGTCCTTCGGCACGCTGGCCACGCTGTACCCGGGCCGCATCGACCTGGGCCTGGGCCGCGCGCCGGGCACCGACCAGGCCACCGCCCGCGCGCTGCGGCGCCACCTGGCCTCCGCGCACGAGGACAGCTTTCCCGAGGACGTGATCGAGCTGCAGGGCTACCTGGCCGACGATCGGCCCGGGGCCGCGGTGCGCGCGATTCCCGGCGTCGGCACCCACGTGCCGATCTGGCTGCTGGGCTCCAGCCTGTACAGCGCGCAGCTGGCCGCGCACCTGGGGCTGCCGTTCGCATTCGCCTCGCACTTCGCGCCCGACCTGCTGCTGCAGGCGCTGGAGCTCTACCGGTCCAGCTACCGTCCATCGGCCGGGTGGCCGAAGCCGCATGCCATGGTGGGCGTCAACGTCATCGTGGCCGAGACGGACGACGAGGCTGCCACGCTCTTCACCTCGCTGCAGCAGCGCTTCCTGGGCATGCAGCGCGGCCAGCGCGGACCGCTGCCGCGGCCGATAGCCCCCGCGGTGATGCAGACGCTGTGGAACGGGCGCGAGAAGGCCGGCGTCGAACGCATGCTGGCCGCCAGCGCGGTGGGCGCCCCCGACACGGTGCGCACGCAGCTGGCCGCGCTGCTGCAGCGCACGCGGGCTGACGAGCTGATCGTGGCCTGCGCGGTGCACGAGCATGCTGCGCGGCTGCGGTCGTACGACATGCTGGCGGCGCTGCGCGATTCCGCCTGACGTTCGCCTAATGAATTATTGAAGCGTCTGTGCAGGCTGGCGAGACGCTGCACTCAGCCGGCCAGCGCGACCGGGCCGGACAGCGGCAGGCTGCGCGCGGCCCCGGCCGGCGAAGCAGGCCACACGGCACCGCGACAACTGATACCAGGGCCGCCCCGCCCCGGCTTGCCGCTGAAACAGCGGCGCGGCAGCATGGCGGCTCCGAACAACATCGAGGTCGCCGCGATGAGCGCTCCCGCCCGTGCCGCCGCTTCTGCTTCCACCGCCGTTCGCCGCCGCCCGCAGCGCGCCGCAGCCGCACGGCTCATCGCCTGGGCCGCCGTGCTGGGCACGCTGCTGGCCGGCTGCGGCCAGCCGGTGCCGCCCGACAAGGCGGCCTATGTCGGCCAATGGCAGTCGGAGCGGATGACGCTGCGCATCAGCGCCGACGGCCGCGTGGATTACCGCCGCAGCGAGGGCAGCACGTCGACCAAGATCTCGGCGCCGATCCAGCGTTTCGACGGGCCGCATTTCGAGGTCGGCGTCGGACCGATCAGCACGCGCTTCACCGTCTCTTCACCGCCGCAGGACGACGGCGACGGCACGGTCAGGATGACGGTCGACGGCGTGGCGCTGACCCGTCCGCGTTGATTGGGGCGGGCGCAGCCCGGCCCGGCCCGGGCTCAGACCGGCGCCGCCACGCCCAGGCGCTCGCTCCAGTCCCGGAACTGCCGTGCCAGCACCGGCTCCACGGGAATGCCGTCGCGCCGGCGCGCCGCTTCGTGCTCCCGCTCCGGGTCGCCGGGCATGCGTGGCGACCCGGGCTCGGCCGCCAGCGCCGCCGCCACCTGTGCCACCACCGCCGGCAGCAGCGCGCCCCCCGCGAAGCGCCGCGGGTCGATCGTGATGAAGAAGGCGCCGATGCGCCGCGGCGCGTCCAGGTCGCCGAACATCGGCGGGATCTGGCGGCCGAACGGCGCGCCGTTCAGCGGCCCGCACAGCAGGTCGACCATCAGTGCCAGCGCATAACCCTTGTGGCCGTAGCTTTCTCCGCCCAGCGGCGTGACCGCGATGGCGGCGTTGGCATCGGTGGTCAGCCGGCCGCCGGCATCGATGGCGACGTCGGGCGGCAGCGCATGGCCTTCGCGCCGGGCGTTCATCACCCGGTTCCACGGGATCGAGGTGGTCGCCATGTCCAGGCACACCGGCTCCGCGCCTTCGCGCGGAAAGGCGATCGCGATCGGGTTGGTGCCGAAGAAGGGCCGCGTGCCGCCGTGCGGCGCGGCGATGCTGTCGGCATGCGTGAAGGCCAGGCCGATGAAGCCGTGCCGCGCCGCTTCGCGCGTGTAGAGGCCGATGGCGCCGCAGTGCGATGAATCGCTGACGCCGACGGCGCCGATGCCGGCTTCGCGCGCCAGGTCCATCGCATGCGCATTGGCGCGGAAGGCGACGACGATGCCCTGGCCCTGGTCGCCCGCCAGCTGGCCCGTGCCGGGGCCGCTGCGGGTGAACACCATTTGCGGCCGCGCCTTGATCGAGCCGCGGGTGATGCGGTCCAGGTAGTGCGGCAGGCGCGCCAGGCCGTGCGAGTCGATGCCCCACAGGTTGGTCTGCACCAGGCTGCCGGCCAGCAGCGCCGCGTCGTCGGCCGGCATGTCCACCGCCTGCAGCAGGTGCGTCGCCCAGTCGGTGAGGCGCTCGGCCGGCACGCGCTGGCTGCCGGGGGCTACGGGTTGGCTCATCGCAGTCTTGTTCCTTGAAGGCTCACATCACCGCGCCCAGCTGCCAGGGCACGAACTCGTTCTGGCCGTAGCCATGCAGCTCGCTCTTGGTGCGCCGGCCGGAGGCGGTGTCCAGCATCAGGCGGAAGATGCGCTCGCCCACCGCATCGACCGTGTCGCGGCCGTCGACGATGCCGCCGCAGTCGATGTCGATGTCCTCTTGCTGCTTCAACCACAGCGCGGTGTTGGTCGACAGCTTCAGCGACGGTGACGGCGCGCAGCCATAGGCCGAGCCGCGGCCGGTGGTGAAGCAGATCAGGTTGGCGCCACCGGCGACCTGGCCGGTCGCGGACACCGGGTCGTAGCCCGGCGTGTCCATGTAAAGCAAGCCGCGCGCGATGGCAGGCTCGGCGAACTCCAGCACGTCGACCAGGTTGGTCGTGCCGCTCTTGGCGATGGCGCCGAGCGACTTCTCGAGGATGGTCGTCAGCCCGCCCGCCTTGTTGCCGGCCGAGGGGTTGTTGTCCATCGTCATGCCATTGCGCGCGGTGTAGGCCTCCCACCAGCGGATGCGGGCCAGCAGCTTGTCGGCCACCGCGGCGGAAATGGCGCGCCGGGTAAGCAGGTGCTCACCTCCGTAGATCTCGGGCGTTTCACTCAGGATGGCGCTGCCGCCGTGGCGCACCAGCCGGTCCACCGCCGCGCCCAGCGCCGGGTTGGCGCTGATGCCGGAATAGCCGTCCGAGCCGCCGCACTGCAGCCCCACCGTCAAGTGCCTTGCCGGCACGGGCTGGCGCGTCACCCGGTTGGCGTCGGGCAGCAGGCTTTTCACCAGCTCGATGCCGCGGGCCACCGTTTTGGCGGTGCCCCCGGTGTCCTGGATGCTGAAGGCCACGAGGCGTGCTCCTTCCTGCAATCCTTCCTGCGCGATCAAGCCCTGGATCTGGTTCGTCTCGCAGCCCAGCCCGACGACCAGCACCGCGGCAAAGTTGGCGTGGCGCGCATAGCCGCCGAGCGTGCGCCGCAGCACGCGCAGTTCCTCGCCTTCGCTGTCGGTGGCACAACCCATGCCGTGCGTCAGCGCCACCACGCCATCGACGTTCGGGAACGGCGCCAGGGCCTCGGGCCGGATGTCGCGGCGGAAATGGTCCGCGATGGCCCGTGCCGCCGTGGCCGAGCAATTCACCGAGGTCAGGATGCCGATGTAGTTGCGGGTGGCGACGCGGCCATCGGCGCGCACGATGCCGTCGAAGGTGGCGGGCTCGGCGGCGTAGGCGGTCGGCCGCACCGCGGCGCCAGGCTCGTGGGCACGCGCGATATCGCTGAATGCCAGGTTGTGCGTGTGCACATGCTGGCCAGCGGCAATCGGCTGCGTGGCATGGCCGATGACCTGGCCATAACGCAGCACAGGCTCGCCCACGGCAAGGGCGCGGATGGCCAGCTTGTGCCCCGGTGGCACCAGGCCCTGCACGCTGATGCCCTCGGCCGCAATGGCGGTCCCGCCCAGCAGTTGCTGCCGGGCGATCACGACGTTGTCCGCCGCGTGGATGCGAATGACGGGGCTGGTCACGCCAGACCCCGTGGTGCGGCCGGCTTCAGCCGGCCATCAGCAGCGCCGGTCCGCTCAGAGCTTGGCCACCGCTTTGCGCTTGGCGGCGGTGGCAGCCTTCTGGTATTCCTCTTCGGCTTCCTTGCGCAGCTGGATGGCCGTGGCCAGTGCCTGCTCGTAGCGCTCCTGAGAGTAGGTGTTCTTGCTGGCGATGTAGACGCTGCGGCGCAGCGGCTTGTCGCCGTAGCGCGGCAAGTTGACCGAGAAGCTGCATTCCTGCACGGAACTGCCGCGGCGCTGGCGCAGGATGGGGCCGCTGATGCCCACCGGCAGGTCGTTCTGCTTGTGGGCCGAGACCTTGCGCTGCAGGCCGGTGGGCGCCGGCAGCTTGCGCACGCGGGCGCGCAGTTCGAGCACGGCCTTGGCCAGTGCGGCGCGGGCGCCCTTGTTGTCGTGCGACAGATCCGAGAAGAACTTGGTCGGTGTGCCGTAGCGCAATTGCCAGCCGTGCGTGCTGTGCGAGTCGATGCGCTGAACGTGCTCGGGCACGCGGCACCGGGCGCCATAGGGCAATGTGATGGTTCGGAACTGCATGGCCTGTTATCCCCAACGGTACGCGACACCCTGCGGCCGCCGGTCACCATCGCCCGCGGCACTTGATTCCAGAGCATCGCGCCGCGCCTAACCATCGATCAACTCGGGGTTCCACGCATGCACGGTCTGGTTCTGGACTCCCAGACCTTCGATGCCGAGGCGCATTGTATCGCTAGGCTTCAAAAAGACGGGAGTCGGCTTGCAGCCCATCCCCACTCCGGGGGGTGTCCCGGTGCTGATGAGGTCGCCGGGGTACAGCGTCATGAAGCGGCTGATGTAGCTGACCAGTTGCTTTACGCCGAACACCATCGTGCGCGTGCTGCCGTTCTGCCGGCGCTGGCCGTTGACCTCCAGCCACATGGCGAGTTGTTGCGGATCGGCAACTTCGTCGGCCGTGACCAGCCACGGGCCGACCGGCCCGAAGGTGTCGCAACCCTTGCCCTTGTCCCAGGTTCCGCCGCGCTCGATCTGGTATTCACGCTCTGAAATGTCGTTGACCACGCAGTAGCCGGCCACATGCTGCAGCGCATCGTCTTCGCTGACGTAGCGCGCCTTGCGGCCGATGACGACGCCCAGCTCCACCTCCCAGTCCGTCTTCACCGAACCCTGCGGCAGCACCACGGGGTCGTTGGCGCCGATCACGGTGCTGGTGTGCTTGGTGAACAACACCGGCTCGGCCGGCACCGCCAGGCCGGATTCAGCGGCATGGTCAGCGTAGTTGAGGCCCACGCAGACGAACTTGCCCATGCCGCTCCACGGGGGTGCGACCCGGCCCGGGTTCACGATCTCCGGCAGCGAGGCCGGGTCGATGGCTCGCAGCGGCGCCAGGCCCTCGGGGGTCAGCATCGCCGCGGTGATGTCGCCCACCACACCCGACAGGTCGCGCACGCGCCCCTCGTTGTCCAGGATCGCGGGCTTCTCGTGGCCCTTGGGGCCGATGCGCATCAGTTTCATGGGTCGGATTTCTCTCAATTGCTCCAGCCGCCGTCGATGATCGACGCCGTGCCGGTGGTGAAGGCGGATTCGTCGCTGGCCAGGTACACCGCCAGCGCCGCGATTTCCTCGGTGCGGCCAATGCGGCCCATCGGCTGGCGGGCGACGAAGGCCGCCTCGACCTGCGCGATCGTCTGTCCCGCGGCCTGGGCCTGCGCGGCGATGCGCTCGCGCAGCGAAGGCGACTCCACCGTGCCCGGGCAGATCGCGTTGCAGCGCACGCCGCGGGTGATGAAGTCAGCGGCCACCGACTTGGTCAGCCCGATCACCGCCGCCTTGGTCGCGCCGTAGGCGAAGCGGTTGGGCGCGCCCTTGATGCTGCCGGCCACCGAGGCCATGTTGATGATGGATGCCAGCCGGCCGCCGGCCGCCCGCTCGAGCATGCCGGGCAGGAAGGCCTTGATGGTGCGGAATTGCGAGCGCACGTTCAGCTCGAAGGCGAAGGACCATTCCTCTTCGGTGCAGTCCAGCACCGTGCCGGCATGCACGAAGCCAGCGCCATTGAAGAGCACGTCCACCGGGCCGGCATCGGCGGCCGCGGCGGCGATGGCCGTGGCATCCGTCACGTTCAGCACCTGCACGCGGCAGCCGCACTCGGCGCGCAGCGCCTCCAGCGCGGTGGCGTTGACGTCGGTGGCCAGCACCTCCGCGCCCTCGCGCACGAAGGCCAGCGCCACCGCGCGGCCGATGCCCTGGCCTGCGGCGGTCAGGAAGGCCGTCTTGCCGGCTAGGCGCCCCGCCCCGGGGCCGGTCTGGGGTCCAGTCACTGCATGTCTCCTTGTTCGGTGAGTACCAGTTGCACCTTGGTGCTGCGCTTGCGGTCGAGCGCCAGCTCGAACGCCGCCTGCGCCTGATCGAGTGGCAATTGCGCGGTGATCAGCGGCCGCACGTCGACGCGCCGGCTGCGGATGGCCTGCACGGCCCAGTCGAATTCCAGGTGCGCGCGGAAACAGCCGCGGTAGTCCAGCTCACGCTGCATCAGGCTGTTGGCGGGGAACGGCAGCTCCGGCGGCAGCGTGCCCACCTGCACGATGCGGCCGCCGCGCTTCACCGCCGCCAGGCAGGTGGCCAGCGCCGACGGGTTTCCGGCGCACTCCAAGGTGACGTCGGCGATGTCGCTCAGTTCGGACGTTGGCACCCGGTCGCTGCGGATCACCTGGTCCGCCCCCACCTGGCGGGCGATCGCCAGCGCCCGGTCGTTGACGTCGCAGGCGATCACGCGCGCCGCGCCGGCCAGGCGCGCCGCCATCACCGCCATGCAGCCGATGGTGCCGGCACCGGTGACCAGCACCGTCTCGCCCAGCACCGGGCCGGCGCGGGCCACCGCATGCAGGCCGATCGACAGCGGCTCGGCGCAGGCGATCTCGCCCAGCGAGATGCCCGGCTCGTCCACCGGCGTCAGCTGCCGCTCGCCCATCACGAAACGTGAGCGGAACATGCCCTGCGCATGCGGGAACACGCTGGCGCTGCCCAGGAAATACATCTGCCGGCACAGGTTGCCGCGGCCGGCGCTGCAGTAGTCGCAGCGGCCACAGGGGTGCGACGGATTCACCGCCACCTTCTGCCCCGGCTGCACCCGGGTGACCGCACTGCCGGTGGCCACGACGATGGCCGAGGCCTCGTGCCCGGGGCAGAGCGGCTCGCGCACCGCGAACGCACCGACGCGGCCATGCTCGTAGTAGTGCATGTCCGAGCCGCAGATGCCGCCGGTGCCCAGCTTCAGCAGCACCTCGGCCGGCTGCAGCTCGGGCGGCTCCTGCACTTCCAGCCGCAGGTCCAGCTTGCCGTGGATCATGCAGGCGAGGTTGTTCCAGCGTTCGCCCAT